>SESH01003384.1_pt1 | contig 11524 bp, 3 predicted proteins | sample 3171561 | NCBI WGS metagenome assembly SESH01 (sample SAMN10866947, study PRJNA518727) | freshwater metagenome | biome: subpolar coniferous forest; feature: holomictic lake; material: water; isolation source: holomictic Lake 442 2011 16.5 m and 2014 13 m | place: Canada: near Kenora, Ontario
TAAGCCGGACTGTCCTAGCCGGTTGCGAATGAGGAGGCTGTTGCCGGCGCGGTGCAGCGGGTTGGCGAAAATCATGGTGCCGGCCAATTGCGCGTACACTTGCGCCTCCGTCTCGGTGGCCTGCAACGGACGCAGCACGAGTTGACTGTGCGCCCAGGCCATCTCGAACGCGCGCACCGCGAAACTGGGTTCGCGGTACTTCGCGATCAACGCCAGTGCTGCCGCGCGCGTTTCAGCCACGCCGGAGATGACATGCCAGTTGGCAGACGTGTCGGCCTGGATGACAATGCCCTGGCGGATCGCCACGATCGGATCGAGCACCGCACCGTCCGTGTTGGAAAGCGGTCCGATCTGGTCGAACGCAACCGGGTTAGCCACGGAGCGGCAACGGCCGATGAACTTGGCCCGGTCCGTCTCGTAGGACGTGTCGCCGGCCGATGTGCCCTGGGTGGTCATCAAATGGAACATCCAGCGCGTGGGCTCGTCGGCCGCGCGCGGCCGGCGCATGCACAGGATCGCCTGCGCGTCCCGGAGGATCTCGGTCTGCACGAACAGATTGCTGAATGCCGGATGCGCGAGGTCGGCCGGCTGCGGCGCAAGGACAACTTCCGCGTAACTCGTCAGCTCGATCGTACGGGTTCGCGACGAGCGATTCGTCAGGGTAATCCGGCGGACTTCCACATCGTCTTCGGGCGACACGGAAATTTCCGTATGCGAATCAATATCTTCATCGCGGCGACGGAATTCGGCCCGGCCCTGTACGAAAATCGCCTCGTATTTTTTCGACAATCGCCGCGTGGGTTGATAGGCCGACGACCAGAGCACGTTCGTGTCCGTGTCGCGCAGATAGCCGAACGTACCCCATCCGTCGCACGTGACGTCCTCGCGCCAGCGTGTGACCGCCAGATCGTTCCACCGGCTATACCCTCCGCCTGCATTGGTGACCATGACGTGATAGCGGCCGTTGGACAGCAGGTGCACTTCGGGAATCGGCGTGTGCGGCAAGGGAAACACGCGCATGGCGGTGGTGACAACCGCCGGCGGACGCCGCGCCGCACTGACCTCTGCTGCGTGCGGCTGCAGCGAAGATGCAACCTTGGGAATCCGTTCGTGCAGTAGCAACTCGGACGCCTTGAGGTACGGGTCGGACAGGAACCGGCGCTGCATGGGCCGGTCCAGCAGCAGGTACGTAAGCGCCAGGAAACTCATCCCCTGATGATGCGCCATGAAACTGCGGAGCGGCGCGCAGGTCTTGCCACGCGGTATGCGCGTGGGTGTGAAATCGATCGCCTCATACAGCCCATACGCGCCCTGGCACCCGTACTCCGCAAACGTCTCCAGATTCTGGCAGGCCTCCCGGGGCGCGACCATCAGCGCCAGCATGGACGCGTATGGCGCAACGACCAGATCGTCGGCAAGGCCGCGCTTGAGCCCCAACCCCGGCACCCCGAACGCACTGTACTGGTACACGCCGTGGTTATCGATGGCGTTGTAGCCTGATTCGGAAACGCCCCACGGCACGCCACGCTGACGGCCGTATTCGATCTGGCGGGCCACCACCGCCCGGTAAGTCTGGTCGAGTAGCGTATGCTCGTAGGTCGGCATCACCAGCAGCGGCATCAGGTATTCGAACATTGAACCGCTCCACGACAACAACGCCATCGCGCCGTCGTGCGTGGTCAATTGCCGTCCCAGGGCAAACCAATGCTCCTGCGGCACCTGGTCCTGGGCGATCAGGAGGAAGCTTGCCAGGCGAGATTCCGAGGCCAGCAGATCGTAATACGACGAATCGCAGCGCCGTTCAGTGACATTGTAGCCGATCGTCAGCAAATCCCGCGTAGGATCGTACAGGAAGGCGAAGTCCATCACTGCCAGTTCGGTACAACGCTGGGCGAGCTGGTCGATCTTCCGGATGCGCGCAGCCGCGCGCTCGCCCCCAATGGGCACGCCGGCCAACTCCTGCAAGGTCGGCAAGTGATCAAACAACTGGCGCTCGGAAATGAGGAACTGCAGATCGTCGCGCGCCGCGTAACACTGCTGGACGAGCGCCTGCGTCCACCATTGTTGTTCTGCATCGCCAGCGACGGGTAATGCGGCAACGGTACGGCTGAGGTCCTGGAGCAACGCCAGCATGGCCGGGACCGTGCGCGGCGTCGACTGCCGCAACTTCGCGTGAATCGGGGCGTCGTCCGGAAAGGACATGCGATTGGCGGTGTCCAGCAACCCGCTCAATACCCGGGGCGAAACGATGGGCTGGCTCTTCAATTCCAGCAACCCCGCGCGCAGGGTGAACAACGCCCCGGCGAGATTACCGCTATCGACACTCGACACATAGTGCGGTCGCAGCGGTTTGAGCGTGCGCGTATCGTACCAGTTATAGAGATGTCCACGATAGCGTTCGAGCTGTTCCATCGTAGTAAGGGTGTTATCCGTGCGTTCGAGTAGTTGTCCGGTGGTGAGATAGCCGAAATCTCCGGCCGCCAGATTGGCCAGCAACGCCATGCCAATATTGGTGGGCGAAGTGCGTGAAGCCACCATGGGCGTCGGGACTTCCTGAAGATTATCGGGCGGCAGCCAATGCTCTTCCGCGGTGACCAGCACTTCGAAGTAGCGCCACGTCTGCCGGGCCAGACCGTGCAGAAAAGACTGTTGCGCAGATGACAGCACCTGCCGGTCATCCACCAGCGGCCGGCTGATCCACCAGCCGATGAGGGGCGACACCAGCCACAGCAGACACACCGGTCCACTGGAAAGCATTTCACCGGGATGTGCCCACGCCAGCATGGCGATGCCGGCCGCGCCGAACATCGGTGCAACCCACATCTCGCACAGGAAGTCGACCCGCGTTGCGCGGCCATTGCGCCGCGCATAACCCGGCGTGTGCCACAGCAACAGTCCACGCCGGGTGAACGGCATACGCCCGCCGGAAGCCAGAATCGCATCCAAGTTGATGACGGCGTGATACGGCAACGTGCTCAGGCGCAGACCGGCCTCCGCCAACCCACGGCCCATCGATTTCAAGGCGACGGCCAGATGCATGGTCCACGACCGCTCCCGGGGTTTTTTAAGCCCTTCCACCAACGTGCCTGACAGAATGGGCAGCAGGAGCAGCAGGAGCACAAACCGCGTCCAGAACCCCGCCGGGTCCGGCGCCAACAGCCACCCGCCGAGCAACAACAGCAGCAAGGCGGGCGGCACGAGACTGCGGCGCAGGTTGTCGAAGATTTTCCACCATCCGAGCGCCGTCATGGTGTTGGCCTGTCGCGTGTTGGCCGACCCAAGCACACGCGGCAAAAGCCAACCGGCAATCTGCCAGTCGCCGCGAATCCAGCGATGACGCCGGCTCATGTCCGCCGCAAAATTCGCGGGGTGATCTTCCTGCAGCTCCACATCCGTGACCAGCGCCGAACGGGCATACCCGCTTTCGATCAGATCGTGGCTCAGGATTAGGTTTTCCGGGAAGCGGCCGGCCGTAGCCTGCCGGAAAGCGTCCACATCGTAAATCCCCTTGCCGACATAGGACCCCTCGGCAAACAGATCCTGATACACATCGGACACCTCGCGCGTGTAGGGATCGATCCCCGCCTCGCCGGCGCTGAGTTGCGCAAACCGCGAACGATTGGCCGCCAGCAGACTGATGGGCGTACGCGGCTGAAGAATGGCGTACCCCTCCACCACGCGGCCCGTCGCGGGATCGAAGCGCGGCCGGTTTAGCGGATGCGCCATCGTGCCGATCAGTTTGCGCGCGGCGTCGCGCGGCAAACTGGTATCCGTATCCAGCGTAATGACGTAGCTGATGCCCGGGAGTATCGTCTGATCGCCGACGATCTCGGAGAACGGGTCGCTCGGACCACCGCGCAGCAGTGCATTGAACTGCTCCAGTTTGCCGCGTTTGCGCTCGTAGCCCATCCAGAGGCGTTCGTGCGGATTCCAGACGCGCGGACGATGGAACAGATAAAAGGCGGTCACGCCGGCAGGGCTGTATCGAGCATTCAAGGACTGGACGCCGTCGCGCGCCAGACGCAACAGGTCGGCGTCCTCGGATTGCTTCGCTTCGGACGCATCGCGGAAGTCGGTGAGCAGAGCAAAAAACAGGTTCGGATCACGATTTCCAAGGTGCCGGAGCTCCAGGCCTTCCAGCAGATCGGTGACAGCCTGCGGACTGGTCAAGAGCGTGGGTATGACCACCATGGTGCGGCTGGCATCCGGGATGCCCTTTGAAAAATCCAAACGCGGTAGCAGGTGCGGGCCGACCATGACATTCGTCAGCAGATTGACCAACGAAACAGCCATCTGCGACGCACCAATGATTCCCAGTGCCAGCAGCAACCCACCCCGCCAGCCGTGCCAGCCAGCCAGCGCGATGGCCGGCACCACCAGACTGGCCGTGGCCGCCGTGAGCGCCAAAAGGGAGCTGACATACCAGAAGACCGGGCAACCGCGAACCATCCGCGTGAAGAAACGGCGAAAGGACCCCTGCGCATGAACCATGCGCTCCAGCGACAGCAGACCTTTCCCAATGAGATAGAAGCCCACGTGAGCGGTGCGGGTCTGCGGGCCGTCGCGCCGGCTCGCCTCCGCTGCGAGCCGGACCGCCGTGGAAGCCACCACGATCTCGGGCGTATCGGACTGCCGCGACAGGGCTTCCACGCAGTGGCGATAACGGTCACGCGTAACGAAATCCATGGTTGCATACACGCCGGCGGGATCTGCGTTCAGCACTTGCTCCATGTGACTCGTCGTTTCGACGAATTTTCGCCAATCCGTCGCGCTCAGGAAACGCAAACTGCCGATGCTGTTGCCGATGGACACCTGATCGGCCGCCTGGGTCTGGTTGTCCGCCCATTGCAGCTGCTCGCGCGTCAGCCCTTGTTCCGCGAGCCGATGTTGAACCCAGCTCTCGATCATGGCCAGCGATGGGCCCTGCCCCTGCAATCGCCCGCAAAACTCCTCCACGAACTGGTTGTTGAACGGCGGTTCGGACTGCGCCATTTCCGCCAACACATGCAGGAGCGTGACCGGATCCTTCTCCACCGCCACCAGTAAACGACCGGCCCACAGAGTGGCCAGATTCCGATCCCGCCGCCGCCCGATAATGTGCGCCGACACCCGCCGCAGGTTCTCGAGCAGCCCCAACCGCAGCATGATTGGCACAGCCCACAACTCGCCGAGCGTCAACGGTGTGACGGACTGGTAGGCCGTGAGGAACTGATTGACGTTCTCCACGTCCACACGTCCGTCCACGTGGGAGATCAACTCCAGGGCAATATCATATACGCGGGGAAAGCCTGCCGCTGGGCCCGTCAACAAACGCGGCAACTCACGACTGTAGGTCCGCGGCAAATGCAACCGCGTCAGGCGAATCTGCTGTTCGATCAGATAAAAGTTGTCCAGCAGCCATTCACCCGCCGGGGCGATGCGCCGACCCTCGGCTTCCGCGCCGATCACCAGGTCGTAGGCCTGATTGAGTACCTGTGCGTTGTCCGCCAACCGCAACAACAACCGGTTCGGGCCGTGTTTCGGGTCCAGCCGATGTTGTCCCGCCAGCACGACGGCATGCCGGCGCAACTGCTCACTGTTGAACAGTTCCGCGCGCAAAGGCGGCTCGCTCGCACGAACGCGCGTAAGCGACAGCCCGTCTTTCCAGGCTCGCCAAAGTTTCGATAATGACTGCATCAAATTACCATGTCAGGTCTAGCCGCACACCACGCACCGAAGCAAACCGTCATGGGTCAGTTACAGCAACCCATCCAATTTCTCCCCGTTGTGCTCCTGCATCTTGCGCGATGTCCCGCGTTCGCACTATGGGTAGAAACCCTACTGCGTGACGGGTGGCAACTGCGTGCGGAGGCCGCCGCCAAACGCTCGGCTGCTGCAAAGGCGAGAAAAAGGCGAGAAAAAGCGGTCGGTGCATCAGCGGTTCGCATTATGGCGCAAAAACGCCTTACGGCGTCTCTACAAACGGCCTAGAACCAGCAAAAAAACCGTTTGTAGTGTGCCCGTAAGGGCATTCGTGTCGCCATAATGAGAACTGCTGTCGGTGCATAGACAAACCTGAGCGCGCTGTGTGGCGCGTGCCTCTCCGCGAGACGAGCGACAGCCCGCAAACCAGTCGGATTTGAACAGGAGATAACAGAGAGAACGGAGGGTTGCCTTGCTCTGTTTTCTCTGTGACCTCCTGTTCAACATAACATGTAAGAAAAACACGGTTTTGACGGGTAGTAGTACGAAGAGCACGAAGTTCCATTAATCCGAAAGTTTCGGTCATTTCCAGCGTCCGATTACGTGAATCTTCGTGTTCTTCGAATCTTCGTGGTGGAAGCCGCCAAAGTGGCGCTTCAGGAAAAGACCATGTGGCAAACCCGTCGCGAATCTGGTTGACGCTTCCAGCCGGAAGTTCTAGCTTTCAATCACCCAATGAGCCCGGCAATTGCTTGCGGCACGTACATGCCAGCAAGTCTGCTGGGCGGTCGATATCACATTCGATCGGAGAAGACAAAATGGCTGAATATGGGGAAATCCATATTTGAGACTCTTGCGAAGTCAGCTTGAACGCTACATTGCGGGACAACTTGGCGCCACCCGTGTAACAACAGGAAAGAGCCAGACGGAATTGCGCAAGATCAAGAACGAGATGGCTGCGCTGACAAAAGGACTGGCTGAACTTCAAGTTCGCAAATCAGAACTTGAGGCGTCGCTGCAACTATGATCAGGCAGCGACGCCAACCGCTTGATGCGTATGTCATCCCTGCCACAAGATCCGTGCGTTTTCCAGTGGGGTCGCCGCGCCCTCGCGCTGCGGGATCATGCGCGCCGTATAGTCCGTGGCTGGGCGGGCCGCGGGAACGGCTGCGCGGTACAGGTGGATGCCGGCGGCTTCGACCGGCCGGCGGTCGCACGTCATCTCCTGCCTTACCGGCGTGCCGTTCGCACGTTCGTCCGCATACAGTTCGACACGCACGGACGCGGGGTCGAGGTCATTGAGATATACTTCCACCGTAAATTCGAGCCGCCCGCGGCGTGTTTCAACTCGTCTTTCGCCAAAGAACATGCCGGCCCATTTTTGATCCAGCTGTTGCTGCCAATCGACCAGCTGCCTGCCGAGAGCGCCCTGGTTTGCACGGCGCAACCGATACGCCGTTGCCGCCGGAAGGTAGTGCTGCTCGGTATATTCGCGCACCGCGCGGCTGGCGGAGAAACGCGGCGTCAACTGCGCCATACTTTCGCGCATACGTGCCACCCAGGCTGTGGGGATGCCTTGGTCGTTCCGGTTGTAAAACTCGGGGATCACCTGCTGCTCAAGCAGTTCGTATAACGCGACCGCTTCGGCCGCATCCCAGTCGGGATCGTCATCATGTTCCTGCCCGTCCCCCAGCGCCCATCCGACTTCCGGCGTGTAGGCTTCCGCCCACCAGCCATCCAATTCCGACAGGTTAAGGCCACCATTGACGAGCACCTTCATGCCGCTGGTTCCGCACGCCTCCCATGGGCGCCGGGGTGTATTGATCCAGACATCCACGCCCTGCACGAGGTTTTCACTCAGGAGCATGTTGTAGTCGCTGAGGAAGATCACATGGGGGCGGGCTTCGGGCCTGCGAAGAAACTGCATCCAGGCCTGGATCAAGGCCTGCCCAGGCAGGTCGGCCGGATGGGCCTTGCCCGCCAGAACCAGTTGCACCGGGCGTTGCGGATGGGTCAGCAGACGCAGCAAGCGCTCGGGATCGTGCAGCAACAGGTTGGGCCGCTTGTACGTCGTGAAGCGCCGCGCAAAGCCCAGCGTCAGGACATGGGGGGCGAATCGCCGCCCGGCTTCCGCCACCGCCTCGGGCGCCGCGCCCGAAGCCGCCAGTTGCCGGGTCAATCGCTCGCGCACATATGCCACAAACGGCTGACTGGCAGCGGCACGAAATTTCCAGAGCCGGGCGTCGGAGACACAACGCATGTCCCGCTCCATGTTTTCCGCTGTTCCCACCCAGCGGTCCTTGCCGCAGGCCTCGGTCCAAAGTTCATCCGCACCCGCCGAGTCCCAGGTCGGCATGTGCACCCCATTTGTGATATGGCCGATCGGCACCTCCGCCAGCGGCCAGCGCGGAAAAAGCGGAGCAAACATGTGCCGGCTGACCTGTCCATGCAGGCGGCTCACGCCATTGACCGCCCCGCTTCCGCGGACCGCCAGATAGGCCATGTTGAAACACTCCGTGGCGTCGTCGGGGTTCTGGCGGCCAAGCGCGAGAAGATCACGAAGCGTAAGGCCGAGTTGTCCGGCATAGGAACCGAGGCATAGTTCCATGAGTTCCGGGGCAAACCGGTCGAATCCGGCAGCCACCGCCGTGTGCGTCGTGAACAGGTTGCCCGCACGCGTAACCGCCAGCGCCACGGCAAAGGGCTGGCCTGTTTCCTCCATGAAATCCCGGGCCCGTTCCAGCACGGCAAGGGCCGCATGCCCTTCATTAAGGTGGCAGACCTCCGGCTGCAGACCGAGGGCACGCAGCAACCGCCACCCGCCGATGCCGAGCACCATCTCCTGCTTCAGCCGGACGTCCGGCCCGCCGCCATAGAGTTCGCCTGTAATCCCGCGATCCGCAGGAACATTGGCCGCGTCATTGCTGTCCAGAAGATACAGCTTCACCCGGCCAACCTGCACCTGCCACGCGCGCAGCCAGACCGGATAACCAGGCAGCGCCAGCTCCAGACGCAATAACTCACCATTCGCCTGACATACCGGCGTAATCGGCAGCTTGGCTGGATCGTTGGATGGGTGCAGGGCCTGTTGCGCGCCATCCGGATCGATGATCTGGCGAAAATAGCCTTGTTGGTACAACAGCCCCACGCCAACCACCGGCACGCCCAGATCGCTGGCAGCCTTGAGCTGATCGCCGGCCACATTGCCGAGCCCGCCCGAGTAGATGGGCAGCGCTTCGCTCAACATGAATTCCATGCTGAAATACGCAGCGCAAGTCAGGGGCGCGTGCGCATGCCACTGCTGAAACCACGCCGGCGCAGCCAACGCCTGCTGCTTGGCCTGTAGCAGCGCATCGAGCTTCGCGCGGAAGAACGGATCGACAAGTGCCAGCCGGATCTTCTCCCGGGAGACCGTCTGCAGAACGTCGCACGGGTGATGCGTCAGTTCCCACAGGTCCGGATCCAACTGCCGCCAGATCTCGTCGGTGGCATGATTCCAGGTCCAGCGCATATCCAGGGCCAGTGCGTTCAAACGCGCCAATCCCTCGACGTCCAGAAACGGGTTGCTGTCAGGTGAAAGCGTGTTCATGTTTTCGTCTCCACACACCGCTCCATCAGTTTGTCGAAAGGCTGCTTGAATTTTGTGACGCCTTCGCTTTCCAGTTGCTGCGTCATCTGGTCGATGCCAATCCCGAGTTCCGGCAAGCTCTTCAATACGCGCTCCGCCCGGGCGACATCCGTTTCGAGCCGGGCTTGCGGGACGCCATGATCGCGATAGGCATCGAAAGTTTCCAACGGGACGGTGTTGACCGTTTCGGGGCCGATGAGGGCCTCGACGTATTTCACGTCGCTGTACTCCGGATTCTTGACGCCCGTGCTGGCCCAGAGCAAGCGCTGGCCGCGCGCACCCTGACCCGAAAGCTTCTTGAAACGCTCACTGCCAAACAACTCCTTGTAGATTTGATAGGCCATCTTCGCGCTGGCAATCGCCGTCTGCCCATGCACTTCTTTCGCGAGGTCCGCCGCGTGGCCGCCTTGCGCGAGGATGGGTTTCAGCAGCGGATCCATCAACGCATCGATCCGGCTGATAAAGAAGCTGGCCACCGAAGCCACATGCTTCACAGCCAGCCCTTGACGTGCACGCTCTTCGATGCCCGCGATGTAGGCTTCCGCCACCTGCCGGTAACGAGGCAGCCCAAAGAGCAGGGTCACGTTGACGTTGATCCCTTCGCGGATGAGTTGCCGGATGACGGGCAACCCTTGGATCGTGGCGGGCACCTTGATCAAGACGTTCGGCCGGTTCAGGGCGCTCCACAACTGACGAGCCTCCAGCAACGTTCCGTAGGAATCGTAAGCCAGGTGAGGGTTGACCTCGAGACTGACGTACCCATCTTGACCGTCCGTCCGGTCGTAAAGAGGCCGGAAGACGTCTGCGGCGCTCTGCACATCGCGTTGGCTAAGACTTTCATAGATTTCATTCGCGCCTTTTCCCTGAACCGCCAAGGCGTGGATCTCCTCATCGTAATCGTGGCTGTCCATAATGGCCTTCTCGAAAATGGCGGGATTCGAAGTCATCCCCCGCAAGCCATCCTCCTCGATCAGACGCTTGAGTCCACCGCCGGCAATCAGATCTCGCCGGATGTAGTCCAGCCAGAGGGATTGCCCGAGTTTGTCCAGTTGGCGCAATGGATTGCCGCTCATGGTCTTGTCTCCCGTAACAGACCCTTTGCTCGTCGATGTGGTGGTCTCGGCCATCCTGCGAACCTTGAAGGGGCTGGGCCTGATTACCGCCATAGTATGATTCATCAACGATGTCGTGCTATGGGGTGTAACCCTACTCAGGCCCTCTCCGAAACCCGGCTCGCGAGGACGCTCGCCCCCCATACTTGGTCGAAAGGTCTGTATTCTTCAAGGGAGGGCGAGCGTCCTCGCGAGCCGCCAGCGCCAGAAGAGGTTTTCGAATAGGTTCTACGGTAAGGCTCTTTTGATACCAATCAAATAGGATGAAGACGGAAAGCCCTTCTTGTTAAAGATATCGAAACCCGTTGGCTGCACAATCGGACCTATACTCCAAAGGTCGCCTCCAACACTTGGCAGAACGAAGAATGCGGCCTCGTTGGTTTTGAACAAATTTCGCCCGGCTGGCGCTTTTTCAAGTCTTGCACCATTAAACCCGGCGCGCTCATATGGCGCGAAATCCGAAATCCAACCTTCATCCGATACGTTCCTGCTCCCAACCAGCCGTGGAGCAAGAAGGTCCCGGATGTCGGCATCGAGGATGGCGAGTGCACGTCTGGCAGCAACGAGCTCGTCCGTCGCCACGCGCAGGCGATTTGTTAGCGCCGCAAGTACTTCATTGATCCGCTCCTGTTCCCGCTTCAGCGCGACCCCTTGAGCAACCTGTTCGCGTTGAGATGCAGAAACTGCCAGCCATCTTGCTGTTTCACCGCCGGTTACTTTATTGACGCGGCTGGATTCAGAGCGAACATCTCGGATGCTGAAGTAAAACAAACCTGCATTCAGCATCAATGACAATACGCCCACACCGAAAGCCACACCCATGGCCCACCAAAGTTGATGCCGCTGGTGTCGAAACATAATGTCCTCTGAGTCGGTGGACGACCACGGCGACGACTACGGCAGACGAATTCGAAATTCCCTCGTTATCCGTAGTCGTCGCCGTAGTCGTCCACCCGGTTCTGCTGTCGCGAGACATGTCCTAAGTAGATGCATGCATATTGTACCTGAGAAGGCTGTCTAGCTATGGGGTGTAACCCTACTCCGGATGACCATTCGGATTAGGTGAACACCCGCGTAGGGTTGGGCGCATCTGCGATTCATT
>SESH01039087.1_pt1 | contig 11517 bp, 4 predicted proteins | sample 3171561 | NCBI WGS metagenome assembly SESH01 (sample SAMN10866947, study PRJNA518727) | freshwater metagenome | biome: subpolar coniferous forest; feature: holomictic lake; material: water; isolation source: holomictic Lake 442 2011 16.5 m and 2014 13 m | place: Canada: near Kenora, Ontario
AGGGCGCGCTGTGGCACCGCGGGCATCAGCCCGAATGGAGCGACATGGAATACCAGATGCGCAACTGGCTCTATTTCACCTGGCTCAGCGGCGACCACATCGTCGAGCAGCACATTCACAACATCGACGTCATGAACTGGGCGTTCGGCGGCCCGCCGGTGAAGGCGTTCGGCATGGGCGGTCGCCAGACTCGCACCGAGGCGAAGTACGGCGACGCGTTCGACCACTTCGCCATCGAGTACGAGTACGCCAACGGCGCCCGCGTGCAGAGTTTCTGCCGCCAGGCGCAGGGCGCCTCGAACCGCGTCTCGGAGCGGCTCGTCGGTACGCGCGGCTTCGCGGATCCGTCGGGCAAGATCTCGGGCGACAAGGCGTGGAGCTTCGCCGGCAAGGCCGAGATGAAAAACCCCTACGAGCAGGAGCACGTCGATCTCATCAAGAGCATCAAGGCGGGCACGCCGCTCAACGAGGGCAAGCGCGTCGCTGAGTCGACGCTCACGGCGATCCTCGGCCGCGTGTCGGCCTACACCGGTCGCGAGATCAAGTACGACTGGCTGCTCAACGCCTCGAAACTCGACCTCACGCCGTCGGCCTACGCGTGGGGCCCCGCGCCCGCGGTGTCGGTTGCCATCCCTGGCACCACGCCGCTCATCTGATCGCACCGGCACGCGTTCTTCACCGACGGCTTAAGCCAGCGTTTCAACCTCGGCCCCCAGCGCGGGGCTGAGGTTTTCCCTTTCGTGGGAGCGAGCTTGCTCGCGACTCGGCAGGTGAATTGTCGCGAACGCTGTGGGGCAGGCTTCATACCATTTACGAAACGATTTTGGACTGTAGGGCCGGCGCTTGTCGCCGAGCCGCGGCTGCCGAGAGGCGGCAGCCCTACAAGAGCCCAGGAGCGAATTGCAATTGGCATTACGCCAGCGTCCCGTGGTTTTTTGGCTCTTGGTCGTTTTGTAGCCGAGGTCGTTGACCTCGGGTCGGGATCAACGACCTCGACTACATCCTCCGGCTTGAAGTCTAAAACATCAGGGACGTTGGCCTTGTGCCTCCCAAGCCGAACGGCGGGGATAAACCCCGCCCCACATGCTCCGGCCCGGCGGTTGCCGAGTCGCGAGCAAGCTCGCTCCCACGCACGCTCAGCCAGACTGCAATCCGAACCGGTGTGCGCCAACCGCGATCAGAACTGGTCGCGGCTTTCGAGATTCGCCTCCACGTCGGCCCGGCTGAGGAACGCGGGCCGAAGCTTCTGCTGGTTCAGGAGTGAGAGTTGGTCGGCGTTGTGCGGACTGCCTGGCTGTGAACTGTTGCCGTAGCTTGTCAGGGCCATGGCGTGCACGGGATTCGTGAATTCCACCGCCAGCACGATCGTGTCGCCGAAAACCGCTTTCTGCTTGGGCGATCCCTTGGCGACCGGCACGTAGCGCATCACGCGGAACGCGCCCAGGTTGCCGTCGGCGCCGTTGGCCGGCAAATCGGTCGTGCCAATCTGGAAGCGGCGGAACTCGCCCCAGGGCGCGTCGAGCGCGCCGTACCGCTTGATCGTCTCCTCGGCCGCCGCGTCGAGTTGCGCCACGGCCGCCGCCGGATCCTTCAGGCCGCGCGGCGTCGTGAACGGCTGCTTCCAATCCCCCCGAACCGCAAAGCCCTTCCGGTCCGCGAGCGCGGGACCCATGAACTTCATCGCAAACGTTTCGAAGAGCAGCGCGCCGCGGCTGCCACTATCGGCCCGGCGATCCCACGCCTTCAACACGATCGCGGCCGCCTTGGCTCGCTCGGTGCCCTGCGCCGCCGCGGCCGCCACCAGATCGTCGACGACGCGGTCGGCCAGTTCGAAGTGCGTCGAATGCTTGTAGGTCAGGAGTTCGTCGAACGTCACGCTCGGGTCGTCGTGGAGCATGCGCAGCGACGTCATCGTGCGAAAGGCCAGCGTCGTGCCGCCGATGGACGGCGGGTAAGCCGCCGGATCCAGCGTGCCGGGAAACGTGCCGATCCACGGCGGGTTGTTGGTGTTCTGCACCCAGCCGCTCGGCGGATCGATCAGCTTCGGCAGATCCGCATAAGGATGAACGTCCGTCCACAGCGTCGCCGACGTGTCGCCCGGCACGATCCCCGCCCAATAGTCCGCATCGCCGGAGGCGCGCTTCGGCAGCGTGCCGTTGTAGAGATACATGATGTGTCCGTCCCTGTCCGCATAGGTGATGTTGAAGGTCGGCACCTGCAGGCGCTTCAGCTGCGCCTCGTATTCGGCGAACGAGCGGGCGAGCGCCATCTTCCAGTACTGCTCGATCAGGAAAGGCCGGTCGAGGCCGGCGGTGCGAATGGCGATCGTGACGCCGTCCTGGTTCCAGACGACCGGACCGTGGACCGACTTGCGGATGACGAGCGGTTCCTCGCGAAACGCGCCGCCGGGCTGAAGGATCTTGATGACCTGCGTGGATTTTTCGAACGGCTTGACCTGGCCGTCGAAGACGTAGCCCTCGCCGTCGGCCGAGAGCGTGAGCTTGTAGAGATCGCTCGCGTCGATGCTGTTGACCGTCTGCGTAAAGCCGAGCACGTCGCTGAAGACGAAGCGCAGCATGGGAAAGCCGACCTGACTCGAGCCGTAGAGATTGATCCCGGGGGCGACGAGGTGCGCCTCATAATAGATCGACCAGTCGCTCCACGGCAGGTGCGGATTCATCAGCAGGAGGGTTTTCCCGCTGGCGCTGCGCGCGGGCGCGATGGCCCACGCGTTCGACTCGCCGCCGCTGGGGGCGGGGCCGGGCTTCACCGCGGCTTCGACGCCGCGCATCGAGCTGAGATAACCAAAGTGCACGATGCGGTGCACGTGCAGCAGCGAATCCACCGGGCGGATGGGCAACACCTTCTTGCGCGCCGCATCGAGGGCGTCGGGATGGCGCTCGGCGTAGGCGTTCATGCCGTCGGCAAACGCGGCGAAGCAGCGCTGATACTCGGGCGTCTGCTGGGCGAGCCAGCGGTCCGCGCGCTCCGGCGCCTCATTGAGCCGCACCCAACGGTCGTTCTCCAGATTCGCCGTCGCGCCCGCGTCGCTTTTTTCGCCCCAGTACTCGGCCGCGCGGCCGCGCGATTCCCCGTAGAGTTTCAGGATCAGGTTGCCGTGGCTCTGCATCTGCACGTAGCCGTAGCCGAAGAACAATCCCTCGAGATTTTGCGCGTAGACGTGGCCGATCCCGTACTTGTCCCACAGGATCTCCACCCCGCGGGGGGCGGCAGACAGCGGCCGACTTGCGCACAGGGCGAGCGCGACCACCGCGGCGAACAGAGGAGCACGAAGGAGGTTTTTCATGGAGGCGGTGGTCGGGGTTAGGGAGTCGTCTTGATGGAAAGGGCCTTGCCGGCGAGCTGGGCCGGATCGACGCCCTCGACGCGCGTCAGCTTGCGACCGGTGTTGGACATGGTCGTCACCTCGACATCGACCTTGCCCGGCAGCGGCAGGCCGAAGTGAACCGGGAGTACGCTCTGGGAGCTGTAGCCACTGCCGCTGTCGACCAGATTCGCGCCGAGCACCCTGCGTGTGCCAGCGGCGTAAACCCGCACCTCGGCGCCGGCCTTCGTGTAATGGCCGTTCGCGTCCAGCACGAGCACCTGCAGTGAGCGGGCAGCCTGAGCGGCCGGGAGTTCGTTGTGGTAAATCGAAACGACGCCGCTCGCTTCGTGGTCGCAAAGCGCGAGGTCGATCGCGCCATCGCGATCATAGTCGGCCCACGCGACGCCGTGGTCGGAATCATGCTTCAACATGTAGGCCGGCGTGACGTCCGCGAAATGGCTGCCCTCGTTGTGATAGAGATAGTCGCGGATGTTCGGATGGCCGACGAGATAGCCGCAGGTGTAGAGATCGGGTTTGCCGTCGTTGTCGTAATCACCCCAACCCACCGCCACGAGGTGCTTGTTGACGACGACACCCATCGCGGGCGCCACATCGGTGAACTTGCCGCCGCCGTCGTTTCGCATCAGCCAACTCGGTCCATAATTCGCGAAGTAGAGATCGAGCCGGCCGTCGCCGTTGAAGTCGCCCACCGCGATGCCGACGCTGCCGATCAGCGTGGTGCGGCCAGCGCCATCCATGCCGAGTTCCTTCGCGACGTTCGTGAAGTGATCGCCATCGTTGCGGTAGATCCGGTTGAGCGAGCCGTTCTGGTTCGCGAGAAACAGATCGAGCCGACCGTCCTCGTTGTAGTCGAACCAGACGCCGCCGACCGTGCTCTGCGGTCCGACGATGCCCATCTGCTTTGAGACCTCGGTGAAATAATCACCGTCGTTGCGGTAAAGCCGGTTCGCCTTTTCGCGGAAGCCCACGAAGAGGTCCATCTTCCCGTCGTTGTTGAAATCGACGAAGCAGATCTGCCGGCTCTCGCCCCAGTCGTTGATCCCCATCTTGGCCGCCACGTCGGTGAAGTGCCCCTTGCCGTCGCCGCGGTAGAGGCGGTTGGGCACCGTCGTCGTCATGCCGAAGCCGATGTAAAGGTCGAGATTGCCGTCGCCGTCAAAGTCGCCCCACGCCGCCGAGCGCACGCCATTCGAGTCGTTGATCCCCGCGGCGAGTGACACCTCGACGAAGCGCCCGTGATCATTGTGAAACAGCGAAGCCATGCCGCCCTGGTAGCCGACAAACAGATCGGGCCAGCCGTCGTTGTCGTAATCGCCCCACGCGACCGTCACCGGACGGCTGGCGGTGAACAGATCCGTCTGCACGCGCCGGAACGCGGCGCCCTTTTCCTCGTGCTCACCTTCGATCTCGGGATGCAGCACCAGTTTTTCGTCGGCCACTTCCGCGACCTTGGCCGGGCTGAACGCGAGCGGGAAATGCCGGCCCTCGCCCCACCGCGTCGCGAGATCGGCGTAATGCGCGCTGCCGAGCTGCGACTCGTTGCCGGGCGCGTTGAGCGCCACGGAGCGATCCCAGTCCTGCACATCGAGGACCATCATGGCGGAGGCGCCGTGCTCCTGGTTGGCGTTCTTTTCTCCCGCGCTGCTGGTCGCCTGCACCGTGAACGCATCGCCGCCCCGCTCCACCGGCGTGACTTTCGCCGCCGCCGCCGTCGAAGCCGCGAGCAGTGGATGCTCAAACGTGGCGCGATGCACGGAGCCCCAACGCCACTTCGCCCGGTCATCGCCAAGCATCTTCGAGAGATCGGCCAGCGCCGCCTCGAGCGCCTTGAGCGCCAGCTGGTCGCGCGCGGCCGCGGGATCAGCGCCAAACGCGGCGTCGGGCGCGGTCATCCAGGTGAGCACACGCCGAAGGTCGTATTGGCGAAACTTGCCGATCATTTCGGGCGGCAGGTGCGCGGCGTAGACCAGCGGCGACAACTTGAGCAGCCAGTATTCGTAAATCGTCGCCGCCACCGAATCGCGGCCGAGCACGAAGTCCCATTGCAGGAGCTGGTTGATCGCCTCCTGGACGGAGGGCTGCTCCGCCTTGATCGCCTTGAGCAACGGCACGAGCTGCCGCGCGGGCAGCGAGACCATGTCGCCCTGCAGTTGCTGGAAATCGGCGACCGAGAACTTCCGATCCGCGCGCAGCACCTCGTTGATGCGGTCGAACCGGAACGCCGCGCTGTATTCGAAGCCGAGCGAATTTTTATAGCCAGGGAACAGCTTTGGCACGACGTCGTTGTTGGCCGAGGCGTAGTAGCCCTGGGCGCCATTGAGTTCGCGCGGCAATTCGGTCAGCGGCAGGAAACCCTCCCACTCGTACTTGCCGTCCTTGCCGGGCACCGGCATCAAACCGTCCCAGTTTTTCCGGATCGGGCTGAGCGCGCCCGCCAGGTAGCCATAGTTCCCCTTCGTGTCCGCGTAGACGATGCTATGGGATGGCAGATACCACGACTTCGCGACGCCCGCGGTGAACTCATTCCAGTTCTTCGCCTGCAGGATATTCAGCGAGCCCATGTAGCCCGCCCCACCCGCCTCCGCACCCACCCAGCGGAGCGCATAGGCGCGATGCCGCGCCTTGTCCTCGTAGATCACCGGTCCGTGAATCGTGCTCTTGCACTCAAAAATTTCCGGCTGGCCGCGCTTGCCCTTGATCTGAATCAGCTCGCGCTCGACCGGCATGGTGAGCCACTGGCCCTTGTGCAGGTAGCGGTTCGCGTCGGCCGGATCGGTTTCCTCCACGTAGATGTCCTGCTGATCCACGCCCAGGATCGTGAAGCCCCACGCGACGTCCGCGTTGTGGCCCACGCTGATGCCGGGCATGCCGGGCTCCGTCATGCCGATGACATTCCAACCCGGCGCGACCAGGTGCACGAGATTGCGCAGGGCGGGATTGAGCACCTCGCGGTGCGGATCGTTCGCGAGCAGCGGCATGCCGGTGGCGGATTTCTTCCCGCCCACGACCCAGTTGTTGCTCCCCAAGTCGAAGTCCGCGTTGGCGGCAAACAGCGGCGTCGGACTGCCGGCCGCCTGTGCCAGCGCACCCGTGCCGGGCTTGGCCGAGGCGTCGCCCAACGGACCCGCGGCGGGAGCCAGCGGGAGCGGCGGAAATTTCCACGCGAAATCCCCGGCCTTGCGCGTGACGTCGAGGATCTCTGGTCGGATGTCGTCGAGATTGAGGCCCTCGGGCACCACAATTTTCTTCTCCGGTTCGGTGACGGTCAACTGCTCGGCCTTTTCCAGGCCCATCGTTTTCACCGCCAAGGCGCGGGAGATTTCCGTCGCCGCGTTGCGCGACAGGCGCCACGCCGGCATGCGGGTGAGCACGGTCTTCGCGGTCCACACGGACTGTGGCAGGAATCCCATGAGTTCGAACTCGACCGGCACCCGGCCTTCCTCGATGGCGACTTCAATCGCCTCGTTCACCCCGGCCGCGAACGCGGCAAAAATCACCGGACCCTCGGGATGGTATTTCTTCATCTCCGCTTCCCAGTCGCCGCGAAACGTCAGCAGGCGGACAAACTTGTCGCGCTCGGCGTAGTCCGGCCCGAGCACCTCGGCGAGCGCGCCCTCGCCGTTGCGCCGCCAGAGCTCCATTTGCCACAGGTGATCCTGCGCCGCCACGTAGCCCTGCGCGAAGAACAGGTCGTGCGTCGACTGCGCGTAAATGTGCGGCACGCCCCATTTGTCGCGGATGACCTCCACCGGCTGGTGCACGCCGCGAAGGGTCAAAGTGCCCGTGTGCTGGGCGAGGGTCCCCTTGGCCCGCGCGACGATATCTGGCGGTTTCGGACCGGCCGCTTCCGGGGCCGCGGGCTGCGCCCGCCCGCCCGCCGAAAAACTCACGCCCAAGACCAAGAGCCGGAGGATGCGTTGCATGTTCATAAGCTTAAAGGCGCAGTTAAACCACAGAGGAGCGGAGTGAGAGATTGAGAAGGGACGGGTTCACCCCGGAGGTGATCATTTTCGGTCAAAATTGGTTCCGGCAGGCGGTTTGCTCGGTGCGCTCTGTGTCTCTGTGGTTCAATTCCAACAGCGGAATCTGGGATAAATCTAGGGGCATCAGCCGAGGCCGGGAAACCTTCCCCGCCCTCCTTGGCCGGACCGTGACTCTGGGCGGGGTCGGAATCAGGCCGGATGAAGGCAGGACCTCACTGCTATTTGCCCGCGGGTTTGGCGGCGAGGAGCTTGCGGAACGCGTCAATCGTGAGCGTGGCGCGGTAATCGGCGATGCGCCGGGCCATCGCGATGGTCTTCTCCGCCGGAGCGAGCGAGACGCCATTGATCGAGAACTTCCCGGCCTTGATGCGCTGGGGCATGCGGACCGTCATCGGGTCCGTGATCATCATGACGGACGCGATGCCGTACTCGTCATGCACATCCTCCGCCACCTCGTGGATGCCCTGCGTCTCGAGCCATTTCCGCAGGCCGGGATAATCGTAATACTCCGCGATATAGTGGATGGTCGGCTGGCCCTTCCATTTCGCGGACAGTTCCTCCGCGACCTTCTTCATCCCTTCGACGTTTCCGCCGCTGTCGGCGATCAGCATGATGTGCTCGAAGCCGTGCACCTTCATGCTCAGCGCGATGTCGGTCACCAGCCGCACGAAGGTGTCCTGCGTCACCGTGATGGTGCCGGAGAAAAGCATATGACCGGTCGGCGGCTCGATGCCGCCCTCGGGCACGAACGGAATGATCGGCGCGACGAGCGCGTCGCCCAGCTTGCGGGCGATCGCTTCGGTCGTCGCCCGAAGAACGTAGTTATGCTTGCCCGTGGCGAGGTACGGCCCGTTGGCCTCCACACCGCCGGCGGCGATGATCACCGTCTTCTTGCCGGCGCGAAGCGCATCGCGAACCTCCATCCAGGTCAGCTCCTCAATGAACACCGAGTCGAGACCGTCGATGGGTCGGGCGGCGACCAGGTTCGCGCGCAGGCCGGCCCGCGAGGGCACCCCGACCGAGGCGGGCGCTTCCGCCGGGGCGGCAGGCGCGGCCGGCTGGGCCGCGGCGACGGTCGCCCATGCCGTGAAGGCGAACAGCTGGGCAACGGCCTTGATCAAGGGGCGAAACGCGGGCGAGAAGCAATTCATGGGGAGTTTGACGAACGTTGGATTTTGAACCGAGCGAAACGAGCAAAAGAATCAGGCCCGCCCGCGCCTGGCGGAACGGGCCCGAGGGCAAATCAGAATTTTTTTCTGACCGACATATAGATGTAGCGGCCGCGCGGGTCAGAGATGTTCTGATCCCAGCCCGTCGTGGTGGACGCGACAAAGGGCACCGCCTCGTCCCAGATATTGTCCACGCCGAGACTCAGGCGCGTGTTGCGCAGCGCCCCGTGCAAGAAGGTGCTTTCTTTTTTGATATTATAGCTGACCTGCAAATCAGCCGTGTAGTACGGCTCGGATTGGCGATCGATGAGACCGACCACCGTGTCGTGCAGTCCGGAGTGGTGGTGCGCGGTCAGGCCGGCGTTGAAATTATCATAATACCAAAACGCCGTGAACACCGCCTGGAGGCGCGGGATCGGCTCCGTGCCGCCGCCGCCGCCCGAAAGATTGGTCGAACCCGCGTAGTGATCGAGCAGGACCGAGGTCACGCCGCTGGATTTGTCCCACAACTGGGTGGTATAGGTACCCGTCAAATCGAAGGCGAAGCGGCCGTGCAGCGCCGTGGGCAGGCTGTAGCCAATCCCGAAATCGTAGCCGGCCGCGGCGCGCTCGGTGCCGTTCACCGAACGGCCATCGATGGTGACGTTGCCCGTCACGGGATCGCGGGTGAGCGTTCCGCCCGAGGCGATGCCGTTCAGGATGTCCTGCGGCGCCGGCGCGAAGATGCGGTCCTTGATGTCCACCGACCAATAGTCGGCGCGCAGGGTGACGCCCTTCAACGCCGGAGGGGAATAGACGATGCCGTAGTCGCGGGTGTCCGCCCGCTCTTCCTTGAGGCTGAGGCTGCCGCCCGTGACGCGCGAAACGGGAAACACGCCGCCCCGCACCGGATCGAAGAGACCGTTGATGATGGTCGTGGCATTCGGCGCCTTTAGGTCGACGGCGAACGGCGCCCGCACGCCCTGCGCGACGAGCGCGCGGAGCACGAGGCTGTCGTTCCAGCCGCGCGTGCTGAGGCTGAAGCTGTGGATCGTGGTGCCCTTGAAGTCCGAGTAGGTGTCACGACGGAGCGCGCCGTTCACTTCCATGCTCGAGATCGGCAGGTGGTCATTCTTCAGGTTCAACACCGGCACGGTCGCCTCGCCAAAGTAGGCGTCGGCCGTGCGCTGGTAGTGCGGCGTGTTGACCGACGAGCCGTTGCCGGTCACGCCGAAGTTGTAGGCCAGCCAGGTCGCGTCCGCGATGCGCTGATAGCCGGTCCGGCGGTTTTCCGCGCCGAGCGCGAAGCGCGCGATGCCGGTGGGCAGGGTCGCGATCGGACCCGTGATCTTGAAGTCGAGCATCGTGAGCTTGTTTCTAAACTTGTAGGCGTGCGGCGGGGCGATGCCGGCGGTCTGGGTCTGGGAGTTCGCATTGTAGCCGAACACATTCAACGCCGTGGCATCGGTGCGGTTGACGGCCAGCTGGGCGAGCTCGCGCGCGACATCGTTCGTCACGTTTTGCGTGCGATCGAGCGACGCGTTGTTCACGCCCATGTCATACGTGAAGCCCTTGTATTCCCCGCGCAGCCCGAAGACGCCCTGGTAAGCCCATGTGTCCCACACGTCGTGCACGAGGTTCGCCTGGGCATTGTTGAGTTCGGTGCCGTTGAAGCGGTAGAAGACGGTCGCGGTCTGCTTGAACGGATTGTAGGGATTGGCGGCCGGCACGGTCACCGTCACGATCGCGGCCGTCGTGCGATCCTGCGTCTGGTGAATATCCCAGTACCCGGTGGCGAAGGCCACGAGCTGCTTGCCGAAAACCTCGTATTCGACCGCCCAGTGGCCCTGCGTACGGCGGTCCTTGGCGACCAGCGTGTAGGGCACGGTGCCGATGGTGTTCACCGCCTGGCTCCACGGGACATAGTCGCCCGCCACGGTTCCCGTCTGACCCGGCTTGAAGCGCGACAGGTCGAGGATGAGCGGAGTCGCGTTGCCAGTGACCGCGATGCGCATCGGATCGCCCGAGGTCGCGAGCCGGCGATCCAAGCCGCCCCACTTGCGAAAATCGGAGACGTTGGTCGGAGTGCGGTCGTTGTCGCTGACTTCGCTGCGTTCGCTGGTGGAGATGCTCCCCACGACGCTGAGGTTGCCGATCTTTTTGCCGAAGATGACCGCCGCCCGCTTGAAGATGCCGTCGCCGTACGTCGTGCCGCCGTAGGACAGCAGGGTTTCCACACCCGAGAAACGCTTGAGCAATTTCATGTTCAGCACGCCGCCGACCGCGCTGGAGCCGTAGATCGCCGAGGCGCCGCCCTTCAATACGTCGGTCGACTCAATGGCCTCGGGCGGGACGCCCGAGATGTCCGGCACGGTGTCCTCCTGCGACATGCGCCGGCCGTCGACCAGCTGCAGCGTGTAGTTGCGCCCGACGCCGTGGATGCTCACGGACGTGTAGCCGCCCGCGTTGATGTTGCCCGCCGAAAGGTAGGACCCGGCGATGAAAGGCTGCAGCCGCAGGTAATCACCCAGGCGCTCACCCGAAGTGAACTGGAACTTCTCCGCCGGAATAAACTCGATGGGCAACCGGCCCTTGTCGGCTTCCGACGCGTTCATCAGGATGTTGGAGCCCGTCACGGAGAACGCCTCCATGACCGACACCTGAGGCTCGGTGGCCGCGGGCGGAGTGGAGGTTTTCACGGCTTGCGCCAACGCCGAACCGGAAACGACGGCGAGAAACGCCGCCAAAGAGGCAACGCGAACGCTTGGCCGGTGCCTGCGCACAACGGACCGACTAACAACGCTGGGTGTGGTATTCATAGGTGGTGGAAACAGGAGTGATTCGCAGGTCTCACAGCCGGAACCGTGCCGTGCAGACGAAGTGGGGTGCCGCGGAACATAGGTAAGAGCCAAATTACGACAAGCCCCAATCAGGTCACATGACACACGGTGAATCTGAACTCACTCTTGAATCCAAGCGAGTCGTCGTGGCTGGGTCACTGTGGGGCGGGCTTTATGCCGAATGGCGCTCAAACGAG
>SESH01092354.1_pt1 | contig 11515 bp, 10 predicted proteins | sample 3171561 | NCBI WGS metagenome assembly SESH01 (sample SAMN10866947, study PRJNA518727) | freshwater metagenome | biome: subpolar coniferous forest; feature: holomictic lake; material: water; isolation source: holomictic Lake 442 2011 16.5 m and 2014 13 m | place: Canada: near Kenora, Ontario
CATCCAGAAGAGCGCGCGCATCCTCACGCGGGCGGAATAAATGCAGGATGGCGACGACGACGGTAACCGAGGGTGTGCGCGCGGTGCGTTCATTCCTCCCGTTCGTGATCCATCCAGGTGGCCCCGCGCAGTACAGCGGGGGCTGCGCACCCGCTGAGCCCAGGCGACTCCTGCTGACCCAACAGCGGTCCCGTTGGTCCCGCTGTACTGGCGGCCCGATCCGCGACGTGCGTACGCATGACGCAGTACCATCGTCTTGCCCCACTCAACACTTGCCACGCTCCGGCCTGCCCGATACAGTGTCTCCTTTTGATCAGGAGTCAGAGCAAACCATGTACACACCCGTCTCGAACAAGGTTGATTTTGCGGCCGCGGAGCGCGAGGTGCTCGCATTCTGGGAGCAGCACGGCACATTCCAGAAAAGCCTGTCCAAAAACCGCGGCTTGCGCGAATACATTTTTTACGACGGCCCGCCCTTTGCCACCGGCCTGCCGCACTATGGCCACCTGCTGGCCGGCACCATCAAGGACATCGTCCCGCGCTACCAGACCATGCGCGGCTTTCACGTGGCACGCCGCTTCGGCTGGGACTGCCATGGACTCCCCATCGAGGCCCTGGCCCAGGAGGCGCTCGGCATCAGCGGCGCACATGAGATCCGCACCTATGGCGTGGACAAGTTCAACGAACAGTGCCGATCCATGGTGCTGCGCTATGTGGCCGAATGGCGCAAGACCGTGGCGCGCATGGGGCGCTGGGTCGATTTCGACAATGACTACAAGACCATGGACCCCGCGTTCATGGAGACGGTCTGGTGGATGATCCGGCAGCTCTGGGAGCAGGGGCGCATCTACAAGTCATACCGTATCATGCCCTACAGCTGGAAGCTGAACACCCCGCTCAGCAACTTCGAGGCCGGCAGCAATTACAAGGACGTGCAGGACCCTGCCATCACCTGCCGCCTGCGTGTCACACAGGGCGCGCCCGCCGACTGGGGCGAAACCTACCTGCTGATCTGGACCACCACGCCCTGGACCCTTCCCGGCAACCTCGGCGTCTGCGCCGGACCGGAGATCGATTACCTCTGTGTGCGCGACAACAAGGACAGCGTCTGCTTTGTGCTCGCGGAAGCGCGACTCGCCGCGTATTACAAGAAGCCTGAGGACTATACCGTGGTTGCGCGCCTCAAGGGGCGCGATCTCCTCGGCTGGCAGTACACGCCGCTCTTCCACTACTTCGCCAGCCAGCCCAAGGCCTTTCGCGTGCTTAATGACCCCTTTGTTACCACCGAGGATGGCACCGGCCTTGTGCACCTGGCGCCCGCTTATGGCGAGGACGACTTCCGCGTCTGCCGCGAGGCCGGCATTAACATCGTGGACCCGCTGGATGACAACTGCCGCTTCACCGCGCAGGTTCCGGAACATGCCGGCGTATTCTGCAAGGAGGCGGACAAGGAGCTGATCCGCCGCCTCAAGCACGAGGGGAAGCTGGTCCACCAGACCACCATCGTTCACAGCTACCCCTTCTGCGACCGCACGGACACGCCGCTGATCTATCGCGCCATTGATGCATGGTACGTAAGGATCGAGGACGCGCGTGAACGCCTAGCAGCCAACAACGACGCCATCCACTGGACGCCGGACTACGTCGGCGACAAACGCTTCGGCAACTGGCTGCGCGAGGCCAAAGATTGGAACATCAGCCGCAACCGCTTCTGGGGGTCGTGCATCCCGATCTGGATCAACGAGAACGATCCGAAGGACATGCTCTGCGTTGGATCAATTGCGGAATTGGAACAGCTCTCCGGACGGAAAGTAACAGATCTGCACAAGCATTTTGTGGACCCGATCGTCATTCACAAGGACGGCAAGACCTACCGCCGCACACCGGAGGTGCTCGACTGCTGGTTCGAGTCGGGATCCATGCCGTATGCCCAGCAGCACTATCCCTTCGAACCCGGCCAGGCGGCCTCGGGTGAAGGTGGCCCGGGCGCTCCCGCCTTCGTCGAATCTCCGGCGGACAAGCCGCGCACGGGCATGGCACAAGACACGCATGCGCAACTGGACGCCTTCTTCCCCGCGGACTTCATCGCCGAGGGGCTGGACCAGACGCGCGGCTGGTTCTACACGCTGCTGGTGCTCGGCACGCTGGTCTTCGACAAGGCGCCGTTCCGCAATGTGGTCGTCAACGGCATGGTTCTGGCCGAGGACGGCAAGAAGATGAGCAAGCGGCTCAAGAACTATCCGGACCCGAACTACATTCTCGACACGTATGGCGCGGACGCGCTGCGTCTCTACCTGATCTACTCGCCGGTGGTGCGCGCCGAAAATCTGCGCTTCTCCGAAACCGGCGTGAAGCAGATCCTGCGCGACCTGCTGATCCCGTGGTGGAATGCCTACAGCTTTTTCGTCACCTACGCCAATGTGGACGGCTGGCAGGAGGACGCGCTGGCGCGCCCGACCAGCCCGAACGAACTCGACCGCTGGATCGTCAGCTCGCTCGAGACGCTGATCCACGGCGTGACCGGGGCCATGGACAACTACGACCTGCAGCGCAGCGTGCGGCCGTTCGTGTTGTTTGTTGAGGATCTCACCAACTGGTACATCCGCCGCAGCCGCCGCCGCTTCTGGAAGTCGCAGAACGACGACGACAAGCAGCACGCCTACCGCACGCTGCGCTACGTGCTGGTGCAGCTCAGCAAGGTGGCGGCGCCGTTCACGCCGTTTATCAGCGAGACCATCTACCGCAACCTGCGTGGACGGAACATGCCCGAGTCCGTGCACTTGTGCGACTTCCCGGTGGCCGACGAAACGGCGCGTGACACGGAGCTCGAAGGGCGCATGGCCCTGGCGCAGACCGTGGTGAAGCTCGGACGTCAACTGCGGACCGATCACGATCTCAAGGTCCGCCAGCCGCTGGCGCGGCTGCATGTGGTTTCTGCCGACCCGCTGGTGCGGCGGCAGGTGGCTGGCTTTACCGAGCTGGTGAACGACGAGCTTAACATCAAGGAGCTGGTGACCGACGCCGACGAATCGGCCTTGGCGCATATCCAGGTAAAGCCGGACTTCCGCAAGCTCGGCCCGCGTTTCGGCGCGCAGATGAAGGTGGCGGCCGCTGCGATCGCGGCGCTGCCGTCCGACGAAGCTGCGCTGCTGGCGGCGGGGCGTCCGGTAACGGTCAATGTGAACGGTGCGCTCGAGAAGATCGAGCCTGCTGACGTGGTGGTGCAGCGCACGCCGCGTGAAGGGCTGGTGGTGGCGGCCTCGGAGAACGTGATCGTGGCGATCGAGACGGCGCTCACGCCGGAGCTGGTGCGTGAAGGGCTGGCGCGGGAGTTCATCAGCAAGCTGCAGAACCTGCGCAAGGACGCCGATTTCGAAGTCACGCAGCGCATCGCCGTGGATTTTGTCGCCGGCGAAGAGATCGCCGTCGCCATCCAGGCGCACCGCGACTACATCATGGGCGAGATTCTGGCGGTCTCCTGCCAGAGCGCGTCGGAGCTGTCATCCGGCGCCGATCTCGACCTCAACGGCCACACCTGCCGCGTACGTGTCGCGCGGGCGTAGAAAATAGTAGCCCCGGCCCGCCCCGGGCCGAGGGCAGCAATATTGTTTCGGGCTTGTACGACTGTGTAAGATTCCGCTGCTGATCCCGACATGGGCCCTTGCAGCGGATGTGCTCATTGCGGGCAAACTGGCGCAAATGCACTTGGTTAATCTTATCGGCGTATGTTACGCTTAAGTCATGTGAAGGAGATAGGCTATGTCGCGGAAACTTGAAATTCGAGAGTATGTACGGTGTTTGGCGCGGGAGTTTAACCCGCAGCGGGTGATTCTGTTCGGCTCTTGCGCCCGCGGCGACGCCCATGAGGACAGTGACGTGGATCTTCTGGTCGTCATGGATCAGATTAAGGATACGGACGAGGAAGCGATCAGAATGCGCCGAACGATTCCACGCACTTTTCCCCTGGACCTGATCGTTAAGCGCTCGTCAGAGGTCAACCGGCGCGCCGCGCCCAACGGTAGCTTCATCCGAACCTTGATGGAAGAGGGCCGTGTACTTTATGAACGAAGAGGTTAGAGCATGGGTCGCCAAGGCCGAGGGCGACTATGAGGTGGCGCTTCGGGAATTCAGGGCGCGGAAGGCTCCGTGTCATGACGCCGTCTGTTTTCACGCCCAGCAGTGTATCGAGAAGTACCTGAAAGCCGTGGCGGCGAAGAACCGAATTGCTGTCAGGCGGATTCACGATTTGGTTCCTTTGTTGCAGCCATTGACGCCCTTCCATCCGTTGTGGATCGCCATGACTTCCGATCTGGAAATGCTGTCGCAATATGCCGTGAAGTTCCGCTATCCGGGTGAGTCGGCGACCCGCGTAAAAGCCCGGGCAGCGGCAGAGGCAATGAAGCGTTGTCGTTGTGAGATACGAGAAGGCCTTGGGCTTGGCGCTTGATGGTTTGTGGAAAGGTGTGCTTGCGCCATGCAAGAATCAGCCGCTGGCGTATTGATTCGCGTGGATCATTGCCGCCAACTGCCGCTTGGCCGCTATCTCAAGCAAATCCGGAGCTAATCGCGGATCCATTGCGAATCACGCGCTTTTTCTTTTCGATTTCGATTTCGATTGCGATTCTCGATTACGATTACGATTACGATTTCGGCACAATGTTTCGTGGGACCTTGCTGTATTGATTCCAGCCGCAGTTCGCATGATGGCGTAATCGCGGCGGGGCCGCCGGCCCCGCCGAGTGCCATAAAGAGAGCTGCTGCCTCCGTTAGCCACAAAGACGCTGTTTGGTGGTGGCGTTGACTTTGATCCCCGCGTCTGCCATGCTTTTCCCCATGACATCGCTGCGACAGACCGGTTTCGGCATGTTTTCGGCCCGTGCGGGTCGAGGCCGTTCGGGGGGGTGCAGAAAAGCGATTTCTTATCAATGCAATGACATTCGGCAGGCCCAGCCCCCCCACAAACCCTGCAAATCTTGTTGATCCTGTCAAAATTTATCGTATTCGCCAACAAGGCAAAACAAAGGCACCGTGCAAAAACACCGCAAAGCCGGATTCACACGCACGGAATTGATCGTGGTCTGCGTCGTGGTGGCGTTGCTGGCTCTGGCGCTTCATGGCGCAATGGGCTTCATGCAGTCCATATCAGGCGCCAAAGGCACAGCCATGAAGAACCGAGCCCGTGGCATCTGGACCTCCGTGATCAGCGCAAATGCCGAACGGGATCCGCTGGGGCTGCCGGCCGTCTGGCCCAAAGACCTCGGCTTTGACGCTTGTCGCACGTCAACGGAATATTTCAGCCTACTCATGCGCGACGATCCATCTGTCCTGTCGAATGGCGTGCATAGCCAAATCTGCGAAGACTTGCGCGCGCCAACTCTGGGCGGCACCGGGCTTCCGATTGCAGCAAACCGCGAAACGTTCACCAGCAAAAACAACGCGTGGCAAGTCATTTGCGTCAGCACGCAGACGCCCCCAGACGTGATGTTCCTGCTTTCTCGCAATGTGGACGTCGGCAAGCATGTCAACGCACGAACGCCCGTCCGCCTCAACCGCAAGTCACCGTACAAGAGTGATCGGTGCTTCTATGTGACCTGCGGCGGCGCATGCATGGACCGACGCGAAAAATACCTGAACCGAATCCCGCCGGCCAACTCCTGCGAGACCGGCGGGATTCTCTACGACATGGGCACGAACACGACGTACGACGTCATGCTTCCATGATCTTCCGCCGCCCGCCGCCACCCCATAACCAATCTCATTACCCATTACTTGCCCTGCCAAATGGCGGTTGACACCCGCGGGATATACTTGCTACCGTTGCTACCACTTGGAGGCGCACGATGGCGACTAGGCAGATTTCAATCCGAAATATCTCCGACTCGGTCTATGAATGGATCGAACGAGAGCGCCACGCAAAACGCGTATCGCAAAAGGCATTCCTGCTCAACGTTCTTGAAAATGCGGCCAACCACTCGTCAACGGAAACCGGTACAGCGGGACTGTCAGCCTTCAGCAAGATGACACTTGTCTATTGGAAGAGCAAGAAGTTCTGGCTTGGAAAATTGCTCGAACACCCGGAGATCATGACGCAGGGGCGCACTGTGGAGGAATTGGAACAGAACATCCGTGAAGCGTTCATGCTGATGGCGCTGGACGGGGTTCCCAAAGAGTACAAAATCCGGGAGGTGGCAATGGCATGAAACGGCGCGAACTGCTTCGACGACTCCAAAAGGAGGGTTGTGTCCTGCTTCGTTCCGGCAGCAATCATGACATTAATCGAGGGATGGGCCATGATCGGGAACTGGTTGGCCGATACGAAGGAAAGTTCTATCGAAATCGCGTGGTTGCTTTCGACGTGCTGGGTGCCATTGGGTTTCCGAATTCATTGAACCACTGTCCGTTGTCCAGTTTGCCGCATAGCATCTTTCGTCATGGTATCGAGAGTTGCTATTTTCACCGGCTAATAGCATGTTCGGCAAGACGACATAATGACAATGATGAAGACAATATTCATTGGGATTTCGGCCCTGGGCACATTGATGTACGTCCTCGGACAGATCATGTCATTCGTTCCTGGAGCAGAAACGACTTGGTTCCTAACGACTGCCGCATTACTGGCATTTGGTGTTTTCAGCCGAGTGCGTATCTGGCGCATTACGGTTGTGGTGCTTGCCATACTGGCCCTTGGCGCAGCATTCATGGGACACCAACGCGGCATCGAGGATACGGAATGGATTTCGCGTCAGGGGTGTAGGACCTCTGTTGACGAGAAGACATGGCTTGTACTCGTTGCGCGTCCTGATGTTTTTCAGGTCAGAACATCCCGAGTTGGGACTGTGAACTATTCGCTAAGTCTCTCGGTTAGCAAGTGCATTGCCCCGTCGGGCTCCCAGTTCGCAACTAGGTCCTCAGATACTGCATCTCTTGACTGGGTCCTGAGCGATGATCCCGGTATGGTTCTGTGCCACCTCAAGACAAACGCGTGTTACACGTTTCTGGCTGGGGCATGGCCGAAAGGCGAAACTACCGTCGGAGTCATGATGGGTTATGCAAGCCTTTCTTGTGCGCGCCTTTACTTCATTGAGGAAGACGGCTCTACAATTTGGAGGAAACAAGAACCATAGAAGCTCATTCTGCCCTGTGACTGTGTGGTTTTGGCGTTTGGAGAGAAGAGAACAGAAACTTGACAAAAGCAAGATGAGCCGGACCATGAGCTGGTGACCGACGCCGACGCAACCGCGCTCACGCCGGAGCTGGTGCGTGAAGGGTTGGCGCGGGAGTTCATCAGCAAGCTGCAGAATCTGCTCAAGGACGCCGATTTCGAGGTCACGCAGCGCAGCCCGGGCGTAACGACCTGGTAGCCCCGGCCCGCCCCGGGCCGAGGGCCGAGTGTGGTCGTGGGTTTTGTACGACCGTGGTCTTTTCCTGAAGCGCAACAATTTATCATAGGGATTTCGGACAGGCTCTTCGTAACGATACGTAACGGAGGTGAGGATGCAACGGATGAAGGTCTTGCTCGGTCGATCACCGTACCTGTGGGTGCCGGCGGCACTCTTCCTGGGGGGCGACCTGTTGTTGGCGACTGGAGGGTTGCTGTTTCCCTCCTTTGTCGCCATTCGCCTGACGTACAACTTCAGTACCCTGGTTGCGCCGCTGCTGTTTGCCGTAGGCGCGGTGATCGGTTTTGCGGCTGCATGGCGTCCAGCCGCTGGCGCTGGGCACGTGCGGGCCGCGTGGATCGGTCTGCTGCTGGCCGGCCTGTTGCTGGGAATACGGGCATACGCCTCGTACATCGAGCCGCATCGACTTCAAGTTCGCACCGTGCAGGTGAAGATCCCCGGCTTGCGGCAGCCTCTCCGCATCCTGCACATCTCCGATATCCAGTCAGCGGGCATCGGTCGATATGAGGCCAGTGCCTTCAATCGGATGCGAGCGCTGCATCCGGATCTCGTGCTGCACACCGGCGACATGCTGCAGCCGCTGCCACCCGCGACTTATGCCAGTGAGACGCCGCGGTTGGCGGCACTCTTTCGCACGTTAAACCCGCCGTTGGGTTGCTTTGGGGTGACGGGTGATGTGGACTATCCGCTGCGGCGTGCGACGGACATTGAACTGGGCGGTCTGCACCTGCTCTGCAACACCGAGGCGGTGCTGACGAACGGCGAAACGCGCATCCGTTTGCTCGGACTGGAACGCGGCACGGCCTGCATGCCGGCTGAGGCGCGTCAGCTGATCGAGGCGTGGATGCGCGGTGCCCGCCCAGGCGACATCAACCTGCTGCTCGGGCACTCGCCGGATTTCGCCGTTGCGGCGGTGGATTTGCCGATTGACCTTTGCTTGGCCGGGCACACTCATGGCGGACAGATCCGCGTGCCGTGGTACGGCCCGATCCTGACGCTGACCAAATATGTGCCGCGCGCGTGGGCGCGCGGGTTTCATGTCATCGGCAAGACGCGTCTGAATGTCTCCGCCGGCATCGGCAGCGAACATGCCTCCGGGCTGCCTTCCATCCGGGTGAACTGTCCACCGGAGATGACCTTTTTGCTACTCGAACCCGGGACATGATCGACAGCGGTGAGGCGACGGTATCCCGGCGCCTCCAACGCATGGCACCGCCTCTGCTGTTGCGGCGACTCGACGCCACGGCCAGCCTCTGCTACCGTTCCTGACATGCGTGCGACAGACAGTTGTGTCGGGCCGGCCATCCGGATCCGGAAGGGGCGCGCGGTCGACGCGGACATGCTCGTCACGCTTTACGCCCGCGAGCCGGCGGTCAGCGACTTTGACGGGCTGCACACGCCGGAGCGGTTCCGGAGTCTCGCGCGGTCGAGGTCTGCCATTCTGCTCGTGGCCGAGTGTGGCGGTCGCGTGATTGCCGCGCTCGACGCCGAGGTCTACGCCGAGTCGAAATTCAGCTACTTTGCCAACATCGTCGTGGTCCGGCGTCACCGCGGCCAAGGGATTGGCGCGCAGTTGATGGCGCGCTACGAGCAGTGCTGTCGTCGGCGGGGCATCACCACGATCCTGGCGCTCGTGTACGACTGGAACCGCGACATGCACCAGGTCATGCGTCGGAAACGCTACCGGAACAGTGGGAGACTGGTTGAATACATCAAGAAGTTGTAGTTGACGGTGCCCCGGCGACGGTCTGGGGCGGGAATATCTGGAGCAACAACAAGCCGTGGAGGAGCGACTCTTCAGTCCAGAACCTCGTTCAATCTCCGGGAGCTGCGAGGGGTCAGGGAGCTGCGAGGGGTCAGGCATGGAGACAACAAATAAGCAATAAGCTCACCAAATTTCCACATAATTCCACATATTTTGTAAAGTTTCACCTTCCACTTTTCCCTGCACGTAACAACCGCCCACAACACCGACCCTCCTTCGCCCCTTCGACTTCGCTCAGGGCTTCGGCGGCCAAGCCGGCGCAAGCGCGCGGTAGCGTGGGTTACGGTTGGATGGTGGGACGGTTGGACGGTTGGACAGTTGGACGGTTGATCCGTTAGACAGTCTGACTGAGCGTCATCGTATGCATCATTATGTTTACTGGCTATGCCGTTGACTCAACCACATCTTGGAATTAATGATTGTGGCTCAGTGAAAGACAAAGTAGAAAGATGAAGAGGAAAGACAATGTAGGGTGCGACAGCCATACTTCGTCTTTCCTCTTCATCTTTCTTCTTTGTCTGGTCAGCACGCCCCGCCACCAGACTTCCATAGTGAGAATCGATGCAGGTTGAGTCAACGGCATAGCCAGTTTATGTTTTTATGGCGTGGCGCGCAGGAATAGCGTGGCGCTGCCGGCGACTGCCAGCAGCGTTCCGATCACGGCCCGCATTGTCGGGCGCTCGCCGTACACGGCGCGGCTTATGGGGAGCATGAAGATCGGGGAGAGTCCGATCAGGGCAGAGGTTACTCCCGTGGGGGCATACTGGAATCCCACCAGCGAAAGCCAGATTCCGATGACCGGCCCCACCACCACGCCTCCGGCGACGATCAGCATGGCCTTCCGGTCGCGTACGGCATCAACAACGGTGCGGACGCGACCGAGCAGAGGAAGGGCTGCGACGCATAAAACCGTTGCCGCCGCGACGCGTACCAGCGTGCCGGAGAAGGCTTGGCCGTCACCGGCCGCCAGCAAGCCGCGCCGGGTCAGCAGGAAGCTGACGCCGATACAGGTTGCGCTTGCCAGGGCCAGCAGGACGCCGTGGCGGAAGAGCCGGCGGTCCGGGGTGATCGTGTGATGCGTCGTGGGTTCGGAGACGGTCCACGCCACCCCGGCGGCGGTCAGGACAATGCCCAGGATGGCCTGGATGCCGAGGTTCTCGCGCGGGGGGATGCATCCTGCCAGGAGTGTCGCCAGGATGGGGGAGAAGGAGAGCATGAGCATGCCGAGGCGGGGGCCGATCAGTTGAAAGCTGCGGAAGAGCATCAGGTCGCCAATGCCAGCGCCGAGGATGCCGCTTAGCGCGAGGAGCTTCTGGGCATGGATGGGCATGCGCGTCGGCCAGGGGGAACCGAAGGCGAGCTGGTGAATCGTGGCGAGGACGATGGTGGCAGCCGCGATGCGGATGGTTGTGACCGCCACGGAGCCGATGCGCCGGCCGGCCAGGTGCCAGGCCAGTGCGCTCATGGCCCATAGCGCCGCCGTGGCGACGGCGGCGGTTTCCCCCGCCAGATGAAAGGGTGCATTCATTCAGCGCGGCATATGGTAGCAGGCATGGGGCGGATCGCAAGTTCTTGTGGAGCGAGACGGTTGAACAGTTGGACGGTTGAACCGTCGGACAGTCTGACCGTCCGACTGTTCAAGTACGAGTCGCGCGGGCGTAACGACTTGGTAGCCCCGGCCCGCCCCGGGCCGAGGGCAGTGTGCGCTCTTGGACTTGTACGAAGGTGTAAGATTCCGCTGCTGATCTGCATATACCTCGGTAGCGTGCAACCCTGCCGACCGCATCAGCCGCCAGTGATGAGGACACGGGATGGTTTGCGATTACGTTTGACCGCAATATCAATGCCACTGACATCACCATTGGTGTTGACGAAACGCCTGTCCTGGTGCTGAGTTCATGGTCGTGCATCCTGTCCAACCGGCTTGGGTTGGGCTGGATCGGACCGGCTCCTCAGTCCAGAACCTCGTTCAATCTCCGGATTTCCTGTTTCAGCCTGTCCTGCACGCGCTTTTTGTAGACATAGACACTGGACGACGCGAGTCCGAGCTCCGTGGCCACGGTTTCCGGCGTGGTGCCCTTGGAGAGCTTTTCAAACACCTGCCGCGTGCGTTCCTCAAACTCATTGCAGACGTTGCGCCACGCCACGCCGGCGACGTGTGCGCGCCACTCCTCCTCCGCCCATTTTTCAGCTTCGGTCTCTGTCGGGTCCGGGAGGCGGTTTATGTCATCCTCTTCCGTTTGTACTAGTGGCACTTCGCGCTGGCGGTTGCGCCAGCGACCGCGGACTTCGTTGGCCGTCACCTGCCACAACCAGCCGCGAAAGCGGCCCTTGCCGGGGTCATACGAAA
>SESH01016139.1_pt1 | contig 11510 bp, 8 predicted proteins | sample 3171561 | NCBI WGS metagenome assembly SESH01 (sample SAMN10866947, study PRJNA518727) | freshwater metagenome | biome: subpolar coniferous forest; feature: holomictic lake; material: water; isolation source: holomictic Lake 442 2011 16.5 m and 2014 13 m | place: Canada: near Kenora, Ontario
ATCTTTCGGGGGTGGCTTTGTCACCCCCAAACCCCCGCCGGAGGCGACGTTGCAACCGCCCTGACGGGCCGGGCGCTTGAGAGGGTGACCGCGTACCTTTTGCGGTATTGTAGTTTATTCTAAGGCATGGTTCAAAACAGCTTTACTGTTTGGCGGGGACGCGATGACGCGATGAGGCGATAGCATCGCCTCATCGCGTCATCGTCTCATCGCAGGACTGTAAAGCTGAAACCTGGCACCTGAAACCTTGTCTAATACGCATGAATAACGGCCGACGTCGTGCCCTGAATAGACAAACCCGAGACAGATCGGTATACTTCTCCTTATATTTCGCTCTTCCTCGGGCTACCCCTCTGCCTGTGTGCTTCAGCACCGCTGTCTCCTATCCTAAGTACGATGAGGTCTGCAATGCCTTCCAGCCCCAAGCAACTCACGGCGGGCTTATGGGTGTTTCCAAGCCGCTCAATGGCCTACAACGCCGGGGTGTTCCTGCGTGATGGCCAGGCGCTGCTGATCGACCCGGGGCCGCACCCGGATGAGACGGACGAGATCGCCGCCTTTGTGGCCGCGCACGGCGCGACGGTGGCGGTGATCGTGCTGACCCACAGCCATTGGGATCATATCCTGGGGCCTGAGCGGCTGCCGCCGGTGCCCTTGGTGGCCCACGCCCGCTACCCCGAGACGACCGGGCGCGATAGCGACGGGATTGTGCGACAGGTGCGGCGCTGGGAGGGCCAGCACGGCCACCCGCGCGCGACGCCGTTCGTCATCCCGCAGCCAGGCCAACTGATCGACGATCTCGGCGAGCTTGAGATCGGCGGGGCGCGGCTCCAACTCCTGCATATCCCCGGCCACGCCAACGACCAGTTGGCGATCTTCGCGCCCGACGAGGGCTGGCTGTGGGCGGCTGACACGCTGAGCGACCTCGAAATCCCCTTTGTGAGCGAGAGTCTGGCCGACTATGAGCGATCCATTGAGCGCCTGGCCGCCGTGCCGGCCGGCGTGGTGGTGCCGGGCCACGGCAGCCCGACCGACAGCCTGGCCGACATCGCCGCCCGGATCGCAGAGGACAGGCAGTATATGGCCGCCCTACGCGCCATGGTGGCGGGGGCGCTTGCGGCGGCGGGCGGCGTGGAGGTGGCCCGAGCCGCCTGCGCCGGAGTCCGGCTCAAGAACGACGCTGAGAATCACGGGGCGCACCGGCTGAATGTAGAAAGTGTCTTCCTTGAACTGGGCGGGGCGGGCGACCCGGATCTGCTGGGGTGGAATCAGAAGGATCTGCTTGATGAGTAGCGGGCTGGCGCACGCGCTGTGGCTGCCACTCTTCGGCTTGCCGCTGACGGTACACACCAACAGCCGGGCACTTGCCGACGCACTGGGATGGGAGCGCCCCCTGGGTGGCTGGGCGAGCCTGCCAACCGAGTTGATCGAGGCACCGCCGGCGCTTCAGATCGACGTGGTGGCGGGCGCGGTGGAGGAGCAACTCGGCGAGATTCGCCTGTATCGCCACGGGCCGCTGGCCCTGGCCGGGGATGGATCCCGGCTGCTGCTGGCACAGGAGGATCGAGGCTATGGCCTAGCCTTTGTGCCGACCGACCCGCTCAGCGCTGCGATCTCGGCGATCTGGGATCTGGGCACGCTACTGGCGCGCGGGCGTGGCCGGGCACCGATCCGGGCGGCGGCCCTGGAGCGTGACGGGCGGGCGGTGCTGCTGGCGGGCGCGGATCTGACCGGCCTGATGCGGGCCTGCATAGGTCGCGGGCTGCGGCTCCTGGCCGAGGACGTGGTACACGTGAGCGGCGACGCGCACGGGCCACGGATCTGGGGCGACGGGGCTGGCGACGACCTGCTGATCTGCGCGGGGCCGGCGGCGCTCTGCCGGGTGGAGCGGGGCGTCGGGCGATCCAGCCAGCTTACGGCGCTGCCAGACACGCCCATGTATCGCCTGGGCGACGCGGCGGCGGCGGTGCGGGCGACCTACCGGCTCATCATTGGCGACGACCTGGAGATGGCGGCGGCGCTGGTGGATCATGTGGCATGCGCTGGATAATACGCTGGGCCACGTCAGAGTCCCTAGAACTGGGGCGCAGCCCCGAGGACGTTGCACGAGCCCTGAGCTAAACCTCCAATGATTCCTCGGCGGCCTAAGGTATGCTATGCTGAGATCCTCGCCCATGGCGTTCGTATGCCCTGGGCCTGAAGCTTTTTCTGGGGAGGCCAACGATGGAAGTTGAGGCAAAGTATGCCGTTAGCGGCGCGGATCTGAGGGTGGTCGCCATGCTCGATCATCTGGGCATCTACGCATTACGCGCTGCGCCCGAGCCGGAGCGCCAGCAGAATCACTACTTCGATACGGCGGACCGACGCCTCGGCCAGGCCCGCTACGGCCTACGCTTGCGCGAGGTCGGCGAGCGATCTCTTGTCACCCTCAAGGGGCCGGCTGAGGTGAGCGAGGGTCTGCACCGCCGCGCCGAGTATGAGTTCGCCCACGGCGACCCCGACCCGCGCACATGGCCCGTCGGCCCGGCCCGCGAGCTGGCCCTGGCCCTGATCGGGCCAGCGCCCCTGCTGCCTACGCTCACTATCGTCACCCGACGCGAGCTGATCTTCGCCTCCTACCAGAGCCAGGATGTGGCCGAGATCTGCCTTGATCACGGGGTGTTCCATGTGGGTGGCCGCGATGTGCCCTTCAGCGAGTTGGAGATCGAACTGCTCCCCGCCGGCGCGGAGTCCGACCTCGCGGCGATCGCCGTGGCCTTGCGCGAGCATATCGACCTGCGGCCCGAGTCGCGCTCGAAGCTCCAGCGCGGGCTGGCGCTGGCGGAGAATTGCTGATGGCGGATCATCCGGCTTTCGCAAATCAGACGGATCACCGTGAGGGCGGCGGCCCTACAACGACATATGGCGGAGATTGCCAGCAATGCTGGCAATCTCCGCCATATGTCGATCTGAAATCTTCTATCTATAGAGATACGATTACCAGCTTTGCTGGTGATCGTATCTCTATAGATGATCGTCCGGGCAAAGACTATTCCTCCATGGTGGAGATGTCGCCGTCCGGCAGACCAAGGGCACGGGACTTGAGCACGCGGCGCATGATCTTGCCCGAACGGGTCTTCGGCAGCGAGGGCACGAAGGTAATCGCATCGGGGCGGGCGATCGGGCCGAGTTCGTGACCGACGTGGGCGCGCAGCTTCTCCTCCAGATCGTGGCTGCCCTCGAAGCCGGTGCGCAGCATCACAAAGGCGTGGATGGCGTTGCCCTTCACCTCGTGGGGCAGGCCGATTGCCGCCGCCTCGGCCACCGCCGGGTGGCTGACCAGGGCACTCTCGACCTCGGCGGTGCCCAGGCGGTAGCCGGACACCTTGATCACATCGTCGAGACGACCGATCACCCAGATGTAGCCGTCATCGTCCTTGCGGGCGCTGTCGCCGGCGGCGTAAATCCCCTCCAGCCGCGACCAGTAGGTGTCCACATAGCGCTGCGGGTCGTTCAGCAGCGTACGCATCATACCGGGCCAGGGGCGCTTGATCACCAGCAGGCCGTCCTCGTTGGGCGCGCAGGATGAGCCGTCATCGTGAACCACGTCCACATCCATGCCAAGGAAGGGCTTGGTGGCCGAGCCGGGCTTGAGTGGCGTCACCGGGGTCGGCGTGATCATGAAGTGGCCGGTCTCGGTCTGCCACCAGGTGTCCATGATCGGGCAGTTCTTGCTGCCGATCACCTCGTAGAACCACTTCCAAGCCTCGGGGTTGATCGGCTCGCCGACCGAGCCGAGCAGGCGCAGGCTGCTCAGGTTGTGGCGCGAGGGCCACAGTTCGCCGAAGCGCATCAGGCCACGGATGGCCGTGGGCGCGGTGTAGAGAATCGTCACGCCGAGGCGGGCCACGATCTGCCACCAGCGGTCGGGGTAGGGATAGTTCGGCGCACCCTCGTACATCACTGAGGTGACGCCGGTGAGCAGCGGGGCGTAGACAATAAAGGAGTGGCCAGTGATCCAGCCCGGGTCGGCCGCGCACCAGTAGCGATCCTCGTCCTTCACATCGAAGACATACTTCAGGGTGGTGCTGGTGCCGACCTGGTAGCCGCCGTGGGTGTGGACGACGCCCTTGGGCTTGCCGGTAGTGCCCGAGGTGTAGAGGATGAAGAGCATATCCTCGGCGTCCATCTGCTCGGTCGCACAGGGGACATTGGCGATGGGCAAATGAAGCAGGTCGTGCATCCACAGGTCGCGGCCCTGAACCATTTCTACCTTGTGGCCGGTGCGCTTAAACACCAAGCAGGTCTGCACGGTGGGGGTGCGCGAGAGCGCCTCATCGACGATTTTCTTCAGCTCGATGATCTTGTTGCGCATGTAGCCGCCGTCGGCGGTGATCAGCACCTTGCTCTTGGCGTCGGCCAGGCGGTCGGACAGGGCGGCCTCGGAGAAGCCACCGTAGACCACCGAGTGGGCCGCGCCGATCTTGGCGCAGGCGAGCATGCTGAACATCAACTCCGGGATGCGCGGCATGTAGATCGTGACAATGTCGCCCTTTTTCACGCCCATGCTCTTGAGCACGTTGGCGATCTTGCTGACCTCGCGGTTGAGCTTGAAGAAGGAGAAGGTGCGCTCGGTGCCGTCCTCGCCCTCCCAGATCAGAGCCAGCTTATTCTTGCGCCAGGTCTTCAGGTGGCGGTCAATGGCATTGTGGACAATATTCGTCTTGGCACCGGTGAACCACTTGTAGAAGGGTGCGTTGCTCTCGTCGAGTACCTTGTCCCAGGGGCCGAACCACTCAAGCTGGTTCGCCATATCGGTCCAGAACTCTTCGTTATTGGTGAGCGTCCACTGGTACAGCTCATCGTAACTTGAGAAGCCTTTAGAGCGGGCGTAGGCCATCACATTGCTGTTCTCAACAATGGCCTCGTTCGGGTGGTAGACCTCACTGGTGTGAGGGGCGACCACATCACGGGTCTCGGTCATGGGGGTAACCTCCTTGTTCCTCTGGTTATAGACGCCGACGACCGTATAAGTATAAGGGATGTGAGCCTTGGTGAGAATCCGACTGGCGGGCGGCTGCGCCGACTCCGCCGTTTTTATTGAGATCTGGCAGCTTCGCCGCCAAATCTCAATAAAAAACGCGGGCTGGGCGGGCACGGCAGATTATAGATCACCCTTGAGCATATCGACAGCGTCGCGCACCATATCGACGGTAGCGCCGTCCTCGATCGTACTCAGGTCGCCGATGTTATCGCCTTGGTAGACGGCACGGATGACGCGGCGCATAATCTTGCCGCTGCGCGTCTTCGGCAGCATATTGACAAAGTGGATGGCGTCAGGGCTGGCAATCGGGCCAATGCGCTCGCGCACCATGGTGCGAATCCCACGGGCCACGCCGTCCCGCTCCGCCGGGGTGACGTGCTGCTTGAGAACCGCCACCACCAGTACGCCCTCGCCCTTCAGCTCGTGGCGCACGCCGATCACGCAGTTCTCGGCCACCGCCGGGTGCGCGGCCACAATCTCCTCGATCTCGCGGGTGCCCAGGCGGTGCCCGCTCACGTTCAGCACCTCGTCGGCGCGACCAAGCATCCAGACGTAGCCATCCTCGTCCTGGATGGCGTAGTCGCCGGTCATGTAGAGCATCTTGCCCTTGAAATGCTCCCAATAGCCCTTGACATAGCGCTCGTCATCGTTCCAGAGGGTCGTCAGCATACCGGGCGGCAGCGGCCCGTGGTCAACCAAGAAGCCCTTCTCGCCGCGCGCCACCGGGTTGCCGTCCGGATCCACCACCTCAAGGAAGTGGCCGAAGGCGGCCTTCGTGGGCGAGCCAGGCTTGATCGGCAGCATCTCAACGCCGACCGGGTTGGTGAGCATGCTCCAGCCGCTCTCGGTCTGCCAGTAGTGGTCGATCACCGGCACGCCGAAGGTCTCCTTGGCCCACTCGTAGGTCGGCGCGTCCAGTGGCTCGCCGGCGGCGTAGAGCAGGCGCATCGAGCTGATGTCGCTGTCCTTCATCCACTGGTCGGGGAACTTGCGCAGGGCGCGCAGGGCGGTGGGCGCGGTGAAGACGTGGGTGACGCCGTACTTCTCGATCACCCGCCACCAGACGCCGGGATCGGGGTGGTCGGGGCGACCCTCGTAGACCACGGTGGGCACGCCCTTGAGCAGCGGCCCGTAGACGATATAGGAGTGGCCCACGACCCAGCCGATGTCCGAGGTGGACCAGTAGACATCGCCGTCGCCACAGGCGTAGATCTCGCCCATGCTGGCGTGGAGGGCCACCATGTAGCCGCCGGTGTCGCGCACGACGCCCTTGGGCTTGCCGGTGGTGCCCGAGGTGTAGAGGATGTAGGACGGATCGGTGCTGGCGACGCGAGCTGGCTCGACATACTTCTCGCCGCGCTTCACGAGCTGCTCGGCCCAGTCGAGGTCGCGGCCCTCCTGCATCTCGCAGGCCACTAGGTCGCGGTTAAGCACCAACACATTGCGCACGCTTTTGATCTCGGCGGCATCGAGGGACTTGTCGATGATATCTTTGAGTGGAACCGGGAGTCCCTTGCGCATGCTGGCGTCGGCGGTGAGGATGAGGACCGGCGCGGCGTCATCGATGCGCGAGGCCAGCGAGGTGATGCTGAAGCCGCCGAAGACCACCGAGTGGATCGCGCCGAGTCGCACGCAGGCGAGCATGCCGATGATCGCCTCCGGCACCATGGGCATGTAGATGATCACCCGGTCGCCCTTCTGGACGCCGAGATTCTTCAGCACGCCGGCGAGGCGGTTGACCTCGCGGTAGAGTTCAAAGTAGGTGAGTGTGCGCGACTGGCCGGTCTCGGCGCTCTCCCAGATGATAGCGGCCTGACCACGGCGCGGCCCAAGGGCGTGGCGATCAACGGCGTTGTAACAGATGTTCGTCTCGCCGCCGACAAACCAGCGGTAGAACGGTGCCTTCGAGTCGTCGAGAACCGTGTCCCAACGCTTATACCAATGTAGCTCTTCGGCGAGTTCGCCCCAATAGCCGGCAGGATCTTCGATCGACCGGCGATGGGTGTCATCATAGCCCATGCAGACGCCTCCTCTCTGAGGGGGGGGTGGAAACGCAGACAACAAGAGTACGGTAGCCGTATTGTACGCGGTTTGTGGCAAGGGACGGTAAGAGCGCTGTGAGATTTCAGTAAAGGTGTGATAACTAGCGTAAGATAATCAATGTGCATAACGCAACACGGCCCCGCACACGCCCGGTGCGGGGCCGCGTTGGAGGGGCGGCTCGCCAGCCGCTCCTACGCCGCCTGAGAGTAGAGGCGCTCACGGATCGAGATCACCTCGTTGCGCAGCCGGTTATCGGCGTTGATCTCCTCGGCGATCTTATCGCAGCCATACATCACCGTGGTGTGGTCGCGCCCGCCGAGAAGTTTGCCGATATCGACGAGGGAACACTCGGTCTCCTCGCGCAGCAAGTACATGGCCACCTGGCGCGGGATCACAATATTGCGCGAGCGACCGCGACCTTGCATCACGCGCATATCCACGCCAAAATGTTCGCTCACGGCGACGATGATCTGGTCGGGGGTGATCCGACGGCGACGTGCGCTGCCGAGCAGGTCGGCGAGGGCGCTGGTGGCCACCTCGACGCTGATCGGCACGCCGTGCAACTCGGCGAAGGCCGCCACTCGGTTTAGGCTGCCCTCAAGCTCACGGATATTGCTCTGCACCTTATGCGCCAGAAAGTCGATCACCTCATCGGGCACATCGACGTTCATCTGATCACCCTTGGCCCGCAGAATAGCCGTGCGCGTCTCAAGGTCGGGCGGCTGGACATCGGCGATCAGCCCCCACTCGAAGCGCGAGCGCAGCCGCTCTTCCAGAGTCAAAATAGCCTTGGGCGGCTTATCCGAGCTAATCACAATATGCTTGGCGGCCGAGTGCAACGTGTTGAAGGTGTGAAAAAACTCTTCCTGGGTGCCCTCTTTGCCGGCGATAAACTGAATATCGTCGATCAGCAGCACATCGATATTCCGGTAGCGCATACGGAACTCTTCCGTCTGCTGTCGGCGGATGGCGTTGATCATGTCGTTGGTAAACTTCTCGCTCGACACGTACAGCACGTTGATCTCGGGGTCGCGGTCGAGGACGTAGTTGCCGATCGCGTGGAGCAGGTGCGTCTTGCCCAGCCCCACCCCGCCGTAGAGGAAGAGCGGGTTGTAGTGCTGACCGGGGTTATCGGCCACCGCGAGGCACGCCGCATGGGCCAACCGGTTGCTCGACCCGACAATAAAGCGCGAGAAGGTGTACTTGGGGTTGAGCATGCCCGTACGCATCGCGCTCGACAGGTCGAGCTGTACCGCCCGCTCGCCGGGGCCGGAGTCATCGCTGGCGGCAGCGCTGGCGGCGGCGAATGCCTCAGGGCGCAGGCTCTGGCCGTTGGCGATCACCACCTGCACCTGCACCGGGTAGCCGACCACATCGCCCAGCGAGCGCCGCACGGGGGCCATAAAGCGGTTTTCAAGCCCCTCCTTGTGGAAGGTTGAGGCCGTCCCAACGGTGGCCAGCCCACCATCGAGGGCGAGCAGCGCGGTGCCACGCAGCCATGTATCAAAGTCCTGGCGCGATGTCTGCAGCTGGACGGTGCCGAGGGCTGCTTGCCAGATTTGGGTTAAGTTCACGGATGCTCCCCTTTAGAGGCGGAGGCCCAGGAGAGACACAAGCGATTGCGACTCTTCAGCCCTGGGGATTAGCGCCCCGCTTCAGCGGCTTTAGCGTACAAGGCTGACCTAAAGCGTCGCTCGTGGTACAATTGTTCTTGTGCGAGGGCACGAAACCGGTGTGCCGGTAGAGACGGTTAGCTATGCACATTTCCAACTGAGCCTTGCGGGTTCCATCGAAAAAACCTCCGATGGGTAAGACGATTGCGTGCCGTACACGCTGTGGGGCACACACAAAGACACCCACCGTGAACGGGTCGCTCACGCGCGCTTGTCGCCCACCGTTATCGTCTCGCTGGGGGGTGCTATCCAGGCTCGGTCACGTGCTGCTGATCATACTCGATCCCGCCCAAGTTTTCAAGCAAGGGAGTACGGGGAATCTATAAAAAATACTTATAGTCTGTGCCTATGCTGTACGGGCTCTACATAGGATAAGCGTGGGCGATTCGCGCCATTATGTAGACAACCGCATCCGCAGCCATGTGGATAACGCTCCAAGGTGTCATCACTTTTGATCGCCCCCGTTCGCATTAGAGAAGCCTTCGCAGCCAAGCGTTACTCCGGCAATTCTTCGCAGCGGCCATGTGGATAACTTGGCATTGGCTGTGGAAAACCTGCAGGGTGTCTGCCCCGGCGGCGAGGCGCTCCGCGTTCCCCCCCGCCGTCCACCATCAGGCATCGGCAACTCCTCATGGCTGCGCGCCCGCATGATCATGGATAACCGGCAGGGAGATCTCCATCGGCGGCAGATCGGCCAGACTGGTCAGGCCAAACTGCTGAAGGAAGAGCGGCGTCGTCGCGTAGAGGATGGGCCGACCCACGCGCTCCACCCGCCCGACCTCCGCCACCAGATCGCGGACCAGAAGCGCACGCAGCGTCCCGCTGCTGTCCACCCCGCGAATCGAGTCGATCTGCGCGCGGGTGAGGGGCTGGCGGTAGGCGATGATCGCCAGCACCTCCAGGGCGGCGGGCGAGAGCCGGGCGCTGGCCTGGACGCCGAGGAAGCGGGCCACGGCGCGGGCGCTCTCGGGGGCGCTCACCAGTTGCACCTGCTCGCCGTGGCGCTGCACGCGCACCCCACGGCCCTGGCACTCGGCCTCCAGCGTCACCAGGGCGGCGGCGACCGCGTCGGCGGGCAACTCCAGCGCCTTGGCGAGCTGGGCCAGGGTCACGGGCGCGTCGGCCACAAAGAGCAAGCTCTCGATGAGTTGCACAGGCGCGCATGGCGCTTCGCTTATAGGTGTCATGAGGAGAGCAGGAATCAGAGAATCTTCGCCTATCAATCCGGTAACGCGGCGCTAGTATAGCAGATCGGCCAGCCGCCGCCGTCTTATGCTATGATAGGCGGGCAGCATTGAGGGTAGAAAGGGTGACCTATGCCCAAGCGTCGTCGGGGCATCACGCGCCGTCAAGCCATCGCCGGTTTCTTCATCCTGATCGGCCTGCTGATGCTCGTGGCCTTGGTGCCGCAGCTAGGTGCCGAAACCCCCCTCGTCACCAGGCTTCTGTTTATCGCCCGCCAGCCACCGCTCCAGGTGCCCGCCGCACCAGTGCTGACCGTGATCGCGGTCGTCTACATGATCGCCGGCAGCGCCGCCCTTGTGCCGCGCGCGCAGATGATCGGCACATGGCTGCTCTGGTTGAGCGCCACGCTGCTGTTCCCGGCGATCCTGATCGCGGCCGCCGCCGGCAAGCAGCCGACAAGCGTGGTAACGATGATTAGCGATCCGATGCGCCTGAGTACGCCGGTGGCCCTGGGTGCCCTGGCCGGGATCTACGCCGAGCGCTCGGGCGTGGTGAACATCGCCATTGAGGGTATGATGCTGATCGGGGCGGGCTTCGGCTTCGCGGCGTTCGCCGGCACGGGCAACATCTGGCTGGGCGCGGCGGTCGCCGTCATCCTCGGCGGGCTGATCGCACTTCTTCACGGGCTGCTCTCGATCAGCTTCAAGACCGACCAGATCATCAGCGGCACGGTGATCAACATCCTGGCGATTGGGGTGACGGGCTACCTACGCCGCCAGTATATTGTCCCGCTGGGGATGGCCAACAATACAAGCGGCGTGCTGACCCTGCCAGAGTTCGCGATCCCCGGACTCAGCGACATCCCGATCATCGGGCCGATCTTCTTTGTGGGCAAGCCGATCTTCTTCGCGATGCTGGTGCTGGTGGTTGTGACCCACGTGGTTCTCTTCTCCACGCGCTGGGGCTTGCGCATGCGCGCGGTGGGTGAGAACCCGCACGCCGCCGCCACGGTCGGCATCAATGTGATCCGCACGCGCTACATAAATATCGCCATCAGCGGGATGATCGCCGGCCTGGGCGGCGCGTGGCTCTCTCTGGAGAAGGTGGGAAGCTTTGAGGACGGCATGACCGCAGGCAAGGGGTTCATCGCTCTGGCGGCGATGATCTTTGGCAAGTGGACCCCGTTCGGCTCGCTCGGGGGGGCGATGCTCTTCGGATTCTCCGAGTCGCTCGGCATCCGCTTCCAGATCTTAAAGGTGGAACTGTTCGGCGGGCCAGTGCCGATCCAGTTCTTGCAGATGCTGCCCTATGTGCTGACGATCGTCGTGCTGGCCGGCCTGATCGGTCGCTCGGTAGGGCCGGCGGCGGCGGGGAAGCCATACGAGAAATAGGGTTGAGCGTTGAGATCAACCCTTAACCCGCAACCTTCAAATCCCCTCAGCATCGAGCCAGCTTTGCACATCGACATCTGAAGGGGCGGTGTTACCGCCAGGGATATAGCGAAACCGGTCGCCGTAGCCGTCCATGACGCTGTTACGCAGCGCCTCAGCCTCCGGGGTGGTCTCGATGTCAGGAACCGTCACCAC
>SESH01077350.1_pt1 | contig 11509 bp, 7 predicted proteins | sample 3171561 | NCBI WGS metagenome assembly SESH01 (sample SAMN10866947, study PRJNA518727) | freshwater metagenome | biome: subpolar coniferous forest; feature: holomictic lake; material: water; isolation source: holomictic Lake 442 2011 16.5 m and 2014 13 m | place: Canada: near Kenora, Ontario
GTCGCGGGCGCCCGAGCGGACGGCGACCAGGAGGGGGAAGCCGGTGGCGTCACCGAACTTGTAGCCCATGATCTTCTCCATGTTCTTCACGCCGGCTTCCATCTGGGCCTGCAGGGAGGCGGGATAGGTGCGCTTGTTGGCGTAGAAATAGGTGCAGACCTCGGTCGTGATCGTGAACCCGGGAGGCACGGGCAGGCCGATGCGCGTCATCTCGGCGAGATTGGCGCCCTTGCCGCCCAGGAGGTTCTTCATCGAACCGTTGCCGTCGGCCTTGCCGGCGCCCCAGGAGTAGACGCATTTGAGCGCCTTGCCCGCACGGGCGGACTTGACGGCAGATTTCTTGGAAGCGGGCTTCTTGCCCGCGGATTTCTTAGCGGTGGATTTCTTGGCCATGTGAGTAGTGGGGAAAGGAACGAAAGGAGCCGGCATCGCAAACGCTGGGCGCAGGGGTGTCAATGTTGGAGGCGCGGCACCGGGGCAGGTTTAAGGCCGGGGCGGCGGGGTGATAAGGCGGACAGGGGATATTCGCCACCCTCTTACGACCGGAGCCACATGTAGGTCGGGGTTTATCCCCGACGGTTGGCCTAAGTCGGGCGTAAAGCCCGACCTACAGGCATCCGGCTCCAGGCGGGGCATTACCGCCAAAGACGGTGATTGCCGGCTGCGCCCAAAACTGTTTGCAGGTCAGGGACGTGAGCGACGAAACATCAGTTGACGACTACGGGGCGGCGAGCCCGGACCCGGCCGGGACGGAACCCGCCAAGCGCAAGCCCATGGGGTTTCTGGACCACCTCGAGGACCTGCGTATGACACTGATCAAGAGTGTCGTGGTGTTTGCGGGCTTCGTGACCCTGATCGCGTACTGGGTGGACGACTTCGCCAAGGTGCTGAGCTGGCCGCTGGAGCGGGTGAAGCAGGATTATCCCAAGATGAGCACCGACCTGGTGACGAACAGCCCGATGGGGGTGTTCAGCGTGATCATCGACATCTGCCTCATTGGCGGCCTGGTGCTGTCCCTGCCGTTCATCCTGTTCTTCGTGGGCCAGTTCATCGCCCCCGCGCTGACCAAGCGGGAACTCAGGGTGCTGCTGCCGACCTGCGTGGCGGCGATGTTCCTGTTTCTGGGGGGCGCGGCCTTTGGTTATTTTTTGCTCACGCCGAGCACCATCCGGGTGGCGTTTGAGCTGAACCAACTGCTCGGCTACACCGTGCTCTGGACGGCCGACCGCTACTACAGCCTCCTCATGTGGCTGGTGCTGGGCATGGGCGCGGCCTTTGAGTTCCCGCTGCTCATCGTGCTGGCCGTGTACATGGGCTTCATTGAGGTGGCGACGCTGCGCAAATACCGCCGGCACGCCATCGTGGTCATCTTCATCATCGCGGCCGTGATCACGCCCACGCCCGACCCGATCAACCAGTCCTTGTTCGCCCTGCCGCTGATTTTGCTCTATGAAATCGCCATCCTCGTGGCCTCGTCGCTCAAGCGCCGCCGCAAGGATGAGGTGATCGTGACCTGAGAGGGGATGATGTGAGGCTGTAGGAGGGGCTTTATGCCCCGATTCGGCAGCAGTACCGTTTCCGTGCGCATCGCGGCATAAAGCCGCTCCTACAGCTCGGTATCATGAGCCGTCACCAGGCGAGTTGGAACAGGCTGGCGCAGTCGAGTCGCTTACTTCCGCGAGTCCCGCTGGAAGCGATAGACCGTCTTGAGCATCTGCAGTGCGAGCCAGAAGACGCCGGTCATGCAACCGGCGGCCAAGCTGCCCCAGAACCGGATCATCATCGGGTCGTTCGACGGCACGTGGGAATTGACCAGCCAGTAAAAGATGCTGAACGCGGTCGCGGTCAGCACAGAATCGATGACAAAGTTGACGAGCGGAAAAGGCTTTTTCGCGGGCAGGGCCATGGGGGAAAAAGAAGGAGCTGGGACCGACTTGTCGAACCGAATCTTTGCCGGCCGGGCTCAGACGCCCGGGACCGGTTCAAACAAAGGCAGGATCTGCATCCCCGGCACCGTGACCAAGCCCTTGTCTGTGATGCGGATCTCGGGAATGACGGAGAGGGGGATGAGGTTGAAACCCATGTAGGGCAAGGTGCAGCCGGCGGCGCTCCAGGCGGCCTTGAGCGTGGTCGATTCCTTGGCCACGACCGTGGCGCGCTTGTCGGAGAGCAAACCGGCCACCGGCAGGGCGACCTTGGCGATGACCTTGCCGCCGCGCACCACGCACACGCCGCCGCGCATGGCCTTGATGGTTTTCAGGGCCAGTTGCAGGTCGGCCTCGTTCGTGCCGGCGAGGATGATGTTGTGGGCGTCGTGGCCCACCGAACTGCCAACGGCGCCGTCGCGCAGGCCGAAATCCTTGAGCAGGCCGTGGGCGACCGCCCCGCTTTTCCCGTGGCGCTCGACGATGGTGACAAAGCACAGGCCGTGCTGGGCGAACAGTTCGGGCCACGTCATGAGGGAGGAGGCCACCAGGCCCTGAGCCTGTCGAAGGGGATTGAGGGCAACCTTTTCGTGGAAGAGAATGATGCCCGGCAGGGCGGTGCGGATGGTGTTGGCGACCACCGGGCCCGTGGGCACGGCGGGGGTCAGCTTGAGCTTGGGGGCAATCTTGACCGTCTGATAGGCGGCGCGGGGATAGCGGTAGCGTTTGCTGAGGGCCTTCTCCAAGAGCGGGGTGATTTTCCGGTTTTCGACCACGAGTTCGCCGCCGTACCAGGTGCATTGCGGTTCCAGCGAGTCGTTAAGCAAGGCCAGGTCGGCCCGGCGCCCCGGCCCGAGTCCGCCGATTTCGCCGTCCAGGGCGAAGCGCGTCGCGGGGTGCAGCGAGCCCATGCTCCAGGCGGTGGTCGGGCTCATGCCATACTTGACGGCCTCGCGCACCACCCAGTCCAAGCCGAACAAAAAGAGGTCGTCGGCGTCGCGGTCGTCGGTGCAGACGCACACCCGCTTGGGGCTGGCGCCGAGTTCCGTGACCGCCTTGATGGCCTGCGGCAGCGAATGCCACGGGGTGGTCGGCGGGCCGCCGCGCAGGAAGACCCAGACGCCGTTTTCCAGGAAGTCGTTGGAGATCTCGCGGTCGATCGCCTCGTGCGTGTCGGTGATGCCGCTCGCGGCGCCGGCGGTGACAAACTCGCGGCCGTAGATATGCCCGCTGACGGGCCGGCCGCGCTTGAGGGCGGCGGCCAAAATGGCATGGCTGCGCTCGTCGCCCATGGCGACCTGCACGAAGTCCATCTTCTCGCCGAGGGCGACCGCCTCGGGCCATTTGTCGAAAAGCTGGCCGATTTTCTTGGCGGTCAGGTCGCCGCCGGCCGTTTCAAACTTGGCGGAAGTTGCCGGCACCGTGCTGGGCACGGTGAGGAAGATGTTGAGCGGCGCCTGGCGCGAATCCTGGAGCATCCACTCGATGCCGGCGGCATCGCAGACGTTGCCGATCTCATGGCTGTCGCAGAAGATGGTCGTCGTGCCGTTGAGCAGCGCGGCCTCGGCGTAGGCGCAGGAGGTCATCATCGAGCTCTCAATGTGGATGTGCGGGTCGACGAGACCGGGGGCGAGAATGCCGCCCCGGGCGTCGTAGATCTTGGTCTTCGACCCTTTCGCCGGCTGGAAGGTGCCGGCGGGCTTCACGGCGGCGATGCGGCCGGACTTCAGCCAGATTTCCTTTCCGTCATGGATGCGCTCGGTGTACGTGGAGAGCACGCGGGCGCCGGTGATGACGAGGTCGGGGGCGGCGCGGCCCATCGCGACGGCCGCGAGGGAACGGGTGAGGGTGTACAGTGGCGGGACGGAGAAACGGGTCAGGGCCATGGCTGATACGTAGCACCCGCGGGGCCACCCGGCCAGTGATTTTTGCGGCTCGATTCGTAGCGACAGGCCTCCGTGCTGGACGCAATTTGTTCAGGGCAGTGTATAGGGGCGAGCGCCAGCGAGCCGTGATTCGTCGGCTCGCTGGCGTTCGCCGCTACATATTCCTTACAACCCCTTCGGTATCGCCGCCGTCAGGTTCTCGGGCGCTCCCGCGGTCACGAGGATGTTGTCCTCGATGCGCACCCCGCCGAGCCCCAGGCATTGCTCCGCCAGCGGCCAGTTGACGCAGTCGCGATATTTTTCGCGGCGGGCCGGGTCGTTGAGCAGGGCAGGGATGAAGTACAGGCCGGGCTCGATGGTCACGAGGTAGTGTTCGCGGAGCACCAGGTCCTGCCGCAGCGAGGCGAGGCAGGGGCGCGGGTCCTTGGTCCGGCCCGGCTCCAAACCGCTGGCGTCGCGCACGCCCAGCCCGAGCATGTGGCCGATGCCGTGGGGGTAGAACAGCATGTGGGCGTCCTGGGCTATCAGGGACTGCGCGTTGCCCTTCATCACTCCCATCGACACGAGCCCGCCGATCAAGTCCTCGGCGGCGCCAAAATGGATATCCTTCCATTCCACGCCCGGCCGGCAGCGTTCGATGGCCCGCAATTCGGCGTTGAGCACGTTCTGATAAAGGTCGCGTTGGAACGCACTGGGCTGGCCGGCGACATAGGTGCGTGTGACATCGATGACGTAGCGGTCCAGCTGGGCGCCGGAGTCGATGAGAATGAATTCCCCGTCCCGGGCGATACGGGCCGAGGGCGCGCCGTGAAACACGGCGGCATTGGGGCCGCTGCCGATGATGCTGTCGTAGCCGGTGGTCTGCGCCCCGTGACGGAAGTACTCCGCCTCAAGCTCGATCTGCAGCTGGCGTTCGCTGACCCCGGGCTTGAGCAATGGCTGGATGGCGGCGTAGCCGGCCGTGGTGGCGGTGGCACAGCGGCGCATGAGCGCGATTTCACCCGCCTCCTTGGGCCGGCGGGCGTGCTTGTAGGCTTCGCGGACCGCGGCAGTGCGTGCGGCATCCGTCGCCACCCCGGCCAGCGGCACCCCGAGCATCACCAGCCGGCGGCCGTTCCGGGCCGCCAGCCAGGTGGGGAAATGGCCCAGCGGCTCGCCGGGCAATTGCACCCGGCCCTCCCAGACCCGGTCGTCCTCGGTCACTTCGGGCACGAACGAGACCCAGCCTCCTTCGCCAAGGCTACGGAGGCCAGGGCCGCCGCCCTTCGGGTCATAGGCGAGGATGCCGCCAAACGCCTCGGTGTGCCCGGTCAGGTAAAAATATTCCTGATGGGCGATGTACGGCAGCATCGCATCGCTGATCTCGGGCTTGGACTGCGGGCGGCCCGCGCCGATCAGCAGGACCTCGTCAGTCAGACCGAGGGCAGGGGCGATGCGGGCACGGCGGGCGGCGTAGTCGAAGTTCATGGGGAATACGGTTGGCCACAAAAAGGCACAAAAAGACGCAAAAAGGAAGACCGGGCTGCAACGATGCTCATGGAGGGCCCGCGTCTCTGCGGGCCGCATGCCTTGTTCGCATCCGTCATTCCTGAACAGCCCGCAGGGACGCGGGCCCTCCGGGGCGAGTTCGCGATCCTGTCCTACAGCATTGTGGCGTGCAAAATCTCGACCGGGTGCAGGGCGAGGCGTCCGGTGGCATCCTGTGAATCCGGCCGGGACCCATGTCGTTGCGGGGAATGGAGGGAGGCCGAGGAACCGGCGCCTGCGCATTTTCTATCCGGCAATCCCTGCGCAGCTATTTCCCCGACGAAGGTATATACTGCGTCACCATGAAGATTTCCCCACTGCCTGCCTACAATGCGATAGAGCAGGAGCGCATCATCCTGTCCCTGGCCCTCGGCCTCACGGCAGTCTTCGTGTTCTTTCTTGCCGGGTCGGCGTTTGAGGTCGTCGGCGAGACCTCGCGGCGCGAAATCGTGGCGTCGAGTCTCATCGGCGCCGCCTATCTCGCATTCTGCCAATTCTGGTTTGACCCGGTCGGGAGCCGCGGCCGGCGCGTGAAGTGGCCGGTCTTTCTCGCCATGCTGGTGCCGTTGTTTTTTTTCGTGGTTTTGGTCTTTTTCGCAGAAAACCGGTCCTTGGTTCCCGGCCTGCCCTGGCTCCTCGCGGGCGGCGTGGGCAGCCTGGTCGGCCTGCTGCTGGCCGAGCGTTTCGCGGCCTCCGCCTGCCTGGCGGCGGCGGGGATCGGCCGATCCGATCCGCTGGCGTGCAGCCGTCGTTACCTCCGGCTCGCAGCGACGCTCCTCGTGGCGGTGGCCGGGCTCATCGCCCTCGGCGTGCTGCCGCCGCTCCTCGCCGACCATACCCCGGGATTTAACGCCCGTTCCGTCGCGATCTTCCTCGGGGTTACGGTGGCCTTGAATCTTCTGGCCGCATTCCGGGCCTGGGCGGCCGCTCGTTCCGTCGCCAGAGATCGCCTGACCCGAACCCATCTGGCCTTGCCGGTGTTTCTGTCGCTGCTCCTGGCCTTCGGTTATGCCATGGCCAGTGGGATTCAATCGTACAATGCGGCCCTTTGGACCGCCTCCGCCCTTCTCGTCGTCTGCGCGGTTTTGGACCTGGTCACCACCGTGATGGTGACGGCGGCGACCGTTTTTGCCGATCGCATTGGCCCGCCGGACCAGGGGACGGCCCATCTCTACTGAATAAGGGGCGTGGCCCTAGCGCAGGGCGGCGTGCAAAATCTCGACCGGATGCACCGTTGCCGCGTGCTCGCGGCCCGGTATTTGTCCCCGCGCCTGCGCGCGAGGCAAACAGGCTCCATCACAATAAGGCATCATGCAGTATTTCCACGGGATGGAGCGCGACGCGTCCCGTGCCATCCTTGATCTGATGCCGACAACTGGTGCCGGGGGCGGCGACCAGCGTTTCCGCGGAGGCTGAGCGCACGGCGGGGAAGAGCACGAGTTCGCCGATCTGCTGGGAGACGGCGAAATGTTCCGCCTCGTAGCCGAACGATCCGGCCATGCCGCAGCAGCCGGAAGGGATCACCGTCACCTGGTGGCCGGCGGGCAGCTCGAGCATTTTCACGGTCGGGGTCAGCGAGGACAGCGCCTTTTGGTGGCAGTGGCCGTGGAGCTTGATCGCCTGGGGCTGGGCCTTGAATGAGGCCGGCTTGATCCGGCCGGCCGCGGCCTCGCGGGCGATGAACTCGTCGATGAGCAGGGCATTTTTCGCGAGGGCCTGCGCGGCGCCCAGCAGGTGGTCGGGCATCAAGTCGGGATATTCGTCCCGGAAGCCGAGGATGCACGAGGGCTCGATGCCGATGAGCGGGGTATCGGCGGTGATCAGATCCTTGAGCAACTCGACATTGCGGATGGCGAATTTCTGCGCGTCGCGCACGAGGCCCTTCGAGAAATGGGCGCGTCCGCTCTCGACGTGCGCGGGGATGATCACCTCATAACCGAGCCGGTTGAGCAGCTGCACGGCCTTGATGCCGACCGGGGTGTCGTTGTAGTTCGTGAACTCGTCGCAGAAGAGGTAGACGCGGCCGTGGGGGAAGGGATCTTCCTGTAGGAGCGGCTTTATGCCGCGATTCGTGGGCGCATCCGTGTTCGTATCGCGGCGTAAAGCCGCTCCTACAGCAATACCACCAATCCCGCTCTTGTTCGCATGCTGTGCGTGCCACTTGGCCAGCGTGGTCGTGTGCAGCGTCGGCAGACTGCGCTTGGGGGAGAAGCGGGCGAAGCGCTTGATCAGGTGCGACACGGCCGGCGTGGTGACGGCCCAGTTGTAGAGTCCCGGCACCAGCGCGGCGAGGCGCATCGATTGGGTGAAGCTGGCGACCAGGCGCGAGCGCAGCGGGATGCCGTTGGCGTCGTAATAATGTTGCTGCCACTCGGCCTTGAGGCGGGCGACGTCGACATTTGACGGGCACTCGGACTTGCAGCCTTTGCAGGAGAGGCAGAGATCCATGACGCCCTTCACCTGCTCGCTGTCCCAGGCGTTCATGCCCTCGCGGGCGTCGGTCAGGACGTGGCGCAGCATGTTGGCCCGGGCGCGGGTGGTGTCCTGCTCGTTGCGGGTCGCCATGTAGCTCGGGCACATGGTGCCGCCCATCAGGTGGCTCTTCCGGCACTCGCCGACGCCGTTGCATTTCTCGGCGGCCCGGAGCACGCCCTGCGTGGCGCTGAAGTTGAAGACGGTTTTATACTCGGGCGTCGGATGATCGGGGCCGTGGCGCAGCGAGGTGTCCATCGGCGGTGTGTCGATGATCTTGCCGGGGTTGAACACGCCGTGCGGATCGAAGGTCGCCTTCACGCGGCGCATCATGGCGTAGCACTCCGGGCCGACCATGAACGGGATGAACTCGCCGCGCAGGCGGCCGTCGCCGTGCTCGCCGGAGAGGGAGCCGCGGTATTTTTTCACCAGGGCGGCGACGTCGGTCGCGATGCCGCGGAAGAACTTCATGCCCTCGGGCGTCTTGAGGTCGAACAGCGGCCGCGTGTGCAGCTCGCCGGCACCGGCGTGGGCGTAATACACGCTGCTGATGCCGTATTTCCCGCGCATCAACTGGTCGAACTCGGCGATGTAGGCGGGCAGGTCCTCGACGGCGACCGCCGTGTCCTCGACCACCTCGCGCGGCTTGGCGTCGCCGGGGACGTTCATCATGAGGCCCTGGCCGGCGCGGCGGAGGTCCCAGACCTTGTTGGCGTCGTCGCCCCAGAGCACGGGAAAGGCGTAGCCCAGGCCGGCGGCGCGCATTTCCGTCTCCATGGTTTGCAGCACGGCCTCAATGGCCTCGCGCCGCTCGAGCCGGACCTCGATGACGAGCACCGCCCCGGGGTCGCCCTGGACGAAGAAACGGTTTTTCGCCTGCTCCAGGTTGGCCTTGGTGCACTCGAGGATGTGGCGGTCGATCAGCTCGCAGCCGAACGGGCGGTGGCGCATCGCGATCAGCGTGGCATGCAGCGAGTCCTGGATGGTGGCGAAATGCGCGCAGAGCAGGGCCCCCGCCGGCGGCAGGGGCTCGACGTTGAGTTCGAACTCGACGCCGAGGAACAGCGTGCCCTCGGAGCCGGCGAGGAGCTGGCAGAGGTTGAAGGGCCGGGGCGAGGCCGGGTCGAAGACCTTGCACTCCATCAGCCGGTCGAGCGCATAGCCCGTGTTGCGGCGGGTGACGGTCGGCTTGGGGAAGTTGTCCCGGATCAGCTGGCGGTTCTGGGCGTCGCCGAGCAGGTCGCGCACGGTGCGGTAGATTTTCGTCTCGAGGGTGTCCGGTCCGTCGCACTTGGCGGCGAACTCCGCCGGGGTGAGCGGGCCAAAGGTGGCCTCGGAACCGTCGCTGAGGAAGCCCCGGGTCGAGACGAGGTGCTCGCGGGTGGTGCCGTGGACGATGGAGTTGGCCCCGCAGGAATTGTTGCCGACCATGCCGCCGATCATGGCGCGGTTGGCCGTGGAGGTCTCGGGCGTGAAGAACAGGCCGTGGGGCTTGAGCGCGAGGTTCAGCTCATTGCGCACCACGCCGGGCTGGACGCGCACCCGGTGGGCGGCGGCGTCGATCTGGATGATCCGATTGAGGTGCCGGCCGACGTCGACGACGATGCCGGATCCGACCACCTGGCCGGCGAGCGACGTGCCGGCGGTGCGCGGGATCAGACCCAGTTGGCGCTGGGCGGCGAAGGTGATGAGTTCGCGCAGGTCAGCCTCGGAGCGGGGCAGGGCGACGGCGACGGGCATCTCCTGGTATTCGGAGGAGTCCGTGGCATAGAGCGTCCGCATGGTCGCATCGAAATGCAGCTCGCCGGCCAGCCGGGTGGCGAGATCATGGAGTTCGGCCCGTTCGACAGGCTCAGGACGGGCAGGCTCAGGACGGGCAGGCTCAGGGCGGGTGACGGCAGGCGCGGTGCTCATTGCGGTAGGGGCAGAGCTAGGGACTCGGGCCAGTTTTGGCGAGCCTGACGAAGTCCTTGTGGTCAGGTAGTGGGCGGATTGCGCGGTCAAGAAGATCGGGTTCTGGTGATTCACCCATAGGGAGGATAAGAACAGGCTTGGCCACGGTCCGGGGGGTGGCTTATGTCATAAATCAAATCTTGCTCCACACTGGTTGACTGGACCGGTGCGGCTCTTTCCCACGACCCCCTATTGATCTCCACCGCTGTAGGAGGGGCTTTATGCCCCGATCCACAGCCATCGCGGCGTAAAGCCGCTCCTACAGCTCAATCCTCCTCACGCTCCTCTCCATGAAAATCGGAATTGTCGGTGCCGGCAAAGTCGGCGGCACCATCGCCACGCTCCTTGAGTCCTGCAAGTTCTGCCAATCGGTCGCCCTCGCCGACGCCCGTGCGAACATCGACCTCCAGGGACTCAAGAAATCGAAATTCGTCCAGGTGGACGTCAAGCAGACCGCGCAGCTCGCCGCCTTCGTCCAGGGCCGCGATGCCGTGGTCAGCGCCGCCCCCTATTTCCTCAACAAGGCCATCGCCAGCGCGTGCGCCAAGGCGGGGGTTTCGTACTTCGACCTCACCGAGGACGTCGAGACCACGGCCTTCATCCAGAAACTCGCCGCCAAGGCGCCGAAGGCCACCTTCATGCCCCAGTGCGGCCTCGCCCCCGGCGCGATCAACATCGTGGGCGGGTCGCTCGCGTCGTCGCTGAGCTTTGTCCGCAACTGCGAGATGCGCGTCGGGGCGCTGCCGCTCAACGCCAGCAACCAGATGAAGTATTACCTGAGCTGGAGCACCGCCGGCCTGATCAACGAATACTGCCAGGTGGGCGAGGCGCTGCACGGCGGCAAGCTGGTCACGACCATGCCGCTCGACGGCGTGGAGCGCATCACGATCGACGGCACCGAGTACGAGGCCTTCAACACCTCGGGCGGCGTGGCCACGATGTGCCAGACCTTTGCCGGCAAGGTGGGCGACCTGAACTACAAGACGATGCGCTATCCCGGCCACCGCGACCTGATGAAGTTCCTGCTGCAGGATCTCAACCTCGCGCCGCGGCAGGAGCTGGTCACGCAGATCTTCGACCAGGAGGTGCCGCTGACCGAGTCGGACGTCGTGGTGTTTTACGTGAGCGTCGTCGGCAACGAAGCCGGCGGTGGGCTCAAGCAGCGCAGCTTCATCAAGAAGATGCACGGCGCCACCATCCACGGCCGCAAGCTCAACGCCATCCAGCTCACCACCGCCGCCGGCATCGTCGGCGTGCTGGAGTTGTTCGCGAAGAAGAAACTGGGCCCGGGCTTCGTGAAGCAGGAATCCGTCTCGCTCGAAAGCTTCCTCTCCACCCAGTGGGGCGGGAAGGTCTACGGGGAATAAAGGGAGGGCCCGCGTCCCTGCGGGCCGGATCGCGCCGACCACCCCGGCTCGCAGGGACGCGAGCCCTCCAACCAAACCAATCTCATGGCCTCCAAAAACACTTCCTCCGTCTCCTCCGTCGCCCGGGCGATCTTCCCCCGGCTCGGCCTCTCGCTGAAATCCGTCAACCCCGGTGTCTTCGCCGGCACCTGGGGCGGCCACGGCCCGGTGCTGGAAAAACATTCCCCCATCGACGGCTCGCTCCTCGGTCGGGTGCAGCAGGCCACCCCGGCCGACTATGAGCGGACCGTCGCGGCCGCGCACCAGGCCTTTCTGGCCTGGCGCAACGTCCCGGCCCCCAAGCGCGGCGAGGTCGTGCGCCAGCTCGGCGTGGCCCTGC
>SESH01041040.1_pt1 | contig 11507 bp, 12 predicted proteins | sample 3171561 | NCBI WGS metagenome assembly SESH01 (sample SAMN10866947, study PRJNA518727) | freshwater metagenome | biome: subpolar coniferous forest; feature: holomictic lake; material: water; isolation source: holomictic Lake 442 2011 16.5 m and 2014 13 m | place: Canada: near Kenora, Ontario
GGGTCTTAGAAGCCCGTGCCGTAAGGCGTGCAGGTTCGAGTCCTGTCCCGAGCACCATGCTTCGCCGAGCAAAAGCGAGCGCGAAGCATGTCCTTTGTAGGCTTGGCGAAGGAGGACGTTTCATTGGCGACTGAATCGAGTGGCTACGCATGGCAGGCCATCCCTCCATGGGCCTACGGCTGGCGGGTCAGCTCATCGAGTGCCATTACAGTACGCTCCGGTAGAGTGAACAGTGGATATGGCAGGTGGCTTGACCCCGAACGGGAGCCGTCGCGATACTGGCTCCATGACTCAGGAAGCAACTCCAACCGCGACCAGCGCACCCGATCCGGGGCAGAGCACGGTCATGAAGGTGCTGCTGGCGCTGAGCTTTGCCCATCTGGTCAATGACACCCTGCAGGCGCTCCTGCCGGCGATCTATCCGTTGCTGAAGAGTGCCTATAATCTGAATTACACCCAAATCGGACTCATCACCCTGACCTACCAGGTCACGGGCTCGCTGCTGCAGCCGGTGGTGGGCTTCTACACGGACCGCCGGCCCAAGCCTTATTCGCTGCCCATCGGCATGGGCATGACGCTCCTGGGTCTGGCCGTGCTTTCGCAGGCCGCCAGTTTTCCCATGCTTTGCACGGCGGCGGCGATGGTCGGGGTGGGTTCGTCGATCTTTCACCCGGAGTCATCCCGCGTGGCGCGCATGGCCTCGGGCGGCAAGCATGGCTTCGCCCAATCGCTGTTCCAGGTCGGGGGCAACTTCGGAACCTCGCTCGGGCCGCTGCTGGCGGCGGCCATCATCATTCCGCGGGGTCAGGGCCATATCCTGTGGTTCACGCTGCTGGCCTTCGTCGGGATCATGGTGTTGTTCCGCGTGAGTGGCTGGTATCAGCGCAACCTCGGCCGCTTGGTGACCAAGCCGCGAGGAGGAAATGACCCGACTCTGGTCCGGCTCTCCCGTGGGCAAGTGGCCTTCGCCCTCGGCATTTTGGTGGTCCTCATTTTCTCGAAATATTTCTACCTGATCAGCCTGACGAACTACTATACGTTCTACCTGATCGACAAGTTCCACGTGTCGGTGCAGGAGTCCCAGGTCTATCTGTTCGTGTTCCTGTTCGCGGTCGCGGCGGGCACGATCATCGGTGGCCCCGTTGGTGATCGCATCGGGCGCAAACTGGTTATCTGGATTTCCATCCTCGGCGTCGCCCCGTTCTCCCTGGCCCTGCCGCATGTGGGTCTGGCCGGAACGGTGGTGCTCACGGTATTCATCGGTGTGATCCTCGCCTCCGCCTTCTCGGCGATCCTCGTCTATGCGCAGGAGCTGGTGACGGGCAATGTCGGCCTGATCGCCGGCTTGTTCTTCGGCCTGGCGTTTGGGGCGGCGGGGATCGGCTCGGCCTTACTCGGCCGGCTGGCCGACCACACCAGCATCGGCTTTGTGTTTCAGGTCAGCGCCTTTTTCCCGCTGCTGGGTTTGCTCACCGCTTTTCTGCCGGAAGTGGAGCTGAGACGGAAAGTCTGACGACTTTGGTTGAAAGTTGAAGGTTGAGAGTTGAAAGCCTGAGGCCCGTTGGATCAGGGCCTTCATCATTCTACTTGCGACCTTCAACTATGATTACAACCAGGGGAGGGTGGCCAGGTCCGCGTTGCCGCCACTGAGGATGATGCCTATTCGCTGATTCGCGGGGTGGGCGAGTTTACCTGCCCGGACTGCCGCATACGGCACCGCGGCGGAGGGTTCGGCAATGATATGAAGTTTTTCCCAAAGCTCCCGCATCGCGGCGACAATGCTTTCTTCGGACACCGTGACCATATCGTTCACATGGCGTCGAATGATGGAGAAGTTCTTCTCCCCGGTACAATTGGTCCGCAGGCCGTCGGCGATGGTTGCGGGGGTGGGAATAGAAATCCGTTTTCCCGCCCGAAAAGATTGGGTCACGTCGTCGGCCAGCGCGGGTTCCACGCCAATGACCCGGATCCCGGGCTGCAGGGCCTTGGCCGCAACCGCCGTGCCGCAGAGCAGGCCGCCGCCGCCGACTGGGCAGAGAATAAGGTCGAGGCCGGGTTGATCCTCAAGCAATTCGAGGGTGGCGGTGCCCTGGCCGGCCATGACGCGCAAATCGTCGAAAGGATGCACCAGGGTGGCGCCGGTGCGGGCGGCAATTTCCGCACAGGCGGCCTCGCGGGCGGTCAGGCTGGATTCGCAGTAGGTGATCAAGCCGCCAAAGCTGGTGACATTCTGCACCTTGGTTTGCGGCGCCCCCACGGGCATGACGATATGGGCGGCGATGCCGCGGAGTTGCGCGGCCCGGGCGAGGGCCGCGGCGTGGTTGCCGGAGGAATGCGTGACCACGCCATGGGCCGCCTCGGCGTCGGTCAGGGAGAAAACGGCATTGCAGGCCCCGCGTGACTTGAACGCGCCGGCGGCCTGCAGATTCTCACATTTAAAGAAAAGCTTCGCGCCGCACAGCGTATCCAGTGCCTCGCTGGTCAGGACAGGGGTGCGCTTGATGAACGGCTTGATGCGTTCGTGCGCTTCGCGGATGGCGGCGAGGTCGAGCGAAGTCATTCTACGGAAGTTTGGCCACAAAGAGGCGCAAAGAGACACTATAAAAGTGCAGGAGCAATCGAGGCCAAGTTGCGATCAATGGAAGGCTCGCGTCCTCCGTTCGACGTGCTCAGGACCCCGAGCCAGTCGTGGGGCTGCGAGCCATGGCCCGCGGGGACACTGGCCCTCCAGCGAGGGGCAGGGATGACATCTTTTCGCGTGATTCGCGGGGAAATTATCCTAGGCTGCCCCATCATGACCGTCAAAAAGCTCCTCCACACCCGCATGCGGGTTAACGATATGGAACGCTCGGTGAAATTCTATGAGCAGGCCCTGGGCCTTGCCGTGAGCCGGCGGCACACGTCCCCTCGCGGGGCGCAGCTGGTTTTTCTCGCGACGCCCAACAGCGAGGAGGAGATCGAGCTCTGCCAAATGCCGGCCGGCGCCGCCCCCGTGCAGGTGCAGCCGGACCTGATGCATCTGGCCTTTGAGGTGGAAAACCTCGCGAAATTCGCGGCGGCGCTGACAGCGAAAGGCTACGCCTTGAGTGACGGCCCGACCCAAACCGGCAGCGGATCAGTCATCGCCTTCATTGACGCCCCCGAGGGGTATGAGGTGGAGCTGATTCAGAAGGCGAAGTAACCGGGTAGGGCGGATTATCCTTATCCGCCACGGCGCGTTAGGGATAACGCGCCCTACCTCCCGAACCTTCGCTCCCAGCTGAACAGATACTGTTGGGCAAGTCCGGCCAGCGGGCCGAAATGCGTCCGACCGAAATGAGCAATCTGGGCTGGTTTCCAGCCATGGAGTCCGTAGCGGCGCTCGAGGGCTTTCAGAATCCAGGTATCAACCGGGAACGCCTCAAGCTGGCCGGCGCCAAACAGCAGGACGCAGTCAGCGACCTTTTCCCCGACTCCCGGCAGTTCCAAGAGGCGCGCCTTGGCGGCGGTGTACGGCAAATGCTCCGTCTCCTCCAGCCAGCCGGGACGCCCCGCGATGTATTGTGCGGTGGCATGGATGTATTTGGCCCGGAACCCCAGGAGGCAGGCCCGGAGGTCCTTTTCGGGGATGTGGGCGAGTTCGGCCCAGGTTGGCAGGCGGTGGGAGGGTAGGGCGCCGAGTCCCTTCGCCGCTGATCCAGCGCGGAGCGGAGTCCGCGCCCTACCAATTTCAGCCCCGTGGCGCTCGGCCAGCAGCGCGACCATCTGCTTGATCTGGACGATCTGCTTGGTCGCACTGCAGAGAAAGCCCAGCAGCGTCTCCCCGAAGGGTTGACGCAGTATTCGCAAGTCGGGAAAGGCCCGGAGGCACTGGGCCAGATGCGGATCGCTCCGCCACGGCAGGGCGTCAGCCAGGGCCGGCCAGTCGAGTTGGGAGCCGAGATATTTCGGCAAGGCGACGGTTATTAACTCGACCTGACCCGCGGGAGTCCGCCATTCCAGCCGGCTCTCTTGCAGGCGCAATTGGACGAAGCAACTGGCCCACCGGCCGGTCCAGATGCCAGATTGATTAGTCCCCGGCCCTACTTCGCCAAGGCTTCGAAGGGCAGATGGTTTCTCTTCGCGAAACCATCTGAAGCTTTGGCCGCCATCCAGTGTCTCCGCAAGGGTGGTGGGAGAGGGCGACCATCCCGCCAGGGGCTGCCATTCAGACCAGTCCGGAGTGCTCATGTCCTACTCGGACGACGGCTTTTCCCAGAGGTAGCTTTTTTCCGTGGCCAGCAAGCGTCCGTCCGTGGCCAGCAAATCGAGTTTCCACGCCACCGGATTGGCCTTGAAATTGGGCCAGTCGCTGCCGGTCAGACCGAGGTTGATAATGGTGTCACCGGATTTCAGGTCGGCCGCAAAGGTGAAGCTTTTGGTTTTTGGTCCGGTGGGCACGATAAGCTGCACCTTGATGGTTACAGGGACGGTCCCGCCGGGATTGGCCGTGCGGACCAGAAAATAATAGCCGCCGCGTTGGGCGGGCTGGGTGCGCAGCATCACTTCACCATGAGTGTTTTCCTGGCCGTTGAAATATTCGGAAATACGCTTGAAGGAGTCGGCCTCGCGCCAACCGGTGAAGACATGGACGATGGTGACATCCGTCTCTTTCGCTCCGGCACCCGCGGGCAGGGCGGTGGCCGTCGTCACGGCAATAAGGAAGAGCAGGTTTCGGAGAGTCACGCGAGGAAGGTGCGGTCAGGGGCCCTGCAGGTAAATCTTTTTGTACTGGTACATGCCGAGCGCCGCTGGTTCCCAGCCTCGGACCGCGGGATCGATCAGGTAGTTCCGTGCACCGAAGACCAGGGGAATGACCGGGGCCTCCTCCAGGAGCAGGGCCTCGGCCTGCTGGAAAAGCTCGTAGCGCTCGGTGGGATCAATGGTTTGTCCCGCGGCTGTGATGAGCTGGTCGTAAGCCGGGTTGCCCCAGCCGGTCCAGTTGTTGCCGCCGCCGGAGACAAAGAGGTCCAGGAAGGTGACCGGGTCGGCAAAGTCGGCCACCCAGCCGTTTGACCCGATCGTAAAGTTCAAGGTGGTCTGGTTTTGGATCGAGACCTTCTGCTCCAGCTGCGCGATGCTTATCCGCACCCCCAGTTCCTGCTGCCACATGGCCTGGACGGCCTCGACCATCTTGGGCTGGATTTCGTCGTTGCGAACCTGCAGCTCGAGGACGGGCAGGCCCTGGCCACCGGGATGGCCGGCCTCGGCGAGCAAGCGGCGGGCTTCGGCCAGGTTCCGGGCCACGCGGGCGCGGGAGTCGTAGCCGGCGGTTTGCGGCGGCACAAAATGCTCGGCCGGGGCCCGCGAGCCATGGAGCAGGTTGCGCGAGATCGATTCGCGGTCGATGGCGAGGGCCAGGGCGCGACGGATCCTGGGGTTGTCGAAGGGCGGCTTGGTGACATTGAAGCGCAGAAAAAGAATCTGGAGAAAGAGATCGGTGCGCAGCCGGGCGGAGTCCTGCTGGCGGTAGGCGGGAATCTTGGAAAGGGGCAGGCTGTTGGTGAGGTGGAGCTGACCGGCGCGGAAGTTGCGCTCTTCCACATCGGGATTCTCAATCGGGTAAAAGACCATGCCATTCAGCCGGACCGCAGGGGCATCCCAGTACCGCGGATTTTTGGCCACGACGATACGGGAGCCGGGCGTCCATTCCTGCAACAGGAAGGGACCGTTGCCGACAAGATTGCCGGGGCGGGTCCAGGCGCTGGCGCGTTCCGTCAGTGGTCCGAACTTCATCACGACGCGAGGATTGATGGGGTGCCATGCGGCGTTCGCGGTCAAAACGGGCAGATAGGCGGTCGGGCGCTCCAGGGTGATGATGATGGTACGTGCATCCGGGGTTGCCAGACCGAGGGCGCCGGGGTCGGTGATCTTTCCATTATTGAAGCTTTCCGCGTTCTTGATGGGGAAGAGCAGATAGGCGTAGGCGGAGGCGAAACTCGGGGTGAGGTTGCGCCGCCATGATTGCACGAAGTCGTCGGCGGTGAGCGGCTCGCCATTGGACCATTGCAACCCCGGGCGGAGGTGGAAGGTCCAGGTGAGCCCATTCGCCGCCACCTCCCAGCGTTCGGCGGCTCCCGGCGCCGGCTTGGAGGTCTGCTCGTCAATGACGCAGAGTCCCTCGAAGAGGGCCGCCTCCAGGCGCTGGTCGGAGTAGGCGTCAAGCACATGGGGGTCGAGGCTGCTGGGCTCCGCCCCGTTGCCCAGGTGCAGGATCTGCTCCCGGTTGCCCCTTTGGACGACGGTTTCGCGACGGGTGCAGGAGCTCAACAGGGCCAGAAGCATCAGACTGCAGGCGAACAATAGACCGAGACGGCGTGGCATGGATCAACTAAAGGGGGAATCCTGCGGCCGGCAAGTAGCGGCCGATAAATTTATTGGTCGAAGTCCTAATATTCCCCCCAATCATCCGTCATCAGGAGCAAGGTAACGTGAACAACGAACCGGAACAAATCCATGACAGTGCCGATGCCAGCTCCTTCGTGCCGGCGGCGGTGGCGCGCCATCAGGCGCCCCTGCTCCGCTATGCCACCCGTCTCCTCGGCGGCGATGCCGACCGGGCCCAGGATGTCGTCCAGGACACCTTCATGCGGCTCATGGCGCAGCCCCCAGCGGCGGTGGACGGTCATGTGGCGGAGTGGCTTTTCACCGTCTGCCGCAATCGCACCCACGATGTGTTGCGCAAGGAGGGTCGCATGAAGCGCTTTGCCGAGGGACAAGTGGAGCGCCTGACCGCATCCGATCCGCTGCCCGGCCAGACCCTGGAGCGAGCCGAGCAGCATGAGGCCGTGCTGCGGTTGATCGGCCAGCTGCCGCCCAACCAGCAGGAGGTGGTGCGGTTGAAGTTCCAGAACGGGTTCAGCTACCAGGAAATCAGCCGGATCACGGAATTGTCCGTCACCAACGTGGGTTTCATCCTGCACACCGCCATCAAGAACCTGCGCCAGCAGATGGCGGCCCAAGCCGGGTGAGGGCCGGCCGCAACCGAGGACAAAACCATGAAGCAAAATCCAATCTCCCCCGACGACCCGCGCCTGACCGCCTATGCCCTGAATGAAATGACCCCGGAGGATCGGGCGGCATTTGCCAGCGCTCTCGCGCAGGACGCCGCCGCCCAAGAGGCCGTGGAGCAGATCCGCCTGACGGGTGCCATGCTGACTGATGCGCTGCAGCATGAGTCGGCCCAGCCTGAGGTCGCGACAGCGCAATCTACATCGTCCCGTGCCCCGGCCGCCAAGATCATCCGGTTTCCGTACGGGATGGTCTCGAGCCTGGCGGCGGCGTGTTTCGCCGTCGCTTTCATCTATTGGCAGCGCAATCAGCTGCCGTTGACCCAGAGCGCAGCCAACGAGGCCCCCCTCGGCGCGGCGGTGGCAGCCAAGGATGCGAAGAAAGACAAAGCAACTGCAGGCAAGGAAGCAGAGGTGGCCATCAGTTTTGCGGTGGCACCAAGTCCCGAGGTAGCCGCACCTTCGCAACCGAATTATCCGGCTCCAGTCGCGATGGCGCCTCCTCCTCCAGTCGAAGTCACCGCCCAGCTGGACCGTATGCGCGTCGCGGAGTACCGCGTCGCCAGCGAGACCGCGAAGGTCGCCGGTGGAGCGACGGGCAAGGTCCGGGCCGAGCAAATTCAAAATTCCATGGCGGAAAAAACGATTTTCGCCAATCAGCCCACGGTTGCGGCCGGCCAGCTCGGCACCGAAGCCTACGCTTACCAGCGCGACAACGGATTCATGGCGGTGAGCCAGAATCCGCTGTCCACATTCGCCGTGGACGTCGATACCGCCTCGTACGCGAACGTCCGGCGGATTCTACGGCAGGGTCAACGTCCGCCGGCCGACGCCGTGCGCATCGAGGAGATGGTGAATTACTTCCCTTATGGCTACGGCGGGCCGGATTCCGCCAGCCCGATTGCAGCCAATCTCGAGGTGGCCAGCGCCCCGTGGGCGCCGGAGCACCGGCTGGTGCGGATCGGACTCAGGGGCCAGGATATGCATGAGGGTGCCCGCCCGGCAGCCAACCTGGTTTTCCTGCTGGATGTGTCTGGTTCGATGAACCAGCCCAACAAGCTGCCGCTTTTGCAGCAGTCCTTGCGACTGCTGGTGGAAAAGCTCCGGGCCGAAGACCGGGTGGCTATTGCGGTTTATGCGGGGGCGTCGGGTCTGGCTCTCCCCTCAACCAGCGCGGCCCAAAAAGCCGATATCCTTGAAGCGATCGACCGTCTGCAGGCCGAGGGCTCGACCAACGGGGCCCTGGGCATCCAGCTGGCCTACGACATCGCCCGGGCAAATTTCATCCGCGGGGGCATCAACCGTGTCATTCTGGCCACCGATGGGGACTTCAATGTTGGCACGACCAGCGAGGGCGAGCTCGTCCGCCTGATCGAGGATAAGGCCAAGAGCGGCGTGTATCTGACGGTGCTCGGCTTCGGGATGGGCAACCTCAAGGACAGCACGCTCGAGCAGCTGGCCGACAAGGGTAATGGCAACTACGCCTACATCGATTCGCTGGCTGAGGCGCGGAAGGTGTTGGTGGAACAGGCGGGCAGCACGCTCCAGACGATCGCGAAGGATGTGAAGGTCCAGGTGGAGTTTAACCCGCTCGAGGTGCAGGCTTATCGGCTGATCGGCTATGAGAACCGCGTACTGGCCAAGGAGGACTTCAACAACGACCAGGTGGATGCCGGCGAGATCGGGTCGGGTCACACGGTGACGGCGCTCTACGAAATCGTGCCGACCGGGGCGGAGCGACCGGACACCGGCGGGGTGGATGCGCTGAAATACCAGCGGCCCGCCGGGCCGGTGCTGCTCAATCACGAGGAGATGCTGACCGTCAAGATTCGCTATAAGGAGCCGGCGGGTGAGGTGAGCCGCAAGTTGGAGTTCCCGCTGCGCGACACCGGCCGGGCCTATGCCGCCGCCAGTCTGGATTTCAGGTTTGCCGCGGCGGTGGCTGCCTTCGGCATGGTGCTGCGCGATTCCCCGCACAAGGGCACGAGCACCCTGAGTTTGGTGGAGGCCTGGGGGCGCGACAGTATCGGCAATGATGCCGCTGGTTACCGGAATGAGTTCCTCGAGCTGGTGGGCCGGGCGCAAGTTCTGGTGCACTAGAGCCGGCCGGGTGTTCCCGGGCTGCGCCGCCGCCCGGATAGCGGCTTGCCAGCACTTCAGCCTGGCCTCTATCTGCAGGGCATTATGGCAATTTTTGGCTCATTCTCCACGGTGCGGGCCCAATTGGGCGGCTCGACCCAGTTTGGCACCGCGCTGGCTTACGTGGCGGAGATGCTGGATGCGAAAACCGCGGCGCATCGCCGCATTGCCCAGCTGGCGAGCGGGGCCTCGGAACGCGTTGAGCTCGCCGGCGGAGTTTTCGCCATTGAGCAGGTTTACCCGACCAAACTGCGCCCGGAGGGGTTTTTCGAATCCCACCGCAAATACATCGACGTGCAAGTCATCGTGGCTGGTGAAGAGGTGATGGAAGTGGAGGACATTGCCCGCCTGATCGTGACCGACGCCTACAACCCGGAGCGAGATTTCCTGAAGTATGCTGATACAGCGACGGCATCGCGGCTGCGCCTGCGGGCCGGGGACATGGCCATCTTCTTTCCGGTGGATGGACATATGCCAGGCTTGCAATCCGCCGGTGAGGAGCTCGTGCGCAAGACCGTCGTCAAGGTTCCGGTGGGGTAGGGCGGCCATTCCGCTGACCGCCGCCAACCGGCGCGGAGCGGAGTCCGCGCCCTACCGCGCCAAACGTTACATGAACTACCGCCACCATTATCACGCCGGAAATTATGCGGACGTGTTCAAGCACGTCCTCCTGCTGCAGCTGGTCCGCGCCATGCAGCGCAAGGAGAAGGGATTCCTTTACCTCGATACCCATGCCGGGCGGGGTGGATATGACCTGTCGGTAACCTCCATATTGCCCGACGGGGGATCGCGGGAACCCGAATACCCGGCCGGCATTGGCCGGCTGTGGGGGCAGGCCAGCATGTCCCCGGTACTGGCCGACTATGTTGCCCTGGTGCGGCGATTCAATGATCGGCAGGGCGCCACCGAGGCCGAGCTGAAATTCTACCCGGGATCGCCGTGGATCGCCAAGCTGCTACTGCGGCCCCAGGACCGGATGGCCCTGTTTGAGCTTCGCCCCGATGATGCCGAGGCCCTGGACTTCGCCTTTGCCCGGGAGTCGCGGGTGACGGTGCAGGAATTGGATGGCTACACCGGCTTGAAGGCCATGCTGCCGCCGCCGGAAAAGCGGGCCTTGATCCTGATCGACCCGCCTTTTGAAAGCAAAGCGGAGTTCACCGGCATATTGCGCGGCCTGGGTGATGCCCTGCGGCGTCTGCCCGGGGCGGTGATCGCGGTGTGGTATCCGATCACGGCGCGGGCGCGAACGGATGAATTTCATTACGCCGTCCGGGAATTTGCGACCCCCGCCTTGGTCGCCGAACTGGCCATTGCCGGCGAGGACTCCGAACTGCGGATGAAAGGCTGCGGTCTGCTGGTGCTGAATCCGCCCTGGCAGGTTGATCAGGAGGTCAGGGAAGCCCTGCCGGCCTTGCAGCGGTTCCTTCAGGTTGATTCCGGCGGATCGGCCCGCTGCCTCTGGCTGGTACCCGACAAGTGAGGCGTGGCCTGCCGCTCAGGCCTTTGCCGGGCGCCGGGTGATCCGGGCCGAGGTGAAGGGCAGAGGGTCCAAGGCGATGCGCGGATTGGGCAGCAGGGGGGCCTTGAAGACGGGCTGATTCCAGAGAATATCGCGGCTAATCACCGGCCGCCCGGTAGCCGACGCGGCCGCGGGAAGGGCGGTCAGGCGTTTGCCGGGGTTTTGCGGGAAGTAAGTCATGGTGTTTGCGGTTACGGGCTTGGTCAGAGCCGTCTAGGTCAGAACCCGGAAGGCGCCGGATTGTTCCAGAATAATCTACAAAACTTGCGCACCCGTTCTTTCCGGGCCAGTTTTCAGCCATGAAACCCATGACTGATGCGGACACGACGGTGGCGGAACTGCGCAAACGGGTGCTGGCCTTTGTTCATGAACGGGACTGGGAGCAGTTTCATTCACCCAAGAACCTGAGCATGGCCCTCGCCGCCGAGTCGGGGGAGCTGATGGAGCATTTTCTGTGGAGCGAATCGCAGGCTTCGCTGGCCGTCGTGCGCGACCCGAAAAAGCGCCGGGCCATTGAGGATGAGATCGCGGATGTGGTGATCTACTCGCTGGAATTCGCGAACATTTGCGGCATCGACCTGGCGGCGGCGATAGAGACCAAGATGGCGGCCAATGCGAAGAAGTATCCGGTCGAAAAGGCCCGGGGCCGGGCGGACAAATACACGGATCTCTGAGCAGCCAGTTGGGCGGCCCTCGTCAAAAATCGCACTGACTTCAGGCTTTGCCGCCAAAAGTCACGAAATCATCGAGTTCAAGCCAGTCGAACCAAGTGCCGATATCGTCGCGGTGTGGGGCGTTCTTCTGGTGGATCTTGTTGAAGA
>SESH01071677.1_pt1 | contig 11495 bp, 10 predicted proteins | sample 3171561 | NCBI WGS metagenome assembly SESH01 (sample SAMN10866947, study PRJNA518727) | freshwater metagenome | biome: subpolar coniferous forest; feature: holomictic lake; material: water; isolation source: holomictic Lake 442 2011 16.5 m and 2014 13 m | place: Canada: near Kenora, Ontario
CAAGGCGGTGGTGATTCCATCTAGAACAGCCTGCAGGTCTCCGCCTCCGGTCAGACGGCGGAAGGTATCGTGAGAAATCGAATCCAGACTGACGTTCACCCGGTGCAAGCCTGCCCGCCGGAGAAGAGGCGCCATTTCAGCCAGGTGCAACCCGTTGGTCGTGAGCGCGAGATCCGGAATGCCGAGGTCCGCGAGTTTGGCGACCAACCTCTCGATGTCGGGACGAACCAAGGGCTCCCCGCCCGTGATCCGAACCTTGGTCAGGCCGAACTCCTCCTGGAGACAGGCGACCAGAGCCGTGATTTCCTCGTAGGAGAGAATTTCGTCCCTGCCGAGAAGCGGAACACCCTCGGGCGGCATGCAGTAGCCGCACCGCAGTTGGCAGCGGTCGGTGACGGAAATCCGCAGAGAGAGCCCCTGTGACGCGGGGTGGGATTTCATAGCCGTCTCCAGGCGTGATAATCAACCAAGGCTCCCGCTGGGAGGCTCGACACTGCGGCGGGCATCACGATCATTCCTTCCGCCTTGCTGCCCGCCTCGAGATCCGCGGACCCCGCGTTCGGGATGGGTTCCACTGTGGTGCCGCTGTCGGTGTGCACGAGGCGCCCCAGCAGGTAGTGCTGGACCCGGCCCTTCGTTGCCACTGGAGAGAACAAGGGGAGTCGCAGGCGGCGGCGACAATCCGCCTCAGGGCAGCCCGAGAGATAGCGCAGCGCGGGAAGCACGAACTCATGAAAACCTGTCAGCACGCTCAACGGGTTGCCCGGCAATCCGAAGATGCACCGGTTGCCATCGGCCGAGGCGAAAAGTTGAGGTTTCCCCGGCTTCATGGCGACGCCGTGAAACCGGATGGTACCGCCGGCCTCGCGGACGACATCTGGCACGAGGTCGTATTTTCCGACGGAGACCCCGCCGGTAACGAGCACCACGTCGTTACCGCGCAACGCCTGGCACAGGGCCGCGAGGAGCTTCGCGCGATCGTCCGGCACGCAGACCCAGGCGGTGGAGTCAAACCCGTGTTCGGCAAGTGCGGCGACGAGCATCGGGCCGTTCGAGTCGCGAATCTCGTGGATATCGACCTTCTCCCCGGGTTGTTTCAGTTCCGCCCCTGTTGTGATGACCGCGATCCGTGGCCGTGCATGCACACGCGGCTCCACACAGCCCGCAGCGGCGCATACTGCCAGAGCGGTGGCATCGAGTGCGGCGCCCCGGGGAAGCAACGTCACACCCCGCCGCGCGTTTTCACCCCGCCGCAGGATATTCCGGCCCCTTGAGACCGGAGCCAGGATCGTTACGACGCCGTCATCCTTGGATTCGGTATCCTCGACCATCACCACGGTATCCGCGTCCGGCGGCACATTGGCGCCGGTGAAGATGCGGACACAGTCGCCGGGCGCGAGTGCGGTTTGCGCGGCGGAACCTGCCGGGATTTCGCCGACGACGCGCAGGTTCACCGGTGTGGCGGCAATATCATCCGCGCGGACGGCATAGCCATCCATGGCTGAACGATCAGCGGCGGGAATATCCCGGTCGGCTAGAACGGGCTCTGCGAGGTAATGATATAGGCATTGGCTGTACGTGCGCGGCGCGGCCGGCAAAGGCATCACGCTCGCCACGATCACACGCCAGGCGTGATCGGGTTCCACCATACCAGCTCCTTACTTGCTTTACGGCGACTTATTGGAGGCGTCAGCAGGCTCCGGGGATACCGTGGCCGCTAACCTGCTTGAGCACCTTGCGGGCGGCCCGGATAAAGCGATCGACATCGGCCTCCGTATGCGCAGCGGAGATGAACCCGACCTCGAACTGCGAGGGCGGGAGGTAGAAGCCGCGCCCCAGCATTCCCCGGAAGAAGGCTGCGTAAGCCTTTGCGTCGCAACGCTTCACCGTGGCCAGATCCGTCGGGGCCTCGCCCATGAAGAACGGCGTGAACATTCCGCCAAAACCGGCGCAATGCATCGTGACACCCGCCGCCTGCGCCGCGGCGTTGAGTCCCTGGGTCAGGCGGCACCCCAACGCTTCCAGTCGCGGATACGGATTCTCCACACGGCTCAGTTCCAGCATGGCCAAACCGGCCGCCACGGCCACGGGATTGCCGCTCAGCGTTCCCGCCTGGTAGACGGGACCGAGGGGGGCGAGTTTGCGCATGATGTCGGCGCGTCCTCCCACGGCGCCAATTGGCATGCCTCCGCCGATAATTTTGCCCAGCGTGGTCAGGTCGGGCGTTACACCGCATAACGCCCCGTAAGTCGTCGGGCCGAGGCGAAAACCGGTGATGACTTCATCGAAGATCAACAGCGCGCCGCACCGGGTGGCCGCCTCGCGGAGGCCGGCGAGAAAACCCGGCGCCGGCGGGATGAGTCCCATGTTGCCGGCGACCGGTTCAACGATAATGGCGGCCAGATCGTCGCCCTGGTCACGGGCGATGCGGTTGACGGCTTCGAGGTCATTGTAGGGCGACACGAAGACCTCCGCCGCGATCGAGGGCAGAACCCCCGCGGAAGAACTGATTCCGCCGGTTAGCAGGCCGCTGCCGGCCGCCACCAGCATGGCATCCGTGTGGCCGTGATAGCACCCGTCGAACTTGAGGATCTTGCGCCGCCCCGTGAAACCACGGGCCAGCCGCAGGGCCGTCATCACGGCCTCGGTGCCGGAACTGACCAGGCGGACCATTTCCATGGAGGGCACCTGCGCGCACAAGCGCTCGGCAAATTCCACCTCGCGCGGCGTGTTGATTCCGAAGCTCGTGCCTTCGGAGGCGGCCTTCCGGATAGCCTGCACGATTTCCTTGCGGGCGTGACCGAAGAGCAGGGGGCCCCATGAGCCGCAGAAGTCGGTGAGTTTGGCACCTTCGACCGTCTTGATACGCGCACCTTTACCGCTCACCACGTAGAGGGGATCCCCCCCCACGGAGTTGAAAGCCCGCACGGGGCTGTTGACACCGCCCGGAATCACCCGCGTCGCCCTGTCAAAAAGTTCCCTTGAAGTCATCGGTTATCACCCTTTCCTGAAGATCTCGTCGTAGCGGTTCGCCCAATAAGAGATGATGAGGTCCGCCCCGGCGCGTGACAGCGCCATGGTGGACTCGCGAACCATGGCGCCTAGGTCGCCCCAACCGCGGTCCGCCGCAGCGATCAGCATGGAGTACTCGCCGCTCACGTTGTAGGCCGCAATCGGAAGATCCGTCTGGTCACGCAGGCGGGCGAGGATGTCGAGATAGAATAGCGACGGTTTCAGCATCAGCATGTCCGCGCCTTCCGCCTCGTCGAACTGCGACTCGCGCAGGGCCTGGCGGAGATCGCCGAACGAGGACTGATAGCCGCGCCGGTCGCCTTTTTGCGGAGCCGATTCTTCCGCCTCGCGGAACGGCCCGTACAGGCTTGAGGCGAACTTGGTCGAATAGCTCATCAGCAATGTCTGCTGGAATCCCTGCGCATCGAGGGCCTGACGGATGGCCGTTACCTGGCCGTCCATCATGGCGCTGGGCGCAACCATATCGGCGCCGGCGGCAGCGTGCGAGACGGCCATTTTTGCCAGGATGGCATTGGCGGCGTCGTTGTCCACATCGCCGGATTCCATCAGGGGTCCGCAATGCCCGTGGGAGGTATAGGCACAGACACACACATCCGAGGCAATCACCAGGTCGGGGAACTTCTTTCGGATCTTCCTGATCGCCTGCTGTACGGCGCCGCGGTCGTCATAGGCGGCGGTGCCGGAGGCATCCTTGCTTGCGCCTTCCACAAGGCCGAAGACGAGAATGCTGCCAATGCCCATGTCGACCACGCGGGTCAGGTCCTTCAACAGGACGTCAGCGCTCATGCGGCTTTGGCCGGGCATGGCGTCAATCGGTTCCCTGACGCCCGTGCCTTCCTTGACGAACACCGGCCACATGAATTTCCCGGGGCCCGGCATCGGCATGTCGAACATGCGCCGCAGGGCAGGGGTGCGGCGCAGCCGCCGCAATCGAACTTCAGGATAGTTGCTCATCGTTTCTCCTGCATTCCTTGCCGGACATAATGCCCGGCAAGCGCTTCCATACTGGACTCGACGGTTGCCTCGGGGGGAACCAGGTCCGCCGCCAAGCCACACTTCTTCAGGGCCGCCAGCGTGGGTTTTCCGAGCGCGACCACAAACTTGTCTTTCAGCGAGGCGGCTCCCCATTGCTGCTCGTACACTTCCACGGCGGAGGCACTGGCGAAGAAGGCCACTTCGAAATCAGGTTTTCCGGCGTGCGCGATCGGTTGGTTTCGGTAAAGAACAGAATCCTCCACAACGGCGCCCATGCCGCGCAGGGACACGGCCAGGTCGGGTCCGGCCTTGTCGGAGCGCAGCCGCAGGATGCGAAGCCCGGGCTTGACGAGCGGCGTCACGGTGCTCAACAGGCCCTCCGCGCTGAAATCAGAGGCGGGCTCGATATCGGCACCCAGGCCCAAGGTCCAGAGTTCCTTCGTGGTGCCTCCGCCGCAGGTCACCACCTTTGGCACCTTCCGCAAATCCACCCAGCCGGTTCGGAGCAGTTCGCCGAAACAACGCACGGCGGAAGGCGAGGTCAGCACGACCCAGTCATACGTGTCGATCCGGCGGATTCGCTCCAGCGCATCAGGGGTTGTTTCAAGTTTGATGAGCGGTCGGCATACCGGAATGCCGCCATAGTCGGCCACGTAATCAGCCGCCTTGTCCTGCAGCGCCGCGCTGGCCGTCAGCAAGACGCGCCGCCCTTCCAGGGCGCCCCAGGAGTGGTACCGATAGGTGGCGGCTTCGCCCACGATCAGCAGGCCGGGCATTTCGGTTGCCGCCGCCTTGATACCTGAGGCGATGTTCTCCAACGTTCCGGTCAGGACTTGCGACTGGTCGCTCCCGGCCCCGAACACGACGGCTGCCGGTGTTTTGGGGGACAGGCCGTCGCCGATCAACTGGCGTGCGACCTCGTCGGCCACGGACAGGGCCATGAAGAAGACGATGGGGAGTTTGCGACGTTCATCCACGGTCACGGATCCGACGCCGCCGCTTTCCTTGCGCGGCGTCATCACGGTGAACCCGCGCGACACCCCGCGCCGTGTCAGGAGCATGCCGGTTCCGGAGGTTGCGGCGCTCATGCTGCTCACCCCGGGCATGACGCGATAGGGGAGTTGGAGTTCGTCCAGCGCCTCGACTTCCTCGGCCAGTCGCCCGAAAATGCCAGGGTCGCCGCCCTTGAGGCGCACGACTTTGAGCCCGCGTCGGGCATGCCGGGTGATGAGGTAGGTCGTCTCGTCCTGCGGGACGCTGTGCTGGCCGCACCGTTTGCCGACGTCGATACACTGCACCGTCGGGGGAAGCAGATCAAACAGGTCGTGGCCCAGCAGCGTGTCGTGCAGGCATACGTCGCAGCGCCGCAGGGCATGCAGGGCTTCGAGCGTCAAGGCCCCGGCTGAACCGGCGCCTGCCGCGGCAAACGTCACGGCTTTCACGAACAGGCGGCGCAACCGTAGAAACCGGCTGTCACCGGACCTGAACGTCATCGCCAGAAATCCCTGTCCGTCCGGCGGAGGGAGGTCCGTGGCCGGAATCCATTCGGTAATGCGATCCTGCAGCCCGAGGCGGTTCAGGGCGGCGCCTGCCATGATGATGAGGTCGAAGTTGCCTTGATCCAACTGCCTGATCCGTTCCTCGATGGTACCCCGGATCGGGCTTTGACGGGCGCGGGGGAAGCGGGCCCGGCAGTAGGCTTCGCGCCGCTCGCTGCTGACACCAATTTTGCCGTCGGGCGGCATGCCGGCAAGGGTCCGTCCGTGGGGGAGGATCAACACATCCCGCGGGTCCTCGCGCCACGGCAGCCAGACCCAATCGAGCCCCTCGGCGACGGGATCGGGAATATCCTTCGCGCTGTGTATGGCGCAGTCGAGTTCACCGCGCAGTACCATCCTGTCGAGGTCCTGCGTGAAAAAATCCGGCGGGCTTTGGCGCAGATCGGTGGCTTGATCACGGTCACCCGGGGAGGAAACCGCCACGTCTTCAAAGACGCATTCCGGGAAACACTCCTGAAGTTTGTCCAGGGCCGCGCGGGTTTGGATGCGGGCAAGCTGGCTGCTCCGCGTTCCTGCCTTAAGGAGTATCTTATCGGTCGTCATGCTTGTCATCCCCGCTGGCTTCGTTCGTTAGGGTCGAGAGCATTTCGGCGATCTTGTCCTTCACCTGTCTCGCCTGCAGGCATGACCGGCCGCCCGTGGAAACGGTCACCACCAGACCGCTTTGTCTGTAGGTGGCCGGTAAAATCAAATCGCCGTCCGGCCAGTTGCTGTCGGAGGCGCTGCACTGCACGTGTTGTTTGCGGCAGGCCTCGATGATGCACCGGTTAACCTCGACGCTGTCGGTGGTCGCGAAAACCAGGCATTGTCCTTCCACGTCGGATTCCTGGAAGGTGCGCCTGGTCAGGCGGATTTGTTTGGTTTTGGCGAGAGCCTGGATTTCAGCGGATACTTCCGGGCTGACGACGGTCACGTCGGCTCCCGCGTCCAACAGGTGTCCCACCTTGCGGGTCGCGATCTGCCCGCCGCCCACGACCAGGCACGGTTTGTCTGCCACAAGCAGACAAACAGGCAGAATCGGGCGTGTTACCGTTTGTGTGCGCATTACGTTATCCTTTCCTTCCCTTCGAGTCCTCCAACCCGGCCAGCAAACGCTCCAGGTTGTCCATCCAGATATCGACCACGCCGTCGACCTCACCGAGCCCCCTGATGACCGGTACGGCCTCGATCCCGGCGCGTGTAAGGGCGGTTGCCCATGACTGTTCACCCGGGCCGGCGATATCCTCCCTGGCCGAGAAGCCTGCCACCACCATGCAGGGGAGGAGCCAGGCTTTCTTAACGCCCGACGCCTGGCAATCCCGGACCACGTCATCCAGACCCGGCACGCCCAGCATCATACCGACTGTGAGTCGCGGGTCAACCCCGCGGCACAGTTGAGCCGCTGACAGCAGGGTCTTGACCGCCCGGGGATCCCGGCTGCCGTGGGCGACCAGGATCACGCGATCCTGGTCTCCGGGTGGGGTTGGCAGGCTGGTCCACAACGCGTTCAGGGCACGATGCCAGTCCGTCTCGCTGGTCAGCAGGGCGTGCCCCAATGCCGCCGTCATCCGGCTTTCCGGCTGGCCGACCCGGACGGCCACCGCCTCCGCCAATTCGCCAAATTCCATGCCGTCCGTAAGATGCAGGGACATCACCGCCACCCGGGTAAAGCCCTCGGTCTGCATGGCCGACAAAGCGTCGCCGGGGTCTTTCGCCGGGCTGCCTTGTGCCGCAAGTTTGCGACGGATGCCGGCCGACGTGTACGTCCAGCGCTGCTCCATTCCGGGAAAGCGAAGGGCGGCAGCGTGTCCGATCCGGTCGTACCCCGCCCGCGCCTCCTGACAGGTTGTGCCCGGGGCGGCCCAGAGAATGCCCTGGCGCCCACTCATGCGGAACCTGGCTTCCCGAGCGCAGGCGGCGGCTCACAGAAAAAGATGGGACTTGATTTCTTGAACTCACGAACCGACCACAGCATCCGGCCTTCGGGGAGGCCGGCGCTGTCGCCGAGATGCCTGAAGATGCCGATGGCCTCGTCGCGACTCTTGGCATGGATCATGGCGTACAGATTGAACGGGAAATCGGGGAACGACGGGCGTTCGTAACAGTGCGTTACATGCGGGCTTCGTGCCAGGGACTCGCCGGCGGCCGCGATCCGGTCGGCGGTGACTGCCCAAACGCACATGCTGTTGGCGGAAAAGCCCAATTGGCGGTGGCGCAGGATCAGCCCGATGCGGCGGATGACCCCGGTGTGTTCCCAGCGCTTGAGAAGGTCGAGCAGTTCGGCGGGGTCGACTCCGAGTTCCCGTGCGAGAAGGCCGAACGGGTCTTCGGTGACCGTGATGTTCGCCTGCAGGCGCCGGACGACCTGTCGTTCACGTTCCGTGAGCGGGGCGATCGGGATGGCGGCCGGGGCAGGGGAGCTATCCTCAGGGACCGGCGACTCCTCGCCCTGTCCGAAGACGGCTTCGACCTTGAACTTTTTCAGTGCCGGAAGGTTCAGTACGTCATACCGCCCCAATGCCGCCGCGACGCGTGCGAGTTCAGGCTTCAATTCCGCTGCAGGGGCGGTCAGGGTGAACCACAGGTTGGGGTGCCCCTCCCGTTCGTAGCAATGGGTGATGCCGGGGTGCGGGGCGATCCGGGCGGCGGCGGCCACCAGGTCGTCCGCCGGGACCTTGGCGGCACAGAGCGTGCTCTCGTAGTACAGGCTCCGGGAGTCGAACACGGCGCCGAACCGGCGCGCTACGCCGGTCTCGAAAAGCCCTCGAACCCGGGCGAGCACGGCCTCTTCGGTCAATCCGAGGTCGTCGCCGAGGCGGGCGAACGGGCGCGGGACAAGTGGTAATCCCTTCTGGAGTACCACGAGGAGTTTGGCATCGGTGGAATCAGGGGTTGTCGTCATGGTGCGTTTTTCAGGGGCTTGTGCGGACGGTGTCTTGCGCCATCCAGCGTGTGGCCCAGCGCCAGGATGGGGTGGTGCAGGAGCATGCGCGGACCGGCAAAGCGCATCACATCACGGATGGCTTCACGCATGGCAGGTTTGTAACAATGAACCGGGCAGGCGGCGCATTTCGGTTTGTCCGCGCCGAACTTGCACCGCTCCAGGCGCGCCAGGGCGTATTCCTCCAAGGCCGTGCAGTCCGGGCATAGACCCGCCGGTTGCTTGTGCTGCTCATGGCAGTACAGCTCGATCATGGCCTTCAGGGTTTTCTGTTCGCGGTTAAAGTTGGACATAAGAGCAATCGGGATCCTCAGACATGAAGTCCGACGTGGCGGCGAAGGCCCGGGCGCGGCAGCCTTCGCAGACCACGCGGTACCCGCACGAACCGCACTTGCCTTTGAGCTCGTTTGGATTCCGAAGGGCCGAAAAGACGGTTGAGTTCCGCCAGATCTCACCAAAGGGCTGCTTGAGGACATTGCCCACTTGCACCGGAAGGTACCCACAGGGCTGGACATCCCCGGTCCGGGAGATGAAGCACACAGCGGACCCGGCCAGGCATCCGCGGGTCATGGCCTGCATGCCGTTAGCGCCACCGCTCTGCCCGTGACCGTGCCCATGCCCTGCACCGTGGCCGGCCGCAGGCATCGGAATCCCTTTCTCGCGTGAGACTTCCCGCATGATCCGGTAGTACTGCGGCGCACAGGTGGCCTTGATATGGATGCGATCGCGCAGTTCAATGGATTTTTCGAAAAGCCAGCGCAGAAAAGCCTCCATTTGTTCGGAGGAAAGCCGTGCGTCTTCGCTGATCTGGGCGCCACAGCCGACCGGCACCAGGGCAAACACGTGGAAGGCGGCTGCCTTGCGTTCGAGCACGAAATTCAGAAGGTCCCCAACTTCATCGATGTTATTCCGGGCCACCGTTGCGTTGACCTGGAGCGAGACGCCGGCCCGCGCCATGGCATCATATCCGCGCACCGTGGCCTCGAAGCTCCCGGGCACGCCGCGAAAGGCGTCATGCGTTGCCGCCTTGGCGCCGTCGAGGCTCACGCTGACGCGCTGGATGCCGGCATCGGCAATGCGGCGGGCGATGTTGTCATCCACGAGGGTGCCATTTGTCGCCATGGCCACCCGGCTGAACATGTCGGCGCAGGCCTTGGCGATATCGAAGAAGTCCTTGCGCACCAGCGGTTCGCCCCCGGTGAGGATCATGATGGGATCGCCGGCGGCGCGGATATCGCGCGCCACGGCCAGGATCTGGTCGGTCGTCAGTTCGCCGGCGACAAAGTCATCCTTGGCCTCGGCGCGGCAGTGGCAGCACTTCAGGTTGCAGCGCGCCGTCAGTTCCCAGAACACCAGTCGAAGTTCGTCCTTCATAACCCGATCTCCTCGTCGGTCAGATAGCAGTCCGGTTCGGGCGCCCACACGTCGCCGGTCAGCGCCTCGGCCCGGACGCGGAAATTGCCGTTACAGATGTCCAGCCATTTGCAGGCGGCGCAGCGGCCCTTGAGGTATTTCTTCCGGTCCCGCAACTTACCGAGCAGGGGTTCCGAGGTATCCGTCCAGATGGCGCTGAAGGGCCGTTCCTTGACGTTGCCGAAGGAATAGTGGCGCCAGAACTGGTCCGGATGCACGGAGCCGTCCCAGCTCACGCAGCCGATGCCGGTGCCCGTGCTGTTGCCGCCGTTCATCTTGAGGAGGCTGAGCACTTCCGCCGCCCGTTTGGGATCCTCCTTCAGGAGCCGCAGGTAGAGGTAGGGGCCGTCGGTGTGATTATCCACGGTGAGGACCTCGACCTTCCGTCCCGCCTCGTGGAACGCCTTCGTGCGGGCCATGATCAGGTCCACCGTGTTCCGTGTTTCCTCGTGCGACATACGCGCCTCATGCACCAGCTTGCTTCCGCGGCCGGCGTAGACGAGGTGATAGAAGCAGACGCGGGGAATGCCTTCCTGCTCGATGAGGTCCAGGATGCCGCCCACATCGCGGTAGTTCTCGCGGGTCATGGTGAAGCGCAGCCCGACTTTAACCCCGGTGCGCAGGCAGTTCTGTACGCCGTCCAGCGCCATGCGGAACGCGCCCTTGACGCCGCGAAACCGGTCATTGGTCGCCTCCATGCCGTCCAGGCTGATGCCGACGTAGGAGAGTCCCGCGTCCTTCAGCCGGCTGGCGATTTCAGGGGTGATCAGGGTGCCGTTGGTGGAGACGACGGCCCGCATTTTCCGGCTGGTTGCGTATTGGATCAGTTCGAAGATGTCCGGGCGCATCAGCGGTTCGCCCCCTGAGAACAGGATCACCGGGGCACCGAATTCGGCCAGGTCGCCCAGCAGGCGCTCGCCCTCCTCGTGTGACAGTTCGTTCGGGTAGTTCTGGTCCCGTGACTGGGAATAGCAGTGGACACAGCGCAGATTGCAGCGCCGACCCACGTTCCAGACCACGACGGGTTTCTTGTCCGCTGAGAACTGGAGCAGGTGTGACGGCAGGTCCTTGGACTGGCGGCCGTACCGCAGCGGGTCCGAGGCTTCCACCGTGCCGCAATAGAGTTTGGATATTCCGATCATTATGTGTGCCCTCCCTGTCTCATGTTTTTATTTCGTCCGGCGGTTTCACGGCTTCGGGCGTGGAGTTCCCTGATGGGGACTCCTTCCGGTCGAAGCCGAACAGGTCGTTGGCGACCCGTGCATGGTTGTCCCAGTCCCCATTTCGGGCGGCCCGTTTGAGCGCTTCCCGCGGTTCCGCCAGCATCTTGTTCACGATTTTTTGCGCCAGCGACCGGATTTCCTCGCGCGTCGGCTCAGGCAGCGTGGCCAGGCGTTCCCGGGCGAATGCCCGTTGGAGCGCCGTCTCGCAAACGTCACGTCCGTGTTCATCGAACTTGCGCAGCAACTGCCGCAGGCCGCCGCTTTCAAAGAGTGCGGAGATGTCGGCGGTGCCCTGCCGGACGATCTGCCAGGCCTGGTCGACCGCCTCCTGACGTTTGGCCAGATTCTCCGCGGCGATGCGCTGCAGGTCGT
>SESH01088368.1_pt1 | contig 11495 bp, 9 predicted proteins | sample 3171561 | NCBI WGS metagenome assembly SESH01 (sample SAMN10866947, study PRJNA518727) | freshwater metagenome | biome: subpolar coniferous forest; feature: holomictic lake; material: water; isolation source: holomictic Lake 442 2011 16.5 m and 2014 13 m | place: Canada: near Kenora, Ontario
GCGCCTAAGCCGAGGGTTTTTTAGCAGAATCATTATTAAAGGCCTGACCCCAAAGCCCCGTGACCCCAAAGCCCCGTGACCTTCCTGTCCCCGGCCCGGGGCGGGGCTACTTCGCGTACTCCCGCCACTTCCGTGCGCGAACAAAGAGGTTGTCGTTCAGCTCCAGGCGCAGCGTTTCCGCCTGTTCGTGCGAGAGGATCGCCTCGATGCGCTCGTTGCCGGTGAGCACCACTTCCACGCGCACCATGGGGCCGGCTGCCGACACGACGGCTACGCGCCCCAGCACGCTGTCCGGCGTGGGCTCGCGCGTCAGGACCAGCTCATGCGGCCGGACGTACACCGGCTTGGTTCCTCCTGGCCCGGGCAGCGGTAGCACATTCACCGCGCCGAGGAAGCGGCAGACAAACGGCGTGGCCGGGTGGGCGTAGACCTCCGCGGGCGATCCGACCTGCTCGATGCGGCCGTGGTCCATGACCACGACGCGGTCCGCAACCTCCAGCGCCTCGTCCTGGTCGTGCGTCACGAAGATCGTGGTCACGCCCAGGTCCGCATGCCGCTGCCGCAGCCAGCGGCGCAGCTCGATCCGGACGCGGGCGTCGAGCGCGCCGAACGGTTCGTCGAGCAGCAGCACGCGCGGCTCGATGGCCAGGGCGCGCGCCAGCGCCACGCGCTGGCGCTGGCCGCCGGAGAGCTCGTCGGGCAGGTGGTTCCACAGCCACGGCAGCTGGATCAGCTCCAGCAGGGCCGTGACGCGGCGGCGGATATCCTCCTCGGGCGGGCGCTCGTGCTTCGGCCGCGCGCGCAGGCCAAAGGCGACGTTCTCAAACACGGTCAGGTGGCGGAAGAGCGCGTAGTGCTGGAATACGAACCCCACGCGCCGGTCGCGGTGCGACTGCGTAGTGGTGTCCTGCGCATGGCAGATCACCTGGCCGGCGTCCGGGACTTCCAGCCCGGCAATGATCCGCAGCAGCGTGGTCTTGCCGCAGCCGGACGGGCCCAGCAGCGCGATCAGCTCGCCGGTGCGGACATCGAGTGACACGTCCTGCAGGACTTCGGTGGACGCGTAGCGCTTGGTGATGTTGCGGACTTCAATGCTCATGGTTGTGGTGTGGGCGTTGGTCAGTCGTCATGGGTCATTGGGTGGATGCCGAAGGGTGGAGGGTGGAAGGTGGAGGGAAGTTTTCGACAGTTGAAGTTTCCGGTTCGATATTCTGCGATTCACGCCTCTTTCCCGTCTGCCACTCCGCCATGGCGCGGGCGATGATGGTCACGAGGCCGAGCGCGGCCAGCAGCGAGGCCATGGCGCAGGCGGCGGTGAAGTCGTAGTCGTTGAACAGGGTCTCGATGTGCAGCGGCAGCGTGTTGGTGCGCCCGCGGATGTGACCGGAGACCACGGAGACGGCGCCGAACTCGCCCATGGCGCGGGCGTTGCAGAGGATCACGCCGTAGAGCAGCGCCCACTTGATGTTGGGGAGCGTGATCTTCTGGAACACCCGCCACCGGCTGGCCCCCAGCAGCATGGCCGCCTCCTCTTCGTCGCGCCCCTGCGCCTCCAGCAGCGGGATCAGCTCGCGTGCCACGAATGGGAGCGTCACGAAGAGCGTGGCCAGCACCAGCCCGGGCACGGCAAAGATGATCCGGATGTTGTGCGCCTCCAGCCAGGGGCCGCACCAGCCGTTGCGGCCGAAGAGCAGCACAAACAGCAGCCCGGCCACCACCGGCGAGACGGAGAACGGCAGGTCGAGCAGCGTGATCAGGAACTTGCGGCAGCGCAGCCGCGTGCGCGCGAGCCCGATGGCCAGCCACACGCCGAAGAAGGTGTTGAGCGGCACGGCGATCGCGGCCACGAGCAGGGTCAGGTAGATGGCGGACCGGCCGGCCGGGTCGGCCAGTGCCCGGCCATAGGTGGCGAGGCCGTGCGACAGCGCTTGGGAAATCACGCTGACAAACGGCAGCAGCACCACAATGCCGACCTGCGCGACAGCCAGCGCGATCAACGTCCGGCGCAGTCCGTTCGGCTCCGCGGCCCCCGGCCGCAATCTGGGGTTAGTCTCGCCCACTGCGCCTCCGTTTCCACCCCTGCAGCAGGTTGATGGCCAGCAGCAGCACGAACGAGGCCGCCAGCATGGCCACGGCCAGCGCCGTGGCGCCGGCGTAGTCGTACTGTTCCAGGCGCGCCACGATCAGCAACGGCAGGATCTCCGAGACTTCCGGAATGTTGCCGGCGATGAAGATCACGGAGCCGTACTCGCCGATGCCGCGCGCGAAGGCCATGGCAAAGCCTCCGGCCAGGGCCGGGAGGAGCGTGGGCAGGACCACGCGGCGGAAGGTGTAGCCGCGCGTGGCGCCGAGGCATGTGGCGCACTCCTCCAGCGCCGGGTCGAGGTCCTCGATCACCGGCTGCACCGAGCGCACCACGAACGGCAGGCCGATGAAGAGCAGGGCCACGAACACGCCGAGGCGCGTGTACGAGACCTTGAGCCCCAGCGGCGCGAGGCACTGCCCGATCCAGCCGTCCGGCGCGTACAGCCCGGCCAGCGCGATGCCGGCCACGGCCGTGGGGAGCGCGAAGGGGAGGTCCACCAGCGCGTCCAGGATGCGCCGGCCGGGGAAGCGGTAGCGCGCCAGCACCCACGCCAGCAGCAGGCCGCTGAACGTGTTGGCCAGCGCGGCCAGCAGCGCGGCGCCGAATGTGAGGCGCGCCGCGGCCAGCACGCGCGGCGTGGCAATCGCGCTCCAGAAGGTGTGCCAGTCGAGCGTCAGGCTCTTCAGCACCACGGCCGAGAGCGGCACCAGCACGATCAGCCCGAGGTAGGTCAGGCCGATGCCGAGCGCGAGGTTGTGGCTGGAGGGGGAGCGTTTCACTTATGCTTTGCGCTGATCTGGTCGAAGATGCCGCCATCGGCGAAGTGCAGGCGCTGCGCCGCGGCCCAGCCGCCGAAATCCTTGTCCACGCTCACCATGGGCACATCGACAAAACGCCGGATGTCCGCGGGGTCGGCCAGCTCGGGGTGGACGGGGCGGTAGCCGTTCCTGGCGGCCAGGCGCTGCCCCTCGGGCGAGTAGAGGTAGTTGAGGTAGGCCTCGGCGAGCTTGCGCGTGCCGTGGCGATCCACGACCTTGTCCACGATCGACACGGGCGGCTCGGCGCGGATGCTGAGCGACGGCGTGACGATCTCGAACTTGCGGTCCGCGAACTCCTGGCCGGCCAGCAGCGCCTCGTTTTCCCAGGCGAGGAGCACGTCGCCCATGTTGCGCTGGGCAAAGGTGACGGTGGAGCCGCGCGCGCCGGAGTCGAGCACCGGGACGCGCTTGAACAGCTCGGACACGAATGCGCGCGCACCCTCTTCGCCGCCCCGGTTGGCGCGCGCCCAGGCCCAGGCGGCCAGGTAGTTCCAGCGGGCGCCGCCGGAGGTCTTGGGGTTCGGGGTGATCACGCTGACGCCGGGCTTGAGCAGGTCCGGCCAGTCGCGGATCCCCTTGGGGTTGCCGCTGCGCACGAGGAAGACGATGGTCGAGGTGTAGGGGGCGCTGTTGTTGGGCAGGCGGCTTTGCCAGTTGGTCGGGATGAGGCTGCCGACGCGCGCCAGGGCGTCGATGTCGTAGGCCAGCGCGAGCGTGACCACGTCCGCCTCCAGGCCGTCGATGACCGAGCGCGCCTGCTTGCCGGAGCCGCCGTGCGACTGGTCCACGACCACGGCCTGCCCGCTGGTCTCCTGCCAGTGCTTGACGAACGCGGCATTGTAGGCCTTGTAGAGCTCGCGCGTCGGGTCGTAGGAGACGTTCAGCAGCTTCAGGGGGGGCTCGGCCGCGAACGCCGGCCCGGCGAGCAGCAGGGCGAGCAATAGTCCTGAGAATATCGGGTTCCGGCTTCCGGCCTCCGGCCTCCGGGTTCCGGATTCCTGGTTCCGGCCTGGCTGTTGTCTGCTGTCTGCTGGATGCGGGGTGTTCATTTGGGCCTTCTCCCGACGGATCCGCCGGATCCGTTTGCTCATTTTGTTTTCTTGTTGCGTGCGGGGTTGCCCGCCAGATCGGCTATGGTTGTGTGCTCCAGGATGTCGGCGATGGCATCGCGTACCCGCTTCATCACGGGGCGGATGCAGCAGGCGGCTTCGCTGCCGCAGTCGGTGCAGTGGCGGTAGGCGGTGATGCTGACGCAAGGCACCGGGGCGAGGGGGCCATCCATGCGGCGTACGACATCCGCCACGTTCATCGCGCTGGCCGGGGCTGCCAGTGCATAGCCCCCCTCGCGTCCCTTGCGGCTGGTCACGAAGCCGCTGCGGTTGAGATCGAGCAGAATGCGCTCAAGGAACTTGCGCGGCAGCTGCTCACGCGCGGCGATGACCGCCACGGAGAGCCACTGCTCCTGCGGCCCGCGGGCCAGGCAGGCCAGGGCCCGCAGCGCGTACTTGGTCTTGCGAGTAAGCATAATACTCCTATCGGACAAGTGGGATAATAGCCAATCGCGCCGCGTGATGCAAGCCGGTTGTGAGGGCCTCCGTGCGCCAATGAACAACACGCTTGATTATTGGTGAGACGTCATTAATATTCAAGCATGAACTACAGGACCAGACTGTTGGAAGCAAAGCTTGTTCGGTACGCCGTCGAGTTTCCAGCGCTATTGATTCTCGGAGCAAGGCAGGTTGGGAAGAGCACGCTCCTCAACCATATACACGGACACAAGGCAAAGACTTTTGTTTTCGATCCAATTGTTGATATCGGCAATGCACGCCAGGATCCGGACTTCTTTCTGGATCAGAACCCGGGGCCATTAATTCTTGATGAAATCCAATATGCGCCGGAGTTGTTACCCGCCATAAAAAGGCGCATAGACGCGCAGGGGCGTATGGGCAACTATCTGATGATCGGCTCGCAAAATCTGGCTTTATTGAAAAATATTGCCGAAAGCCTTGCCGGGCGCGTCATTGTATTGGAACTCGGTTCAATGACGACGGTTGAGAAGAACGGCGCCGTATCGGCGGACTCCGAGCCATGGCTTAAAACGCTGCTGGCCGCAGGCGGGAAAATGCCGGAACTGTCGGGGCACACACGCGTCTGCAAGACTGCAAAAAATGATTCTCTTTTCGACCGCATCTGGCGCGGCGGTATGCCGATCACCCTGGACAAAGGAAACGAACGACTTGGCGATGTAATGTCATCCTATTTGAGGACCTACGTCGAACGGGATGTTCGCATCATGGCCCAGGTTGACGATCAGCATCTCTTTACGCGTTTCCTCAGCCTTTGTGCCGCACGTACTGCCCAGGAAATCAACCATAGTCAGGTCGGCAGAGAGATTGGCATAACGCCGCAAACAGCCAAACGCTGGATGGCCCTGCTTGCGGCAACCTATCAATGGATCGAGATTCCGGCGTACCACGGCAATGCGCTGAAGAAAGTAAGTGAACGATCCAAGGGGTACATTTGTGACACCGGCCTTGCCGCGCATCTCCAGTACATTTCAAGCCCCGACGCCCTCGCCGTGCACCCCATGCAGGGCGCGCTCATGGAAACCTATGTTGTCCGGGATATTCTCAACACGTTCAACGCACTGGCGAGGCCACCAAAGGTGTATCACTGGCGCAGATATTCGGGTGCAGAGGTTGACCTGATTTTGGAGCGTGATGGCATATTCTGGCCCATTGAAATCAAGAGCACAACACGCATCAACGCAAAGCACAGCGAAGGCATCCGCCTGTTCCGGTCTCATCACCCGCACCTGCAACATGGCCCGGGCGTAATTCTCGCACCTGTTGAACAGGTCTCCTGTCTGCCCGAAAACAACATCATCATCCCTTATGATCTTGTATAATCTCTGATTGCGCTCGCCGGCCCGACCTGGCTACAAGAACGTTGCGTATGTCATTGTCCCTCCATCATCTCCCCGACCTCCCGGTCCGCGCCGTGCTGCCGGATGTGGCGCAGGCGCTGGCCGCCAACCGCGCGGTGGTGCTGCAGGCGCCGCCGGGCTCGGGCAAGACCACGCTCGTGGCGCCGTCGCTGCTGGATGCGCCCTGGCTGCAGGGGCGCCGCATCGTGCTGCTCGAACCGCGCCGCCTTGCCGCCCGCGCCGCGGCCCGCTACATGGCGCGCCTGCTCGGCGAGGAGGTCGGCGGCCGCGTCGGCTACCACATCCGCCTCGAACGCCGCGTCGGCCCCGACACGCGCATCGAGGTGCTCACCGAAGGCCTCCTCACGCAGCGCCTGATGCACGATCCCGAGCTGCCCGAGGCCGGGCTGGTCATCTTCGATGAGTTTCACGAGCGCAGCCTGGCCGCCGACCTGGGGCTGGCGCTGGCGCTGGACATCCGCCGCAATCTGCGGCCGGACCTGCGCCTGCTGGTGATGTCCGCCACGCTCGACGCCCAGCCGGTGGCCGATCACCTGGGCGACGCGGCGGTCATCACCGCCTCGGCGCGCACCTGGCCCGTGGAGACACGCTACGCGGCCCGGGTGAGCACCGCGCCGCTGCCGTGGCAGGTGGCGGATGCCATCGCGCGCATTGCCGCCGAGGAGCCCGGGAGCATCCTCGCGTTCCTGCCGGGCGAAGGCGAGATCCGCCGCACGGCCGAGCGCCTGCGCGGCGCAAACCTGGCCCCGGACATCTCCGTGCATCCGCTCTTTGCCGCGCTGCCGCGCGCAGCCCAGGACGCGGCCGTGGAGCCGCCGCAGCCCGGGCGGCGCAAGATCGTGCTCGCCACCTCGATCGCCGAGTCGAGCCTGACCATCCAGGGCGTGCGCGTGGTGGTTGACGCCGGCTGGATGCGCGTGCCGCGCTTTTCGCCGCGCAACGGCATGTCGCACCTGGAGACGCTGCGAATCACGCGCGACCGCGCCGACCAGCGCCGCGGCCGCGCCGGACGCACCGCGCCGGGCATCTGCTACCGCCTGTGGGATGACGCCACCGACCGCTCGCTCGCCCCTGTGGCGCTGCCGGAGATCATGGACGCCGACCTGGCGCCCGTGGCCCTGCAGGCTGCGGCCTGGGGTGCGCCCGGCCGCACCGACCTGCCGTGGTTTATGCCGCCGCCGGATGCGGCCTGGCGCCAGGCCGTGGAGCTTCTGCGCGAGCTGGAAGCCATTGACGCGGACGGGCGCATCACGCCGCGCGGCAAACGCATGATCACGCTCCCCGTGCATCCGCGCCTGGCGCACATGATCCTGCTGGCCGCGGAGAAGGACGGCGCACGGCGCGCCTGCCTGCTGGCCGCGGCCATCACGGAGCGGGCCGGTGAAACAACGCTGCGCAACGAGACCGACGCGCGGCGCCTGCTGGATCGGCTCGGGGTGGGCGATGCATCTGACCGGTCCGATTCGTCTGACCTGTCCGATGCCCCGGCGCCTGCCGACTGGGCCCACCGCGTCCACCGCCTCGCCGCCCAATGGTCACGCCCCTTCCCGCCGGATCGCGCCACGCCGGACACCGGCCGCCTGCTGGCCTGGGCCTTTCCCGACCGCATTGCGCGGCGGCGCGATGCGGCCGGGCGCTACCTGCTTGCCAATGGCCACGGCGCCACGCTGGAGACCACCGACGGCCTGGCCACCACCGACTGGCTGGTGGCGGCGGAGCTGCAGGATGCCGGACCTGATGCGCGCATTCGCCTGGCTGCGCCCGTGGCGCGTGAGGACGTTGAGGAGGACTTTGCCGCCCTGATCCGGCGCGAGGACGAGATCGTCTGGGACCGGCGCGCCGAGGCCGTGAGCGCCGTGCGGCGAGTCAAGCTTGGCGCGCTGGTGCTGCGCGAAGGGGCGCTGTCCGAGCCGGCCCCTGCGGCAGTCCAGTGCGCCCTGCTGGAGGGGATCCGCCAGAAGGGGGTGGCGCAGCTGCCGTGGTCACCCGCCGCGCGCAACCTGCAGGCACGGCTGCTTTTCCTGCGGCGCGTGTGCGGCGAGGCCGACTGGCCGGATGTTGCCGACGCCGCGCTGGCGGATCGCCTGGAAGAATGGCTGGTGCCCTTTCTGGACGGCATCACGCGCTGGGAGCAGCTGCGGCGTGTGGATGTTGCCGCGGCCTTGCTCGCCGGGCTGGCCGCCCGCCGTCGTGAATTGGATTCGCTGGCTCCCACGCATCTGGCTGTTCCGAGCGGCTCGAACGTGGCTGTGCACTACGACCAGGGCGACGTGCCGGTGCTGGCGGTGCGCGTGCAGGAGGTGTTTGGCCTGGCCGACTCGCCGCGCGTGGCCGGCGGCCGGGTGCCGGTCTGCATGCACCTGCTGTCGCCGGCGCAGCGGCCGGTGCAGGTCACCAGCGACTTGCGCAGCTTCTGGCAGAACGGCTACCCGCTGATCCGCAAGGAGCTGCGCGGCCGCTATCCGCGCCACCACTGGCCCGAGGACCCGTGGTCGGCCACCCCCACCAGCCGCATCAAGCCGCGGGGGCGCTGAAGAATCGTTGTGTCCTTCCGTCACAATCGCACGGACCCCGCTGTCGCGCGGCGCTGTGCGCCGCCAGGCCAGGAATGGCCGACCTACTCTTGCATACTCGCCCAGAGCGCCACATTTTTTTCGCGTGACAGCCGCTGTTTCCCGCTGATATTTTTTGCGTCGTGCAAAACCGATTACATCTGGCGGTGTTTGACCCGTGTCAACTGCGGTGCAGTGCCATCGCCCAGGTGCTGCAACATTCCGGCCGCTATTGCGCGACTGCACAGAGTCCGCAGCACGCCCTGCTGGCCGGGCGATTTGCTGCGATCCGGGCAGATGGCGCCCTGCTGGCGATGGGTATGGCGCCGGATCTGGAACACAAGCTGATGCAGGTGGCGGGTGACCGGGGGCTGCCCATGATCGCCTATCGGGTGCAGGCCGCGGCGACGAGAATCTGCGTGGACGCCGTGGAAACGGCCGCGCCGCCGCATGTTTGCGTGCGCTTGGATGGGGTCTGCGACGTGGGCACCTTGCTGCTGGCTGTGGACAGCTTATTTCTGCGCGGGTGCCTCGTCTGCGGGCACGCGCCATGTATGATGCTGCCCATGCCGGGTGCCAGGCTCTCGCCGCGCGAGAGCGAGATCTTTTCACTGCTCGGCAGCGGCATCCCCTGCAAGGAGATCGCCTCCCGGCTGGCGATATCCGAAAAGACGGTTTACACCCACACGGCGCGAATTCGCGAGAAGTGGCGGTTGGCTGACGGCGCGGCCCTGCTGCAGGCTGCGATCGGCTATGCGCATGCGCCGCTAGGAGACTGTCGGATTGAGGCCTCGGATCAGTCCAGAGCTTTCTGCCGACAGTCTCCTAGTTGTGCAACCCGCTGCCCGCGGGTTGCGAAAACTCAATTACAGACAGAAAGATTGTTCCGGCTGCTCTTGTGGTTGCGTATTACCAAAACGCTAACATCACTCGATCACGCATTTTGGGCGGAGCGCTGCGACGCCAGGCGGGCAAGGCGCGCAAGGGTCGTTCGCGGAAGATGAGTCGTCCTTAGCACACGCCGTCGTAAATACGATGACGCATCGTTAGTTCGGCCTCGGCCATCGGCCTCGGCCATCGTCCTCGAAATCCCCTCCGCCGAAAGGGTGCCCGCAGGCCGCGGCGGGTTTTTTTCGAGGACGACGGACGATGACGAGGACGATCATACGTCACCGAACTTTCCACCGTGTGTACTTAGCCGCCCGCGCAACAGGGGGACAGGCGGGTTTGCGGGTTTGACAGGGGCGGGTTTGACATTGCACGCGCGGGAGGATTCGACTAGGATCTTTATGAATTTTGAAGGCTTGCAGCATGAAATTTTTATTTAAGCGACCGCATGGTATTCCGACGCCGGAACCACCCAAGCCTGCGCCGGTCGCGCCTGCACCCGTGCCTGCGCCTGCTGTCGTACCCACACCCGCTCCGGCACCCGCACCTGCACCTGCTGTTGCGCTGGAACGTGTTGCTGCCGCACCGGCTGCTCCGGAGGCCTCTGCCAAGGCGCCTGGCGCGTATCGGCAGGACCACAAATCGCTCTATAAGCAGCTGTTGCGCGGCCTCTACGACGCCGTGTTTGTTACGGATCCCAAGGGGCATGTGATCGACAGCAACGGGCGTGTCCAGGAGGCCTTTCAGTTCGACCGTAACGAAGTCTGGGACATGGAGATCGGCAAGCTGGTCCCGGGCATCACGCCGCAGCTTCTGGAGCGGGTGAAGCAGGGGCTTTCCGAGAACCGGCACGTGCTGATCGACGCCCGGTGCGTCCGCAAGGACGGCACCTTCTTTCCTTCCGAGGTCGCCATCAGTTCAATCGACCTCATCAACGAGGGCGACATGGTCTTCTCCGTGCGCAACGTGGAGCGTCGCAAACGCCAGCTGCAGCTGCTTCGCAGTCTCCAGAACGCCCTGGCCAACGACCTCTCGGCCGTGGCGGTAAGCGATCGCGACGGGGTGATCACCTTTGCCAGCCAGACGCTGCGGACCCTGTGGGGCTGCGAGAAGGATGAGCAGGTCATCGGCAAGCCGCTGGTCAGCCTCTGGGCAAAAGACCCGCAGGCGGATGGCCCGCTGAAGGCCGCCCGTGCCGGCGGGCGCTGGCTGGGCATGCTGCAGGCGACGGCCGTCGACGGCCGCGCGTTCCAGGTTGGCGCCGCCATCGACGTCGACCGCAGCATGGAATCACAGGAAGTCGTTGGGCTGGTCTGCTCGTTTGCCGAAGTGAACGAGTAGGCGCTTCCCGGACTTTGCCCCGGCGACGTTCCGCAATCGATTGGCGACAGGTTCCGATCTTATGCCGACAGGTAAAAACGCACCCGCATTGCTGACCGTCGCCGCCTCCGAGGAGGGGCAGACTGTGCAGGCTTTTCTTGCCTGCCGGCTCGGGGTGTCGCGGCGCGCCGCCAAGAACCTGCTGGATGAGCGGCAGGTGTGGGTAAACCGCCAGCTGGTCTGGATGGCCCATCATGTTGTCCGCCGCGGCGATGTGCTGCAGACGACCGCTACCGAGTCCCTGCCGTCCAGGCCGCAGCACATCCGTGTGCTGGTCGAGGATGCCCACTACCTCTTTGTGGACAAGCCGGCCGGTGTCTTGAGCGTCGGCGCGGATGGCGCGGAAGAGCAGCTGCGCGCGCAGCTGGCCGCGCCGGGGCTGCGCGCGGTCCACCGCCTCGACCGCGACACGTCCGGCTGCCTGCTGGTGGCGCGCGATGTTGCCGCCTTCAACGCGGCGGTGGCCGTCTTCAAGACGCGGCGCGTGCTCAAGGTCTATCACGCGATCTGCGTCGGGCATATCGAGCGGCGCTCGTCCACTATTCGCGAGGCGATCGACGGCGAGCCGGCGGTCACGCACATGACCACGCTGGCCACGAACCGCGACGCGACCTACCTGTCGCTGCGCATTGAGACGGGGCGCACGCACCAGATCCGCCGCCACCTGGCCGGCGTGCGCCACCCGGTGATCGGCGATCATCAGTACGGGCTCAAGACCTCATACGATCCTCGCATCCAGCAGGTTGCTCGCCAGATGCTGCACGCCACGGATATCGAGATGCCGCATCCGCTCCAGCCCGGCAATCTGCGCGCCCACAGCCCGC
>SESH01034191.1_pt1 | contig 11490 bp, 7 predicted proteins | sample 3171561 | NCBI WGS metagenome assembly SESH01 (sample SAMN10866947, study PRJNA518727) | freshwater metagenome | biome: subpolar coniferous forest; feature: holomictic lake; material: water; isolation source: holomictic Lake 442 2011 16.5 m and 2014 13 m | place: Canada: near Kenora, Ontario
TATATGCCCTCCTGGGCCTGGGATTGTGGGCCAGTATAGCACGCCGCTGGTAGGCAGATGGCTTAGCGGAGCCATTCCTCAGGGCGGTTGCAATGTCGCTGGGGCTGCGCCCCAGACCGCGCTTTTTGTAGATTTTCGGCGGCGAAGCTGCCAAAAATCTACAAAAAAAGATCTTTCGGGGCTGGCGAATTCTTCCCCCAACCCCCGCCAGAGGCGACGTTGCAGCAGCCCTGGCCATTCCTCGCGGGGTCCATTACTTCTACTTCCAGCCACGGGCGCGGACAAGCTCGTTGCCGAGGAGGCCAAGCAGCACGCGCCCGGCACCGTGATCCTCGAAGCGTGCGCGCTCGAACCACTGCACGGTCACGAATACCCCCGGCGCAACCTCCTCGCGCTGTGGCGGCGAGATCGGCTGCCCGAAGAGGGCCAGGCTCTCGGCGTAGCTCTTGCCCGCCCGTCCGTCAAACTCTAGGCCGCTGCTGCGCCAGTAGCGCAGGAAGGGCGCGCAGATCGACTGGCCGGTCGGCTCGAAGAAGAGACAGCCGGGCTGCGGGCCGGTCTTGGGAAAGGTAAACCAGTCGCGGCCCTGGGCACGCAGGATGTCGTCGCCGATGCGGGCAAGTTGCACGTTGTAGGGCGGCGGGTTCTCGGGGTGGAACTCGAAGCGGTGGCGCTCGAAATACTGCACCGTATAGGTCTGCCCGTTGCTGCCCGCCTCGCTGAACTCCTCGCTGATGGGGAAGCCGAAGATCGCCAGGCCGCCGTGACGCGCCCAGAAGCGGCGAAACTCGCCGCCCAGGCTGTGGCCGGTCTCGGGGAAATACGCCTTGTCGGCACCGACGCTCTCGGCGGGGACGGCGGCGAGGGCCGGGGGTGCCCCCGCGCCGCCGGGGGTGGGGGTCGGCGCGGGGGCCGGTGTATTCAGCGGGCAGCCCGCGTAGGACTGGGCCAACTGAAGCGACCTGAGCACATTCAGGCGGCCCCAGCCATACTCGTCATCGCGACCGGGCGCGCCCTTGTCATCGGCACCGGCCTCCAAGATGCAGGCGATGTCCTGGGCCGACAGGTCGGGCCGCAGGGTGAAGGCCAGGGCCGCCGCGCCCGCGACGTAGGGGCTAGAGAACGAGGTGCCGTTCGGCGGGCCGTAGTCGCCGCCCGGCAGGGTCGTCCACAGGCCGACGCCGGGGGCCGCGAGATCGACATAGGGGCCGGTGTTCGAAAAGCCGGTGATCACATCGCTGTTGCCGGTGGCACCGACGCCGACGACATTGTCGTAGGCGGCGGGGTAGCTGATGGCGTTGCCGGTCTCGCGCTCGTTGCCCGAGGCCGCGATCAGCAGCACGCCCTTGCTCGCCGCGTAGTCCACCGCATCGTGCAGGGTCTGGCTGTCCTTATCGCCGCCGAGGCTCATATTGATGATCCTGGCACCATTATCGGCGGCCCAGCGGATGCCCGCCGACACGGTGGCGTCGTCACCGCCGCCAACGCGGCTGAGCACCTTCACCGGCAGAATCTTGCAACCCCAGCAAAGGCCGGCGACGCCCTTGCCGTTATTGGTGTTCGCGGCAATCAGGCCGGACACCGCCGTGCCGTGGCCGTTATCATCGCTCGTGTCGGCATCCCCGGTGAAGGCGTTGAAGCCCGGCAACACCTTGCCGCGCAGGTCGGGGTGGTTCTTGTCTACACCGGTGTCCACCACGGCGACGATGATCGGCCCGCCGGTGGTGATATCCCAGGCGTCAAACGCCTGCACATTGCGCAGTCCCCACTGCTGGCCGATCACGCTGTCGTCGGGGGTGCGCCGGGCGCTGCGGCGGTAGTTTGGCTCGGCGTAGACCACGGCGCGATAGCCCGCCAGGGCGGTGGCGGCGGCGGCGGGACTCACATCCTGCCGAATGGCCACGCGGTAGATGTCGCTTCCGGCGCTAATCGGCGTGGCAGCGCTGACGCCGAGTGCGGCCAGTTGGCGGTTGAGCGGCCCGAGGGCGAGGTCTGCGCCACCGACGATTTGTATGCGAGCGCCGCTCAGGGTCGGCTGCGCACCCGGCCGCAGGCGGAGCAACAGTTCGCCGGGGATGGCAGACGAGGCGGCGGATGCGGCCGGGGATTGGGCCATGGCAGAGAGGGCGAGCAAGAGGGCGAGCAGGGCAAAGATAGTGCGTTTCATGGCGTTCCGATAGGGCGCATACGCGATGGTGCCGGCAGGTGCCCGGTGGCGCACATGTTGCGCCACCGGCATTATACCGTCGGCGCAATGGCTTTTGGGCAGCGCCCCAGATCGGCCTTTTGTTAAGTCTGGGCGGCTTTGCCGTCCAAACTCAACAAAAAAAGCACGCGGGGGCGGCGAATTCGCCCCCACATCCGCGCCGGTAGGTGACTTTGACGCGTCCCTAAGGGGCGGGTATAATCGCAGCAGCGGGAAGCCAACCACAGGCGTGCCTCATCATGTCACTCAGAACACTCCAGGGCAAGATTTTTGCCTCGCTCTTGCTCGGTCTGGCCGTGCTGGTGGTGATCGGCTTGGCCAGCGACCTGCGCGCGGTCGGTCGCGATCTGGGAGCCTTCCGCTGGGCGCTGCTGCCCGCTATCCTCGGTTTCACCCTGCTGAACTACCTCCTGCGCGGCCTCAAATGGGACTACTACCTGCGCCGGCTCAGGCTTGGCGACGGCGTGGGCCACCTCGACAGCGGCCTGATCTTCATCGCCGGCATGGTCATGGCGGTCACGCCGGGGAAGCTGGGCGAGGTGTTTAAGTCGTACTTGCTGCGGCGGGTCAACGGCGCGGCGATCAGCCTCTCGGCACCGATTGTCCTGGCGGAGCGGCTCACCGACGGCCTGGCGATGCTCCTGCTGATGGCCTTTGGCCTGACGCTCTACCCGCCGGCGCGCATCCTCTTCGCCGTGCTGTTGGCCGCCACCGTGGCGGGCATCCTGGTGGCCCAGAGCCAGCCGCTCTCGCTGGGGATCATCGGCATGGTCGAGCGGCTGCCCCTCGGACGGCGGATCGCCCCGCCGCTGCGCAACCTCTACACGAGTACCGCCCAGTTGCTGGACTGGCGCATCCTCCTGATCTCCACCGTGATCAGCGTGATCTCGTGGGGCTGCGAGTGTGTGGCCTTCTACTATGTGCTGGCCGGCCTCGGCGTAAACGGCACGCCCCTGCTGCTGCTCCAGGCCACCTTCATCTTTGCGGCCAGCACCCTGTTTGGCTTGGTCTCGTTCCTACCCGGAGGGCTCGGTGCCTCCGAGGTGAGCAGCGTCGGTTTACTGGTGGCCCTGGTCGGCCAAAGCGTCAGCGCCGCCACCACCGCCACGATCATCATCCGCTTCTGCACCCTCTGGTTTGGTGTGCTGCTTGGTGCCGTTGCCCTGGCCTGGTTCGGCAGGCGTCATGCCGAGCGCGGGGATCTCAGGGAGGGCCAAGGCGGCGGGGGCTTGGGGGCCGCAGGTTCTCAGAAATAGGCATGGCTGTAGGTTTTTACGCCTAAGGAGGAGTCATGGCTTCGATCTTCACACGCATCGTCAACGGCGAGATCCCGGCGGCCAAGCTGTACGAAGATGCGCAGACTCTGGCCTTCCTCGATGTCAGCCCGGCGTCGCACGGGCATACGCTGGTGATCTGCAAGCAGGAACTGCCCACGCTGCTCGATCTGCCGCCCGACCTGCTCTTCGCCGTGGCCCGCACGGTACAGTTGGTGGCCCGCGCAATCACGGCTGCCCTCCAGCCGGACGGGCTGAACATTCTGCAAAACAATGGGGCGGCATCTGGACAGACGGTGGCGCACTACCACGTCCATATCATCCCGCGCTGGAAGGGCGACCACGCGCTGAATCATTGGAAGCCCGGCACGATAACGCCCGACGAGCTGCGCGATCTGGCTACCACTATCAGCGCCCGCATGGGCGTGGAGGATGCCGCATGAGCAACCGGAAGCAGCGTGAGAAGCCACAGTATGTGGGGGGAAGCCGTAACCCGATCGCCCGATCGGGCGCTGATGCGCCGGCAGATCCTGATGCGCCGCCACCCGACTCTGATGCCCCGGCCAAGGCTAGCCCGGCCCACCGTATGGGCCACCAGGTACGCCAGCCGCTGCTGGGTTGGATCCTGGCTCTTGTGGGTTTCCTGAGTATGCTGATGGTGATCGTGCAGCTCTGGGCTAATGGCGGGCAGCGCCAGTCGGCCCCACAAGCGGTTGCCGCGCCGACCCGCGCGCCGGTGTTTGCGCCCACGCCGACGGCTGAGGCCAGCCAGATGCTGCTGGGCGAGGCGATGCCGGCCGACCAGCAGGCCCAACAGACCCCGCAAGCCGCGCCTACCGCTGCCATTCCGGCGGTTGGTAGCGTGCCCGACGCCCCAGGGGTGGGTGCGGGTTTTCACGACTACTACAACGCCCACGGTGGCTTGGACATCCTCGGTGTCCCGATCAGCGCGCCGCTCACGGTGAACGGACGCGAGATCCAGTGGTTCGAGCGCGCCCGCGTCGAGCGCTGGCCGGAGTACGTCGGTACCCCCTACGAGGTTCAGCTCGGTCGGCTGGGCGTCGAGTACACCGCCGGGCGTCAGTTCGCCAGCCAGCAGTTTTTTGTGAGCCAGCCCGACATGCGCTTCTTCGCTGAGACGGGCCACGCCCTGGGCGGAGCCTTCCTGACCTTCTGGGCGCAGAGCGGCGGCTTGGATGTCTTCGGCCTGCCGATTAGCGAGGAGTTCGACGAGGTGCTGCCCGACGGGAAGGCATACCGGGTGCAGTATTTCGAGCGGGCGCGGCTGGAGTTGCACTCCGAGGCGGCGGGCACGCCCTACGAGGTGCAGGCCGGCCTGCTGGGCACCGCCCTCTACCGCAACGAGAGTCGCCCCAAGACGATCCAGCCGGTGCCGACCGTGGTGCCACTGCCGTAGGGGCACCGTAGGGTAGGGGCGACTCGCGAGCCGCCCCTACGATCCAACGTATATGGACGACGCGCAGCTCTTCATTCATGCGGCATGCCAGTTTGGCTACGGCGCGGCGGCGGCATCCGCCGCCCTGGCCTGGGCGCGAAATCGTCTGGGCGATGGGGTGCCGCCCCCGGCCCGCCTCTATGTCTTCCGCAGCGCCAGCCACGGCGGCGATAGCTCCGCCGGGCAGGCACCCGCCCCCGCCGCCCGCCCGCGTGTGCTTGTCGCCTTCGCCAGCGCCGACGCGGCCCTGGGCTTCGCCCAGGCGTCTGGTCTCGGTGCCGCGCCGCGCCTCGTCGCCATGGGCCTGGGGCAACTCCTCACGGCACTCGTCCAGCGTCCGATGATCAGCGCGCTGCTGGTGGCCGCCGATGGCGACAGCCCGCCCCACGCCGGGCTGCCCGCCGGACTGCGCATCGAGCGCGCCGCGCTGCTTGACCAACTGCAAATTGCAGATTGCAGCTTGTAGATTGGTCGGTGTATCGCCAGTGACAATATCTGTTAGATCCTCTGCCGTAGGGCGCGACGTGCCGCCTCTACGGCCATTCGTGTTTGTATCTGCTATCTGCTATCTGGAGGGGTGCTATGGGGAGCCGATTCGATGAACTGCGGATCTTTACGGGGAACGGGAACATCGCCCTCGCCCAGGCGATTTGCGACCGTATCAACGTACCGCTTGGTGACGCGACCATTGTGAAGTTTAGTAATGAGAATATTTTTGTCAAACTGAATGAGAGCGTGCGCGAGAAAGATGTGTTTTTGGTGCAGTCGCTCTCGGCACCGAACCTGAGCGACCGGATCATGGAGTTGCTGATCCTGCTGGATGCCTGTAAGCGGGCCTCGGCCGGGCGGATCACGGCGGTGATCCCGTACTACGCCTACGGTCGCACCGACAAGCGAGATCAGCCGCGCGTGCCGATCACTGCGCGCTTGCTGGCCGATATGATTCAGGTCGCCGGTGCCCACCAGGTACTCACGATTGACCTGCACGCCGGCCAGATCCAGGGCTTCTTCAGCATCCCCACCGACGAGTTGACCGCGATGCACCTGCTGGTGCGCTATTTCGCCGATAAGGGTTGGGACGATATGATCATCGTCTCGCCCGATGTCGGCTTCGCCAAGCGGGCGCGCAATTTCGCCGAGGCGCTCGGCGCACCCCTCGCCATCGCCGAAAAGCGCCGCGTGCAGCATTTTGGCCGCAGCGATGGCGGCAACCTCACCTCGCCGGAGATCTTGAACTTGATCGGAGATGTGGCGGGCAAGCGCTGCATCCTGGTCGATGATGAGATTGCCACCGGCGGTTCGATGCTTGAGGTGATCGGGCTGCTTGAGCGCGAGGGTGCCCGCGAGATCTACGCCTGCTGTGTCCACGCTGTGCTGTCCGCCAATGCCTCCGAGCGCCTGCAGAACAGCTCCCTCAAGGAACTCGTCACTACCGACAGCCTGCCATTGCCGCCCGAGAAGCGCTGGCCCGGCCTGACGGTACTCAGCGTGAGCCACCTGATTGCCGAGGTGATCCAGCGCATCCACAGCGGTGTCTCGGTGGATACGATCTTCCAGCAGCGCAACCACCCGGCGCTGGGGTAAGCGCAGAATTCCCCGGCGCTTGTCTGTGAAGCCCGCCGTCGTGGCCACCTGAGTCCACGGCGGCGGGCTTTGTCCTATGTCGGGCGGTCGCCGAATTTCGGCAACCCCCACGCCCCCACCGGGAGGTGGCGTTGCCGCAGCCCTGGCGGAACCCGGCTCCCGCTAGATGCAGGCAACGCCGCCTTGGCTCAGTTGCTGTGCAATTTGATCGGGCGAGTCGCCGACATCCGCTCGGGCTAAGTATATAATCGCATGTATCAGTGCCTTGGCCTTAAGCAATAGCTCATTGAATTCTGCTTCGGGATCGGAGAGTGCGACAATCGCGCCGCCAACGCCTATCGTGAGCGCGCCGGGTGTCATCACGATCGTGCGGATGATAATGTTCAAATCGGTCGTATGATTCAACCCCAGGCATCCGAGCGAGCCAGAATAGATCCCGCGCGCCTGTTGCTCCAACTCCTTGATGATCTCCATTGTGCGGATTTTGGGTGCGCCAGTCATCGATCCGCCGGGGAACGCTTTTTGGATGCAATCGATCGGGCGCATGTCTTGGCGGAGATGCCCGCGTATTGTCGAGACGAGCTGGTGAACGGTTGGGTATGTCTCCACATGCATGAGTTTCGAGACGTTGACACTGCCGATATCGCATACGATACCAAGATCATTACGCACAAGATCCACAATCATGAGGTTTTCGGCGCGATCTTTTTGGCTGGTCTGAAGGAGATCGTGAAATGCCTTATCTTCGTGGGCGGTCTTCCCACGCGGCAGGGTTCCCTTGATTGGCTTTGACTCAACCCAGCCATCACGGTCAATGTGCAAAAACCGCTCCGGCGAGGAGCAGAGTACGGCGGTGTCACCAAACCGTAGGAATGCCGCATAGGGGGCTGGGTTTACACGCCGGAGTGAGCGGTAGAGCGCGAGGGGATCAAGGCTGAGATCGGCGCGAATCTGGTTGGTCAGGCACACTTCGTAGCTTTCGCCATCTCGGATATAGCTCTGGCACTGCTGAATGTCACGGAGGTAGGTCTGTTTTGATCGGGCGAGACGAAAGGTTATCGGCGGGAGGTGAACGCCACAGATCAGATCCTCCGATGGCGGGAGATCCTTGAGTTGCTGTTCAACCGTAGCGAACCACGCCTCCGCATGCGTGCGGTGGCACTCTTCCACAAAACAGACCAGATACATTGTCTGTTCCTGATGGTCAAACGCGATGACGCGATCTGCAAACAAAAAGCACGCATCGGATGGGCTTGATAGATCTGCGATCTCAGAACTGTGATTAACTTGTACATCATATCCAAAATAGCCAACGAAACCGCAATTAAAATCAAATGGTAGATCGTCATTTTGAAGCGTGAACTCATCGATCTTTCGCTTCAGGTAGTCAAAAATATGTTCGGACAGACGCTGCGAGGTGTTTCCTGCGGTGAGTACCAACGCGCACTGCGCAGAATACGATTGAATGATCCTGCTGTGTGGCCCGCTCGCATCGCCCATAAAAGAGAAGCGTGAAAGGCCCGGCTCAATACGGCTGCTATCGAGCCAAAATGCGTAGGGCATGCGGCTAAACAAATGAATAAAGACCTGCTCGGGGTCATACAGAAATGCGATCTTGCGACTACAGACGTGCATACGGGTTGGCGCGGGGCGCGGCTGTTGGTCGGCTCCCGCAGGTATGGCGGAGAAACCCGCCCACGAGCGGCCGCCCTGCGTGGATCGACCGTATTGCGCCGTGATAGCGCGAAAATTGGTAAGGAGGCGATACCCATGCTCCGTACAGATAGATTCTGGGTGGAATTGCACCCCCCACAATGGACGTTCGCGATGGCGAAGGCCCATGATCAGCCCATCACTCGTCCATGCGGTCTTCTCCAAACACGCGGGAAGCGTAGCGGCAACCATTAGCGAATGATACCGGACCACCATAAACGGCTGTGGGATATGCGCAAAAAGTGGCGAGTTATTGTGATGGATCGCGCTTAGGCGGCCATGCATCGCTTCTGGCGCGTGGATAACCGCGCCACCATAGAAATGCCCTAGCCCTTGATGGCCCAGACACACGCCAAGAACAGGGGTTTGCGCATCGAGCAACGCCTCGGAACATATGCCGAAGTCGTGACGCTGCTCAGGTCGCCCAGGGCCAGGCGAGATAATAAGGTTATCGTGGTCGAGCGCCTTTACCTCAGACCACGGCATCTGATCATTGTGAATCACCAGCGGCTTTTCGCCATTGACCTGCGCGACCATCTGATAAAGGTTGAAGGTGAAGGAGTCGTAGTTATCGATGATGATCGTCTTCATACGGTCGATGGTCTCCTCTCCAAAACCGCTGGATCAGGTCGGGCGTCATCCGCGCAGGGCGGTGGCAACGTCGCATCCGGCGGGGGGCTGAGGGATGAATTCGCCACATCCTGGATCATCCGCGCCGCCTGCGTTTGGAGGCGAGCAGGTCGGAGATGGAATCGGCGGCAGGCTCGGGTTCCGACGGCGCAGACTCGGCGGGCGGCGGCGGCTCAGGGACGGCGGTGGTGGACTCGGTTGCGTGCTGAGGGTTGAGTCCGGGCGCAGCGACGGGCCGACGGGCGCGGCGACGGGCGGCCTGAAGCCGGGCCATCGCCACGTCCTCGGCGGCGGGCGCGGCGGCGGGCCGGGGCCGGCGGGCCGGCATGGCGAAGGCGGCGCGGCGCAGGAAGAGCCGACGCAGGGCGATGTCGAGGGGCAGCATGCCGAGGGCCAGCCAGAGCAGCGGCAAGCCCACCTCGCTCACCCGACCAACGTGCTGGCCCGCCGACTCGAACAGGCTGGCTGGCGGCGGGTCGCTGCGGCCACCGGTCAGGTCGGCTAGGCCCGCGAGCAGGGCCGGATCGACGTTGTGCGGGCCATACTCGGGCGAGTAGCTCACCACCAGGCCGCCGCTGGCCGAGCCAATGGGCAACCCATTGGCATCAGCCGCGACCACCTGGGCCAGGTAGGCACCGGGCAGATCGGTGGACACCACGGCGCGATAGCGGCCCGGCCCGACCTGGGCGAAGCGCAAGGCCGACGACACGCCGGTCGGGTCGAGTATGCGGCCCTGGATCGTCGCCGAGGTGAGCGGCGATCCATCGGCGGCGCTGGCGGTCAGGTCGAGCGTGGCCTGCGGCCCGTCGCCGCGCGTTTGCAGGGACAGCAGATCGCTGCTGGGCGGGGGCAGCAGCGTATCGACCATGCCTGCGGTCAGGCGCGGGAAACCCTGCCAGGCGATCAGATCTTTGGCCCACTGGCCCTTGAGATCGCTCGTCCAGGCCAGGCTGCGGCCCAGACCATACTGCCAGGTCGCCAGGATCGGCGTGCTATCGGGGGTAACCAGCAGGGTGCGGGCGGCGGCGCGGGCGACCGTGGCGTTGTAGCCGTAGAGTCGCGGCAAGCCGCCGAGGTCGCGCACCGGCGGCGCGGGCAGGGCCACGGCGGGGGTGAACGGCCCCTCAACAATATCGCGCTGGGCGACGCGCACCGTCTCGGCGAGGAAGATCTGCGGCACATCGGCGGCGCTATCCACGCGGTAGAAGGCTCCGCCGCCCCGGCGGGCGATCTCCGCCAAGTTTGGGTTGGCATCGGTACCAATCGAGACAATCGTGATCGTCACGCCCGAGGCGCGCATCTGATCGACGAGGTCGGCGTAGTTACGCTCGGCCTGCCCGTCGGTGAGCAGGATCACGTGCCTGACGCGGGCGTCTACCTGGGAGATCGCCCTGGCGGCCAGGTCGATCCCGGTGCGGATGTCGGTTCCGCCGCCCTCGCTGATATTGCCCAGGGCGTCCTCGATGGCCAGCAGATCGGGCAGGGGCTGCATCGGCACTATAGTCTGGGCCGCGTCGTCGAACACAAAGACGCCGATCTGGTCGCTGCGGGCGAGGCCGAGGGTGGCCTGGTAGACCGCCTCCTTGGCCAGGGCGAGTTTGGTGCGCCCGCTGCTCACCGGCGTGCCCATGCTGCCGCTGTGGTCGATCACCAGGGCCAGGCCGAGACCGGGCCGATCTTGCTTGGCCGGTGGGTCGAGATCGACGGGCAGAGCCTCGGCGAGCGGGGTGCGCCGCCAGCCGCCGGCCCCGAATGACTCGGCCCCGCCGATCATGGCCAGCCCGCCGCCCTGCTCGCGCACATAGGTGACGAGGGCGGCCTGGACGACCTCGGGCACGGCGGCGGCGCGCACATCGACAAGGATGACGGCGGCGTAATCGCGCAGGCGGGCCTGGTCGGCGGGGATTTGGGCGGGCGGGATCAGCTCGACGCGCATGCCGGCGGCGGACAGGGCGGCCTGGAGCGGCGTGGCGCGGTCGGCGGACGAGGCGACGAGCAGGATGCGCGGCGGGCCAGTGATCTGGGTGAAGGCGGCGGCACGGTTGTTGAGCGGCTGAGTGTCGGCGGCAGCCTCGACGCGGGCCTCGATGCGGCGGAATCCAGCCTGCCCGGCAGGCACGCTCAGGCTGAACTCGCTGGGGCCGACGGGGAGTTGCGTGTCCTGGGCGGCGACCCGCTGGCCATCGGCGAAGACCTCGATGCGGGCTGGGCCAGCGACACTGCTCTGGATGCGGACGCGGACGGACAACTGCTGGCCCTCGCGGGCATCGCCGGGGGCATCGAGGGCGGAGATCAGCACATCGTCGCCGGTCACGCCCGCGAGGGCCAGCACCTCAATCGGCACGCCGCGCAGGGCGGCCAGGCGGGCGGCCTCGGCGGCGCGGCCAGCGTTTTCGCCGCCATCCGAGAGCAGCACCAGGCGCTTCTGGGCGTCGGCGGGCAGTAGCGCTAGGCCGAGCTGGATGGCGTCGGCGATATTCGTGCGGCTGCCGACCACCGCCGAGCTGAGTCGGCGCAGGGGCGCGGCGGGGGCGGGCGCGCGCTCGACGGCGGCCGCGCCACCGAAGACCACGACGGCGGCCTGATCGCGCGGACCGGCGGCGGCCATGGCCGCGTTCACATAGGCC
>SESH01059934.1_pt1 | contig 11480 bp, 10 predicted proteins | sample 3171561 | NCBI WGS metagenome assembly SESH01 (sample SAMN10866947, study PRJNA518727) | freshwater metagenome | biome: subpolar coniferous forest; feature: holomictic lake; material: water; isolation source: holomictic Lake 442 2011 16.5 m and 2014 13 m | place: Canada: near Kenora, Ontario
GCACGGTGACCAGACAGGTACCTTGAGCTTGCGCGGATGTGTAAATCAGCGCGAAGGCGACGGCGAACAGCTTAGCGCGTACGAACATGGCGCACCACCAAGCAACTTCCTTCTGCACAGGACATGGACAGCAAAACATCCGGGGTCACCTGAATAAATCGATCACCGGTTTCTCCGCAACTGCTCTGCAAATGAGAATAGTCTCTGGCTACGTCAATTTCCTTGGCAATGGCGTTAAACTGGGACTGAGGTATGTCCTTGTTTTTTGCCAATCTGGCGACTTCTGCGAGCCACTTATCACCTTTTTCGAGACTGAATTTCTGCTGGTACATTTCCCCGCATACAGCAGCGCTTCGTCCGACGATGCCATGCTTATTGATACTGAAGTTCTGGTGGGTGGCTGTGTTGTTCCATTTTCCGGTCATAGTTCCGGCAGTTTCTTTGCGTCCTTCAGCATAAGCCGTGGTCGTCGCAAAGGTCAGAACGAGGAGAGTAATCAGTTTTCGTGTCATTTTTTGTTCCTGTGAGTTAAAGACAGGAGCAAGTTTAGACAGGGCTTGCGTCAGGTGATGTCGTTTTTCTGCGAGTTTGAAAAATATCGTGGATTAGTGGTTTTTTACAGGCCGTGTTCCATTAGGAACATCTACTCTCGATTGCCGCGCTGATGAGGGCGATATGACATCGGTGTAATTGCTGTGTACATTTACCCCTACGATAGACACACACCGACAATACTTATCGAATCCGCCATGCAACAGCAAAGAAACCGTCCGCAAACCGTGACCAGAAATTGACCAGACGGTCAGAAAAGTAAAAAGCCACTTTCTTGCGAAAGTGGCTTGAATACTGGCTCCCCGACCTGGATTCGAACCAGGGACCTGCGGATTAACAGTCCGTCGCTCTACCGGCTGAGCTATCAGGGAATGAAGAGGTGCGCATTATATAGAGATTACCGAATCGGTCAACATAAATTTTATGTTTATTTAAAAAATTTTTTTCTGGTTCGCCATACATCACTGAAAAAATTGATCTGCAAGAAAACAAAAGGCACTATCTCCACAAGACAACCGCTGCATCTTATTGAATATATTTTATATTTTTTTATCCCCCGCCACTCGCTGACGCGGCGCCCGTTCTGCGGCATAATACACTCCTTGATTCTTGAAAGTTACCCGCAATGAAAATCACTGTAATCGGTTCCGGCTATGTCGGTTTGGTGTCAGGCGCATGCCTGGCGGACTTGGGCAATGATGTCTTATGTCTGGATGTCGATCCGCGCAAGATCGACATTCTCAACAACGGCGGCGTGCCGATTTATGAACCGGGACTCGACGAGGTCATCAAGCGCAACATCGAAGCGGGCCGACTGCGTTTCACGACCGATGTCGCCGCCAGCGTCGCACACGGACTGGTGCAAATGATCGCGGTCGGCACACCCTCAGATGAGGACGGCTCAGCCGACCTGCAATATGTCATCGCAGCAGCCCGCAGTATCGCCCGCCACATGACCGAATACAAAGTTATCGTCGACAAATCGACCGTACCCGTCGGCACGGCTGACAAGGTCAAGCAAGCCATGCAGGAGGAGCTCGATCTACGCGGCATCGCAACGACGTTCTCTATGGTATCGAATCCGGAGTTCCTCAAGGAAGGCGCAGCGATTGACGACTTCAACCGACCTGATCGCATCGTCATTGGCGCAGAGGACGAAGCGGCCATCAAGATCATGAAAGAAATGTATGCGCCCTTCCAGCGCAATCACGAGCGACTGATGGTGATGGACATCCGCTCAGCTGAACTCACCAAATATGCGGCCAACGCGATGCTGGCCACGCGCATCTCGTTCATGAACGAACTGGCGAATCTGGCCGAGCGCGTCGGTGCCGACATCGAACACGTGCGCAAGGGCATCGGCTCCGACCAGCGTATCGGTTATAGTTTTTTGTACGCGGGCTGCGGCTACGGCGGCTCCTGCTTCCCTAAAGACGTGCGCGCATTGCAGCGCACCAGCGCGGAATACGGTCTGCCCTCCAAGGTGCTGGGTGCCGTCGAAGAAGTCAACAACGCCCAGAAATATGTCATGCTGAACAAAGTCACCAAACGCTTTGGCGAAGACTTGAGCGGCCTCCACTTCGCACTATGGGGGCTAGCCTTCAAACCCGGCACCGATGACATGCGCGAGGCCTCCAGCCGCGTGCTGATGGAAGGCTTATGGGCCCGAGGGGCGACCGTCACCGCGTTTGACCCCGCTGCGATGAAAGAAACCCGCCACATCTACGGTGACCGTGCTGACCTGTCCTATGCAGAAAACGCCAAGGATGCACTGCACAATGCGGATGCGCTGATTATCGTCACCGAATGGAAGGCCTTCAAGAGCCCTGATTTTTCCATCATCAAAGCACGCCTGAAAAATCCGATCATCTTCGACGGGCGCAACCTGTTTGAACCTGCAGACTTGAAAACGCTGGGATTCGAATATGTCGGCATTGGACGTGAAAGCTAGGCATCAAAAAAACGGGCGTAACCCTTAAAGTTACGCCCGCATGTCAGAACAACATGTTTTTCAGTGCTGCCGACTCAGGTCACACAAAATCCCAGCTTCGCTGCCTATCCTCAGAAACACCTGCTCAGGCGTCATACGCAGCAAGCCGGCAATATCCTTGTAGTCATCGGGTAAGGCCGCATCATCCCAACCGTTGGACGAATGCCGTGCCAAATTGACCGCCAGCATCACATTGCGTACTCGCGGCTGTAGCGAACTCGAATCATTGACCAGATGCAACAGCAGCTGCGGCAATCCCCACTGTGCGATCAGCTCTTTTTGTAATTCCGCCAGTGTGAACCCGAGCACTTGCTGCTGAACATCCTTGCTGCGCAAGGCTTTGTCGTGCAGCTGCAAATCGCGAATTTCCAGCATCAAATCAGGTGCAAAACACCACATCAGAATCTCGGCAATATCGTGCAGCAGCGCTGCGATACGCACCTCCTCATAATGCATATCGTGCAACTGTACCGCCCAGTCAAATGCATAACCGGACGCGCGATGTGAGCGGTGCACCACGCGCAGCAGCGGCGGCAAGGCGACTGTATGCGTTTTGAGCATATCTTCGATCAAAGGCTCCGCCGTCACCTTATTGAAGAACGTTTCCATACCGAGCATCAGCAACGCCTGCTCGACCTGAACCAATTCCGTCGTTTGCGCCTTGTGTTTATGACTCTGCAGGTAACGCAGCAACTTCACCGTCATAATCGGATCAGGGGCGATGACCGCAGCAATTTCGTGCGCAGAAAGTTTATTCTCATTCTCTCGCAGCAACGCTAGCTCTCTGGCGGTGTGCTTTAGAACAGGCAGTTCACTCTGACTGAGCAGAATCACCCAATTATTCAAGGCCTTGTTATCTTCCATCACATCACCTCTTATACCCGTTTTACGGGCAACTCTACGCTTATATTCCACGCAACGCAAAAAACACCCGCGTTTAATCTCCCTGAACCGCCAACCGGCCTACACGCCCCTCAACCTCCCGCATCGACAGTTCATGACGCGGCAACGCCTCAGCTTCCAGTCCCTGCAAATACTGCTGCATAGAGACCAGCTCATAGCCCTGCGCCTGCCAACCCTGCAACAACTGCTCGAATACCGGCATCCACTTGCCGCCTTCGAGTTCGGCATGCAAGGTATAGACATGACCGGTCGCCGGCGCATCCGCTGTCAGCGTTAAAAAATGCTCGGCTATATTATCTAACGTAATACCATCCCGGTTGATCAGCTCATCGAGCGTCGGCAAGGTGGTCGGCAGCTGTGGACAGGCGATAATCTCAGCCTGCCAGGTCGGAATAAAGGGATGCGTACCGCGCGAATCAGAACTATAGTCAAAACCTGAGCGCTGCATCAGACGCATTGCATGGCGGTTCATCTGCCAGCCGGCGGCCGCATGCGCATGAGGCGGCTCTGAAAAAATTTCCGTGTAACGGTCAATCGCGCGTTGCAATTCGCGCTGCGTCCATGCCGCATCTTTGTCCAGCACATGATCCTGCCAGCGCACATGATCGAAGCAATGAATGCCGACTTCAAATCCCGCATCTCTGACACTGCGCATAATCCCGGCGCATTTTTTACCAATATCGGGCGCCGGTAGCAAGGTACCGTACAACAGGGTCTTGATGCCGTAGTGTTCAACCACCGACATACGCGATACTTTTTTCAGATAGCCCGGACGGAACACGCGCCAAATGGCGCGCCCCATGTTATCCGGGCCCAGCGTAAAAAAGAATGTCGCCTGCGCGTGATAGCGCTGCAGCACCTCAACCAGACGCGGAACACCTTCGCGCGTTCCGCGATAGGTGTCCACATCAATTTTAAGCGCGATCTGTTTCGCCATTAGTCCATCAGCTTGCGCGCTTCGCCAACCTGACCGCGATACGCATCAAAAATATTGCGCAGCGTGTCAGCCATATTGACAACCGGCTGCCAGCCCAGCTCTTCGCAGGTATTGGTAATCTTTGGCACGCGGTTTTGCACGTCCTGATACCCCTTACCATAGTAGGCCGTCGCTGTTGTCTCTATGATCTGCACCTTTTGTGCTGATTCGCGATATTCCGGATATTCGTTGGCGAGTTTCAACATCATGTCAGCCAGATCTTTGATCGAGAAATTATTGACCGGATTGCCAATGTTGTAGATTTTCCCTGTCGCGACGCCATCCTTGTTCTCGATAATCTTCATCAGCGCATTGATGCCGTCCTCCACATAGGTGAACGCACGCTTTTGCTGACCGCCATCGACCAGACTGATGTTTTCACCGCGCACGATATGGCCCAAAAATTGCGTCACCACGCGTGAGCTGCCTTCCTTCGGCGTATGGATAGAATCGAGTCCCGCGCCTATCCAGTTGAACGGACGGAACAGGGTGAAATTCAAGCCTTCCATGCCGTAACCCCAGATCACGCGATCCATCAGTTGCTTGGAGCAGGAATAAATCCAGCGCGGCTTATTGATCGGGCCGCAGATCAGCTCAGATTCTGCCGGATCGAATTCCTCGTCATGGCACATGCCGTAAACTTCGGAAGTAGACGGGAACACCAGATGCTTGCCATATTTCACGGCGGCACGCACGATAGGCAGGTTAGCCTCGAAATCCAGTTCAAACACGCGCAACGGCTGCTTGACGTAAGTGGATGGCGTCGCGATCGCAACCAGCGGCAGAATCACGTCGCACTTCTTAACATGGTACTCGACCCATTCCTTATTGATGGTGATATCACCTTCGAAAAAATGGAAACGCTCGTGGCCGATCAGGTCTGAAATACGCTCAGAGCTCATGTCCATGCCGTAAACTTCCCAGTCAGTGGTCGCGAGTATTTTATTGGACAGATGGTGACCGATAAAGCCATTCACGCCGAGGATCAGTACTTTTTTCATTTCATTTCCTTAACAATTAAATTCAAACGTCGTTCCGGGCCTGCCCCGGAATCCAGCATTTATAACTGGATTCCCGCATACGCGGGAATGACAAAGTCTTAATACACTCAAATACCAAACTCAAACCGCTCAGTGCCGTAACGTCCGGCGAAATCTTCAGCGCTTAACTCTGCGCCATCCAGTTCAAAACGCAGCACCCGCAACACACCCTCACCGCAGATCGCGTAGGCGCGGCCTTCTTTGACGTAGAACGCAGGCTTATCCTTCGAGGCCGTGCACTTTGTCACCAGCGTCTGCAAAATACGCATCGGTCGCCCCATCAACTGCGTCGCGGCGCCCGGGTACGGCGGTGCCACGGCACGCACCAGATTATGGATCTGCACGGCGCTTTGCTGCCAGTCAATCACACCATCCGCCGCATTGCGTCCGCCAAAATAGGCGCCCAGACTCAAATCCTGTTTCACCGCGCGCGCACTGCCTGCGAGCAATTCAGGCAAAACGCCGCTGAGCGCAATCTCCGCCGCAACTGTCACCTTCTGAAACACCTGCAGCGCCGTATCATTAGGCAAAATCGGCACGGCCTGTTGCGCGACGATGTCGCCGTTATCCGGTTTCTCGGTCATGTAATGCAAGGTCGAACCCGTTTCGGTTTCGCCTTTGATTATCGCCCAATTTACCGGCACGCGCCCGCGGTATTTCGGCAACAGCGACCCGTGCATATTCAAGGCCCCACGTTTTGGGATTGCCAGCAACGGGGCTTTGAGCATTTCGCGATAGTAGAAGGAAAAGAAGAAATCAGGCTGCAGCGCGCGTATCTGTTCGACGACGGCTGATTCATTCGGATTGGCAGGGGTCATCACGGGGATACCGTGCAAGGCCGCTAGCTTCGCGACGCTGTCAAACCAGATATTCTCATTGGGATTATCGGTATGGGTCACCACCAGTTTGACATCCACACCGTGAGCTAGCAACACGGACAAGCAGCGCACGCCGACGTTGTGATAAGCGAAGACCACTGCCGTGGCGAGTGGGAAGTCGCAAGTGGCTAGTGACACCCCCTCCGCTGCGCGGTTAGTTTGATGCTTACTCATGAGAAACCACCGCTTGCCCCTTTACCCTTCCCTCTTCACTCTTCTCTTGTTTTTCCAATACTGCTTCGACCAGATAGCGCGGACGGTGACGCACCTGTTGGTAGATGCGCCCGACATATTCGCCCAGCAGACCGATACCAAACAGCGTGATGCCGATCATGAAGAATACCAGCGCAAACAGCGTGAACAGCCCTTCCGCCTCGGGGCCGACAATCAGACGTCGCACCACCAAAAATACAAAAAACAGACCGGAAAAAACGGAGGTGAGCATGCCGACCATCGAGAATATCTGCAACGGCACCAGCGAAAATCCAGTCATCAAATCAAAATTCAAGCGGATCAGACTGTAGAGCGAATATTTCGATTCACCGGCCAGTCGCTCGTCGTGTCCGACGACCACCTCGGCCGGATTGCGTGCAAAACTGTACGCCAGCGCGGGAATAAAGGTATTCACCTCGTGGCAGCTGTTGATCGCGCTGATGATATCCCGGCTGTAAGCGCGGAACATACAGCCCTGATCGGTCATTTTGATACGTGTGATCCGCTCGCGCAGATTATTCATCGCACGAGATGCCACATGCCGCCACCAGCTGTCGTTGCGCTGACGACGAATCGAGCCGACATAGTCGTGCCCCTCATCCATCTTGGCCAGCAGCAGACCAATGTCTTCGGGCGGATTTTGCAAGTCGGCATCCAACGTCACGATGCGTTGCCCGTGCGACTGCTCAAAACCCGCCATGATCGCCATATGCTGACCGAAATTGCCGTTAAACAGCACCACGCGCGTGACATCCGCACGCTTTTGGAACTGCTCGCGCAATATTGCAGCGGAGCGGTCGCGACTGCCGTCATTGATAAAAACGACCTCGTAGCAGATGCCCAGTTTGTCGAGTGCCGGATACAGGCGATCAAACAGGGTCTGCAGACCCGCTTCTTCGTTGTAAACCGGAATAACGACGGAAAGTTGTATGGTATTCATAGGACGGCATTCTACCGCACAGGACAATATTAGCGAAATCCCGGCGCAATTTATTGCGTGATTTTCTTTAACTTATTTTCTCTCCGCGTTCTCCGCGGCTGCGCTTGAAAAAATTCGTTAAAACGACAGATCGAAAAATTAAATTTCAAGGCGTCACTTACGAGATAGCTTTCACAGCCCGCGCGCGCAACTGCCCGCACGCACCTTCGATTTCTTGCCCTGCAGAATCACGAATTTTAACCAGTATCCCTTGCCGTTTGAGCGTGTGCGCCATCGCTGAAATGCGCTCAGCCGAAGGGCGTCGATAGTCCAGCCCGTCCACTTCATTAAACGGAATGAAGTTCATCACCGCATATTTTCCGGCCAGCAGCCGGACAATTCCGTCCAACTCCGCATCGCTGTCGTTAACGCCCTCGATCAGCGTCCACTGATATTGAACGGGATAAGAGGTTATCCGTGCATAATATTCTGCCCGCGCAACCAGTTCCTCGATCGCGATAACCGGCGCTCTGGGCAACAATCTGGCGCGCAATTGGGCATCCGTTGTATGCAGAGAAAGGGCCAGCGCGGGTTTGACTGTCTCCATCGGCAGGCGCTCAAAAACGCGCAGATCACCCACCGTTGAAAAAACCAGATTCTTGTGTCCGATATTGCCTTGCATACCGAGCAACTGGATCGCGTCCAGCACGTTATCAAGATTGTGGGCCGGTTCACCCATGCCCATGAACACGACTTTGTTCACCTCGCGTCGGCGACGCGCGAGCACAACCTGAGCGACGATTTCCGCGCTACCCAACTGGCGGATCAGACCGTTGCGACCGCTCATGCAGAACACACACCCCACCGCACAGCCCACCTGTGTCGAGATGCACAGTCCGCCGCGCGGCAGCAAGACGCTCTCCACCATCTGACCGTCGGCGAGTTCAACCAGCAACCGGGCAACGCCCTCGCTTGCCGGATACTCACCGCTTAACGTTGCCAAGCCGGAGAGTTCCGCTTCGATGTCGGGCAATTTGGCGCGCAGCGCCGCCGGGAAGAAATTATCTGCCGGGCTATTTTTTCTGTCGTACGATGCAATCTGGCTCCAACCGCGCAACAACCGGTCTTCATGGCAGGGCTTGGTGCCCAGTTCGCGCAATCTGCCGATTAAATGGCTGATACGCATCGGCGTACGAACAACGGTATTCAAATCCGGCTCAAAAAGACCCATTTATTTCAACCCGAATCAAACAGGCGTCATGATTTTGAGCGCCAGACTCAAATCCTGCCAGGCGCGCGCTTTTTCCAGCGGGCTGCGCAACAAATAGGCCGGATGGTACGTCACGACCAGAGGGATTCCTTTGTAGTCATGCACTGAACCCCGCATACTGGCGATCGTCGCATCCGTCTCCAGCAGCGCAGAGGCCGCCGTCTTACCCAGCGCGACAATCACAGCCGGCTGCAGCAAACCAATCTGGCGTTTCAAATAAGGTAGGCAGGCGGCAATCTCACCGACATGAGGATGCCGGTCATCGACAGGTCTGCATTTGATGACGTTGGCAATATAGACCTCGCTGCGCTTCAAACCGATCGCCATCAGCATATTGTCCAGCAGTCGCCCGGACGCGCCGACAAAGGGCTCACCCCGCTCATCCTCCTCTGCACCGGGCGCTTCCCCGACAAACAGCCAGCGCGCATGGATATCCCCGGTTCCAAATACAGTTTGCGTGCAATTCTGGCGCAATTTGCACTCCGTGCAGTCATGCACTTTTTGCTCAAGCTCGGGCCAGTCGGTACCGCCCAACAGTCCGCCGGCATTTTTGAGCTGAAACTCGCGCAACGAGTCGCCTGATGCATCACCGGATCCGGCAGATGGGAAATCGGCGGCAAACAGGTCGATGACACACGCCGCCTGATCCATGAGTTGCTCGCGGTTCTGTTCGGCATCCTGTTCGATCGCCGGCACAGATTCAACTGGTGCAACGCCCTCAACCGGTGCAGCTTCCTCAACCGGTGCAGCTTCCTCAACCGGTGCAGCTTCCTCAACCGGTGCAGCTTCCTCAACCGGTGCAGCTTCCTCAACCGGTGCAGCCTGCTCAACGGGTGCTGATTCTTCAACCTGTGCCGTTTCCTCAATAGGGGCGACCAATTCAACCGATGCAACCGGCTCAACTACCTTCGTCTCACTCGCGACAACCCGACGCACCCACACGGGATACAGATTCAATTCGCGCAGCATGGCTTCGCGCCTATCCATTTTTTTCACCTGTTAAATTATCCCACGCCATCACTAATGCATCCTCGCTGCCTGCCGCGTTCCGGTAATATCCGCGCCGCAAACCGACCTGCGCAAATCCTGCCCGCTCGTATAAAGCAATCGCCGCCCTGTTAGACGCCCTCACTTCGAGAAAGACGCGCGACCACCGATTGTCGCCCGCTATTCTTAGCAATCCAGCGAGCATCAAACCACCCAAACCCTTGCGCTGATGCGCTGAGGAAACCCCGATCGTGAGCAATTCCGCCTCACCCACCCCCGGCATCAATACCGCATAGCCGCGCACGTCGCCTGCTAACTCATCCACAAAACACAGATAGCCGCTGTTCAGTGCGTCACTGAAATTACCCCGCGTCCAAGGATAGGCTTGCACATCCTGCTCAACAGCCAGCACGGCATCAATATCAGCCAGCGTCATGTTTCTCATTTAAATCACTCAGGTCACTATTCTATTGGCGTACAAGACAATTCGAGATATTGGAACTGCGATTTGAATCAATCTCAAGCGCGTACAGTTTACCGCGTCAGCGACACATCTCAAATGAAATCAGGACGAATCCTGCACGGCCTATTTATAAATAATGCCGGTCATCTGAAGCTCAACGGCGAACTAACAATGCCTCAAAAATCTCAAGCGGCACCGGCTTGCTAAACAGATACCCCTGAAAGTGTTTGCAACCGCTTTTTTCAAGAAATTCCAGCTGCTCTGCCGTTTCGACCCCCTCGGCAATCACATCCAGATTCAAGCCTTGCGCCATGGCGATGATCGTCGTCACAATCGACTTATCGTTGCTGTCGGTGGCAATGTCGCGCACAAACGACTGATCGATTTTGAGCTGATCAAGCGGCAGACGTTTTAAGTATTGCAACGAAGAATAGCCGGTTCCAAAATCGTCCATCGAGAAATTGACACCGAACGCCTTTAATTCCATCATTTTTGCAATTGTATCGTCCACATTCGTCAATACCACACTCTCAGTCAACTCTATCTTGAGCTTTGATGCCCGTATGCCGTGCTGATTAACGATGGCCTGCACCTGCGCAACAAAATCAGGCTGACGTAACTGTTTCGCACTCACATTGACCGCCAGAACAAAATCGCACGCCAATGGATTCTGTTGCCAAACTTTGAGTTGCGCGCACGCTGTATCCAAAACCCAGAGTCCGATGGGCAGTATCGCCCCGCTATCTTCGGCCAGCGGGATAAATAACGCCGGTGAAATCAGGCCTCGTTCCGGATGATTCCAGCGCAGCAAGACCTCAGCCCCGATAGTTTGATTGTGGCTATTCACCTGAATCTGGTAATACAGCTGGAATTGCAGTTTTTCGAGCGCAATTCTTAATTCACTCTCTAAAGCGGCACGTTCGCTGATCAACGCCTGCATCGCCGGATCGAAAAAACGCATAGTGTTGCGCCCGGCTTTCTTGGCCTCATACATCGCGATATCAGCCTGCTGCAACAAACTCTCGATAGACTGATGCCCGATAAACAGCGTTGCGCCTATGCTGGAAGTACTCCTGAATTCATGCTGGTTAAGCTGATAAGTCCGGCCAAGTACGGCGAGAATTTTGCTGCCTATCACCTCGGTCTGTTCGGCCGCCTCCATCGCCTGAGGGTTCATGTCTTCCAGTATCACAACAAACTCATCGCCCCCCAGTCGCGCCACCGTATCGCCATCGCGTACACATGAAATCAGTCGCTGTGCCACCTGCTGCAGCAGCAAATCGCCAATT
>SESH01027232.1_pt1 | contig 11473 bp, 13 predicted proteins | sample 3171561 | NCBI WGS metagenome assembly SESH01 (sample SAMN10866947, study PRJNA518727) | freshwater metagenome | biome: subpolar coniferous forest; feature: holomictic lake; material: water; isolation source: holomictic Lake 442 2011 16.5 m and 2014 13 m | place: Canada: near Kenora, Ontario
ACACTTCACACAACACCAAAATGTTGTTGCCGCCGCGCAATGGGTCTGGACATGTGAATACTGGATTCAGCACACAGTCAGATGCATCACCTGTTGCTTGTTCGGTTGACGAACCATCGAAGCCCCAGATCGGTGCAACTTTGACGCCGTTCTTAATAATCTTTGTTTTTGATCGAAGCGTCGGTGTTGGTTGATGACCATCGATCCAGATGTATTCCGCCTGATATGGCATTGCATGTCCTTCCGGTTGGGAGAACGGGATTGTGAATTCCGTCCTCAGGTACATCTCCAGTCTCGCAAACCGCCGTTTCTATCCCGTTGCCCAATTGTGAACGGCGTGTGAAGATACGCCAGTCGGATTGCCCCTCTAGCCTGAAGACCGTGGCTGCACCGCTCCTCACTCACGCAACTGTGCGCATCGGGATGGCCCAGTTCAACCCTGTGGTGGGCGACATTGCATCAAACAGCGCAAGGGTTTCAAGTCTTTATGCCGACGCTTTGGCCAGGGGCTGTGATGTACTGGCGTTTTCCGAACTGGTTCTCACCGGTTATCCGCCAGAGGATCTGGTGCTCAAGAGCGGCTTTGTGACAGACAACATTGCGGCACTGCACTCGTTTGCAGCCACGACGTCATCGTGTGTGGCGGTGGTGGGTTTTGTGGACAGAGTGGGTGACGAACTGTTTAACGCCGCTGCAATTTGCGCGCATGGTCGCGTGCACGGCGTGTATCACAAACAATTGTTGCCGAACTACAGCGTGTTTGACGAGCAGCGATATTTTTCTGCTGGAAAAGATTTTTCGTTGTTTCGAATTAACGGTGCGCTGATGGGCGTAACAATTTGCGAAGACATTTGGGAGCCAAGTGGACCAGTGGAAACGCAAGCACGAGCCGGTGCAGTGCTCAACATCAACATCAATGGTTCACCGTTTCATCGCGGCAAGAGTGGCGAGCGACAGCAGATGGTGAGCGAACGTGCGCGTGATAACAAATGTGTGATCGCCTATGTCAATCAGGTGTGCGGTCAAGACGAATTGGTTTTTGATGGCGGCTCAATGTTGTTTGATGCCAAAGGATTGTTGTTGGCAAAGTGTGCCCAATTTGTTGAAGAGATCCAGTTGGTTGATGTTGTTCTGCCACGCGCAGCCGGAGACCCAAGCGCAGATATTAAAGAATTGTTGCCTGTTGTTGCGCCGCGCGAAGCTGAATTGATGGGCAACGTTGCTGCACCAACGAGTGACATTGAACAGATGTATGAGGCACTTGTATTAGGCACGCGCGACTACGTGCGAAAAAATGGTTTTACTGATGTAGTGATCGGGTTGTCTGGCGGCATTGACTCTGCGCTCGTCGCAGCAATTGCGGTGGATGCGCTTGGCGCAAAGCATGTGCACGGTGTGTCAATGCCATCTCGTTACTCGAGTGAAGGCTCGCGCACTGATGCTGTGACGCTTGCAAACAATTTGGGTATCGACATGCAAACGATTTCAATCGAGCCAGCATTTGAGGCGTACTTGCAAATGACCGCGCAAAGTTTTGCTGGCCGACCACAAGACCTGACAGAGGAAAACTTGCAAAGCAGAGTTCGCGGCACCACGCTGATGTCGTTGTCGAACAAATTTGGGTGGATGGTGCTCACGACCGGCAACAAGAGCGAACTCGCTGTTGGTTATTTCACGCTCTATGGCGACTCGGTGGGTGGCTATGCCGTAATTAAAGATTTGCTCAAGACAAGCGTGTACGCAATGTGTCGGTATATCAACACGAGATCTAACAAGTCAACAAATCGCGAAGTGATCCCTGAAGTTGTGATCACGAAACCACCGTCTGCCGAACTGCGCCCCGATCAGCGCGATGATCAGTCGTTGCCGCCATACGACGTGCTTGATGCAATTCTTGAGATGTATGTAGAGCAAGACCAAACTGCCGCAGAGATCATTGCTCTCGGTTTCGACGAAGCGCTTGTGCGTCGCATCAGCAGGCTTGTTGACTTGAGTGAATACAAAAGACGGCAAGGTGCGCCCGGTGTTCGAGTGACCTTGAAAGCATTTGGCAAAGATCGACGTCTGCCAATCACTAACGCGTATAGGGGTTAGTGCGCTCCACCTAATTTTTTGTAGGTGAGGATAGAGATTGCGGCAAGTATGCCGAAGCCTGAGCCGATGAGAGCGGGCACATCTACGCCGTATTTTTCATATGCTCGCGTACCGACGATGGCGATGATGGCGCGACCGAGCGTGCCTGCTCCGAGCACCCAACCAAGTCCAGCACCAGGGCTGTTGGGTACAAGTTGTGAAGCAATTGGCAACAAACTGACTACCGAAAATTCAAATCCGAGGTAGTACACGCCAACCGCAATGAGACCAAGCACGATGTTGGTTGATGCAACTGCAAGCAAGATGCCGGCTGGCACGATGAGAAGCGCGCCACCAGCGATTGATCGCTCTTTGCCCCAACCATCAGTGCGATGCGCGCTATTTAAAGATGCAAAAAGCTCGACTGCGCCGAGAGCAAAACCAACTGCAGCAAGACGTGCTGCGCCGAACCCAAATTGATCTTGTAACCATGCGCCAAACGTGACAAACAAACTTTGCGCACACGACATGATGCAAAACATTGTGACCACGACGAGCCACCCACGACCGTGCACTCGTGTCTTTGCACCCTGCACGTGTGGTGCGATAACACGTGGCTCTGAGTTGACGCGCTTAGCAATTGATGCAGTGACAACAACGAGGCAGATGATGCCAAATAAATAGCCAGCACGCCAATTGGTTGCTGCAGTGATGAACCCCATGAGTGACACACCAACAAGCAATCCAAGCGCCCATGAAGTTTCAGTGAGACCAACGATGCGGCCGCGTTGTTGATAGGGAACATGATCGGCAATCCACGCGCCAAGCCCGAGATCAAAACTTTGCTTTGTGAGTGCAAGCACGGTGACTCCAACCGCAAACAAGTAAACACTTGGTGCGGCTGCAGCGATAGTGCAGCCGAGCATTGAGCCCACAAGACCAATGACCATTGCATTGCGGTGGGTGAGTCGGTCGACAATGCGGCCGGCAAATGGTGATGCGAAGCCTGACAACTCAGAAACAAACAGTGCAACGCCAATGTCGGAGAGCGAGACGTTGAAATCTTTGGCGATAATGGCCAAAAATGGTGGGGCAAATCGGTAGCAAGCGTTGGCAACTAGGCGTGCAAGTGTGACGATCGAGATGTTGCGGCGAATTTCTGGCTCGAAGGAATCGTCAAGCAGACGGTTGAAGATTCGAGCAAGCATGTGCACTAAATCTACAGCGAGGCTATAACGAATCTGTCGGCGCAATATCGCCTGATACGTCGCCGATCACAGAAACAATTTCGCCAGCAGTGATGCGATTATTGCGATGTACAAAAAACCAACAGCCGCCCAAGTTATGCAACTTTGGATTGTGTGCACCGAGTGTGTGGCGCAATGTGCGAATGACTCCGCTGTGACTGACGATCAGTGCTGTGGGCATGCTTTCGCTGGCACTTGCGGCACACGATGCTGCGATGTCACAAAATGCAGCGGTTGACCTTGCAACAATTGATTCATCCGACTCGAAGCCATCGGGCTTACGTCGATCGTTGAGGTAACCAGGCCATTGCGCCTCGATTTGGTGGCGAGTCAAGCCCTGCCACGGACCGACATCGGATTCGAGTAATCGTTCGTCTACGACTACTGGACCAACTCCATGCATCTCGGCAATAATCTGTGCGGTGTGCAGAGCGCGTTGCAGTTGACTCGACGCGATGTAGTCAAAGGTGCCAAGTCGTTCGGCTGCAAGTCTGGCTTGGTTGATACCGGCCTCGGTCAACTCAATATCGGCGTGCCCTTGCCAGCGCTCTTGCACATTCCATTCCGACTGCCCATGGCGGATAACCAGCAGGTGGGCGATGACGTCATTTGCAGACACAAGGACGCAGGGTAGTCGTAAAAGATACGATGAGGATGTGGTTCAACTGCGAATGTTTGCTTCGGCCCGTGAAGCGGCTGGAACTGCCCGAGACACAATGCCCGGCGACACGGTCGATCAGGTTTTGGCAGGTGCAGTTGCTCGATTTGGAGCAGACTTTGCAACAGTGTTGCAATCATGTCGAGTATGGGTCAATGGCGAATCAGCCGACGGTACCTTGGCAGTTACAGACACTGATGAAGTAGCGATTCTTCCACCAGTGTCGGGGGGCGACAAGTGACAAATATGTTTGATGAACTTTCACTTGATGAGCTGCGTGCCAAGCGTGCCGAGATGCAGCACCAAGAAGATGCGGTGTCATTTGTGCGCCGGCTTGCTCAGGGACGCCTAGACATTGCGCGTGACGAATTGCGCCGACGCATTGACAACGAACCGTTGCTCGATGTCGCCACAAATCTTGCTGGTGTGTTTGGTCAAGAACATGGCGGAGGATCGGCGCGTCCACCACGCGAAACCATTATCTCTGGCGATCACCCACTTGTGCTCGAGCTTGAGCACTTGTGTGAAGACCTTGGCTTCGGTTCGATTCGCACGCTGGATGAAACAAGTTTGCGAACGGCCATTGACGAACTTGCCAAGTTTGAATTGTTGCGCTCGAGCGAACGGCGTGCATTGTTTGACACGATTGACGCTCTCACTGCGGCGCTTGTGCAGCGCTACAAAAGTGGTGGCGCAAATGTTGATGCGCTTCTGAACGACTAGTGAGTGCTGGGGTCTGCCCCAAAAGACCAGTGTTAAAGACCAGTGTTAAATAGGGCTTGTCGTCCAACTCTGCAAATCAATGCGCCTCGCAGATAGGTTTTAAGGGTGATGCAACGTGTTGCTGTGCTGTCTTTGCACACCTCGCCACTCGCCCAGCCGGGCGTAGGTGATGGTGGTGGCATGAATGTGTACGTGCGCGAACTCGTTTCTGCACTTGCTAGCAGCGGAGTCGATTGCACTACATATACACGTGCATGGAGAACTGGGCTTCCTGAAGTCGTCATGGTCGAGCCGAATCATCGCGTGGTGCACGTGCGCGCTGGTGATGTTGATTTGCCGAAAGAAGAGATGCTCGGTGTGGTTGACGAATTTACGGATTCGGTTGCATCGCATCTGCAGCAAAACGGTGGCGCCGACTTGGTGCACGCCAATTATTGGTTGTCTGGAATGGCCGGTCACCGCTTGAAGCACGAATTGAATTTGCCTCTCGTCACCACATTCCATACATTCGCTCGTGTCAAAGGACTCGGCGGCGACATTGAATCTCCAGTGCGTGAAAAATCTGAACTAGAAATTATCGGCTGTGCTGATGCCATTTGTGTGAGTTGCCCCGAAGAGCGGTCGCAGTTCGAGTCGTTATATGGCAGTGCTCCAGGAACGATTGAAGTTGTTGCCCCAGGTGTTGAGCGAGCATTCTTTTCTCCAGGGGACCGTCGCGGTGCGCGACATGCTCTCGGACTCGGCAGTGGACCAATTTTGTTGTTTGTCGGTCGCATTCAGCCACTCAAAGGTCTTGATGTTGCAGTGCAGACACTTGCGCAACTCGGTCGCAAAGATGCGCAACTTGTTGTAGTTGGTGGCGCAAGCGGTGCAGACGGTGCAGCCGAACTTGAACGTGTGCAACGCATCATCTCCGAAAACAATTTGGAAGGGCGAGTGCATTTCTTTGATCCACAGCCTCACCACCTGTTGTCTACTTTTTATCGTGCTGCCGATGTGGTGTTGGTGCCATCGCGCAGCGAGAGTTTTGGATTGGTTGCGCTCGAAGCCGGCGCATGTGGAATTCCCGTTGTCGCTACTGGCGTAGGCGGGTTGCTCAGCCTCATCGATCATGGTCGCACCGGCTTTTTGGTACCCGGCCGCAATGTTGAGGACTTTGCCAAGTTCACTGCACAACTGCTCGATGATTCGTTGCTCTCGTTGGCCATGGGCACCGCCGCCGCAGAGCGTGCAAAAGCGTATTCGTGGAAGTCTGCGGCACATACGGTGCGCGATGTGTATGCACAGTTACTCGAGCGCGAATTGGTGGCTTGCAAGTAGTGAGCGATCTGTTTGACGATCAGGAACTTTCCCGAATCGAACAGCAAATTGACGAGTGGTTGGCACATCTCCAGGCTCACAATCCTGCGATCCTTGCTGTCGATCGAAGTGTCGAGGGCGACATTCGTTGGTATGTGCGCATGCAAGGTGAAGAAAAGGAATTTACAACGGTGTGGTTGACATTGGGTCAGCGAACGTTGCGTTATGAAACGTATGTAATGCCAGCCCCCGAAGAGAATGCCGAAGCGCTGTACGAGTCGTTGCTACGCCGCAACGAAAAACTTGTTGGCGCTCACTTTTCGATCGGTGCCGAAGATGCCGTGTTTTTACGCGGCGAGATGCCAATTGGATCGCTCAATGAGAAGGAACTTGATCGAGCAATTGGCACCCTCTATTCGACCGTGGAGCAGTATTTCAAAGGGTTCTTGCAGATTGGATTTGCCAGGCTTTTTAATAGCCGATTCGATAACTGACCGTACACATTGGGTTGTGTCCGAGCCGTCAACGGTCGGGGAAGTCGGTTGAGTGGCTCGGACGCATCTCGCTAGCCTGACCACAATGAATTCGTCAGCTCATACTCCCATCACATTTGTTGGTGGAGGCAATATGGGTGCCGCGCTCGTTGCAGGTTTATTGAAAGCGGGCTGGCCTGCATCGCTGATCACTGTTGTCGAAACGTCGAGCAAGAGACGAACACAGTTGAATTCGTTGTATCCAGGAATCATTACTTCCGAAAAAATTGTTGCGTGCACGGCAGGGGTAATAGCCGTAAAGCCACCTGCTGCAGCCGAAACATGCGCTGCGCTTGCGCAAGCCGGCGCAACACGAGTGCTGTCAATCGCCGCAGGCATCGGGTTGACCACATTGCAAGCTGCTGCGGGTGCAACGGCTGCTGTTGTTCGAGCAATGCCAAATACTCCTGCACTTGTCGGTGAAGGTGCTGCTGCAATTAGCGGATCTTCCCGATGTGTTGAAGCCGACATGGTTTGGGCCGAGTCGGTGTTGGGCAGTGTTGGCACAGTGGTGCGAGTAGAAGAAACTTTGTTGGATGCAGTAACCGCAATTTCTGGTTCGGGTCCTGCATATATATTTTTAGTTGCTGAGGCACTTATGTCTTCGGCCGTTGGAACCGGATTATCACCCGAAATTGCCGATGCGCTCGTGCGCCAGTTACTGGTGGGTTCGGCGAAGTTGTTGCAACAGTCAGCCGAGACTCCCGCGCAGTTACGCGCAAATGTCACATCGCCAAACGGTGTTACGGCGTCTGCAATACAGGCTCTAGAGCAGGCTGGTATTCGCGCAGCAATTGAGGCAACAGTGCAGGCTGCGGTGTCTCGAAGTCGCGAAATGGGTTCGTGAAAATTCACGGTCAAAAATGCTTGAACTTTCCAACAATGTGCGTAGGGTATGTCCTAGGTCACAGTTTCCAGCAGGGGTTTACCCCCCAACTGGAAGTCGCGCTCGCAAGAGCGCGCCGTTTGGACCGGTGCCGTCGGGGGGTTGGCACCGGTCCATTCGTGTATCTCGGGACGTTTTTAATCACGCCGTTTTTTATTGCGGCGGGTTTCAACTCGTGAGTGTTGTGTGATGAATAAATTTTCACACGTTTCATTTCTCTCTGACTATGGAACGCAAGATGAATTTGTTGGCGTTGTTAAGGCAGTGATTGCTGACATCGCACCGCACGTCAATGTGATTGATCTTGTGCACGATGTAACTCCGTTTGATGTGCGTGCAGGTTCACTCGCACTTGCACGCTGTGTTCCATACGTGCCTACGGGTGTTGTGTTGGCAGTTGTTGATCCGGGCGTGGGCGGATCACGGCGTGCAATCGCAATCTCAGTTGGTGGTGGCAAGGGTGTATTTATCGGCCCGGACAATGGTCTTTTGCCAGGAGCAGTTGCTCTTGCAGGCGGGCCAGATCAGGCCGTGGTGCTCAACAATGTTGCATATCAATTGGCCTCGCCAGGCGACACGTTTGCGGGGCGCGATATTTTTGCGCCTGCTGCAGCGCATCTCTGCAACGGCGTTGCACTCACCGATTTGGGCGACGAGATCGACCCAAGTTTGCTCTTGCCAGGCGTCGTACCGCTACCGCGCGAAGAGGGCGGGCAGATGTTGAGCGAAGTGACTTGGGTGGATCGATTTGGAAACTGCCAATTGAATGTTGGGCCTGAAGATATTGATAAGTGGGGTTCACCGCTACGAGTCATAATCGGCGCATCTGATCCAACTACTCAGATTGTGCGTTCAGTACCAGTTGTGCGCAACTTTGCTGACATTGGTGGTGGTATCGGTCTTGTTGTTGACTCATATGGAATGCTCGCGTTGTGTGTCGACCGCGGGTCGGCAGCAGCCGAACTACAACTTGGGCCAACTGATCTAGTGGTGATTGCTCAAGACCCGAGCGCCGGTGCTGGAGTAGCAACGTCGGTGCGCTTAAGTGCGAAAAAATGAAGTGCTGTTGTTGGCAACGACATAACATCGGATCATGAGACCCGCCACAACTCTTGTTATTGGTTTGCTGCTCGCAGTAATTTTGGGTGCAGGCGTTTTGTCGCTGATGATGCGTTAAGCGTTGAGTTGCTCGCTACTAAAAATCCACTAAACAAAATTGAAACTCCGCAGAGCAAGGTAATTGCAAACGCACGGTCTTGACCCAGTCGGCCAGCGAGTGTGCCGCTTGCCGACAATACGAGTGTGCCCACCGCGATCAGCACGTTGCCTCCTGCAAGTCGCTTCGGAGAGGTGACTGTTCGAGTAGTGCTTTTCGAGGCCGCAGGGTTTTGTTTTCTGACTACACGCCAAGCCGACCACAGTGCTCCAGCAATGATGAACATTGCGGGAACGCCAGAACCGACGGCCGCAAGAATGCGTGGCGCTACGCCAAATATTTCTCGACCAGCAGGAAATTCGGTGGAAACGACTGGTGATTTTGTTGGTGCAATCAACACCACGCCAGTTGCCAAACCCGACAACCACACAAGCCAGTTTCGAGCAATATTCCCCGCACGAGAACCAACCAGCAAGTACACGGTTCCGAGTGCAAGCCACGCCACATTGAGTACGGCGCCGGCTAAGAAAAAAATTCGAAACGCCATCAGGTTCCAGCCAGAGCTCTCGGCCCACCACAGTGCACTTGATCCCAAAGCGAAGAGCGCCATCGCAACTGTCCACGCCAATTCGTGTGGCTGACGCCGCCGCAACCAGCGGTCCAACGTGCTCAGAGTAAATGCGCATGCGATGAGGGTCGAAGCACCAGCCAATGCCGAGTTCAACTCGTTGTGCGCCGATTGGGCAGCAATGCTGTAGGCCGCGATGTGGGCAAAACTCATGGGCGCAGGCTAGTAGCGCTAACGGGTGACAGATGTCTTGCCTGCATAAGGCCCTCAGCCTGGCCACGGACTTCGTGAATTCATGCACGAGCGCCTACCCTTCGTAGTGTGACAGATCTTGTGAAACCCCCATCACGGCCCGAGGCACTTCGTCGACGTATTCCAGACGCGGCAGTCACTCGATTGCCGGTGTACTTGCAGATTCTGAACAAATCAATAACAGAAGGTGTCTCGCAGTTGTCGAGCGATCAACTTGCAGGATTAGCCGGGCTCAATGCCGCCAAAGTGCGCAAAGACTTGTCGTACTTGGGAAGTTATGGAACACGTGGCGTTGGGTACGACGTTGCGTATCTCGTCTATCAAATTAAACGCGAACTGGGTTTGTTGAATGATTGGAAGGTTGTGGTTGTTGGTGCGGGCAACTTGGGCAACGCGCTAACAAATTACGCAGGGTTTTCACCGCGTGGGTTTATCGTTTCGGCAGTTGTCGATATTGATTCGGCAAAGGTTGGCAAAAAAGTTGGTGGAGTAGTTGTGCGACATGTTGATGAACTGTTGTCAATTGTCAACAACGACAAAGTGAGCATTGGTGTCATCGCCACGCCACCCGCATCGGCGCAACGTGCAGCAGAGTTGCTTGTTGCTGCTGGTATCAAATCGATTCTCAACTTTGCTGCAACTGTGCTGACAGTACCGAGCGAGGTGTCGGTTCGTAGCGTTGACTTGGGCATGGAACTACAGATTCTTGGTTATTACGAACAACTCAACAGGCCTGCCGCATGTCAATAGTTGTTCTTGGAGTCAATCATCGTTCTGCGCCGCTCGATGTAATCGAACGTGTTGCAGTGGCAGAAGAGTCACTCACAAAAGCGTTGCACAGTTTGGTGTCGCGCGACAACGTACGTGAAACAGTGTTGCTCTCTACGTGTAATCGCACCGAGGTGTATGTGGTTGCCGAGAAGTTTCATGGTGCTTATGCCGATGTGCGCGATTACTTTTGTGAACTTTCTGGATTAACGCCAGACGAATTGCATCCGCATTTTTATAGTCAGCACGATGAGGCTGCTGTGTCACACCTGTTTGAAGTTGCATCTGGTCTTGACTCTGCAGTGATTGGCGAAACCGAAATACTTGGTCAAGTGCGCGACGCATGGGACTTGGCACGAATCGAGCAGACTTCTCGCACAACACTCAACATGCTGTTTCGCCAAGCACTCGAAGTGGGTAAGCGTGCGCGAAACGAAACCGGCATCAGTAAATCCACAACATCGATTTCTCATGCTGCTGTTGAGATGGCAAAAGAATTATTGGGCACGATGCAGGGCCGCAGTGTTCTCGTTGTTGGTGCTGGCGACATGGGTGCTGGCATTGCGCGCGCATTGTCAAGTGCCGGCGCCGCATCGGTCACGGTAATGAATCGCAATACAGAGCGTGCAGAACAACTCGCCGCCACTGTTGGTGCCGTTGTCAGCCCGATTTCGGAGTTAGCAAGTGCGCTTGGTGTTGCCGATGTGGTGCTGACATGCACAGGTGCGACAGAACCAATTATTACTGCAGAGTTGGTGAACTCTGCGCGCACATCTTCGCCAGATTCTCCCTTGCTCATCGTGGACATTGCGATGCCGCGCGACGTTGAGCACTCGGTAGGCGACATCGCAAACGTTACGTTGCGCGATTTGTATGACTTGCGTGACTGGGCTCAAGTCGGCATCAACGCGCGCAACAATGAAGCCGACGCAGTGCGCACGATCATTGTTGAGGAAGTAGAACGCTTCACCCAAGAATCAATTGCTCGGCAGGCCGCTCCATTGGTTGCCGAATTGCACGAGCGAGCAGAAAATATACGTCGCGCTGAGATGGAAAGGTTTGCTGCGCGCATGTCTGGACTTACGCCAGAACAGCGCGAACTTGTTGAAACGATGAGCAAGTCGGTTGTCGCCAAATTGCTGCACACCCCGTCTATCCAACTCAAAAACAGTGCTGGTACCCCACAAGGCGAGCGCATCGCCGCAGCACTGCGCGACCTCTTCGACATCGAATGATTCGTCTTGCAACTCGCTCGAGTGCACAAGCCCGCACTCAAGCTCAAGTAGTTGCCAACGCAATTTCTACAGCAA
>SESH01078487.1_pt1 | contig 11471 bp, 10 predicted proteins | sample 3171561 | NCBI WGS metagenome assembly SESH01 (sample SAMN10866947, study PRJNA518727) | freshwater metagenome | biome: subpolar coniferous forest; feature: holomictic lake; material: water; isolation source: holomictic Lake 442 2011 16.5 m and 2014 13 m | place: Canada: near Kenora, Ontario
TCAGCTTGTAAATCGGAACAAAAAATTCGTGCTTCCGTATTTCCTTGAACACCTGCTAATGCCCGTCCACGCAACGTGCCATAAACGTGAATGTTTCCTTCTGCCAAAATTTCTGCACCCGCTCCCACTTGCGCCAACACAATCAAATCGCCAAACGAATAAATCCGTTGCCCAGAGCGAATAGGTTTGGTAATTGTCACCGTGGTGGAATCGCTCCCGACAAATTCATCATCGGCTGGCGCGGTAATCGGTTTCGGTTTTCGGTTTTCTACTCGTACATCGCTGGTTGGTGCAGTATTGACTGGAATACCCAATGAAATTGCTTGAGCTTGTTGAGCCTCATTGCTGTTACGAATGCCAATGGTAAATAATCCAGTTTTACGAATTACTGTGGCTAAATCTTCAAAATCTAAAGCTAATTGCTTTTTATTCACTTCGCCTAAATCAACAACGACGGGCGAATGTTTGAAAAATTCAGGCGCAAGTTTTATTTTTTCGTTAAGCAGTTGTTGAATAAGTATTAAATCATTACTAGCAATACTCAAAACTGGCACGGAAAAAGTGCTGCTTTTAAATTCTACAGCGGGGAATGAATGAGAGTTAATCGTCATTTTTTAATTCAACGGGTTTCAAATAATGGCTTGAATTCTAACACTGCTACCGATAAAAATCATTTTTCTGTGCGTGCTATAATTCCGCCTAAACTCACTTATTTTTAACTATTTTTAACGGATTTTTTAATGAGCGCACCACAAATTGGTTTTATTAGTTTAGGTTGCCCAAAAGCGTTGGTCGATAGCGAACGCATTTTGACCACCTTACGCACCGAAGGTTATCAAGTTTCACCGACTTACGAAAACGCCGATTTAGTTGTGGTAAATACTTGCGGTTTTATTGATTCAGCAGTGGAAGAATCACTCGACAGCATTGGCGAAGCGTTGGCGAAAAATGGTAAAGTGATTGTCACTGGTTGCTTAGGTTCACGCGAAGCTGAAATTCGTGCCAAACATCCGCAAGTTTTGAAAGTTACAGGCGCACACGCTTTTGATGAAGTGGTTGCCGCCGTTCACGAATACCTTCCCGCGCCACACCAACCATTTTTAGATTTATTACCACCACAAGGCATTAAGCTCACGCCTGACCATTATGCGTATTTGAAAATTTCAGAAGGCTGCAATCATCGTTGTACGTTTTGCATTATTCCGTCGATGCGTGGTGATTTAGTCAGCCGTCCGATTGATGAAGTGTTGCGTGAAGCTGAAAATTTAGCAAAAGCGGGCGTGAAAGAATTACTCGTTGTGTCGCAAGATACCAGTGCTTACGGATTGGATTTGAAATACGCGCCACACGATTGGCGTGGTAAATCGTATCAAACACGTTTTTATGATTTAGCGGACGCGCTGGGCGATTTAGGAATTTGGGTTCGTATGCACTATGTTTATCCATATCCGCACGTTGATAACATTATTCCGTTGATGGCAGAAGGTAAAATTTTGCCGTATTTGGATATTCCGTTTCAGCATTCAAATTTGCGTATTCTAAAAGCGATGGCGCGTCCTGCTGCCAGCGAAAATAATTTAACGCGCATCAAAGCGTGGCGCGACGTGTGTCCTGATATTACGTTACGCAGCACATTTATTGTGGGTTTTCCTGGTGAAACCGAAAGTGAATTTGAAGAATTGTTAGACTTTTTAAGTGAAGCACAATTAGACCGCGTCGGTGCATTTGCTTATTCACCCGTAAAAGGCGCAGCGGCAAATGATTTGGCAAATCCCGTTCCCGAAGAAGTTAAACAAGAGCGTTTGGCGCGTTTTATGGCGCATCAAGCCGAAATCAGCGCAGCACGTTTGCAACGCCGAATTGGGCGAATCGAAACTGTTTTGATTGATGAAGTCGTTGAAGAAGGCGCAGTGGCGCGGAGCAAAGCCGATGCACCCGAAATTGACGGACAAGTTTTCATTGATGGTGCAACGCATTTAAAAGTCGGTGATTTTGTACAGGTTAAAATCGAAGACGCTGACGATTACGATATGTGGGGCGTTACGGTCTAAAGGAGGAAATATGATTAGAGCAGGTATTGTCGGTGGCACAGGTTATACAGGCGTAGAATTATTACGCATTTTAGCGTTGCATTCAGACGTAGAAATTACGGCAGTGACATCTCGTTCAGATGTTGGAATGCGTGTTGATGCACTTTATCCAAGTCTGCGTGGCTATTTGAAAAATTTAACCTTTTGTTTACCGTCGATTGAATCGTTAGAAAATTGTGATGTCGTTTTTTTCGCTACACCTAATGGCACAGCGATGTTAATGGCAAAAGAATTACTTGAGCGTGGTATTAAAATTATCGATTTGTCGGCAGATTTTCGATTGAAAAATGTAGCGGACTGGGAGCATTGGTACGGAATGACACACGCTTGCCCAGATTTAATTTCCCAAGCGGTTTATGGGTTGCCAGAAATTCACCGCGATACATTGAAAAACGCAGATTTAATTGCGTGTGCGGGCTGTTATCCGACAGCGGTGCAATTGGGATTTTTGCCATTATTTGAAAACAATTATGTCGATTTGAATGTCATAGCTGATGTGAAATCGGGCGTGAGTGGTGCTGGTCGAAAAGCTGAAATTGCTACATTGATGAGTGAAACAGGTGAAAGCTTTAAAGCTTATTCGGTGAGCGGTCATCGGCATTTACCTGAAATCACACAAGGTTTGACTGTGATGGCGAAACAATCGGTAAATCTAACTTTTGTGCCACATTTAACACCGATGATTCGTGGTATTCACGCGACATTGTATGCGACATTAACCAGTAAAATAAGCGTGGAAGAATTGCAAAATCTTTATGAAGCACGCTATGCAAATGAAGAATTTGTCGATATTTTGCCGTTCGGTTCACATCCTGACACGCGCAATGTCCGTGGTAGTAATCGTTGTCAAATTGCATTGCATTTACCACAAGGCGGTAAAACATTGGTGATTTTGTCGGTGATTGACAATTTAGTAAAAGGTGCAGCAGGTCAAGCAGTGCAATCGATGAATTTACGTTTTGGGTTGCCAGAAAATCAAGGTTTAGCAACAGTAGCGTTGTATCCGTAATTCTTGACTGTAATACTAGGAATAGCCATAATTCGAGCTACTTTCAATTCTTAACAAAACATTATTTATTATGACTTCACCGATTATTTTTACTGATAGCGCAGCCACTAAAGTTCACGACTTGATTGTCGAAGAGGGTAACGACAATTTAAAATTGCGTGTTTATGTTTCGGGTGGCGGATGTTCTGGTTTTCAATACGGCTTCACTTTCGACGAAGAAGTTAATGATGACGATACGCAAGTCGAAAAAAATGGCGTAACTGTTTTAATTGATTCAACCAGTATTGGTTATTTAACAGGGGCAGAAATCGATTACAAAGATGATTTAAGCGGTTCACAATTCGTCATTCGTAATCCAAATGCCACCACGACTTGTGGTTGTGGTTCTTCATTTTCGGCGTAACGTTCGCACAAAACTTATCGTTCAATTCACATTAAACAATCGTCGAAATTAGTAGGCGATTGTTTAGTTCAAAGGTAATTTCAGCTTTTCATTCCAGTTTTGCGTCATAGTCAAAATGATTCACTTTTTATAATAAATTTCGACTAAAGACCTATCCAAATTATCATCTGCATTATTTCCGTTAATAATCGATTATTTATGATGCACCACACAGAAACACGTCACGAACAATTTGAAAAACATTCCCTTTTGGGAGATTTTTTACGCAAACTGCACATTGATATTCCGTTGTTTGTCACGTTAGTATTGATTTCAATTTTAAGTTTTGTGATTCTCTATAGTTCTGGAGGACAAAATTTAGATGTTCTTATTCGCCAAGCAGCCCGTGTTTTTTTAGCATTTGGATTGATGATTTTATTGGCTCATATCGAGCCATATCAATTTAAACGCTTGTCAGTAATTTTGTTTTGTTTGGGAATTATTTTATTGTTAGCGGTGTTAGCTTTAGGCGAGATTGGAAAGGGCGCACAACGATGGTTAGAATTAGGAGCATTCCGTTTTCAGCCATCTGAAATGATTAAAATCACTACGCCAATGATGATTGCTTGGTATTTATCGGAGTATTCGTTACCACCAAAATCAAAACAATTATTGATAGCGAGTGGACTGATTGTGTTGCCAACGTTGTTAATTGCCAAACAACCTGATTTAGGCACGGCATTATTAGTTGCGAGTTCAGGTGCGGCAGTGCTATTTTTTTCGGGATTATCTTGGTGGTTTATTATTGGAATGAGTTCACTTTTAACCGCCTTAACGCCGATTATTTGGCATTTCATGCACGATTATCAACGCGCTCGTGTGCTGACTTTTTTAAATCCAGAAGCCGATCCATTAGGACGTGGTTATCATATTATTCAATCAAAAATCGCGATTGGTTCGGGCGGAATTTATGGAAAAGGTTGGCTGGGAAGTACACAATCAGAACTCGATTTTTTGCCCGAAAGTTCGACCGATTTTATTTTTGCCGTGTTTGCTGAAGAATTTGGTTTATTTGGTTGCGTGAGTTTGTTAGTGTTGTATTTGCTCATTATTAGCCGTTGTTTATTTATCGCATCGCAAGCGAGAGACACTTATAGTCGTTTGCTTGCGGGCAGTTTGGCATTTACATTTTTTGTTTATGTGTTTGTGAATATCGGCATGGTAATCGGCGTATTACCCGTAGTTGGCGTGCCGTTGCCACTTGTGAGTTATGGCGGTACATCGATTGTGACTTTGTGCGCGGGCTTTGGAATTTTAATGTCAATTCACACGCACAAAAAATTATTACCGTATTGATTTATTTAGGAGTTTTATGAATTGATTACTTTTAGTGATTTTGCAAAACCAGTTGAGTTATTTATCCAAAAATCCAAGAACGAGGATTAAAAAATGCTTTCAGAAAAACTTGTAAATTTTTTTAAAAAAAATGGCGTATTGCTAATACAAATAGCAGTTCTCTGCCTTCCCATTGTTATTTTGCTTGAGTATGCCACACTAAATGACACAGCAGATGTTGACCTTGAAAAAATTGAAACTCTTGAACCTGTTAAAAAAGCAGATTCGCCTGTTAATGAAAAAAAGGACAATGATACACCATCAAACAATACACCTTCGTCATTTGAAATAGATGAAGTTAGCAGCCAAAATATGATGGACAAAAATGCAGGCAATCCTGCAGAAAAAATGATGAAAAATAATGCGTCGTGTGCGAATGCTGAAAATGTTCATACCGTAGCGGAATACATTGGAACTATTTCAAAGGCAAAAAATATAGAGCATTTCAAAAAACCATTGCCCGCGAAGATTACGGAAACGGAATACACTTGCACGGATGCAAACGGTGCGAAAAAAGTTAAATCAACAACGATGGGCGTGGCAATGGATGCTGAAGCGGATATGTTGCGTTGTATTCAATCAAATTCTGATGAAACAATGGATCGCGAAGCACGTTTCAAAAGGGTTTTAAAAATCATGACGCATCATTGTGGTTTTAAACTATCTGAGCCAAGTACAAACGCGAAAATTAACGTACAGTAATTTTATGATGTTTCACGTTACAATGCGGTGCTGTACAAATTTCTTTCTATTTTTTTAACAGGTAATTTATGAATTTCAATGATTTTTTAAACGATGTAAAAACCAAAGCTAACGAACTCAAAACACAAGCCTTAAAATTCAAAAACAAAGAATTTTTAGAGGCAGCAATGGCAGGTTCAGCGTTAATTGCGATGGCAGACGGCAAAATTTCGTCGGAAGAAAAACAAAAAATGATTAAGTTCATTGAAAACCACGACGCGCTGTCAATTTTCACCACAAGCGATGTAATTAAAGCCTTCCAAGATTTTGTAGGTCAAATTGAATTCGACAATGACATTGGCGAAGCTAAAGCCTTTTTGGCGTTGGGCAAAATGAAATCGAACGCCGAAGCTGGACGTTTATTGATTAGAATGATGATTGCGATTGCTTCATCAGACGGCGATTTTGATTTACAAGAACAAGCAGTTGCGGCAAAAATTGCAAAAGAATTAGCGTTAAATCCTGCTGAATTCGGCTTGTAAAATGAGCGGCACAGATAATTTTACAGTTATCGAAAGTGAACAAATTGCAGGTGCCGTTTTTGATGTAGTGCGTTATGAAAAACTGCTCGGTTCTGATGATTTGAATGTGGCGGAAAAGATTTTTTTCGCCAATCAAGCCAACATTCATTTAAAAATGGTGCGCGTCACATTAACAAATGGTGAATTGTTACTTGAACCGAGCGCGTTGTATTTCATGAAAGGACATTTACAACTTGAATCCACAACAGGCGGTGGTATAGCAAAAGGTTTAATGCGTAAATTTTTAACAGGCGAAACCCTATTTCAATCACGCATTAAAGGTTCAGGCGAAGTCTTTTTGGAACCCAGTTTTGGACATTATTTGTTGTTCAATATCGAAAACGACGCACTGATTTTTGATAAAAGTTCGTTTTATTGTGCATCAGGCGGCATCGAAGTAAGTGCAAAATTACAAAGTAACATTTCTAGCGCGTTATTTGGCGGCGAAGGATTTTTTCAAACTCAAGCCAGTGGAACAGGGATTGTTGTTTTAGTGTCACCCGTTCCTGTTGCTGAATTGGTTGTTTATGAATTGGCGGCTGGCGAAAAATTATCGGTCGATGGCAATTTTGCCTTTGTTCGCACCGCAAGCGTCAGTTTTCACGCTGAAATGTCGAGCAAATCTATTTTCGGCACTGTCGTGAGCGGTGAATTATTACTGCAAACATTTACAGGTCCTGGCATGGTTTGGCTCGCTCCGACACAAGGCGTTTACGACAAAATGAAACAACCTTATGGCGTGGGAAATCTCAGTCATAATCAGGGTTCAACAGGTACCGATACTCGCCAACGTTGATTCTTCTTCACCTCTTATCCTCTTCTAAAATGCGCCTAAAAACACTTTTCCGCTTAGTTCACATTCATTGGGTTTTCATTCGTCACGGTGTAGATGAACTCGTTTTACAAACACCGTTCATGCGTCCAATTCGTTATTTGGCGGTTTTTTCGCCTTATGCACGATTTAAAAATAACGCAGATTCACGCGGCGTGAGAATTCGCAAAACACTGGAAGATTTAGGCGCGATTTACGTTAAATTCGGACAAGCTCTTTCAACTCGTAAAGATTTATTACCTAATGATATTGCTGATGAGCTGGTCAAATTACAAGACCGTGTACCGCCATTTAGCGGTGAAATCGCGATTCAAGTTATCGAAAAAGCGTTGGGAATGTCGATTAACGAAGCGTTTGCAGAATTCGATTCTGTACCGTTGGCATCGGCTTCTGTCGCGCAAGTTCACACCGCAAAATTACACACAGGTGAAGAAGTGGTGGTGAAAGTTTTGCGTCCAAATATCGCACCACGCATTGCATCAGATATTGGTTTGCTTTACGAATTAGCAAAATTAGCGGAACGTTTTTGGGCAGATGGAAAGCGTTTGCGCGGCACAGAAATTGTCGCAGAATTTGAAAAAACCACGTTAGACGAACTCGATTTAATGCGTGAAGGTGCAAACGCGGCTAAATTACGCCGTAATTTTGAAGGCTCAGAAATTCTTTATGTGCCAGAAATTCATTGGGAATTCACACGCAAAAACATTTTAGTGATGGAGCGAATTCACGGTATTCCCGTTGGTGAAATCGAACAATTAAAAGCCGCAGGTGCAGATTTTAAAAGCCTTGCAGAACGCGGTGTCGAGATATTTTTCACACAAGTTTTCCGTGACAATTTCTTTCACGCCGATATGCACCCTGGCAACATTTTTGTTGAATTACCTGATAAATATATTGCGGTTGATTTTGGAATTGTTGGCAGTTTATCCACGTCCGATCAACGTTATTTGGCAGAGAATTTCTTAGCATTTTTCAATCAGGATTATCGTCGTGTCGCAGAAATGCACATTGAATCTGGCTGGGTATCTAGTTCGGTGCGTGTTGAAGAATTTGAGTCGGCGATTCGCAGCGTTTGTGAACCGATTTTTGAAAAACCACTTAAAGATATTTCGTTTGGGCAAGTGTTATTAGGTTTGTTTTCAACAGCTCGCCGTTTTGATATGCACGTTCAACCACAATTAGTTTTGTTACAAAAAACGTTGTTAAACATTGAAGGTTTGGGGCGGCAACTTTATCCCGATTTGGATTTATGGCAAACCGCAAAACCATTTTTAGAGTCGTGGTTTCAAGAACGTCTAAGTCCGAAAGCAAAAATCAAAAAATTGATTAAGCAGCTACCCGATTTTGCAGATCAATTCCCTGAAATTCCATCGTTGATTTATAAAGCTCTCGACAATGCAGCTCATGCCGAGCAACGAGCGCAAACGCAACAACGCGAGTTTGCGTTGTTACGTCAACAAATGGCAAGCCAACAACGCGGTCAGTTGTGGATAATTTTAATGGGGGCGTTGATGATTTGTGCCGCGATTTGGTTTCGATAAAACCTAATTTTGTTCTGCTTTGAAATCCGAAGAAGGTGCGCGACGTTTTCCGATATTTTTTTGATCTCGATGACGCACTTTTACTTTCTCCGCTTTTTCTTTCTTTTTCTCGACCTTTAATTTACCACCAACCGTCTTACCCGAAGCTTTTAGTTTTTTAGGTCCTTGATATTTTCCTGCTAATTCTTTGACGGTGCGGCGAATAAAATTTTGACGCAAAAAGCGTTCAATTCCTGCCATTAAATTCCATTCGGTGTGTTTCACCAACGTAATGGTTACGCCCGTTTCGTCACTTCGTCCCGTACGACCAATGCGATGTAAATAATTGATACCGTTGCGCGGCACCTCAAAGTTAATCACGATTTGAATGCCTTTAATGTCTAAGCCGCGTGCTGCTAAATCAGTCGCAACCAATACATTCACTACGCCGTCACGAAACAATTTCATCACACGCTGGCGTTCTTTTTGATCCATATCGCCATGTAAAACCGTCGCTCGAACCCCCGATGCCCGCAACGGATCGCATAACGCGGTGGCTTGTATCCGACTATTTGAAAACACGAGTGCTTTTTCAAAGGTTTCATTTTTTAACAACCACGCCAATAGTTGCTGCTTGTGCGCGTTATCATCAGCTAAAACAATTTGCTGCTGAATATGCGGCAATTCGTCGCGCAACGTATTCAACGCAATTAGTTCATAATGTTTCAGTAATTTGTCCGCCATTTTCAACACGCCGATATGTGTCAGCGTTGCAGAAAATAAAAGCGTTTGACGATTTTCACTGCATTGTTTCGCAATTGTCAGTACGTCGTCACTGAATCCCATATCGAGCATTCGATCCGCTTCATCGAGAATTAGCGTTTCCAAATTTTCAAAAGGCGCGGTGTCGAGTGTCAATAATTCAAGCACACGCCCTGTCGTGGCAATCACTATCGGAGTATTTTTACGCAGTAAATTTTGTTGTTTTTTGAAATCTTCGCCGCCCGTCACCAAGCCTACTTTTAATGCTGTTCCTTCGAGCAATTGTTGACACTGCAAAAAAATTTGTTGCGCTAATTCACGCGTCGGCACTAACACTAAAGCTCTAACACCTGCGTAATAATTCGGATTGATAAGCAAATGGTGTAGCGTCGGCAACAAGAATGCCAAAGTTTTACCGCTGCCTGTTTTCGAGCTAACCAAAAAATCTTTGCGCGTTAAAATTGCTGGAATAGCGCGTTGTTGCACGAGTGTTGGTGCTTCAAAACCATTTTTGATTAACGTTTCTTGTAAAGAGGAATGCAGATTAAAACTTGTAAAATTTGTAAGTGGGACGATAGGTGTCGCAATTTTTTCTGTCATGGTGGATTTTTAGGGGTGAGTGAATTCGTAAGAATGAGAGGGTATTGTAGACAGTATTTATCTACAAGATTTTAATGATATTGCAGTCACCACCAGCTAAAAGAGCTGGTGGATTCAAAGAAACTTTTTCAATTATTTAAGACGATATTCCGCTGAACGAGCGTGAGCGGTTAAACTTTCACCTCGCGCCAAAATTGACGCGATTTTACCTAATTCATTCGCACCTTCGGCGGAACAATTGATTAGACTTGAACGTTTTTGGAAATCATAAACACCCAACGGTGATGAAAACCTTGCGGTACTTGAGGTCGGTAAAACATGATTGGGTCCTGCACAATAATCACCCAACGCTTCGGCGGTATAACGTCCCATAAAAATCGCACCCGCGTGACGAATTTTTTCACACAAACTGTCTGGATTTTCAACCGACAATTCCAAATGCTCAGGTGCGATAATGTTGGCGACTTCGGCGGCTTGTTCTAAGTTTTCCACCAAAATTAGCGCACCACGATTTGCCAATGAAGTACGAATTATTTCAGCCCGTTCCATTGTTGGTAACAGTTCGTTAATACTCGCTTCAACCGCTTCCAAATACGCCGCATCATCGCTAATTAAAATCGATTGTGCGTCTTCATCGTGTTCCGCTTGCGAAAATAAATCCATCGCAATCCAATCTGGATTTGTTTTACCGTCACAAATAATCAAAATTTCCGACGGGCCTGCAATCATATCAATGCCAACTTGACCAAAAACTAATTTTTTTGCTGTTGCTACATAGATATTGCCAGGTCCTACAATTTTCGCGACTGCTGGAATCGTTTGTGTGCCGTAAGCCAACGCAGCTACAGCTTGTGCGCCACCGATTGCAAAAGCTCTATCTACACCAGCTAAATATGCCGCCGCTAAAACGAGTTCATTCGTTTCACCGTTTGGCGTGGGTACAACCATAATCAATTCTGGAACGCCAGCGACTTTTGCGGGAATCGCATTCATTAAAACAGACGACGGATAAGCCGCTTTTCCACCAGGAACATACAATCCCACGCGGTCTAATGGCGTAACTTTTTGACCCAAAACAGTTCCATCGGCTTCGGTGTATTGCCACGATTCCATTTTTTGTTTTTTAGCATACGCACGAATACGTTGAGCGGCTTGTTCTAAAGCCTGCGCTTGTTCAGCAGGTAAATTATCCCAAGCCGCTTTTAATTTTTCTTTTGAAATTTCTAATTCACTTGCTTCAGAAACAGCGCAATGGTCGAATCGGTTGGTGTATTCAATCACCGCCGAATCACCGTTTTTTCGCACGTCAGAAATAATATCCAAAACACGTTGATGAATCGCTAAATCGTCCGTTTCGTTCCACGCCAATAAATCGTGTAATTGCGTGGTGAAATTGGCATCGCTGGCATTCAATTTTTTAATAGTGATATTTGTCATAATTTTTTAAGTCTAAAAGTGGATTTAATGCGCGAATTCTACGGTTAATGCCGCCAATTTGAAAGCGACAGGATTAAACCGTTGCCGCCGTCGCATGAAGTTTGATTCCTAACGCTTTCATCACTTTCATGATTGTTTCATATTGTGGCTTTGAACCCACCGAAAGCGATTTGTACAAACTT
>SESH01065755.1_pt1 | contig 11465 bp, 8 predicted proteins | sample 3171561 | NCBI WGS metagenome assembly SESH01 (sample SAMN10866947, study PRJNA518727) | freshwater metagenome | biome: subpolar coniferous forest; feature: holomictic lake; material: water; isolation source: holomictic Lake 442 2011 16.5 m and 2014 13 m | place: Canada: near Kenora, Ontario
AGGAAAAAAACCATATCCTTTTTGTTGGTTTGGGGGCTTTCCGTGTATTCCGTGTATTCCGTGGGCAAAAAGAAATTCAACGACCTCCCTTTCCCGTATCACGCCGAGTTCGAGCTGGAGATCGCCACGCTCACCAACCTCGGCTCCGGCCTGGGTCGCGTCCCACTGCCTCCAACCCTCGCCCCCGACCCATCGCCCAGCACCCCCGCCGCCTCCGGCAGCGGTTGGGTGGTGATGGTGCCGTTCGCCCTGCCCGGCGAGCGCGTCCGGGTGCGCGTGTTCCGCAACCACAAGAATTTTTCCGAGGCCGACCTGGTGGCGGTCCTGACGCCCTCACCGCACCGGGTGACATCCTCCTGCCCGCTGTTCGGCCGCTGCGGCGGCTGCCAGTACCAGCACTTTGCTTATCCCGAGCAGCTCGCCTGGAAACAGCGCCAGGTCGCCGAACTCCTGCAGCACATGGCCGGCGTCGAGTTCGCCGTCGCCCCCGTCATCGCGTCGCCCCGCGAGTTCGGCTACCGCTCCAAGATCACGCCGCACTTCAATCCGCCGCGCGACGAGCGGCCGATCCCCATCGGCTTCCTGCGCCAGGGCACGCGCTTTGACATCCTCGACGTGCCGCAGTGCCCCATCGCCACCCCCGCCATCAACACGCGGCTCACCACGGTGCGCGCCGAGGCCCACGCCCGCCAGGCGACCTATACCCGCGGCGGCACGCTGCTGCTTCGCGAGGCCAGCGGCGAGGTGACGACCGACTACGATGCCATCGTCACCGAAACCGTCGGCGCCCTGAAACTCCGCTTCCTCGCCCGCGATTTCTTCCAGAACAACCCGTTCATCCTGCCGGCCTTCACCGGTTATGTCCGCGCCCAGGCCGCGGCCAGCGGGGTGCGTTTCCTCGTCGACGCCTACTGTGGCAGCGGACTCTTCGCCCTGACCGCCGCCCCGGCCTTCGAGCGCGTGGCTGGCATCGAGATCAGCGAGAGCAGCATCACCTTCGCCCGGCAAAACGCCGCGGCCAACAACATCACCAACACCACTTTCCAAGCTGGCGACGCCTCCGCGATCTTCGCCGGCCTGGCCTTTCCCGCCGCCGACACCGCGGTGATCATCGACCCGCCGCGCAAGGGTTGCGACGCCACCTTCCTCGCCCAGCTCTTTGCCTTCGGCCCGCGCGCGGTGGTGTATGTCTCCTGCGACCCGGCCACGCAGATGCGCGACCTAAAGGACTTCCTCGCCGCCGGGTACGTGCTCTCCGCCGTGCAGCCCTTCGACCTGTTTCCCCAGACCCGGCATCTGGAGTGCGTGATCACCCTCCACCGGCCCTAAGGCCCCCGTTTCGCGGATTGTCAAACCCCGTCGTTTTTCCAACCTAACGTCGTCGCCATGCTTAATTCACCAGCCTCCCATTCCTGGAATTTTTTCCGCACCGGCGGCCTCGACCAGGTCGCTCTCACCACGACCGAGGACCTCCTCGCGCTGGACCGGCTGGACCAGAAGCTGTGGGTGGCGCTGTCCTGCCCGGTCAAGGGCCTCGAACTCGACGAGAAAACCCTCGCGCTGATCGATGCCGATGGCGACGGCCGCATCCGCGTCCCGGAACTGATTGCCGCCGTGAACTGGGCCGCCGCCCGCCTGAAAAACCCGGCCGTGCTGCTGCAGGGCGCCGACTCACTCCCGCTCGAGGCAATCGATGACACTACCCTCGACGGCAAAACCATCCTCGCCTGCGCGAAGCAGATCCTCGCCAGCCTCGGCAAGTCCGGAGCCGGCTCCATCTTTGTCTCCGCCACCGCGGACACCTCGAAGCTCTTTGCCGCCAGCCCGCTCAATGGCGACGGCGTGATTCCGCCCGATGCCACCACCGATGTGGAGGCGCAGGACCTGATCGCGGATATCATCGCCTGTCTCGGCGGCGTCACTGATCGCACGGGTGCCGTCGGCATCACGGCGGAAAAAGCCGAGACGTTTTTCACCGAGCTCGCCGCCTATGTTGCGTGGCTGGAAAAAAGCGCGACCAAGGACATCGCCGTGCTCGGCGCCGGCACTGACGCCGCCTGCTCCGCCATCCGCGCCGTCCGCGCCAAGGCGGACGACTATTTCGCCCGCTGCCGGCTGGCGGCCTTCGACAACCGCGCCATCGCCGCACTCAACCGGCAGGAAACCGAGTACCTCGCCATCGCGGCCAAGGACCTGAAAATCACCGCCGAGGAGGTCGCCGGGTTTCCCCTCGCGCGCATCGAGGCCCACCGCGCGCTCCCGCTGCTGGACTCCGTAAATCCCGCCTGGTCCGGCGCACTCGCCACGCTGCATACCACTGTGATCACGCCGGTCTACGGCGCCGCGAAAACCACCCTCATCGAGGCGGAATGGACCGAGCTCAACGCCAAATTCGCCGCCTACGAAACCTGGCTCGGCGGCAAGGCCGGGTCTGTCGTGGAAAAACTCGGCCTCGACCGCGCCAAGGCCCTTCTCGCCGGCAAGGGCCGCGCCGTCCTCTCCGGCCTGCTCGCCCAGGACAAGGCCCTCGAGCCGGAGTTCAACGCCATCTCCGCCGTGGACCGCCTCGTCCGCTACCACCGCGACCTGCGGCCGCTGCTCCACAATTTCATCAATTTCGCGGATTTCTACTCCGGAGAACGCCTCGCCGTCTTCCAGGCCGGCACGCTCTACCTCGACAACCGCTCCTGCAAACTCTGTATCCGCGTGGACGACCCCGCGGCCCACTCCGTCCTCGCCGCCACGAGCAAGGTTTACATCACATACGTCGACTGCCGCCGGTCGGGCGGTGAAACGATGAAACTCGCCGCCTGCTTCACGCAGGGCGACAGCGACTACCTCTTTGTCGGGCGCAACGGCGTGTTCTACGACCGCGCGGGGCGCGACTGGGATGCCACCATCACCAAGATCGTGGATAACCCTATCAGCCTGCGCCAGGCGTTCTGGTCGCCGTACAAGAAGTTTGTCCGCATGGTCGAGGAACAGGTTGCCAAGCGCGCCGCCGCCGCGGATGCCGCGGCTAATGTGCAACTCGCCGCCGCGGCCCAGGCTGCTGGCACACCCCCGGGACCGGCCGCGCCCGCCGCGCCCAAGAAAATCGACATCGGCACGGTCGCCGCGCTCGGTGTCGCCGTCGGCGCCATTGGCGGCGCCCTCGCCACCGTTGCCACCGGACTCGCCCGCATGGAGCCCTGGCAGCTGCCGGTGGTGGTCGTCGTGCTCATGCTGGTGATCTCACTGCCGGCCGTCATCATCGCCGCGCTCAAGCTCCGCCAGCGGACCATCGGGCCGCTACTCGAGGCCAACGGCTGGGCCATCAACGGCCGCGTCCGGATCAACATTCCCTTCGGCACCGCCATGACCGAGGTGGCCGTGCTGCCGCCGGGAGCCCGCCGCTCACTCGTGGATCCCTACGCCGACAAAGCCGGATCCAACCGCCGCCGGCTGGGTCTGCTACTGGTCGTCATCGTCGTTGCCGCCCTGATCACCGCCAAGGTGCTCCACACCTGGCCGTTTCCCGCGCCAGTGCCCGCACCGGTGGAAAAGCCCGCCGTGGTCACCCCGGCAGCCGAACCGAAAAAGTAAGCCGCTTGGTCTGGCGCGGGTCTTCCGCCCCACGCCACGACTACCGGTAGTCCAGCCACTCCGCCGACGAGTACTGTTCGGTCAGGCCGCTGACTTCGTCCTCGTTCAGCTCGGGCCAAGGCACTAGCTCAGCCGTGGTGCCGAGTAGGGCGGCCAGCCGCGCCGTGAAGTCGTCATGAAATTTATCCCAGTCCACCGCCGGCCCCGCCGTCGCCGAACCTGTGGCGGGCAGGCTCGCCGCCGGCCGCCAGATCGAGCCCTGGAAAAGGAGCCCGTGCTTGTTCCGCTTCTGGGCGGCGCCGGCGATTTTCTCCCCGGTGTGCTCGTTCACCACATCGTAGATTTCCGCGCGTTGAAAACAAACGCCCACGCCCTCGGTTTCCGGCACGGTGGTTTTGGCGACGCAGGCCACCCCCTGCGCCCGCAGCGCCGCGGCGAGCGCCTCATGCACCTCGCGGTAACTTTGTGTCGCCCGCACATCCTCCAGCGGATGGCCGCGCGGGATCACCAGCGCATACGTCCAGTCGTCGCGGTGATCCACGAGTCCGCCGCCCGTCGCCCGCCGGCAAAGATCGAGCGTGGCATCCGCCGGCAGCAACGCGCGGACCGCAGTGATCTTCTGCGCGTACCCAAAGGTAAACGCCGGGCCTCTCCAACCGTAGTGCCGGAAGCGCGGCACCCCCGGTTTTGGGTATCGCTGCAGCAGCAGAAAATCCACCGCCATGTTTTCCGCCGCGCCTCCTGTCCGAACCGGTAGAATTTCCAGCGCCATCATGATCTCCCGCGCCAAATCAGGCATCCAACAACTGCCGGGCGGCTTTCAGCAGCTCGCTGAGTGCGTAGGGTTTCGGCAGGTAGGCCCGGCGGCTGGCTTTCAGCCAGGACGGAGCGGCGGCATTTTCCCGCGGCGTTGTGCCCAACACGCGCAACTCCGGCTCGGCGGCCTGCAAGGTGCGGGCCAGCTTGAGGCCTTCACCGGTCAGGCCCGCGATGAGTAGTTGGGTGGGCTTGGGGCGCGAACGCGCCTCCCGCAGCGCAGCCGCCGCGGTTTTCACCGCGATTACACGGTATCCATCCGCCGTCAGGATGCCCGCGACCATTTTGCGCACCACGTCATCTTCTTCCACCAGAAGCACCGTCTCGTGTCCCTGCGTGGAAGGCAGCGCCTCAATCGGCGTCACCCGCTCCGGGGCGGAAACGGCTTCATCGGTCTCAGGCAGTAGGATTTCAAAAGTCGAACCGACTCCTATTTCGCTCTTCACGGTGATGAATCCACCGCTCCGCTGCACCACGCCGTAAACCAATGAGAGGCCCAGGCCGGAGCCCTCGCCCTCGGGTTTGGTGGTGAAAAAGGGCTCGAACAGCTGCTGTTGCGTGGCCTCGTCCATGCCGATGCCGTTGTCGGTGACGCTCACGCAGGCGTAATGGCCTGGCGGGGCATCCGTGGCGCGACGGTTGAGCCCAGAGCGGATTTTCCGGCGGGCGGTGCGGATGGTCACGCAGCCGTTCTGCCGCAGCGCGTCACGGGCGTTGAGGATCAGGTTGAGCAACACCTGCTGGAATTGCGCCGGGTTGGCGCGCACCGGCCTAAGCACGGGCGCCAGCGCCAGCTCCAGCCGGCCCGCGTTGCCGAGCAGCCGCGCAAGGATCTCGGAGTTGTTGCGGAGAAACTCATTGAGATCAATCACCCGGGCCTTCAGCGGTTCGCGCCGGCCGAAGGCGAGGAGCTGCCGGGTCAGGGTCGCGGCTTTTTGTCCGGCGCGCTGGATGACCTCGATGCCCTTCAGCGCCTGCGGCCGGTCCCCCAGGTCCGCCGCCAGAATCTGGCTGTAGCCATTGATGACGGAGAGCAGGTTATTGAAATCGTGGGCCACCCCGCCGGCGAGCCGGCCGACTGCGTCGAGCCGTTGCGCATGCACCAGCGCCTCCTGCAGGCGGCGCTTTTCCGTGATATCCCGGTAGTTCGCAACCACCAGCACTGACCGGCCCGAGGGCGCGGGGATGACGCTGTAATTCCACGCCGCATAAATCACGGTGCCGTTCTGGCGCTGGAGATATCCCTCGCCCATGAACGTCTGGCCCGGCCGCGCGTTTTTCTGCCACCGCATGATTTTTTCGACGTCGGTTTTTTCTCCGTGAAGAAAACCATGCCGGCGGCCCACCAGCCCGGCGGCCGCATGGCCCGTGATGGCGCCAAAAACCTTGTTCGCGAAAAGGATCTCCAGTCCGGCGGCCGAGCCGCCCCGGCGGGCGATGAACACGCCCTGGTCTAACGCCCACAGCGCCGCCGCCAGCACGGCGGCGGGCAAGGACGGACCCGCGGAAGCAGGGGGTTTCACGGCGAGAGCCGCTCCACCGTCCAGCTGCCGTCAGCCCCGCGGCGATAACGCAGGCGGTCATGCAGCCGGCTGCGCCGGCCCTGCCAGAATTCCACCGTGGCAGGAGCCACCCGGTAGCCACCCCAGTACGGGGGCAGGGGCACCGGCTGGCCCGCATATTTCTGTTCCAAATCCTTCATCGCCTCCTCGAGGGCCTTGCGGCCGGGGACGATCGTGCTCTGCGCGGAAGCCCACGCCCCCAGCTGGCTCGCCAGCGGACGGCTGTGAAAATATGCTTCCGCCTCCTCGCGCGCCACCTTCGTCACCGTGCCTTCGACGATGACCTGCCGCTCGAACGGGAACCAGGGAAACACCAATGAAACGTTCGGGTTGGCGTCGAGCTCGCGGCCCTTGCGGCTCTCATAGTTGGTGTAGAAAACAAAACCGCGCCCATCCACGCTCTTGAGCAGCATCGTGCGGGCCGACGGCCGGCCGTCGCGCGTGGCGCTGGCAAGAATCATGGCGTTGGGTTCGACGAGCTTCGACGCCTCCGCTTCTTGGAACCATTTTTCGAACTGTCGGAACGGATCGCGGGCGAGATCCTTCTCGGCCAGCCCGGCAAGGGAGTAGTCTTTTCTGAGGTCGGCCAGTGGCATGGTGTTTCACTCAACATGGTCCCGTGCGGCCACCCTGTCAAAAGTCATCTGGTCAAGGCGCCAATCCAGCTGGTCGCGCCCGGGAATTTTCCCCGGAGCACAGCGCGTGATCCCAGCTCAAACTCCGCCTCGTCCCACGCCGGGATGACGGTGCAGCCGAGCAGCGCCCAGCCCCGCTGACGACCCGCGGGCAATAAACGCGCACCCTGCCAGACTCCGCCCGATACCGTGAGTTGAGGTATCTGCTTCGCGAGTAGTTCCTTCCCGAGCACCGTCACCCGCGCCGCGACGTTCGCGGCCTCCAAAGAAACATGCTCCACCGGGTCGCCGGCATAAAAATGCCATAATTCCTCGGCTGGTATCCGGTGGAGCGCGGAGAAATCATCCGTGGTGAGCAGAAACCAGATTGCCGAGCCGGCCGCGCGGCCGTTGGCCAGCCGGGTTGAACTCACCCAGCTGGGCCGGAAAAACCCTCCTTCCCCTGGTAGGGGAGTCAACCCGAGTTGCGCGATGATTTTTTCCGCCTCGGGGTTCATGCATGCAGTGAAACACGGAAACGCGGTCCGGCGAAAGCCTGGAAATCCCTCGCCCAGCGCCGAGCCTTGGCGCGCGGGGCCTTCCCGCCACCCCAGCTCCACCCCTCGCCCAATCAACCCGCCACGCCGCCCAAAAATCCAACGTCACCCAATAGGTTACAGTTTCTCCCCCCGGCGGGCCTGCGTCACAACGGTGAGTGTAACCTAATGGGTTACATTGGTCGTTCCGGCGGGACGGGGATCGCGGGAATTTTCCGCACTTCCGTTCCGGGATGTTTCCGTGAATCTCGCCCGATGGAATTTGCGTTCTGGATCTATCCGCTGCTCTTCGCCACCGGCCTCGCGGCCGGGCTGGTGGATTCCATTGCGGGTGGTGGCGGGCTGATTTCGCTGCCGATGCTGCTGACCCTCGGGCTGCCGGTGCCCGCCGCCCTGGGCACGAACAAATTCCAGTCCATGTGCGGCACGTTCTCCGCGTCGCGGCACTATGTCAGCCAGGGACTGATTGATTTTCGGGCTTGCCGGGTCGGCCTCATCGCCACGTTTGTTGGCGCCCTCATCGGGGTGCTGACCGTGCAGCGGATCGACTCCCAGGTCCTGGCCCGGCTCATCCCGTGGCTGCTCGCCCTGATCTTCATGTACACCGTGTTCCGGCCGAAGGTCGGGGAGCAGGATCATCCGCCGCGGATGAGAAACACGACTTTCTATGTCGTTTTTGGCCTGACCATGGGGTTCTACGATGGATTTTTCGGCCCCGGGGCCGGCCTGTTCTGGACCATTAGCCTGATCGTCGTGCAGGGTCAGAATTTCGCCAAGGCCACCGGCTACACCAAAGTGATGAACCTGGTCAGCAACATCGTCTCCGTCGCGATCTTTGCCTATGCCGGCCTCATCCATTACGGCGCAGGTATCGCCACGGGAGTGGGTCAGGTCATTGGGGCCCGCCTGGGTTCCGGCTTGGTCCTGAAGAAGGGCGCTGGTTTTATCCGTCCAATTTTATTAATAGTTGTTGGACTGATGCTTCTGCGACTTTTGTGGGTAAATTACCACCGTTAAGCCTTTAGGCTTCGGCCGGGGAGGGTCCGAGTGTAAGCTGGTCACATCATCATGTCTCCCGCCGCCTATCTCGACCGCCATGCCGACGACCTCACCGGCCTGCTGCGCCGGCTCGTCACTCTCCCGACCGTCAACCCTCCCGGCGTCCAGTACGACGACATCACTGCGCTGCTAACCCGCGAGTTGCGCGCCCTCGGCCTGATTACCCGCCGCTACACGCTTTCGAAGGCCGAACTCCGCCGCCATTTGCCGCCGGAACAGCGCGGTTACCCCCGCTACAACGTCCTGGGCCAACTCGCCGTGCGCGGGGCGAAAAAAACCGTCCATTTCAACGCCCACTACGATGTCGTGCCGGTTTCCGGCCAGTGGAAGCACGGCAGCCCGTTCAGCGGGCGCGTGGAGGGTGGCTGGATCTACGGCCGCGGCACCGCCGACATGAAGGGCTCCCACGCGAGCCTCTTGATGGCCTTGCGGGCTCTGCGCGCGACCGGCGTCGCGCCGAAAATGAATGTTGAGGTGTCCTTCACCGCCGACGAGGAAACCGACTCCGCCCTTGGCACCGGCTGGCTCGTTCAAAACGCCCCTATCCGCCCCGACTATGCGGTCGTCATGGAGGGCGGCGAGGCCGGTCATGTCTGCTGCGGCCACAACGGCGTCGTCTGGCTCGAGGTCACCGTCCACGGCCGCGCCGCCCATGGTTCGATGCCGCGGCTCGGCATCAACGCCCTGGAAAAAATGTCCGCACTCGTCCTCCTGCTCGGCGACTACCAGCGCCAGCTCGCGAAGCGCATCTTCACCACGCCCGAGGGCAAGGTCATGTGCCCCACCATCAACGTCGGCGGCGTGTTCAGCGCGGGCGAGGGCGGCAAGATCAACACCGTGCCGGCCCTGGCGAAGTTCTCCATTGATCGCCGCGTCATCGCGGTCGAGTCCGTCGCCTCCGCCGAACGCGAAACCCGGGCCTTTCTCGCGGCCGCCGCGCGCCGGATCCCGGACTGCCGCATCACCGTGGCCAAGGTCTCCGACAACCACCCGTGCTACCATGCGCCGAAGCATCCGTTCTTCGCCGCGATGGCGCAGAGCGTGAGCAGCGTCCGCCGCCAGCCCACGACGTTCAACGTCTCCACCGGGTTCAATGACATGCATTTTTTCTCGCATCACCTGAAGATTCCGACGCTGGGCTACGGCCCGGGCGGCCGGAACGAGCATGCGATCGACGAGGCGGCGAAGATCAAGGACCTCGTCGCCACCGCCAAGATCTACGCCGACCTGCTGACCAATTTCTGCGGGTGAGGGGTGGGGCGCGCCTTACTTCACCAGCCCCTGCCGGATCATGTTCACGGCGATGGCCGCGAGCAGCAGGGCGATGATCTTGGAAATCGCGCGCAGGCCCGTCGCCCCGATCTTCCGGGCCAGCCAGTCGCTGTAGGCGAAGGCCAGCACCACCAGCACGAGATTCACCGCCAGCGCGGCCAGGATGATGCCCAGGCTGATGGTCTTGCTCTGCGCCAGGACCAGCAGGGTGGTGATGGACGCCGGTCCGGCGATCAGCGGCATGCCGAGCGGCACGACGCCAAAATCCTCCGGCACCACGTCCGGCACCGCCGCCGACTGGATGAGATCCTTGGCAGCGAGGATGAAGAGAATGAGCCCGCCCGCGATCTGGAAGTCGCTGACGGTTATACCCAGGGCCGTGAAGATCGTCTGGCCCAGAATAAGAAACATCAGCGCCACAAGTCCGCCCGTCCACGCCGCCTGGTTGGCGATCTTCTTGCGCCGGTCCACGGGCACGCCCGCGCCCATCGCCAGGAACACCGCGGCGAGGCCGATCGGATCAATCGCCACGAACAGCGGGATGAAGGCCTTGAGGAAGTTTTCGAGCCAAGCGGGCATGGCCCACTCTCCCCGATGGACGCGCCTGGCGCAAGCCCGGGAGGGCCTGCCGCCGTCGCCAAGGCTTCGGCGGGCAGGGACTTCGCCCTTGTTTTGCCCCGGCGAAGGCGGCAACGTCGCGGCGATCATCCCATGAAAATCGACGCCACGCTCACTCCGGCCCGGCTCCAAAAGAAGGTTTCCCGCGTGTTTGAACTCGCGGGCCAGAAAATCACCGCGCTGAACGCGGCCTGGGATCCCGCCAAGGGCACGCCCGTCTTCACCGTGAAGGGCCAGTACACCTCGCGTGGCTGGACGGAGTGGACCCAGGGCTTCCAGTTCGGCCTGGCGTTCCTGCACTTTGACGCCACCGGCGACGAGAAGTCGCTGGCCCTGGCGAAGGCCAAGACGGTCAAATACATGGCGTCGCACGTCTCGCACATCGGCGTGCACGACCACGGCTTCAACAACGTCTCCACCTACGGCAACCAGCGCCGCCTGATGCTCGAGGGGAAGATTCCCTTCAACCAGGACGAGCTCAACTACACCGAGCTCGCGCTCAAGGTGTCCGGCGCCGTGCAGGCCGCGCGTTTTTCGACCACCGCCTACGGCCCGGGCTATGTCTACTCCTTCAACGGCCCGCACTCACTCTTCGCCGACACCATCCGCTCCATGCGCTCGCTCGTCGTCGCGCACCAGCTCGGACACGTGCTGATGGGTGAAGGCGACAAGCCCACCAACCTGCTCCACCGCGCGCTCGACCACGCCAAGACCACCGCCCGCTTCAATGTCTACTTCGGCGAGGGCCGCGACAGCTACGATGTGCGCGGCCGCGTGGCGCACGAGTCCATCTTCAACCGCAACGACGGCAACTACCGCTGCCCGTCGAGCCAGCAGGGCTTCTCGCCATTCACAACGTGGACGCGCGGCGCCGCCTGGATCATCTGCGGCTACGCCGAACAGTTGGAGTTCCTCGACACCGTGAGCGGCTCCAGCCTCGACGCCGCCGGCGGCCGCCGCGCGGTGACCGACCTGTTCGTCAAGACCGCCCGCGCCACGAGCGATTACTACATCGATGGTTATGCGGCGAAGGATGGCATCCCGTACTGGGACACCGGCGCGCTCAACACCCACGAACTCGGCAACTACCAGGCCCGCGCCGCCGATCCGTTCAACCGCCATGAGCCGGTGGACAGCTCCGCCGCCGCGATCGCGGCCCAGGGCTTCATCCGCCTCGGCAACTGGCTGGCGGCGCACGGCGACAAAGCCGCGGGCAAGAAATACCTGCAGGCCGGCCTGACCGTCGCGAACACGCTCTTCGCCGAGCCGTACCTCTCAACCAATCCGAAGCACCAGGGCCTGCTGCTGCACAGCGTCTACCACCGCCCGAACGGCTGGGATTACATTCCGAAGGGCCAGAAGGTCCCCTGCGGCGAGTCATC
>SESH01000713.1_pt1 | contig 11463 bp, 4 predicted proteins | sample 3171561 | NCBI WGS metagenome assembly SESH01 (sample SAMN10866947, study PRJNA518727) | freshwater metagenome | biome: subpolar coniferous forest; feature: holomictic lake; material: water; isolation source: holomictic Lake 442 2011 16.5 m and 2014 13 m | place: Canada: near Kenora, Ontario
ATGCTAAAAGCGACGATTGAAACCAACCACGATGTTGGTCTGAACCTTCTAAATATAAATCAGCGGGAAAATGCAATTGCTCACGACGTTCTAAAACCGCTGCGTGCGTTACGCCCGAATCAAACCAAACGTCTAACGTGTCGGTCATTTTGTCGTAATCACTTGCTTCGTCGCCTAAAAATTCGGCGGCAGTCGCGTCAAACCACGCATCAATGCCTGATTTTTCAATTTTTTGGGCGACTTGCTCAATCAATTCAGCCGTTTTCGGATGTAATTCGCCTGTTTCTTTATGCACAAAAAACGCAATCGGCACGCCCCAAGTCCGTTGACGTGAAATGCACCAATCGGGGCGATTTTCCATCATCGTTTCAATTCGTGCTTGTCCCCATTCAGGAATCCAAGCCACTTTTTTCACTTCGGCTAGGGCTTGTTCACGCAATTTATTTTGGTTCATCGAAATAAACCATTGCGGCGTAGCTCTAAAAATAATCGGTGTGTGATGTCGCCAGCAATGCGGATAACTGTGCAACAGCGTTTGTTGATGCACTAACGCGCCTTTTTCATGTAACACTTCTAAAACGTGGGCATTCGCTTTGAAAACGTGTTCGCCTGCGAAAATTTCCACATTCGGCAAAAATACGCCATCGCCACCAACGGGACAATCGACAGGCAAATTATAAACACGTCCGACAACGTAATCTTCTTGACCGTGTGCAGGGGCTGTATGAACCGCGCCCGTTCCTGCATCCGTGGTAACGTGGTCGCCCAAAATAATCGGCACTTGGCGGTTATAAAACGGATGTTGCAACAACTGATTTTCCAACGCCCGACCTTCGCATTCTGCCAAAACGGTGTAATTCAAATTACCGTAACGGTGCATAGCGGATTCAAGCAAATCTTGAGCAATCACTAAACGTTCATCGTGATGCTGAACCAAAACGTAAGTTAAATCTGGATTTATCGCCACGCCTTGGTTTGCAGGCAATGTCCACGGCGTAGTTGTCCAAATCACAACGGAAACTTTGCCATGACCTTGTGACGAACTGAAATTTAATAAAAAGTCTGCGCTGTCCACCGCTGAAAAACGCACATCAATCGCAGGCGAATGTTTGTCTTCGTGTTCCACTTCGGCTTCGGCTAATGCTGAACCACAATCTGTACACCAATGCACAGGTTTTGCACCTTTGACGATATGACCATTTGCAGCAATTCGACCCAACGAGCGCACAATGTCGGCTTCAAAGGCAAAATCCATTGTTAAATACGGATTTGCCCAATCGCCAAAAACACCTAAACGCACAAAGGCTTCTTTTTGAATTTCGACTTGTTTGGCGGCATATTCACGACACGCATTTCTAAAAATTTGCGGACTAACTTTCACGCCTGCTTTGCCGACTTTCTTTTCAACTTGCAATTCAATCGGCAAGCCGTGGCAATCCCAACCTGGCACATAAGGCGCGTCGAAACCGCTCAAGGTTTTTGATTTCAAAATGAAATCTTTCAAGACTTTGTTGACCGCGTGACCAATATGAATTTCGCCATTCGCATACGGCGGGCCATCGTGTAACACGAATTTTGGACGGTCTTTTGAAACTTCACGAATTTGTTGATACAAATCGGCAGCTTGCCATTTTTTGAGTTGTTCAGGTTCGCGTTGTGCTAAATTGCCTTTCATCGCAAAGCCCGTGCTGGGTAAATTCAACGTTTTTTTGTAATCAGCGGTCATATTTTTAAGTCCAAACTAGAAATTTATGTTCAATTATTATAACGCACTAATTTTTGAGCGCGGCGTTCTAATCAAATCAAAAAAAGGGAATCTAAAAATTTAGACCCTCTTTTTCAATTTCTATTGTTCACCGTATTTTGAAATGTGCCATTTCTTTGGCTAAATGTTGCGTTTGCGATTCGAGTAATTCAGCCGCCGCAGCCGCTTCTTCAACTAATGCGGCATTTTGTTGGGTGACGCAATCCATTTGAGTGACCGCTTGATGAATTTGATCAATACCTGAGTTTTGTTCAATCGATGCAGCAGCAATATCAGACATTACGATGGTTACTTTTTGAATGGAATCAACAATGTCTTCCATCGTTTTTCCCGCTTGTTCAACTTGTTTGCTACCGCTTGAAATTCTATCCACGGAATCACTTATTAAGCGTTTAATTTCACCCGCTGCGCTAGCGGCACGTTGCGCTAAATTGCGAACTTCAACCGCCACCACGGCAAAACCTTTGCCTTGATCGCCTGCTCGCGCAGCTTCAACAGCGGCGTTCAACGCTAAAATGTTGGTTTGAAAGGCAATATCGTCAATTACTGTAATAATATCAACAATTTGATGGGATGATTCGTTAATGTTCACCATTGTTAATACTACATCATCAACGACTGCCACGCCTTTTTTAGCCGTGGTTGAAGCTCTTACCGCAAGATCATTCGCCTGTTTAGCATTATCGGTATTTTGTCGTACTGTCGCACTCAACTCTTCCATGCTTGCCGCCGTTTGCTCCAAACTTGCGGCTTGTTCTTCGGTTCGATGTGATAAATCGTTATTTCCAGCCGAGATTTCATTTGCCGCTGAAGCAATGGCTTCGCTAGATTCTTTAATGCTTGCCATCAATGTTTTCAAATTAGCATTCGTGTGATTGATATTTTCAGTTACTCTGCCAAAAACACCAGGGTATTCCATCGTAATAACTTGCGTTAAATCACCTTCTGCAAGAGCTGAAATGACACGTTCAATTTCATTTAAACAACCTAATGCAGTAATTGTTTTGTTGATATTTTCTTTGAGGGATAACATTTCGCCTCGTCCGTTAGCGGTGACACGATGTTCAAAATCACCTCCAGCAATGTATTCCATTACTTGCACAATATCTTCGAGCATTGTTCGCATAGCGGTTTGCGATGCGACTGCTTTTTCAATCGTTTCTTTAAAACGCCCTTCAACATTCGCCACAATCACTTTAGAAAAATCGGCGTTATAGATTGAATTTGTTACGTCGTTTAGGGCAAACATGGTAATTCTAAGTCTTGCAATGGTTTGATTGATGCTGTCTTTTACTTGCACAAATTCACCAGGCATATTCGCTTTGATTTGTGCGCTTAATTCACCTTTTGAAACATCTTGCATCACCGCGCATATATCATCGGTACTGTCTTTGAGCGTTTGCCTTGCATCATCAACAAAATATAACAAGCTGCTTTTATCGCCTGCTTTCATGTCGAGTTTCATTGAGAAATTGCCTTTAGAAAGCTCTTTTACGGCGTTGACGGTGTAACTTAGCTCGCCACCAAGTTGGCTTAAAATAATGTTGATAATGATATAACCCAGCAATAAACCTAAAATAATCGCCAAAACCGCTACGACAATTAACGTGATAACAATGGCGTTACGTTTTTCAACCATACTGGTTTGGGCTTCTTCGGCAGCTTCCATTGCTTGTTTTACAACGGTATCGCCTAAGGTTTTCATTTTAGGCAAAACAAGCGTCATCAAATTTTTATTCAAATCAACCCATTTATACGCCGCTGTTTCGTAACTTTTTGCTGCGTTATAAAACACGGTAATTTTTTCTTGTTCTCTCGTATCGGAAGCCATTTTTTTCAACGACTCTAAATGCTCAAGCATCGTCGAAAAATCTTTTTTCATGCGTTCAAAAATCACGGGATCAGGATTTAACATATAACGTTTTTCATCAGCGCGAATCACATACGTTAATTTCCAAATATCTGTCGCGATATTGGTTTTTTTAACCAGCGTTGCATCTAATTTGTCGTCTAATTGTTTGCGTTTTTCTAACACATATTCTTGCGCTTGCAACGTAGCAAGCTCGCCTTCGTGTTCTAATTTTTCGGTTTCTTTGCCGATATTTACCAGTAAATCAACGCCTTTGTAATAAAGATTTTTGTATTCATTTGTACCCGACCGCGCAGCTTTGGATTTATCTAACAAACCGTCGTTGCTCGATGTGCCATCAATTTTATCAAGCGTGCTGTTGATGGTTTCAACATCTTTTTTCGCGTTTTCAAACGCTTCGGCCGCCCGTTTTGTATTGGTAATCGAAGCATTTGCATTCAATAAATAATTTTTTTCTTCCAATATAGTCAAATACGCATAGCGTTCAACATTGGTACTTAATACCAGTTCATCGAGTTTTGACTTAATGGACGACAACCCGATATTGGTAATCACCAGTAGTAAAATGGCGGTAATAATACCGATACCAACAAGCAAATAGGCTTTGTATTTGATGGATAAATTTTGGATGAATTTCATGTTATTTTTCGATTGTGAAATAGTGTGTGTATTTTTAGTCAGTCAAAATACAATTGAAAACAATTTGTTATTTTGTTTATCGACACTGAGACAAAATTGTGTAGAAACTTTGCAATCATCAATCCGCCAGCAATAAGGCTAAAAAATCATCAGCGGGTAATGGCTTACTTTTAATATATCCCTGATAAATATCACAGCCTTTTTCTTCCAAGAAAGCCAGTTGTTCAGGTGTTTCTACCCCTTCGGCTAATACTTTGAAACCCAAAATTTTTCCCATCGCAATAATCGTCGCGGTAATTTCCATATCGTCTTTGAGTTGTGGAATATCGTCGATAAAACTTTTGTCGATTTTCAAGACGTGTAGTTGTAAACATTTCAAATATGCTAACGACGAATAACCCGTACTGAAATCATCAATGGCAAGTCTAATTCCTTGCTCACGCAACGAGTTTAAAACATTGACTACTTTTTCTTGATTTTCCATTAAACCGCTTTCGGTTAATTCGAGTTCTAATCGTGCGGCGGGAAAACCTGTATCGCGTAACGCATTCATCACTAATTCATTCAAATCACAACGCCGAAATTGAACGGGCGACACATTCACAGCAATCGTTAATTCGGTAATTCCCAAATCCATCCAAATTTTACCTTGCCGACACGCTTCGTAAACCACCCATTCACCAATTTTTTCGATTAATCCTGTTTCTTCGGCTAATGGAATAAACGAATTTGGTGGAATCAAACCATTTTCAGGATCAATCCAGCGAATCAAGGCTTCTGCGCCAATAATTTTACCCGTCGAAATTTCAACTTGCGGTTGATAATACAATCGTAATTCTTGATTGGTAATTGCACGACGCAAACGTGTTTCTAATTCTATGCGCTCACGCACCACAACAGTTAATTCTTCTGAAAAATAAGCAAACCGCCCACGCCCAGCATCTTTTGCATGGTAAAGCGCAGTGTCCGCGTGATCAATCAGTAATTCTGGATCGTTTCCGTGTTCTGGATAAAGACTAATACCAATGCTTGCACCAATTTGTACATTATCACTTTGTATAAGTTGGAATGGTAAATTCAAATCATGCACAATCAATTCGGCGACTCGTGCTGCATCATCAACGTGGGCAATGTCCTTGAGTAAAATAATAAATTCATCACCCCCTAAACGCGCCACGGTATCCACATCACGCAAACGATGTTGAATTCGTTGCGACACTTGAATCAATAATTCATCACCTGCCAAATGTCCAAAATTGTCATTAACGGCTTTGAATTTATCCAAATCCATCATTAACAACGCTAACAACTTTCCTTCACGTCTTGCAGATTCAATGCCGTAACGCAAACGTTCTGACATTAAACGTCGATTTGGCAATCCTGTTAGAGGATCATAAAACGCGAGTTTTTGAATTTTTGTATCGTCACGATACCGTTCAATCATCAACATGACTAAATTTGCATATTGTTCAATCGCCACTAATTCACTAGATTTAGGAATAATCGGATAACGATGATAAACCGCAAAAGTTCCTAATACTTCATCTTGACTATTTTTAATGGGTTGTGACCAGCAAGATTGCACATTGGCACGTTTTGCCAATTCCCGATAATTTTCCCAATAAGGATGCGTGAAAATATCTTCAATAATAACGGGTTCACCACAAAATGCCGTCGTTCCACATGATGCTACACCGTCACCAATCACTAAACCATCAATGGCATTGTTATAAAATTCGGGCAAACTGGGTGCTGCGCCGTGATGCAATGTCCCCTTTTCACGATTTAACAATAACACCGAACAAATCATATTCGGATATTGCATTTCAATGCCATGAATCAATTCTGTTAACAGCGCGTGCAACGTGTGTAAATCAATTGTATTGCTACCGACTTTTTTCAAAATTTGGTTGTGTAACGCTAAATCATTACTTTGTCGCAACAAGGCATTTGCGATTTTGTGTCGTTCTTTGTTTTCACGACGAATCGATTTATACGCAATTAACAAAATCAGAATAATAAAAATAATCACACCGCTCGCCACAAATGCGATACCAAAATAACTATGTAATTTCCCTTTATCAAATTTCACGTCAGAATCGTAAATAAAGTTTTCCAATCGTTCCGACACTTTCGACTTTTCTACCATCCCTGCTTTTACAAGTGTATCCGCCATACTTTGCCAACGTGCTGGATTCATGTGACCAATTTCGATTAAATCTGGCACAATCAGCGGACGAATTGCTTCCGCTTCATATTGCAAATGCCGACGCGATTTTTCAACGTAGTATTTGTTAATGATTAACTCAATAATTTCATCGGAATGTTCTAAAGCATAATTCCAACCTTCAATACTGGCTTGGCGAAAGGCTTTAACTCGCTCAGGGTGTTGGCGAATTTCATTTTCTGTTGTGAACAAAATATCACTGTAAAAATCCACACCATAATTGCGCGGATTGATAACGGCAAAAGGGAAATTCTGCCATTTCAATAAATAGGCTTCATTCGTTAAATACGCATTGTAAGCATCAACGCGACCATCAATTAAATCTTGAAGTTCAAAGCTGCTTGGCAAAATACCCACTGTGTTGAGATCAACACCTTCATTCCCTAACATTGCCAACAAATCGGTATCTGTTGATTTGTTTAGCATCATCACTTTTTTGCCGATTAAATCACTTGGCGATAAAAGGTCTTTTCGTGCCAATAAAACAGATGGTGAATGTTGATAAATTGCCGCCAATGCAACTAATGGCGCACCGTGCAAACGCTCATAGAGTAATTCGCTGTTGGCTTCACCATATTGTGCATTGCCTTGTAAAACTTCTTGAATGGGCGTTTTTTCGGGTGAACCTTGATGAATAACAACATTTAAACCCGCTTTCGCGTAATAGCCTTTTTCAAGCGCGGCGTAATACCCTGCGAATTGAAATTGATGATGCCAGCGCAATTGCAAATTCACGGTTTCATTAGCCAATGCACTTCCTGAAAGAAGCGCGATTAATAAACCCACTTTGATTTTCATAATTTCTACAACGAATTCAAAATCGGAAAAAGTAATTTAATTTCAGTGAATTGCCCTAATTCAGAATTCACTAAAATATGTCCGCCCGAGGTATGTACCATGCCACTCACCGTTGATAAACCTAACCCCGTACCTTTTCCCACTTCTTTTGTGCTGAAAAAAGGATCAAAAATTCGAGTAATCATTTGAGGTTCAATCCCTCTGCCATTATCCCTCACGCTTAATTCAATCAAATCGCCTTTAATAAGCGCAGCACACGCAATACACTGTGTATTCACATCTAATGCAGGTTTCAATGTAATCGTAATTTTTCCACCCCGTTCTTCCATGGCATCACGCGCATTCACTACCAAATTTGTCACGATTTGATATAAATCAATCGCATCAATATGGATATTTTCACAACAATCATGCTCCGCTTCTGGTAAACATTCGCAAACTAATTCTATTTCAACTCGATTAGTGAGTGCAGGTCGCAACATTCCTAAAACTTCATTGATAACATCTAATGTTGGTTTAGAGATAATTTCTTGTTTTTTGGTATCTTGACGGCAATATATCAGCATTTTTTCTATCAATTCAGCTGCACGTCTGCCCGCTATATCAATTTGATGCGTGTTATTTTCGATAATTTTCCGCAATGATTTATCAGTAATCTCTTCACCCATCAATTTATTCATTTCGTTAAAACCAAGCATACACGCCAAAATGTTATTAAAGTCATGTGCAATGCCCGAAGTGAGTCGCCCAATGCTTTCTAATTTTTGCATGTGATTTACTTGTCGGCATAAAAGTTGGTGACTTTTTTCCATTTCGCGGCGTTTTTGATTCTCACGTCGCATACCGTTAAAGGCAATAAGCAAAATAACCAGTACAAACAAAACCAAAATAAATATCAAAACGCCCGTTGTTACATAACGCTGTAACATCGTTTTATCCATAGTGACATCAAAAGAAGGCATAAAACCCAATAATCGCTTGTTTGCATCTCGTCGTGACACTAATTTGTTTTCAACAAAAACATCAGCCATACGCTTCCATCTCGTTGAATTCATATTACCCATTTCAACCAAATCCGACATAAGCAATGGGCGCATTGCGTGTGCTTCAAAAAGCAATTCGTCTTTGCTTTTTTTGGAATGATATTTTGTGATTAACAAATCAATAATTTCTTCGGGATGCTGCATTGCATAATTCCAACCATCAATACTTGCTTGCCGAAAAGCTCTTGCGCGAGCAGGATGTTTTGAAATTTCATTTTCTGTTGAGAATAAAATATCGCTGTAAAAATCGACACCGTAAATGCGTGGTTCTAATACGTTAAATTTGATATTTTTCTTTATTAACGAATAGACCTCATCGGTGCTATAAGCCGCATAGCCATCGACTTTTTCATCAATGAAATCTTGGATATTTAAACTAATCGGTATGATTTCAACTTGTTTTTTAGAAACGCCCGCGTTGCTCATCATGCCCAAAATATCGTCATCACCATCGCTCGCCATTAACATCACTTTTTTGCCGATTAAATCGCGGGGGGATTTGATATTTTCACGAACGACTAAAACGGATGGCGAATGCTGAAAAATTGCGGCTAAAGCAACCAATGGTTCACCATGTAAACGCTCGTGAAGAACTTCGCTATTGTCCACACCATATTCAGCATGATTTTGTAACACTTCCTGAATGGGCGTACTTTTATTAAAACCTTCGTGAATCACGACATTCAATCCCGCGTCTTCGTAATAACCTTTTTCTAGTGCCGCGTAATAACCCGCAAATTGAAATTGATGCAGCCAACGTAATTGTAAATGCACAGTATCATTAGCAAGCACTGTTCCTGAAAATAGTGCCGCTAAAAAGCACACACTTAGACGTGTTTTGCGAAAAATGGGTGTAAAAAACGTGGACTGCACTGTTTTAATCATAATGTTCTAAAAAGCCTGAAAGTTAGCGTGAACGACGATTTTTAAGCGTCGAGTCTTTACCGAAATCCGTGTATTTTGTTTTAAACGTTTGTGTTTTTACAGACGACTCAAAACCTTTTGGTTGATAACTTGGAATCAAATGATGTTTCCCATTGCCGATTAAATCAGCCCTACCCATTTCTTTCAAGGCTTGTCGTAATAAATCCCAATTTTTCGGGTCGTGATAACGCAAAAAGGCTTTTTGTAAACGGCGTTGTTTCACGCTTTTTGGAATACTGATGTTTTCGGCTTGGCGATTTACTTTTTTCAAACTGTCTTTGCCTGAATGATACATTGCCGTTGCAATCGACATTGGCGAGGGCAAAAACGCTTGAACTTGGTCAGCACGGAAATTATTGCGTTTCAACCACAACGCGAGCTGCAACATATCTTCGTCAGTTGTTCCAGGATGTGCGGCGATAAAATAGGGAATCAGATATTGTTCTTTGCCCGCTTCTTTTGAAAAACGGTCGAACATTTCTTTAAATCGGTCATACGTTCCCATGCCAGGCTTCATCATGCGTGAAAGCACGTTTTTTTCGGTATGTTCAGGCGCGATTTTCAAATAACCGCCAACGTGATGCGTCACCAATTCTTTCACATATTCAGGCGATTCAACGGCTAAATCGTAACGCAAACCCGATGCAATAAAGATTTTTTTAATGCCTTTCAAACCGCGTGCGCGACGATAAAGTTTTATCAGCGACGAATGGTCAGTGTTTAAATTTGGGCAAATTGAAGGATAAACGCACGATAATTTTCGGCACGCGCTTTCAATCGATTTATCTTTGCACGCGAGACGATACATATTCGCTGTCGGGCCTCCAAGGTCAGAAATATGTCCCGTAAATGCAGGTGACGTATCACGAATCGCCTCGATTTCTTTGATAATCGAGTCTTCGCTGCGACTTTGAATAATGCGCCCTTCATGTTCGGTAATTGAACAAAAACTACAACCGCCAAAACAGCCGCGCATGATATTGACTGAATGCTGAATCATCTCAAATGCGGGAATGTTTGCTGTTCCATAACTTTTATGCGGCAAACGCGAATAAGGCAAATCAAATACGCCGTCCATTTCTTGCATCGTTAAAGGAATTGGCGGCGGATTTATCCACACTTCGCGGTCGCCATGTTTTTGAATCAGTGGACGCGCGTTATACGGATTAGTTTCGCTGTGCATCACACGCGACGCATGAGCGTAAAAAATTGGGTCATTTTTCACGGTTTCATACGCTGGCAAACGAATTGCGGTTTTTTCGCGCAAGGTTTTAATGTTTTGAATCATTGGCGCGACTTTGATTTCGTCTGAATTTTCGTTTTCGGATTTATCGCAAGGTGGTTCTTCTTGATACGGATTTATCGGCGGCGCAATTGCGCCTACTTTGTCAAAATCGGTTGAATCTTTCACCGCAAAATCCGCTGGGATTTCTTTCACAAAATGTGCTGTACCTCGCATGAATTTAATGTCTTGAATTTTTTCGCCTTTCGCCAAACGGTGCGCGACTTCTACGATGGCGCGTTCTGCGTTTCCGAATAACAATAAATCGGCTTTTGAATCGAGCAATACCGATTTTTTCACGGTATCCGACCAATAATCGTAATGCGCGATACGGCGCAAACTCGCTTCAATTCCGCCAATAATAATCGGCACATCTTTGAACGCTTCACGACAACGATGCGAATAAACAGAAGTCGCGCGGTCGGGACGTTTAGCCGCTTCGCCGTTTGGCGTGTAAGCGTCATTGGAACGAATTTTTTTGTCTGACGTGTAATGATTTACCATCGAATCCATATTGCCGCTGGTAATGCCAAAAAATAAATTCGGACGACCTAATTTTTGAAAATCCTTCGCGCTTTTCCAATCGGGTTGAGCAATCATACCGACGCGAAAGCCTTGCGCTTCCAACATTCGCCCAATTAACGCCATACCAAAACTAGGATGATCGACATACGCATCACCACTCACAATAATAATGTCGCAACTATCCCAACCCAATTCGTCCATTTCGGCACGACTCATCGGTAATTGTGGCGCGATACCAAAACGGTGCGCCCAGTATTTGCGATAACTAAAAAGGTTTTGAGGCGTAATAGAAAATTGTGGCATTTAGTAACTCGTAAAAATTATTTATTTAGAGTGGAATTGTAGGCGATTAAACATTTTCATCGATAAGTTTTTTACTCATAAAATTGA
>SESH01046812.1_pt1 | contig 11463 bp, 9 predicted proteins | sample 3171561 | NCBI WGS metagenome assembly SESH01 (sample SAMN10866947, study PRJNA518727) | freshwater metagenome | biome: subpolar coniferous forest; feature: holomictic lake; material: water; isolation source: holomictic Lake 442 2011 16.5 m and 2014 13 m | place: Canada: near Kenora, Ontario
CGTATCGACGATGTTGATGCGGTACTCGTTCCAGCGGATCGCCGTGTTCTTGGCGAGAATCGTGATGCCGCGCTCACGCTCGAGGTCGTTCGAGTCCATGACGCGATCTGGCATGACCTTGCGCGCGTCGAGGGTGTTCGACTGCTTCAGCAGCTGGTCGACGAGCGTCGTCTTACCGTGGTCGACGTGCGCGATGATGGCGATATTACGGAGTTTCGAAATCACGGTTGGGTCTCGTCCGGGTCCGGACATGGGGACCCTAAGCTAAGCCGCCCATTATACGAGGTTTTTCCCCTCAGCGGCGACTGTCGCTCAACGGGGCTTGGGGGGGGCCACAGGAGCCGTCGCCGGCGGGGCCGGGGCGCTGACCAGCAGCGGGAAGGCGAAAGTCCTGGCCTGCGGGCCCTCCGGCAGCTCCAGCGTGACCTTGACCATCAGCACCCGGGTGCCCACCTCGGCCGACTGCAGGCGCAGCTGCAGTGGAATAACCGTTCCGGCAGCGACCTTCTCATGGCTGGCCTGCGCCTCCGGCTCCAGCACTGTCAGGCCGTCGCTGGCAGAGACCTCAACCCGCAGCAGCGGCACCGGCGCGCCCGGCAGCAGGGCGACGCCGACCACGAAAGGCACGCCGGGCGTCGGCACGGCGGCAAGATCAAAACGGGCCTCGACCGGCGCCGCACTGACCCCGATGGGGACACCGGCGGCCATCGTGTGATTGGCGCGCTGCACCGCAGCATCCGCGGGGGCATCACGGGGAACCGCCGGCTGGGAGCTCACGACGGGCGCCACGACGCCCTGCCCAGCGCCGCGATGGCAGCCTGCCAGCAGCAATGCTAGCGCCGCCAGGGCCAACAGCCCGCCGCGAGCGGAACGGCCGCCGGAGGAGCTAAGCCTGCTGGGGTAGACGTACATGTCGATCCTCCGTGACGACAACTATAACCGCAGCGGCGCCCCGTCCAGCGCCTCCAACTGCTCCTGCAACTCGTTCACGTGATTATCCCAGTAACGCGGGCCACCGAACCACGGAAACGCCTTCGGAAAGGCCGGATCATGCCAGCGCCGCGCAAGCCAGGCGGCGTAATGCATCATCCGCAGGGCACGCAGCGCTTCGATCAGGCCGAGCTGGACGCGATCGAACTCGAGAAACTGCTCGTAGCCTTCCAGCAGGTCGCGCCATTGCGAGCGAGCTTCCTCGCGCCCGCCCGCCACCAGCATCCAGATATCCTGCACCGCCGGCCCGCCCATGCAATCGTCGAGGTCGACGAAATGCGGCCCCTGCTCCGTCCACAGCACGTTGCCACGATGGCAATCACCGTGAATTCGCAGCTGCCGGCAGGGGCCGGCCGCTTCGAAGGCCAGCTCGATCCGGTCGATCAGGGCGTCGCTGAGCTCGGCGTAGCGCTCGACCTGATAGTCGGGCAGCCAGTCGCCGCCGAGGATGAAATCGGCCGATCCCACCCCCAGCCGGGCGATATCCAGCGCCGGTCGGTGCTCGAACGCACGGACCCCGCCGACGCGGTGCATGCGCCCGAGAAAGCGCCCCATCAGCTCGCGGTCCGCCGCGGTATCGAGGTCCGGCCAGCGCCCGCCGCGCCGCGGGTACACGGCATAGGGGTAGCCCTCGACCTCAAAGAGCGTCTCGCCCGCCTGCACCAGCGGCGCGACCACCGGGATCTCCGCCGCCACCAGTTCCAGCGCAAAGGCGTGCTCCTCCAGCACCGCGGCACGGGTCCAGCGCCCCGGGCGATAGAACTTCACCACCACCGGCTCGGCGTCCTCGATACCCACCTGATAGACGCGGTTCTCGTAACTGTTCAGCGCCAGCACCCGCCCATCCGAGAGCCGCCCGCCGCGCTCGACCGCCTCGATCACCAGGTCCGGCGTCAGGCGGGCGTAGGGGGTTTCGGCAGCGTCGGCAGGCAGAGTCGGAGGCATGGCGCGATTATGCCGAAGCGCGCCCCTCGCCCCCGGCCTATCCGCGGCGATCACCGTAATTCACACCCACTTGGTATCCTCGGCCGTGGTTTTCCAGACACAAGGGCACTCGACGTGAACTCCAAGGGCATCCTCGTCACCGGTGGCGCCGGCTACATCGGCAGTCACGTCGTGCGCCAGCTCGGTGTGGCGGGTGAGCGGGTCGTGACGCTCGACAACCTGTCGCGCGGCTACGCGGACGCGGTCACCTATGGCGAGCTGGTGGTCGGCGACACCGACGACGAGTCGTTGCTGCGGCGCGTACTCGCCGACCACGACATAGGCACCGTGATGCACTTCGCGGCCTTCACCATCGTCCCCGAGTCCGTCGCCCAGCCGCTGCGCTACTACCGTAACAACGTCGCCGCGACCCGCACGCTGCTGGAGTGCTGCGTCGAGGCAGGCGTCGAGGGCTTTGTGTTTTCCTCTAGCGCCGCGGTGTACGGGACGCCGCCGGGTGGCATCGCTTCCGAAGACTCCCCCACCGCGCCGATCAACCCCTACGGCACCTCGAAGCTGATGTGTGAGTGGATGCTGCGCGATCTGTCGGCAGTCGCGCCGCTGCGGCATGTTGCACTGCGCTACTTCAATGTCGGCGGCTCCGACCCCGGCGGCCGCATCGGACAATCGACGCCGCTGGCGACGCTGCTGACCAAGGTGGCCGCCGAACACGTCGTCGGCAAACGCTCGCACGTGGCGATTTACGGCACCGACTATCCGACACCGGACGGCACCGGCGTGCGCGACTACATCCACGTCGAGGACCTCGCTGCCGCTCACCTGTCGGCGCTGCGCTACCTGCGCGGCGGTGGCACCTCGGTCACGCTCAACTGCGGCTACGGCCACGGCCACAGCGTGCGCGAGGTGCTCGCCGCGGTTGAACGCGCGGCCGGCGTGCCGCTGGTGATCCGCGAGGAGCCACGCCGGGCCGGCGACCCGCCGGTGCTCATTGCCAGGGCCGAGCTGATCCGCCAGACCCTCGACTGGCAACCGCGCTACGACAGCCTCGAGCAGCTGGTCGGCGACGCACTGCGCTGGGAGCGCACCCTGGCCGCCGGCGGCGGCCCGCGCCGTGGCTGAGCGCAACCGCAGGCTGCCGCCAGCGCACTGCTGATATCATCATCCCGATGCAATTCAGGCGTCCTAAGTCACTGAGCGGCCTGCTGTTGATCGGCTTCGCGCTGGTCTCGATCCCGTTGCTGCTGGCGGTGGTGCATGCCACGATCCAGATGCGCCAGCTGACCCGGCAGAGCGAGGATCTGGTCCGCTATAGCGTCGCGGCAACCCGCCACTCGCAGGAGTTGTACCAGCAAGCCAACGCGCTGCAGCGCACCGCCGGCCTCTACCAGCTGATGGCCGACGAGAACCTCAAGGCGGACTTCAGCACCGACCACGCTAAGTTCCTGACCACCATCACCGACCTCGACCGCATCCAGAGCGACGCGGCGACGCATCGACTGAGCGAGCTGATCCGCAACACGGAACGACAGTTGCTCGAAGCGGTCACGGCCAGCAACGGCGCGTCGCCGGCGCTTGCGAGCCAGATCGACCGGTTCGTCGCGGTCTACGCGCCGATCGATGCCCTGGGCCGCACGGTGCACGCGAGCGTCGATGCACGCCTGACCGATTTGCAGGTCACCGCCGAACGCACGCAGCTACGGCTGTACTGGCAGGCGGCTGCGCTCGCACCGGTAACCCTGGTCATCGTGCTGGTGTTCGTTAACCTGCTCGCGCGGCCGATTCGCCAGATCGATCAGGCCATCAGCGAGCTCGGACGTGGCACGTTTTCACGGCCCATAGCGGTGCACGGACCGAGCGACCTCGAGCGACTCGGCCGCCAGCTCGAGTGGCTGCGCTCCCGTCTGCTCGACCTGGCACAAGAGAAGAACCGGTTCCTGCGACACATGTCTCACGAACTGAAGACGCCACTGGCTAACATCCGTGAAGGCACGGAACTGCTGATCGAAGGCGCCGTCGGCGACCTCGACGCAAACCAGCGGGAAGTAGCGAGCATTCTGCGTGAGAACGGCATCAAGCTGCAGCGGCTGATCGAGAACCTGCTGTCCTACAGCGCCTGGCAGTCGAAATCCGTGGGACTGGACCTCAGCCAGTTCTCGCTACGCAGCCTGGTCAGCGCCGTCATCAGCGCGCAGCAACTGACGCTGGTGGCGAATCGCATCCACGTCGATCTGGAGGTGGACGACATCCAGGTGACCGCCGACCGCGGCAAGCTGCGCCTGATCCTGGACAACCTGCTCTCCAATGCGGTCAAGTTCACACCGCGCGAGGGCAAGATCTCCATCCACGGCCACGCCAGCCAGGAGCAGTTGGTGATTGACCTGATCGACAGCGGCTCCGGCATACCCGCCGAAGACCGCAAGCACATCTTCGAAGCCTTTTATACCGGCACCGGCGGACAGTCTGGCAAGCTCAAGGGCACCGGCATCGGTCTGTCGGTCGTAATGGAGTTTGTGCAGGCTCACGGCGGTACAATTGAGCTGGTGGACGGTCCTCACACGGGGGCCCATTTTAGAATCTGGCTACCGGCACGCCCGGCGACGGTCATCGACGGCAGCAAGGACGAAGCGGAAGCATGAGCAGGACCCAGGCAATTTGGCGGCTCGCACTGCTCATCGCAGCCGGCGCAGTGGCGTCCTGCGGTACGATGCCCGCGCCGTTCGGCGGCCTGCGCGCGCGCGCCGACAACAGCACCCTGAACCGTCCCGCCGCAGATGCCGAAGCGGCGCGCAGCTATCTGGCGGACCTCGCGACGATGCAGGCAGGGCCGCCCTCGCGGCAGGCCGAGGACCTGCAGGCGGCCAAGGGCGCGGCGGAAACCACCCCCACCACCCTGAACCGGCTGCGCTATGCGTTGATGCTCGGACTGCCGGGACACCCGGGGTCCGACCCTGTCGCAGCTCGCAGACAGTTGTCAGATTTGCTGGCAAGGCCAGAATTGCTGCTGCCGACGGAGCGCTCGCTCGCCTCGGTACTGCTCGCGGACGTCAGCGAGCGGCTCGTGCTGATTGCGGAGAGCCGGCGTCTGCAGGAAGAGGCGTCCAGTCACGACAAGGAGCGGATGGCCGCGGTGACGCGCCGTCTGCAGACCGAACAGGAAGAGAGCGCGCGCCTGCGGCGCGCGCTCGAGGATGCGCAGAAGAAGCTCAACGCGATCACGCAGCTGGAACGATCGATTAGCGGCAGGGGGAACCCGCCGAAACCCTAGAGACATCGAGGCTAACGAATGCAGGCCCTACGCAAAGACTCCCAGAAACGACGCGCCAAGATCCTGGCGGTAGATGACGACCCGGGACTGCTCCGCCTGCTGACCATCCGCCTGCGGTCGGAGAACTACGAGGTAGAAGCCGTGCAGAGCGCCGCCGACGCGCTCGCAGCGGTCGGGCGTTTCCGCCCCGACCTCGTCATCACCGACCTGCGCATGGACCAGATGGACGGCATCGGCCTGCTCAAGGAGCTACAGGTCCGCTACCCCGGCCTGAAGGTCATCCTGCTGACCGCCCATGGCACGATCCCGGATGCCGTCCGCGCAACACAGAGCGGCGCGTTCAGCTTCATGACCAAGCCGGTCGAGAAGCAGGAACTACTCGAGCAGGTGCACAAGGCGCTGAAGATCTCCGGCTTCCCCGGCGTCGACGAGGAATGGCGCGACGAGATCGTCACCCGCTCACCGCTGATGGAGCAGAAGCTCTCGCAGGCCAACATGGCGGCGAGCACCGACGCGCGAATCCTGCTCACCGGCGACGCCGGCGTCGGCAAGAAACTGCTGGCGCGTGCGATTCACCGCGCCAGCACTCGCGCCGCAGGCCCGTTCATCGTGCTCAGCTGCGTCGAGGGTGCCGATAGCGACCTGGAGGCCGATCTGTTCGGCGCGGCGCGCGACGGCAGCGAGCCCCAGCGAGGACTGCTGCAGGCAGCCGCCGGCGGCACCGTCCTGCTGGAGGAAATCTCCGACCTGACGCTGCCGCTGCAGGCGAAGCTTGCGCGCGCGCTGCAGGAGAACCTGGTGCGTCCGGCAGGCAGTGACCACACCGCACCGTTCAACGCTCGGCTGATGGCAACCACCAAGCGCGACCTCGCCGCCCTGATGGCGCAAGGGCGCTTTCGTGAGGATCTCTACTACCGCCTGAACGTCGTGCACATCGACGTGCCCGCACTGTCCCGCAGGCGCGAGGACATCCCGCTGCTGGTCGCCCATTTCCTCGAGCAGATCGCCCAGGAAAGCGGACTGCGCAAGGCCTACGCGCCGGAGGCGGTGGAGTTCCTGGCCACCGCCGAATGGCCTGGCAACGTCCGCCAGCTGCAGTCGGTGGTCCGCCAGAACGCGACGATCAGCCAGACGCTGGTCATCAGCGCAGAGATCGCCGAGCTCGCCGTCGGTGCCGGCGCCGCCGGCCTGCCCTCGTTCGACGACGCGCGTGACGAGTTCACGCGCAACTACCTGGTGCAGATCCTGCAGATTACCGGCGGCAACGTCAGTCAGGCCGCACGGCTGGCGAAGCGCAACCGCACCGACTTCTACAAGCTGCTCTCACGCCACCAACTGTCGCCGGACGACTTCAAGGGTCCGTGACCGTGCCGCGGTCGAGACTCGCGCGCAGCCAGGCGAGTCCGACCACGATCAGCGGCAGGATCATCAGTAGCTGGTAGACGAACGACGCGGCAAGGGCTGCATCGGCCGGTACGCCCTGCGGCTCGAGCATGAGCCGGAACGCCACCTGCACCGAGCCTGCGTAGCCAGGCGCGTTCGGCAGCAGGAACGCCATCACGATTCCGACGACCACCAGGATCGCCGCTCCCGCGCCGATCGTCTGACCGACAACTGCCGCAGACCCTGCAGTGCACACCGCCACCGCGAGCCACTGCGCAAGCGACCAGCCAAACACCGCAAGCGCGGTGCGTAGCGAGCGGACCGGCGCAAGCCCCGCGAGCGCCGCGTCTACCTGCTCAAGTATCCGCCGCTGCAGCGACGCCGGCAGCCAACGCAGCGCCAGCGCCGCGAGCTGGCGCACGAACCCCGGCAGGGCAAGCGCTAGCAGTACGCACGCGGCGAGACCCGCAGCGACGAACGCCAGCAGCCGCACCGCAGCGACCATGCCAGGCGACACCGGTACCCCCAGCAGCGCCGCCGCTGCCAGCAGCAGCACGCCAAACAGGTCAAAGACGCGTTCGGCGACGATTGATGACAGCACGGCGGAAGCGGCGTAGCCGTGACGCCGCTGCAAGGCAAAGGCGCGCACGAACTCCCCCGAATGCGGCACGAGCGCATTCAGGGCCAACCCGGCCGTGACCGGCCGCAGCAACGCCAGCGTCGAGGGCGCCCGCTCAGCGCCCAGCAGCAGCCGCCAGCGGGCGCTCTTGGTGTAGACGAAGGCGGCGGTACCCGCAACGACCGCGAGCGCCGGTCCACCCCAGTGGCCGGTGGCGAGAATATGCAGCACCGCGTCCACCGGCGTGCCGCGAAAGGCGAGCGTGAGGAACAGCGCCCCGACCAGCACACCGACCGACAGCCCCGCCAGGCGCGACCAGGGGACGCGCATCAATCCGCGCTCAGCCGTAGAAGCGACGGATCGCGTCGACGACGTAGGCCAGCTGCTCGTGCTTGAGCTCAGGGAAGATCGGCAAGGCCAGCGTCTGCGCGGCAGCCCGCTCGGACTCGGGGAAGTCCCCCTGCGTGCCACCCAGATAGCTGAAGCAACCCTGCAGGTGCAGCGGCACGGGGTAATAGATCTCGCAGCCCACGCCCTGCTCGCCGAGGAAGGCCTTCAGCTTGTCACGCTCGGGAACGCGGATCACGTACTGGTTGTAGATGTGGCGCAGGCCAGGCTGTGCATACGGCGTGGTGACCGTGCCGCCAAGCCCGGCCGCCGCGAACAGCTCGCCGTACGCGACCGCGTTGCTGCGACGTCCCTCGGTCCACGCCTCGAGGTGGCGCAGCTTGACGTTCAGCACCGCCGCCTGGACTTCGTCGATACGGAAGTTGCCGCCGATCAGCGCGTGGTAGTACTTCGGCTTGCCGCCGTGCACCCGCAGCACCCGCATCAGTTCGGCCAGTTCCGCATCCTGGGCCGTACATAGACCGGCGTCGCCGAACGCACCGAGATTCTTGGTCGGGAAGAACGAGAAGCAGCCGACGTCGCTGATGCTGCCGGCGCGTGCCCCGCCCAGATACTCCGCACCGATCGCCTGTGCCGCATCCTCGATGACCTTGAGCCCATAGCGACGCGCCAACACCATCAGCGGCGTCATGTCAGCCATCTGCCCGTACAGGTGCACCGGCATCAGCGCGCGGATGCGCGCGCCGCTGGCACGATGCACGAGCACGTTGTCGGTGCTGGTGCACTGCTCGTCGATGAAACGCTGCAGCGCAACCGGGCTGAGGTTGTAAGTCGACGGCTCGATGTCCAGAAAGATCGGTCGCGCACCGGTGCGGGCGATCGTGCCGCCGGTCGCAAAGAAGGTATACGGCGAGGTGATGACCGCATCGCCAGCGCCGATACCGAGCGCCATCAGCGCCAGCAGCAGCGCGTCCGTGCCGGAGGAAACGCCGACGCCATAGGCCGCGCCCGAATACGCGGCAATGGCCGACTCCAGCGCCGTCACCTCGGTACCGAGGATGAAGCCCTGCGACTCGTAGACGCGCTCGAGGATCGGCAGCAGCTCGACCTTGAAGGCCTGGTACTGCAGGCGCAGATCAAGCAGCGGGACTTTCATTGTCGACATCGGCGGAACCCTGGTCTGGCCGCGCTGCGAGCGCGAAGTGCGCCGAAACTGTACACAATCCAGCCTCTGATTGCCCGTCGGGACAACCCTCAAGGGAACCCCGGGAGGCGGATGAAAGGTGCGGTTCAGACGGCGCACGCCGCGATTGCGGCGAATGGCGTCCCCAGAGGGATTCGAACCCTCGTACCTACCGTGAAAGGGTAGTGTCCTAGGCCTCTAGACGATGGGGACGAGGCGCGGCTCCAGTGGCGAGCCAAAAAAGCGTGGTGGAGCTAGTCGGTTTCGAACCGACGACCTCTTGCATGCCATGCAAGCGCTCTACCAGCTGAGCTATAGCCCCACGCGAGAGGCGGCGCATTCTGCGAGGACCGCCACTGCCTGTCAACTCCCCCGGGCGTGATTGATCGCACGGTCGACCCGGCGGAGCACGGTTTCGGCCCCCAGGATCGCAAGGGTCGCGTCGATCGGCGGCGAGACGCCGCTGCCGGAGACCGCCACCCGCAACGGCTGGGCCACCTTGCCGAGTCCCGCGCCGAGTTCGGCGGCCAGCGCCTTGAGCGCGGCGTCCACTGCCGCTCCCGTCCACGGCGTAGCGAGCGCAGCCAGCGCGGCCCGCGCCGCGACCAGGAACGGGGCCGTGTCCGCGTTCAGGTTCTTGGCGGCCGCCTTCGGCTCGTAGTCGGTCGGGTCCTGGAAAAAGAACAGGCTGCCCTCCGCCATCTCCGCCAACGTCCGTGTGCGCTCCTTCAGCGCCTCGGCAATCGCCCCGAGGTCGATGCCTGCCACCTGCACGCCGCGCGCCACCAGCTGCGCCTCGAGCAGCGGCGCAAGATCCGGGCCGGTCAGCCGCATCATGTGCTGCTGGTTGGTCCAGGCGAGCTTGTCGGGGTTCAGCGCCGAGGCGGACTTGTTGACCGCGTCCAGGTCGAACAGCTGCACCAGCTCATCCAGGCTGAACAGCTCCTGGTCGCCATGCGACCAGCCGAGCCGGCCAAGGTAGTTCAGCAGCGCCGCCGGCAGGAAGCCGGCGTCCTTGTACTCGAGCACGCTGACCGCGCCGTGGCGCTTGGACAGCTTGGTGCCGTCAGGCCCCAGAATCATCGGCAGGTGCGCGTACACCGGCGGGGTCGCGCCCATCGCACGCAGCATGTTGATCTGGCGCGGCGTGTTATTGATGTGGTCGTCGCCACGGATAACGTGGGTGATGCCCATGTCCCAGTCGTCGACCGACACACAGAAGTTATAGGTCGGGTTGCCATCCGAGCGCAGGATGATCAGGTCGTCCAGTTCCTCGCTGCGGAACACGATCGGACCATGCACGATGTCATCGACAACAACCTGCCCCTCGTCCGGGTTGCGAAAGCGCACGACCGGGGTCACCCCGGCGATGGGCTCGGCGCGGTGCCGGCAGCGGCCGTCGTAACGCGGTTTTTCCTTGCGCGCCATCTGCCCGGCACGCATTTCGTCGAGCTCGCCCTTCGAGCAGTAGCAGTGGTAGGCGTGACCGGCCTGCACCAGTTGGCCGATCACCTCGTGATACCGCGGGTAGCGCTGGGTCTGGTAGTAAGGACCCTCGTCGGCCTCCAGGCCCAGCCACTTCATGCCGTCCAGGATCACCTGGATCGCCTCGTCCGTGGAGCGCTCGCGATCGGTGTCCTCGATGCGCAGGATGAACGTTCCCTTGTGGCGCCGGGCGTAGAGCCAGGAGAACAAGGCTGTGCGGACGCCGCCAATGTGCAGCATGCCGGTAGGGCTGGGGGCAAAGCGGGTCCTGACGGTCAAGCGCATCTTCCAAGAAAGTGGGGGCGCGAGACTCTATCAGACCGGCGACCCTGAGCGCCGCGACGCTCAGACGGATTGAATGCGGCGCCCGACCCCACTACACTTCGGCCGCGAATCGCGCGGTGGGCGGTTAGCTCAGCGGTAGAGCACTGCTTTCACACGGCAGGGGTCACAGGTTCAAATCCTGTACCGCCCACCAACTTCCCATAAAAATCAATATATTGGGATCGATCAACCGGGAAGCCTAAGCACCGTACGGCATCCATACGGCATACCTAGGAACGAATCGGTCATACGGTCGCCTCGCCGATGGCCAGTCTAACCACCGCCGACCAATGGGCACGTTCCCGCCCGTTTCGACCATATAACGAACTTCCGAAACGGCAGCGGCAGGGCGACTATTGGGTTCATGGACGAACACGAAGTGATGCGCGCCGGGCTAGTCACCGCAACGCGCATGGGGATCACCGTTTCCGGGTTGGCCCGGCTGTTAGGAAACGATGATCGGCTCGCCGCCTATTGCCCAGCATGCACCCGCTGGCAGGCACTAGACCTGCCGAGGCTGGTGACCGAAGGGCATGGTCCTCGCCGACTCGAAGCATTCAAGACGCCGTGTACGCACTGCTGCGGCGACGCCATCGTGCGTGTAGCGCCACGATTCGGGCCGTCGGCGACGCACGCCCCTCCTCCGGGTTCCGGCGCCATATCCTGACTACTATCACGAACCCAAAGGCCCAAGACGACCTTACGTCTCGGGACGGGACGCCGACGCCAATGCCGGGAGGATCGGAAAGCAGCAACGCCGCACAATTCGCTGGCGCGAAACGTCCACGGATTTGATGAAACCGACCTTTTTGAACCGCCGATTTTCAATGACCGATCTGCCACCCCGGCCGGCCCACATGGACGCGGTTCGGCGCGCGCTCGAGGCATGCGCGCGACCTACCGCGCGCCAGGTCCCCCCCG
>SESH01050267.1_pt1 | contig 11445 bp, 8 predicted proteins | sample 3171561 | NCBI WGS metagenome assembly SESH01 (sample SAMN10866947, study PRJNA518727) | freshwater metagenome | biome: subpolar coniferous forest; feature: holomictic lake; material: water; isolation source: holomictic Lake 442 2011 16.5 m and 2014 13 m | place: Canada: near Kenora, Ontario
ATGATGTTCTTCTGCAGCTCCGCATCGAGGGCGAGCAGTCGCTCGCTCTCTTTCTTCTCGAGCCGGCTCAGGGGAATGCCGGTCCACTCGGCCACCACGTGGGTCATCTGCTCCTCGTCCACGACGATGCGGTTGACGTCGCGCGTCTTCTTCCAGGACTCGACCTGCTCGTCCTGCTTGGTCCGCAGCTGCTTTTCCTTGTCGCGGTACTTGGCGGCTTCCTCGAAGTGCTGGGCGGCGATGGCCTGTTCTTTTTGGGCGCAGACTTCATCGATCTCCTTCCCCAAGCTCTCGATCTCGGGCGGACGATTCAGGGTGGTGATGCGGGCCCGGGAGCCGGCCTCGTCCATCACGTCAATCGCCTTGTCGGGCAGGAATCGACCGGTGATATAGCGGTCCGACAGCTTGGCCGCGGCCTCGATCGCCTTGTCGGTGAACGTCGCCTTATGGTGCTCCTCGTATTTGCCGCGAATGCCCTTGAGGATGAGAATGGTGTCCTCCACGGAGGGCGCCTCCACCTTCACCATCTGGAAACGGCGGTCGAGGGCGCTGTCCTTCTCGATGTACTTGCGGTATTCGTTGAGCGTGGTGGCCCCGATGCACTGCAGCTCGCCGCGGGAGAGCGCGGGCTTGAAAATATTGGAGGCGTCCATGGCCCCCTCGGCGGCACCCGCGCCGACCATCGTGTGCATCTCGTCGATGAAGATAATGACGTTTTTCGCGCGCTTGATCTCATCCATCACCGCCTTGATGCGCTCCTCAAATTGCCCGCGGTACTTGGTGCCGGCGACCATCAGGGCGAGGTCCAGGGTCACGACCTTCTTGTCCGCGATGATCTCGGGCACGTTGCCCTTGGCGATTTCCTGGGCCAGGCCCTCGACAATGGCGGTCTTGCCCACGCCGGCCTCGCCGACGAGCACCGGATTGTTCTTGGTGCGGCGGCACAGGATCTGGATGACCCGGCTGATTTCCTTCTGACGACCCACGACGGGGTCCATCTCGCCCTTGCGGGCCAGCTCGGTGAGGTCCCGGCCAAACGCCTTCAAGGCCGGAGTCTTGACCTCTTTCTTGTCATCGGCGCTGCCGCTGCGCGGGGCCACCTCCTCGCCCCCGCTGCCGCCCGCTGCACTGGTGGGGCCGCCCTCCGGGCTTTGCCCGGAGGAAAATTGCGGATCGAGCTCGCGCAAGATCTCGTTGCGGGTGCGTTCGATGTCGATCTCGAGCGTCTTGAGGACGCGGGCCGCCACACCCTCCCCCTCGCGCAACAGGCCGAGCAGGATGTGCTCGGTGCCGACGTAGGAGTGGTTCAGGGCCTTGGCCTCCTTGCCGGCGAGGGCCAGGACTTTTTTGACCCGGGGAGTGTACGGGATGCTGCCGACCGGGGTCTTGGACTCCTGGCCGATGCCGACCTGCTTCTCGACTTCGCCGCGCACGGTTTCGAGATCGAGGCCCATCTTTTGCAGTACGCTGACGGCGACGCCCTGCCCCAGCTTGATCAAGCCCAGGAGCAGGTGCTCCGTACCGACGTAGTTATGATGGAAGCGATCGGCTTCCTTGCGGGCCAGCGCGAGCACCTGCTGCGCGCGCGGGGTGAAGTTGTTCATTGGTTCCATCGTTGGTGCGGGGGTCGGTCGGTTAGCGAATGGTGGTACTGAAATCAGGGGGAGGCATTTTGGCAAACTCCGACCGCAGCCGCTCCGCCCGGAGGACGTCGCGCTGGCCGGGCTCGAAGCTGCCCTTGGCCGCATGCTGGACATGGCCGGGCTGGCATTCGATGAAGAGGCGGTCAATCACGGCCCGCTGCTTGTCGGCATAGACCCCGAGGTCGACGCCGAGCCGGATCAGGGAAAGCAGGTTCATGGCCTCATTGGAATTCAGCAGATAGCCGTTCTGCAGGATGCCAAAGGCCCGGCCGATCTTGTCGTAGAGCTTCTTCGGGTCCGTCTCGATCAACTTTTCCCGGGCGTTCAGCTCCTGGTCGACGATCGTGGTGAGCACGCCGTGCAGGTGCTTGATGATCTCCTCCTCGCTCTCACCGAGCGTGGTCTGGTTGGAAATCTGGAAGATGCTGCCGCTGGCGTCCGAACCCTCCCCGAAGAGCCCGCGCACGGCCATGCCGAGCTGGTTCACCGCCCGCACCACCTTCTCCATCTGGCTGGATATGACGAGGGCCGGCAGGTGCATCATCGCGGAGGCGCGCATGCCGGTACCGATATTCGTCGGGCACGCCGAGAGATAACCCATTTTGGGCGAGAACGCGTAATCGAGGTGCTCCTCCAAATCGGAGTCGAGGGCATTGATCGTGGCCCAGACCTTCTTGAACTGAAAGCCCGCGCGCAGCACCTGGATGCGCAGGTGATCCTCCTCGTTGATCATCACGACGCAGGACTGGTCCTTGCTGATGACGATGCCCGAGCCGGACTTCGAATGACAGAGCTCGCGGCTGATCAGGTGCCTTTCGACCAAAATCTGCTTCTGCAGCTCGTCGAGGGTCTCCACGGGAATCGCCAGGCCGCGCTTCATCTGGGGCAAGGCCGCCACGGCCTGCATGCATTGGTCCCGGATCTCGCGCTTCTGCGCTTCCTTGGCCCAGCCGGGAAAAGGCAGTTTCGCCAGGTTGCGGGCCAGCCGGATGCGGGTCATCAGCACCACGGCGCTCCGGCTGGCGCTGGTGTCCGTGAGTTCGGAATACGAATCGATCAGCTCGTTGATCTTCATCTCAGGCGTTCGGCGTCGGCTCGGAGGTCTGGCGGACCTGGTTGATCTCATCGCGGAAGCGGGCCGCATCCTCGTAGCGCTCGGCCTTGATCGCCTGGTCGAGGTCGGTCTCCAGCTGGCTCAGGCGTTCGACGCGGGACCGGCGGGCCAGGGCCCGCTGCGGGACCTTGCCCGTGTGCACGATGCCCTTGTGCATGGTATCGAGCATCGGCTCCAGCAGATTGGCAAAGTGATCGTAGCAGGCCGGGCACCCGAAGCGGCCGGACTTCTTGAAATCCTGCTGAGTGAAGCCACAGGAGGCGCAGCGAACATCACCGGCGACCTCCGGATTGAGCGAAGCCTTGAGCAGGAGGTCGGCGAGGGAGAATCCGCTGGGGTCCGTCACCCCCTTGGCTTGGGCACACGCCTCACAGAGGTCGACCTTATGGATCTTGTTGTTAACGATCTGGGTAAGGTGGACGGTCGCGGGCTTGGAGCAGAGGTCGCACTTGAGTGAATTGGCCATGTCGGTGGATGAAGAGGCAAGAATAGCAGCCTGTGCTGGAAACGCAAATCGCGGCCAGCACGACCCGCCAGTCCCTGCAGGAAACATGCCGCCCCCGCATGCTGAAGCAAGCGCAGAGGCGGCACCCGGTGGCCTTAAATCCGCGTGCCTTCCACCAATACCTTCTGGCGAAAACTCGTCAGCACCCGGCCGGTGATCGGACCGGGCTTGCCCGTGCCGATGACCCGGCCATCCAGCTTTACCACGGGAATGACCTCGGCCCCGCTGCCGGTCAGGAAGCACTCGTCCGCACACCAGATATCATAGCGGGTCAATTCGGCCTCCCGCAGGGGAATGCCAATCTCCTTGGCAATGTCGAATACCGTGCCCCGGGTGATGCCCTTGAGCGCGCCCGAGGAAGCCGCCGGGGTGAGGATCTCGCCCTTGTGCACGGCAAAAATATTGTCCGCGGTGCACTCGGCCACGTAACCCTGCGCGTTGAGCATGATGGCCTCAAGCGCGCCGGCTTGCTTCGCCTCGATCTTGGCCAGGATGTTGTTGAGATAATTCAGCGACTTCACCGTCGCGGGAAGCATGTCCGGTGAAATGCGGCGGGTCGGCACCGTCACGATGCTCAGGCCGTTGTCGTAATGCTCCTGCGGATAGAGCGAGATCTTGTTGGCGATGATGAAGAGCGTGGGTTTCTCGCACAGCCAGGGCGCCAGTCCGAGATCGCCCGCTCCCCGGGTGATGACGAGGCGGATGTAGCCGTCGGTCAGCTTGTTCCGGCGACAGGTCTCGCACACGACCTCGGCCATGTCGGCCCGGGACAGTGGTACCGTCAGCATCAGGGCCTTGGCGGAATACTCCAGCCGCTCCAGATGCTCCTCGAGCCGGAAGATGTTGCCACCGTAGAGCCGGATGCCCTCAAAGATGCCGTCGCCGTAGAGGAGCCCGTGATCGAAGACGGAAACCTTGGCTTCGCTGGAATCCACGTACTTGCCATCGAGATAAACGATCATGATTTCGCCATTCCACCAAAGACGGCGCCGTTGTCCAGCCCTCACTAAAAATTGGGCTTGTATCGCTGCGGGCACTTTCTGGAGTGGGCGCGGGCCGAATCATCATGCCAATCGCAGATCGTCCTTCGCGTCCCGCGGGGTTCACCCTCATTGAGTTGCTCACGGTCATCGCCATTGTGGGTATATTGGCCGCCCTGATCTTCCCCACCGTCGGCCGGGTGCGGGAGGCTGCCCAGCGCACGGTTGATGCCAGCAATCTCCGCGAGATCGTGAAGGCCGCCACGCTTTATGCCGCCGACAATAACGACCGCCTGCCCGACCCGGCCGCGCTGGCCGGCCAGATTCCGCCCTCCGTCACGGGGGGCGCCGGCCCCTTCCTCTGGGCCGGGATCCTGGCGCAGCGCGGGCTGCTCACCGACCCCAATTTCTATTTTACCAAGAATGACCCCCAATTCAACGGCACCTACCCCACGGCAATCGTCAGCCCCGACGACCACAACGTGCTCGATCCGAGTTTCGTGAACAATCGGGTCCTCAGCTTCGAGCTGGTCGGTGGTCTTCGCCTGACCGACGCCCCGACAACTCCGGTGGCCTTTTCACGGGGCTTGCTGCCCAGTGGATACTGGAGCAGTGCCAATGGCACCTACCGGGACTCGGGCGGCCACATCGCGTTTCTGGGCGGCAGCGTCCAGTTTTACCCCAACCTCGCCGAAGCCGCCACCCAACTCACCCTCAACAGTGGCCGCAAGGGAGCAGCGCTCCTGCAGGCGCTGCCCTACAACGCGAACCCGGCGCTCAATCCCCGCGTCTATGCCACCCCACCGGCCGGGCTGGGCAGCCTCACGGGCACCCCGGCGGAGCGCGCCCCGTGAGCATCGCGGGCGGAAATTTTATTTCTTCACCTTCCATGGGCCTCCGGGTAGCTTGGCCGACCTCATTATGGCCAACGCCGCTACCACTTTCGTCATCGGGCACAAAAATCCGGACACCGACTCCATCTGCTCGGCCATCGCCTATGCCGCTTTCAAGGCCGCCAGCGGCGAAGCCGGCTACGTGGCGGCCCGCTGCGGCAACTCCAACGCCCGGATCGATGCCGTCCTGGCCCGCTTCAACCATCCTCTGCCCGTTTACCTCAGCGATGTGTCGCCGCGCGTCCACGATCTCATGGCGCCCGAGCCGATCGCGGTCACCGACGGCACCACCTGCGCCGAGGCCCTCCAGTTGCTCGACCACCATCACATCACCGTGCTGCCAGTGGTCTCACCGAAAAAACAGGTCATCGGCTCGGTCACGCTGGCCCAGCTGGGGCACTTCTTCATTCCGCGCCTGGACGAGCCGCGCACCATGCGCCAGGTCCGCACCAGCATCGCCCGGATCGTGCAGACCCTGAAGGCCAGCGTCCTGCATGCGCAGGAGGAACACCGCCTTGAGGAACTCTATGTCCGCATCGGCGCGATGGATGTCCGCACCTTCTGGAAAATATCCGAGAAGGAAAAAATCCCGCCCGCCCAGTCCATCATCATCGTGGGCGACCGGCGCGACATCCAGCAGCGGGCGATTGAGCTCGGCATCCGCGTCCTGATCGTCAGCGGCAATCTGCCGGTCGACCCGGCCATTGTCACCCTCGCGCAGCGGCACGGCGTGAGCATCGTCGTCAGTCCGCATGACACCGCCACCACGGCGTGGTTCGTCCGCACCGCCGCCACCATCGAGGGCTTGGTCGACCGCCAGTTCACCAGCCTCAACGCCGACTCGCGCATCGCGGACATCCGGAAAAAATTCAGCCAGTTTTCCCCGCATGCCATGATGGTCACCAGCGAGGATGGCACACTCCTGGGCATCATCACCAAGACCGACCTGCTCAAGCCGGTTCCCACCCGCCTGGTGCTGGTGGATCACAATGAACTCACCCAGGCGGTGCCCGGTGCGGACGAGGTCACGATCACGGAGATCATCGACCACCACCGGCTCGGGCCCATGGCCACGCCGCAGCCGATTCTGTTCCTGAACGAGCCGGTGGGCTCAACCTGCACCATAGTCGCCGACCTGTTCCGCCGGCACGGCCTGAAGCCCTCCGCCGATCTGGCGGGCCTCATGATGTCCGGCCTCATCTCCGACACCCTCCTGCTGCAGAGCCCCACTTCCACCCCCAAGGATGCCGCCGTGCTCAAGTGGCTGGAATCCCATGCGCAGATCAAGGGGGCCGCCCTGGCCAAGGTCATCTTCAGCTCAGGGTCCGTGATTCTCGCCAGCCCGCCGGACAAGGTCGTCCGGTCGGATTTCAAAATCTACGAGGAGGACGGCGTGCGGTTCGCCGTTTCCCAAGTGGAGGAACTCGGCTTTGACAACTTCTGGCAGCACGCCAAAGCCATAACGAAGGCCCTCGCCGAGCTCCGCCTCGAGGAGAAACTGGCCTTTGCCTGCCTGCTGGTCACCGATATCAACACGCAAAATTCACTTATGCTCGTCCAGGGCGACCAGGAGTTCACGCGCCGGATCTCATACGCCCATGTCGAGCAGGACGAGATTTTCGATCTGCCCGGCGTGGTCTCGCGCAAGAAGCAGCTGATTCCTTATCTCACCAGTATTCTCAAGGAAATGAATGCGGACGGCGTGATGCCCACCGCGCGCCGGAAAAGCCCGTCGTCCGCCGGCAAAAATCATTGATCAACCACCGCCCTCACGTGTCGCCGCCCGCCGCCAAATAACTGCGTCATTGCCTTGCGCGGGGCGATTCACCTTCTTGGACAGACATGCCTGCCGACCAAACTTCTCCCGCGCCTGCGCCCAGCGACTTCATCCGTGACATTGTCGCGGGTCATGTGACCGAAAAGCGCTACGCCAAGATCGTCACCCGCTTTCCGCCCGAACCCAACGGGTACCTGCATATCGGGCACGCCAAGTCCATTTGCCTGAACTTCGGCCTGGCGCGCGAAAACCACGGCCAGTGCAACCTGCGCTTCGACGATACCAACCCGGTCAAGGAGGACGTCGAGTACGTCGAGTCCATCACGAAGGATGTCCAGTGGCTCATCGCCGGCTGGGCCGACCACTGCCTCGGCTTCAAACCCAAGGGGGCCCACCCCGCGGCCGTCACGAGCAACGGCCAGCCCGATTTCTTCCTTGGCCCGGTCGCCCCCGGTGCGGGGAGCGAGCCCTTCTTCGCCAGCGACTATTTTTCGCAGCTTTATGAATACGCCCTGACCCTGATTCGCAAAGGCAAGGCTTACGTCTGCGACCTGACCCCGGAGGACACCGACAAGTACCGGGGCGCACCCGACCGCCCCGGCCAGGACAGCCCGTTCCGGAATCGCAGCGTCGCGGAAAATCTCGATCTCTTCCAGCGAATGAAGGCCGGGGAGTTCCCCAACGGTGCGCGCTCCCTCCGCAGCAAGATTGACATGGCCTCGCCCAACATGTGGCTGCGCGATCCCCTGCTCTACCGCATCCGCCATGTGCCGCACCACCATGCCGGGGACCAATGGTGCATCTACCCGCTCTACGACTACGCCCATTGCCTGAGCGACTATCTCGAGGGCATCACCCACAGCGTCTGCACCCTGGAATTCGTCGATCACCGGGCCTTGTATGACTGGGTGCTGGAGTCCCTCGACTTGCCACGCGCCCTGCCGCACCAGTACGAGTTCGCCAAGCTGACGCCGGGTTACACGCTCGTCTCCAAGCGCAAGCTGCTGACCCTCGTCAATGAGAAGGTCGTCACCGGGTGGGACGACCCGCGCATGCCCACGCTTTCCGGCCTGCGGCGGCGGGGCATTCCCGCCAGCGCCCTGCGCCGCTTCGTCACGAGTGTCGGGGTCACCAAGTTCGACAGCCTCACCGACATCGCCGTCTTTGAGCACGCGGTGCGGGACGAGCTCAACCAGATCGCGCCGCGCCGGCTCGCCGTGCTCAAGCCGGTCAAAATCATCCTGACCAACATCCCGGCCGGCGAGGTCATCACCTGCGACGCCACCAACAATCCCCAGAGCGAGACTCCGACCACCCGCCAGGTGGCCCTCACCCGCGAGGTCTTCATCGAGGCGGACGACTTTGCTGAGGTGCCGCCGCCCAAATACTTCCGGCTCAAGCCGGGCGGCGAGGTCCGGCTCAAGTACGCCTGCATCATCAAGTGCGATGACATCGTGAAGGACGCCGGCGGACAGATTGTGGAGATCCGCTGCACGGCGGATCTCACGACGCGCGCCGGCGGACCCAACGTGGACCGCAAGGTGAAAGGCACCATCCATTGGGTCAGTGCCAGCAACTGTCTCGACGCCGAGGTCAGGCTTTACGACCGTCTGTTCACTGTCCCGGAGCCCGCCGCCGAGGAAGACTTCCTCAAGGTCGTCAACCCGAGATCACTCGAGGTGGTCACGGCCAAGCTCGAAGCCTCGCTGGCCGCCGCCGTCCCCACCGAGCGCTACCAATTCGAACGGCTCGGCTACTTTGCCCTCGAGACGAAGGAGGCCGTGCCCGGCCGGCTGATCTTCAACCGGACCATTTCCCTCAAGGATACCTGGGCGAAGTAGGTCGGACGGCTACTTTGCGGCGCCGGCCACAAACAGTTCCATTCGCACGATCCTGAACGGCACACCCTTGCGGCCGATCGCTTCGACGACCTGGGCTTCATCCTGCAGCAGAGCTTCCGGCACCGGGTAGACGCGGTTCAGGCTGCTGGTGCCTGCGGCGGGCCGGCACTCGGTGCTGTTGACAAAAAGGCGCACTTGTTCCGGGGCCATCGTCCCCGCGCCGAATTCAACTCGCAACTCGGCGGACCGCCCCACGGGCTTCGGGCCGGTGGCAATGCGGATCACACAACCGGGTGGCCAGGGAAAGTCCACACCTGAGTCGGTCGCGGGCAGCGCGTTGTCCGCCGGCTCGCCGGGGGCACGGACATCGTGATAGGTGACGGCGTGCAAACGCGGTTGATCCGCCAGGGTTGCCTCGGCTTGCAGGGCATGGCCCAGGGTGCCGATGGAATCCATGCTCCAGAGCCTGGACTTGCCGTCGGGCGCTGGCAGGCGCAGGAGAGGCAGCGGATCGTAATTAAAAAGGTAGATGAGGTCGGCCCCGTCGTGCAGCAACGGCAAGGCCGCCCCAGCCGTGAGTTCGGGCCCCATCATGCTCGCCGGACCGTTGGGGACGGGCTGGTAGCGGATCTCGACGCCCCCGGCCAGCCGGACGCCGGTGCCGGCGAGCAACCGCCGCCACTCGTTGATCGGCATATCGAAATCGGTTGTCGACCAGAAGGGGGTGGGCACGACGAGGTCCACCAGTCCCTCGTGAGCCCAGGCGACGCCGTCGAGGCCGCTGCGGCGCGCCGTCTCGGGTCGCGAGGGCACGCGCACGCCGAGCCTGACGGGATGGCCGAGGCGGACCGCGGCCTGATCGCAGGCGGCCCGCACGCGGCGCAACCAAGCCGTGATGCTTTTCCCGCCCTCCAATTCATGCCCGGGCCGGAAATGATACACAAACCGCATCCAGTCGAGCTCCAGCCCGTCGAGATCGAGAGTGTCCAGCTGTTCGAGCACGAGCTTGAAGTAGTGCTCCTGCACATCCGGACGTTCCCAGTCGAGTCCGCGGTCCGCCCACCATTCTCCCTCGTGATGGGCCGACCGGAGCTGGCCGGCAGCCCGGTGCTGCTTGTAGAAGGTGCTGAGCAGGGAGCTGTCCTCGAGCAGGCAGTCATGCACGTCGTTCATCCGTATGCTCACCCAGGCCCCGAGCCCGCGCTGGCGACAGCGCGCCAGCAGCCGGGCGTGCAGGTTGATTCCCAAGTTGGCGAGTCGTTGGGCGGCATCGAGGCGCTGGCGCGTCGCCCGCACGGAGCCGGGTGGAATGTGGCGCAGGACCGGCTGGTCGTCGGGCCCTTGGGGCTCGTAGCCGGCCCAGTCGGACTCCCAGACGCGGCTCGCGTAGTTGGCCTTCTGGGCATTGACGCAGCTGATAAAAGTCCGGACCCCGGTGCCCGCCACCAAGTCAATGTAGGCGTCGACCACGGCCCCGCTCATCTGGTCCGCCGGGTGCTCGAAGAAAAATTGGGTGCTGTCGAGATTGAGGATCGGGCCGGCCAGCGGTGGCAGCCGGCGGGGTTCAGGGAGGCCCGCCGATGCATGCATGGGGACGAGCCCGAGCGCTGCAATCAACACGGCGCCGCCGAGGGAGTGGAACGGAGATGTCATGGGGTCAATGAGTGGGAAACGGAGCGGACAGCTCATCGTAGTTGTCGGCGAAAAAGCCCACGATGCTCGTGAACAGCATGGAGGGGCAGGCAGACTGGGCAAGCCCGTCTTCTCCCGTAGCACCCGGCGAAACGGCCGGAAAAAAATATGTCGCCTTGCCGGGGCCATCACCTTGGCCTATACCCATCGTGCATGGCACGACAACTAAGGTTTATCGGATTGCTCCTATTCCTCAGCATGGTCTGCAGTTCGTGGATCTTCTGGGCCTACGAGAACGGAATTAACCCCCGCGTCCAAAGCTATGGCGACGCCCTCTGGTGGTGGTTCGTGAGTTCCACCACGGTCGGCTACGGGGATGTCGCCCCGGTGACCAGCATGGGGCGGATGATCGCCGTCGTGACGATCATCATTGGCATTTACGGCTACACCAACTTCATCGCCATCACCGCCGACTCGCTCCACGGCATGACGAATCAGAAGCGGCTCGGCACCGCGAGCGTCAAGGCCCGGAACCACGTGGTCATTTGCGAATACACGGCCTTCGCCGACGAGCTGATCCAGGGCCTCCCCCGTTATCCGGAACTCAACCAGCGGCAGATCGTCATTCTCACCGACCTCGTGCAGGTCCGCCCCTACCCGCAATATCATTTCGTCCGCGGGGTGCCGCTCAGCCCGACCGCCCTGCAGCAAGCCAACCTCGCGGAGGCTGCTTATATTTTTGTTTTCGCCAATGCGCGCTTCCAGGATCCGGACCTCAAGACCCTCCACGTCATTTCCCGCATCCAAAAACTCAACTCCAAGGCGCGCATCTTCGTCGAGATGAACGACCCGCATTCGCCCCTGCTGGCCAATCTCGGCGCCAACCTCACCATTCTGCCCAGCCGCCAGATGCTTGAATCCATCCTGAAGAACAAGACGATCGACCTGACCGCTTATTTCCCGACGGCCCCGTCCTGAGTGGTAGGGCGGGCATTCCGCTGCCCGCCGTTGTCCGGGGCGCGCACCCGGCGCGGAACGGAGTCCGCGCCCTACCTTTAGG
>SESH01014900.1_pt1 | contig 11442 bp, 13 predicted proteins | sample 3171561 | NCBI WGS metagenome assembly SESH01 (sample SAMN10866947, study PRJNA518727) | freshwater metagenome | biome: subpolar coniferous forest; feature: holomictic lake; material: water; isolation source: holomictic Lake 442 2011 16.5 m and 2014 13 m | place: Canada: near Kenora, Ontario
TCACAAAGGTCGTCTCGGCCAGCTTCAAAAAGTTCACATAGGTCGGGGCGTTGTCGAGGACCGCGGACAGTCCGCCCGTCGCGTAATAATATTGCGCCGGGCGGTTAAACCCGAAGCGGCTGCCGTGGGCCTCGAGGTAGTTCAGGGCCGGCATCATCGTCGTGAAGATGCCCAGGAAGAGGAACGCCACCTCCTTGATCGGGCCGAACGTGAAGTGGTTGTGGGCATGGATCTGCGGCGGCGTGACCCGCAGCGAGGCGGCCGCCGCGGCCAGCATCACGCCTTCCCGGATCAGGTAGGCCGCCGGCAGGAAGACCGCCGCCACGATCACCGCCAGCAGGACCAGGTTGCGCCGGCCCTCGATCCGGAACCCGCCCGGCTGCTGCCCGACCTCCCCCTGGATCTTCGCCGGCATCCGGGCAAAGCTCCGGCGGTCGAGGACGTAGAAGACCGCGAGCAGCAGGCCCAGCGTGAGCAGCCAGGCGGCCCACACGTGCTCCAGCAGCCAGAAGAACGGGACGCCCCGCAGGTAGCCCAGGAACAGCGGCGGGTCGCCAATCGGGGTCAGCGCGCCGCCCACGTTCGAGACCGTGAAGATGAAGAACACCACGTGGTACGGTCCGATGCGGATCTTGTTCATCCGGATCCACGGGCGGATCAGCACGACCGACGCCCCTGTCGTGCCAATCAGGTTGGCCAGCACCGCGCCCACCGCGAGAAACCGCACGTTCTCCCATGGTGTCGCCTCCCCTTTCGTCCGCAGGTGGATCCCGCCCGCGGCGACAAACAGCGATCCGATCAGCACGATGAACGAGACATACTCGTGCAGCGTGTGGGTCAGCATCCGCCCGCCCGCCGGCACCTGCAGCAGGTAGTAGCCGCCCACCAGCAGGGCGAGGCCCACCGCGACCAGCGGATAGGACCGCTCCCAGCGCTCATGCCACCGGGCCGGCGTCAGCGGCATCACCGCGATCAGCCCCAGCAGGAGGACGAAGGGCGCCAGCAGGATCGGGGGGAGGTCCGCCGTCATGGCGGCCAGAAACGGGGCCGGTGGCATCATAAAATTCTCGTCAGCTCCGCCAGCGAATGAATGAAGGCGCCGGCCTCCGCCTGCACCCGCGGCCGGGTCACATACCCGCCGAACCCGATGAAGCGGTCCACCCCGGGCTGCGTTTCCAGGTCGCTCACGCCATCCCCCACCATCACCGTCACCGCCGGCTGCAATTCGCGGCGCAGGCGCGCGATCACCTCCGGCTTGCCCCCCGAGCGGGCGGTCGGAAACTCCGCCGCATATCCCCGGTAGGCGCCGTCCGCCGCAAAGGTCAGGCCCACCGCCTCGATGCGCGTCACGCCGAGCAGGTCCGCCAGCGGCTGGATCGCCGCCGTGAATCCCCCGCTCACGATGACCGTCGTCCAGCCCCGCGACCGCAACTCGGCCAGGGTCGCCTGCGCCGTCGGCTCCACCGTCTCGACATAGCGCCGCCCCACCGCCGCCACGTCCTCGCGCCGCGGCTGGATGATTTCCAGGCGGCGGCCAAACACGCTTTCCACCGGCACCTGCCCGTTCATCGCGTCGTTCGTCATCGCCGCCACCTCGGCCAGTACCGCCGGGCCGCGCCGCCGCGCCAGCTCGTCAATGCCCTCGAGCGCACTCAGCGTGCTGTCGCAGTCAAAGCAGATCAACTTGGTCGCGGCCACGCCCCACACAGGCAGGGGGGCCCGGCGGGCGGCAACAAAAAAGCCCTCCCGCAGGGGAGGGCGAAAACGACGGCCCAAGCCGGCGGCGTCACTTCTTGGTCGTGACGCGCTTGAACTTGGACGTGAACTTCTCGACGCGGCCGGCGGTGTCGACCAGGCGCTTCTCGCCGGTGTAGGCGGGATGCGAGTCCATGGTGACGTCGCGGGGGACGATGAAGTAGTCCACGCCGTCAATCTGCTCCTTGCGGGCGGATTTCATCGTGGACTTGGTCAGGAAGCGTCTGCCGGTACCGATGTCGAGGTAGCAGACGTTGTTGAGAGTGGGATGGCCTTCGGCTTTCACGGCGGTATGGAGAGGTTAGATCAGCCCTGCCGTGCCTTGTAGCGCGGCTCGACTTTGTTGATGACGTAGATTCTGCCCTTGCGGCGGACGACCTGACAGGCCGGGTGGCGCTTCTTGGCAGATTTGATGGAGGAAACAACTTTCATAAAAGAAACCAAAACAGAGCGCGCCCAAACCCCTGTCAACTGAAATGTCCCGGATGCGGCCACTCCGACGCCCCGGCGACTCCCGCCCGGCCGCCGGGGGGCTCAGTTCCGGCTGGTGTCCTCCGGTTCGCCGGCCAGCAGGCGCCATTCGTCGCCCACCGCCCCCAGGATCCCGCGCCACAGCCCGTCATCCTGGGGCTGCTCCAGCAGGTCGAGCGGCACGTCCGTCACGATCCAGGTCTGCTGCTTGAGCTCGTTTTCCAGCTGCCCGCGCGACCACCCGGAGTAGCCGAGGAAGGCCCGGATCTGGGCCCCCTCCCCGAGCAGTTGCGCCGCCTTCGCCGGCTCGACGCCGAACTGCAGCTGAAAGCCGTCCTCCCGGATCTGCCAAACCACCAGAAGCAGCTGCTCGGGCCCCACCGGGCCACCCCGGAAGAGCGGCACCGCAGCCAGCGGCCCCAGGGCGAACTCGCCGTTCAACTCCCCCAGCCGGCGGCCCAGCGGGCGGTTCAGCACCACGCCCATCGCCCCCTCCGTGCCATGCGAGGACATCAGCACAACCGTCCGCCGGAAATTCGGATCCTGCAGCGCCGGATGCGCGAGCAACAGCGAGCCGGCGGTGGTCGGCTTCAGGGATTTGCGGCGGGCGCGCATGGCGGGGGCGGCGTTCGGGGCGGCGTCAAGACGGCGGCGGGGGCGGGTCAGAGTTGCAGGATCTTCACGCCCGACTCGGCCAGCAGCGGGGCCACCAGCGGGTCGTTCGCGTAGTCCAGCCGGTAGCGCACCTCGGCGATGCCCGCGGCAGCCAAAATCTTCGCGCAATTGATGCAGGGGAAATGGGTCACGTAGGCCACGCAGCCCTCGACCGAGCTGCCGCGGCGCGCCGCATCCGCCACCGCGTTCTGTTCCGCGTGCACCGTCGCCTGCTCGTGCCCTTCCCGCAGCCGGGAAACGTGCGGCGTGCCCGGCAGGAAGCCGTTGTAGCCCGCCGCCACCAGCCGGTTCTTGCGCGCGCCGCCCGTGACGATCACGCAGCCGACATGCAGGCGCTCGCAGTTGGAGCGCGTGGACATCAGCACCGCCGTCGCCATGAAATACTCGTCCCAGGAGGGGCGGCCGGGAAACTGGTCGGTGGCGGCGGCGATCAGGTCGACGGGGCTGGCGGGGGCGGTGCTCATGGGTTGCCCGGACACCTTGGAGGCCCGACCGCACCCCGGCAACCTTCGTCTCATCGCCGGCGCGCGGCACCCCGGCCGCGATTTTTGGCTCGTGAGTTTCCGCGCGGGCTTTAGCGCACATAGGTGCCGGACCGGCCCACGCCATGCCCACCCTCACCGACCTCGTCGCCTATTGCGACCAGCGCACCCGCCGCGCCGCGTTTCAGGACGCGCCCGGAGCCTTCAACGGGCTCCAGGTCGCCAACCGCGGCCGCGTCACCCGCATCGGCGCCGCCGTCGACGCCGGCGTCGTCCCGTTCCAGCGCGCCGTCGCCGCCGGGGTGGACTTCCTGATCGTCCATCACGGCCTGTACTGGGACATGCCCCGGCCGCTGACCGGGCCGGCCTACACGCGCGTCGCCACCCTGGTGCGGGGCGACTGCGCCCTCTACTCGAATCACCTGCCCCTCGACGCCCACCCCCGGATCGGGAACAACGTCCTGCTCGCCCGCCAGCTCGGCCTCCGGCCCCGCCGCTCCTTCCTCCCCGTCGGCGGCCAGGACATCGGCTGGATCGCCCCCAGCCGGCTCACCCGCGCGGCGCTGCGCCGCCGGCTGGAGGCGCTCTACCCGCGGGTCATCGCGATCGAATACGGGGCCGCCGCCCCCCGCGAGATCGCGTTCTGCAGCGGCGGCGGCAACAGCGCCCTCCCCGCCCTCGGGCCGGCCGGCGTCGACACCCTCGTGACCGGCGAGCTCCGCGAGGAGCATTTCAACCGCGCCCAGGAGGAGAAGCTCAACCTCTACCTCTGTGGCCACTACGCCACCGAGGTCCACGCCGTCCAGGCGCTGGCCGCCGAGCTCGCGCGGAAGTTCCGCCTGCCCTGGGAGTTCATCGCCACCGGGAATCCCCTATGAAAAAGATCGCCGTCCTCCATGGCCCCAACCTCGACCGGCTCGGCAAGCGCCAGCCGGAAATCTACGGCACCGCCACCCTCGCCGACCTCGAGCGCCTGCTGCGCGCCGAGGCCAAACAGCTGGGCCTGACCCTGACGTTTTTCCAGTCCGCCCACGAGGGCGCCCTGGTCGATCGGATCCACGCCCTGACCGACCGCGGCGTGGACGCTTTCATCGTCAACTTCGGCGCCTACTCGCACACCAGCATCGCGCTGCGCGACGCGCTGGCCGCCTCCGGCCGCCCGGCCGTCGAGGTGCACATTTCCGACATCGCGAAGCGGGAGAAATTCCGCCGCACCTCGATGACCGCCGGCGCCTGCGTCGCCCTGATCAGCGGTCTGGGCTTCCCCGGCTACGTGCAGGCCCTGCGCCGGCTGGCGGGGTCCTGATCTCATGGTTCCGCCGGCCCCCGATCCCGACCTGCTCACGCCCCGCTGGTTCGTCGGCCACACCCGCCCGCGCTGCGAGAAGAAGTTCGCGGCCCTGCTCGCCGCGGAACGCTTCCCCCACTACCTGCCGCTCGTCACCAGCGTGCGCCGTTACGCGCGCCAGACCAAGAAGTTCACCAAGCCGCTCTTCGCCGGCTACGTGTTTGTCCAGCTACCCGTGGAGCGGAAGGCGCGACTGTACCAGCAGGACCTGCTCGCGCGCGCCATTCCGGTCGACGACGAGGCGCAATTCCTCCGCCAGCTGGCGGAGGTGCGGGCCATCGTGGCCTCCGGCTACGAGCTGAGCCTGCTGCCGCTGCTGGCCCGCGGCCGCCGGGTCCGGGTCACCGGCGGGCCGCTGCACGGCCTCGAAGGTTTGGTCGACGATCCGTCGAACCCGCAGGGCGTGGTGCTGTCTGTGGATGTGCTCCAACAAGGCTTGCACGTGAAGGTGCCGGCCGAAAACCTCCAACTCCTTCCCTGATCTCCCGCATGCCCGACCGGCTTCCCCCCCCCTCGCTCCGCTTGCTCGCGGCCCTGCTCGGCTCGCTGCTGGCGGGCGTCCCCGCGGCCCGGGCCCAGTCGGACGCCGGCGGCTCCTCGCCGTCAGCCTGGGACATCAGCGACCTGCTGGACCACCTCCCGACCGTCAGCCCGTTCGGCAAATTCAACGCCGGGTCGCCGTTCCCGATCAAGTACTACGCCCGGCCGCGGCTGGGCGACTTCTTCCACCGCCGCTACCTGCGGCTGCCGGTCGGCGCCCGCGCCCAGCTGAGCGAGCACGTGGAGCTCAGCACCGAACTCGAGGGCTACTTCACGCACGGCCTCAAGGATCCCGCCGGCTACGGCCTCTCCCGGCTCCGCGTCGGCGGCAAGTACGAGGAGGTCATGTCCCCCCTCCACCGGCTCGGCTGGAGCACCGGCGCCGACTTTGAGACCCCCCTGAGCCGCCCCCCGCTGGAGCTCACCGACGGGCACCGCCACCTGCTGCCCTACCTCGCCTTCTCGCGGGTCCTCGCCCCCGACTGCCACCTCGTCGGCTACACCGGGGCCAGCGCCGACTTCCTCTCCCACACGCCCCTGCCGATCCATTTCGGCCACAACCAGCTCCACTCGAACTCCACGACGCTGGGCGCCGGCCTGACCCGCGACTGGTCCCGCTTCCGGGTCGCGTTGACCGGCACCTGGAGCACCACCGCGCTGCTCAGTGACGAGGGGCACCATCTGTTCGCGCTGCGGCCGGACATCCTGATTCCCCTGACCCGGAAGCCCGGGCCCGGCGCTCGGACCCATCTGCTGCTGATTGTGGGCGGCCGGGCCGTCCATGGCCCCGACGGCAACGAGCTGGGCGTCAATGCCAGCCTGCGCATCGAGTTCGCCGTGCGCTCCGGGCACCCCGACTCGGCCCGCGCCTACCGCAAGTAGCCGCCCGCGACCTCCGGCCCGCCCGGCGGTTTCAGCGCGCGAGCCACAGGTGCCAGAGCCCGAGCCCGGCGTGCAGGGTCGCACAGCTCGCGAGCGCCGCCGCCAGGTCGTCCACCACGACGCCCCAGCCGCCCGGCAGGTCCTGCAGCCGGCGAATGCCCAGCGGCTTCAGGATGTCAAAAAAACGGAACAGCGCGAAGCCGGCCAGCAGGACCGCCCAGACCGGCAGGGATCCGGCGAGCGCCGGCCAGCCGAGGAAGCACAGCGGCATCGCCACCACCTCGTCCAGGATCACCTCGCTGGGATCCTTGCGCGCCAGCCGGAATTCCGCCTCGCCGCAGATCGCCACGGCCAGATAGGCGCCGGCCGCGGCCAGCAGCAGCGTGCCGACCAGACCCAGCCGGCCGAGGTAGAACACCATGAAATAGACGAGCCCGGCGGCCGCCCCCCAGGTGCCCGGCGCAGGCAGGCGCCGGCCCACCGGCCCCAGCGTCGCCAGCCTCAGCACCGTGCGCGTCGTCAGGAACCGCGGCCAGATCGGTTGCTCCAGCCGCATGGTCAGGTCATCACCACGTGCCCGTGGCGCCGGAAATACGACCAGCCGGACGTCACCGTCAGCACCGCCGAAAGCACAAACAGGCTGATCCCGACCGCGTGCACCACGCCGGTGATCCGCGCCTCGTCGCCCCGGAACAGCTCCGGATAATCCTGCGCAAACATGCGCCAGCCGATCAGCCAGCCGATCGCGTTGAACTGCACGAAGGTCTTCACCTTTCCGCCCGCGTCCGCCTCGACCACGATGCCCTTCGACGCCGCCGCCATCCGCATCCCGGAGACCGCAAACTCGCGCGCCAGGATGCACAGGAGCAGCATCGTCGCCGCAATGTTGTGGCCCAGAAAATAATTGCCGCCCACCAGCGCGATCATGATTCCGATCACCATCACCTTGTCGATCACCGCGTCCATGAACCGGCCGAAGGGCGAGACCTCGCCGCGTTCGCGCGCAATCTTCCCGTCCAGCCAGTCCGTGAGCGCCGCCGCGATGTACAGCCAGAAACAGATCGTCGCCGACCAAGGATACTCCTGGTTCAACAGCGCCACCACGACGAACATCATCGGGATGCGGGACAGCGTGAGGAGATTGGGCAGGTTGTACTTCATGCGGGGCGTGACAGCGGCGCGACCAGACAAACCCCCGCGGACGGGAAGGCAAGAACTCCGCAGCCCGCGCCGCCCGCGGTCCATTCTCCGCTTTCCCCGCGGCCGTTTTCCTGCCTAGCTCCCTCCGCTCCGCCATGCGCCACTGCATTTATCCCGGCACTTTCGACCCCATCACCTACGGCCACCTCGATGTGCTCGGTCGCGCCGCCGCGCTGTTCGACCATGTGACCGTCGCCGTCGCCGACAACCCCGGCAAGGCGCCGCTCTTCACCGTCGCCGAGCGCCTCGCCATGCTGGCCCCCAGCGCCGCCAAGTTTCCCAATGTCTCCGTCACGGCCTTCGACGGCCTGCTCGTCGAGTTCTGCTTCAACCAGAAGGCCGATGCGATCATCCGCGGCCTGCGCGCCCTCTCCGACTTCGAGTTCGAGTTCAACATGGCCCTGATGAACCGCCACCTGCAGCCCAAGGTGGAGACGATCTTTGTCATGCCCAACGAGCAGTTCAGCTATACCAGCTCGTCGCTGGTGAAACAGGTCGCCAAGTACGGCGGCAACGTCGCCCACTTCGTGCCGCCCAACGTCGCCGCCGCCCTCACCCGCGCCTACTCCTGACCGCCCTGGGGTGACCGCCGCTCGCTCCGGCGGCGCATCGTCTGATCCGCCGCCCACGCCGGGGCGCGTAATCGGCCACTCGCGGACGCGTCACCCACCCGTACGGGCAACTCCTCTCTGGGGGACTTAAGGTTGCCCGCCGGCCAAACTTCCCTTCTCCTCCCGCTCTCCCCTATGGCTACTTCGAAGCGCTCCGGCGGCCTTGTCCTGCTCCTCGTGATTCTGGCCGCCGCGGCGGCCGGCTGGTATTACTGGCACCGCGCCGCCGAGGCGGCCCCCGACTATGCCACCACCGCGGTGGGCCGCGGGGAGCTCATCCAGGCGGTCACCGCCACCGGCGGGCTGCAGGCCGTCACCACCGTCGATGTCAGCAGCCAGATTTCCGGCCTGATCAAGGAGGTCGCGGTCGATTTCAACACCCCGGTCAAGGTCGGCCAGGTGCTGGCCCGCCTCGACGCCGCCACCTACGACTCGCGCCTGCACTCGGCCAACGCCCAGCTCGCCAACACCACCGCCAACTTCACCCTCGTGCGCCTCAACACCGAGCGCACCCGCGACCTGCGGACGCAGAACCTAGTCGCGCAGCAGGAGCTCGACCAGGCCGAGGCACAGCTGGCGCAGGCCCTGGCCCAGCTGCAGATCCAGCAGGCCGCGGTCGAGACCGCCAAGGTCGACCTCGCGCGCTGCACCCTGTACTCCCCGATCGACGGCATCGTGATCGACCGGCAGGCCGAGGTCGGCAAGACCGTCGCCGCCAGCCTCAACGCCCCCACCTTGTTCACCATCGCCAACGACCTCTCGAAGATGCAGATCAGCGCCGCCGTCGCCGAGGCCGACATCGGCACCATCGAGAGCGGCCAGGCGGTGAATTTCACCGTCGACGCCTACCCCAACCGCCAGTTCCGCGGCCGCATCTCCCAGATCCGCAACGCCCCCAAGACCCAGCAGAACGTCGTCACCTACGAGACCATGATCGACGTGCGCAACGACGACCTGAAACTCAAGCCCGGCATGACCGCCAACGTCTCCATCGTCATCGCCCAGCGCACCGGGGCCCTCAAGGTGGCCAACGCCGCGCTGCGCGTCCGGCTCCCCGACGGCCTGCTCCCGCCGCCCCCCCAGGTCGCCCCGTCCGCCGCGGCCGCCGCCGCGCCGGCGCCCAAGGTCCTGAGCGAGGAGGAGCGCCGCAAGGTCATGCGGGAAATCTTCCGCGAGGCGGGCTTTTCCTTCGGCAGCGGGCCGCCCACCCCCGAGGTCCTCGCCCGGGTCGGCCAGCTCGCCAAGGAGCGCGGCGTCGAGCTCGACCTGGGCCGCTGGGGCGGCCGGGGCTCCGACCGCGGCGCCGCCAGCGCCCCCGTGAGCCGGACCCTGTACCGCCTGGTCAGCCCCGCGGGCCAGGCCCCGCATCCCGAGGCCGTGAGCGTCAAGCTCGGCATCTCCGACGGCGTGGCCACCGAAATCCTCTCCGGGGCGGACGAGGGCGACCTCCTGATCACTGCCGTGGTCCTGCCCACCGCGGCCAACGCCGCGGCCGCCAGCAACAATCCCTTCAGCGGACGCCCGAACTTCGGCGGCGGTCGCCCCGGCCGCTAGCCCGCCGGCCGCCGCTTTCCCCGCCATGGCCCCCGTCATTACGCTGCACGACATCCACCGGGTCTACGACTCGGGCGAGGTGCAGGTGCACGCCGTCCGGGGCGTCTCGCTGGAACTGCAGCGCGGCGACTTCCTCGCCCTGATGGGCGCGAGCGGCTCCGGCAAGTCCACCCTGATGAACACGCTCGGCTGCCTCGACCGGCCGACCCGCGGCGAGTACCGGCTCGACGGCATCGCGGTGGCCCAGCTCGACCGCAACCAGCTCGCCGACCTGCGCAACGAGAAGCTCGGCTTCGTCTTCCAGGGCTTCAACCTCCTCGCCCGCACCACCGCCCTGGAGAACGTCGAGCTGCCCATGCTCTACGGCCGGCACCGCGGCTCCCGCGCCGCCATGCGCGAGCGCGCCCGCCACTGCCTCGCGATCGTCGGGCTCGCCGAGCGCGCCGACCATTTTCCCAGCCAGCTCTCGGGCGGCCAGCAGCAGCGCGTCGCCATCGCCCGGGCCCTGGTCAACGCCCCGCAGGTGCTGCTCGCCGACGAGCCCACCGGCAACCTCGACAGCCGGACCTCCGCCGAGGTCATGGGCGTCTTCCAGCAGCTCAACGACGAGGGCATCACCATCGTGCTGGTCACGCACGAGCTCGACATCGCCCGCTACTGCAAGCGCAGCCTCATCATGCGCGATGGCCGGGTGGTCAGCGACCAGCCCGTGCAGCCGCGCAGCCACGCGGGCGTCGAGCTGCAAAAGCTCAAGGACGCCGAGACCGCCGCCCAGCTCCACCCCTCCGCCTGACCATGCGCCTCGGCTCCACCCTCATCGTCGCCCTCCGCGCCCTGCGCCGCAACAAGCTGCGCTCCATGCTGACCGCCCTCGGCATCATCATCGGCGTCGGCGCCGTGATCGCCATGGTGAGCATCGGCAACGGCGCCAAGGCCCAGGTCGAGGCCCAGGTCGCCGGCCTCGGCCAGAATGTCATCAGCGTTTTTTCCGGCAGCTCCATGGGCGGCGGCATGCGCGGCGGCTGGGGCAGCGCCCCCACCCTCACCCTCGAGGACGCCACCGCCATCAGCCGCGAGATCGCCGGCGTCGCCGGGGTCAGCCCCGAGGTCCGCGACCGCAACCAGATCCTCGCCAACGGCCTCAACTGGAACACCCAGGTCAACGGCGAGGGGCCGGACTATCCCGCCATCCGCTCCTGGCCCCTGACCAGCGGCGCCATGTTCACCGAGCAGGATGTCCGCAGCGTCGCCAAGGTCGCCGTCATCGGCCAGACGGTCGTCGACCAGCTGTTCCCCGGTCAGGACCCCATCGGCCAGACGCTCCGCATCCGCAACATCCCCTTCAAGGTGGTCGGGGTCCTCGCGTCCAAGGGCTTCAACCTGTTCGGCCAGGACCAGGACGACACGGTGCTCGTGCCTTACACCAGCCACATGAAGCGGTTGTCCCGCCGCACCGCCCTGAACTCCATCCTGGTGCAGGCCGTCAGCGCGGACGCCATCGACCGCGTCCAGCAGGACATCACCGATGTCCTCACCCAGCGCCGGAAGGGCAAGGAGCCGGACTTCACCGTGCGCAACCAGGTCGAGCTCGCCCAGGCCGCCACCGCCACCTCCCGCACCCTCACGCTCCTCCTCGCCGCCATCGCCGGCGTCTCTCTCATCGTCGGCGGCATCGGCATCATGAACATCATGCTGGTCAGCGTCACCGAGCGCACCCGCGAGATCGGCATCCGGCTTGCGGTCGGCGCCCACGGCCGCGACGTGCTCCTCCAGTTCCTCATCGAGTCGGTCGTGCTCAGCTCCCTCGGCGGCGTCCTCGGCATCCTCCTCGGCATCGGCGCCTCCCAGCTCGTCTCCGTCGTCAACGGCTGGCCCGTCCTCGTCTCGACCAGCGCCGTCGTCGTCGCCTTCTGCTTCAGCGCCG
>SESH01009076.1_pt1 | contig 11439 bp, 4 predicted proteins | sample 3171561 | NCBI WGS metagenome assembly SESH01 (sample SAMN10866947, study PRJNA518727) | freshwater metagenome | biome: subpolar coniferous forest; feature: holomictic lake; material: water; isolation source: holomictic Lake 442 2011 16.5 m and 2014 13 m | place: Canada: near Kenora, Ontario
CAAATAAGCTTTTTCCAAGACCATGGAATTACATTGCGGTCGTTTCGACTATCCTAAGTACAGTAGGTACAATTGAAACGCAAATCATTCAATTTAGCCGATGCCTTTTTGCGATGTCACGCGACAAAGCAATGCATCCAATGTACTCAAATGTTCATCCAGAGTGGCAAACCCCTTGGGTAGCAACTGGGGTGATATGGTTTTTAGGAATTTTATTGTTGTTTAGCTCGTCGTATATGCCATCAATTCAAGCTATTTTAGCGAGCTCAATTCAGGCCATTGGTTTGCAAATATGTTTCTACATGAGCTTGGCTGGATTTGCTTGTGCTTGGCATTACCGTAATAAACTTTCAGCAGATATTCTAGAAGCTTGTTCTTATGTGATTTGGCCTCTAATTAGTGCGGGCTTTATGGTGTTTGTAGCGCTTTATAGCTTACCAACATTTGATTTAACGACCACCTTCATTGGCGTCGGCGGATTATTAATTGGGCTGATACCATTTATGATGGGGCGTTATCGGATAGGCAGTAGCTAAGCCAGTAAAATATGCACTCACTGATGATATTGTCTGCTGTGCTCTCTTACCGCTGCCAACATTGCTGCAGCGTTCTCTGGCGGCGTCCATTGCGTTATGCCATGCCCGAGGTTGAATACATGGCCATTGCCGGCACCGTAGCTTTTAAGTACCTTCGCCACTTCTTTTTCAATTGCTTCTGGTGTGGAAAGCAAAATAGCCGGATCTAAATTACCTTGTAAAGCCACTTTATCGCCTACACGTTGACGTGCGCTACCGATGTCTACCGTCCAATCTAAACCTAAAGCATCGGCACCAATCTCAGCTTGCACTTCTAACCACAAAGCACCACCTTTAGTGAATACAACGCTAGGCACTTTGCGGCCTTCATTACTTTTGGTTAAACCTGCTACAATTTTTTGCATGTAATTGAGTGAAAATTCAATATAAGCATCATGTGCAAGCGCGCCGCCCCATGAGTCAAATATCATCACCGCTTGAGCGCCAGCGGCGATTTGCGCATTCAGATATTGAATCACTGTTTGTGCGGTAGTTTCTAAAATATGATGCAATAAATCGGGGCGTGCGTAAGCCATTTTTTTAATGGTTAAAAAGTCTGTGCCGCCTTTACCTTCCACCATATAAGTCGCTAGTGTCCACGGGCTACCTGAGAAGCCAATCAGCGGCACACGGCCATTAATGGTTTTACGAATCTCAGCAACGGCATCAAACACATATTGCAAACTAGCCATATCGGGTGCGACTAACTTTTGAATATCAGCTTCTTCACGTAAAGTGCGCTCAAATTTTGGGCCTTCGCCTTCTTCAAAATATAGTCCTAAACCCATAGCATCTGGCACGGTGAGAATATCCGAGAATAAAATTGCTGCATCTAACAGTGGGTAACGGTCTAGCGGTTGCATGGTCACTTCAGTGGCAAAGCTAGGGCTTTTACATAATTGTAAAAAGCTACCTGCCGTTTTACGGCTTTCACGGTATTCTGGCAAATAACGACCCGCTTGGCGCATCATCCATACTGGCGTGTAGTCTGTTGCTTCACGGTTTAAAGCCCGTAAAAATGTGTCGTTGTGTATTGGGTTCATGTTGATTACCTAATAAAAAAGGACACAAAGAGTTTCACTTTGCATCCTTTGTTTTCTAATGATTTCTTATGCTAAATGATTAAAATTTAACGCGTTTGATATTTAACGTGGAAGTATTGAGCTACCCATCAAAAACTCGTCCACTGCCCGCGCCGCTTGACGCCCTTCACGAATCGCCCAAACCACTAGCGATTGCCCACGGCGCACATCGCCCGCTGCAAACACTTTGGCTTTACTGGTTTGGTAGCTTTCAGTGCCTTCTGTAGTTGCTTTTGCATTGCCACGATTGTCTTTTTCTACGCCAAAGGCTTCTAGCAATTTTTGCACAGGAAACAAAGCCCATTGCCAACAACACCAAATCGGCTTTAATGGTGAATTCAGTGCCCGCCACTTCTACCATTTTGCCGTCTTTCCATTCTACTTTAGTGCCTTTTAAGGCCACTACTTTACCATTTTCACCAATCAGTTCTTTGGTAGTAATAGACCAATCACGGTTTGCGCCTTCTTCATGCGAGCTTGAAGTGCGCATTTTGATAGGCCAATTTGGCCAAACTAGCTCTTTATTCTCGTGCTCTGGCGGTTGTGGCATTAATTCAAACTGGGTAATTGATAAGGCACCATGACGATTAGAAGTGCCCACGCAGTCAGAACCAGTATCGCCGCCGCCAATCACTACGACGTTTTTATTGGTCGCCATCACTTGGTTTGCAACTGTATCGCCAGCCACCACTTTATTTTGCGGGGCTAAAAAGTCCATTGCGTACATTACGCCATCTAGCTCACGGCCTTGTACTGGTAAATCACGCGGATGTTCTGCGCCGCCAGCCAATACCACGGCATCAAATTCAGCCAACAAATCATCCGCATTCACGTTTTCGCCTACGTGTTGATTCACGCGGAACTCAACGCCTTCAGCTTCCATCTGCGCCATACGTCTATCAATATGGTTTTTTTCCATTTTGAAATCTGGAATACCGTAGCGCAACAAACCACCAATGCGACTATTTTTTTCTAGCACTACAACGCTGTGGCCAACCCGCGCCAATTGTTGCGCTGCGGCTAAACCGGCTGGGCCTGAACCAACAATAGCGATTTTCTTACCCGTTTTATGCGCAGAAATTTGTGGAACAACCCAGTCATTTTCCCAAGCTTTGTCGATAATCGCATGTTCAATAGACTTAATACCCACGGCATCATCGTTAATATTTAACGTGCAAGCCGCTTCGCAAGGCGCCGGGCAAATTCGGCCAGTAAACTCAGGAAAGTTATTGGTTGAATGCAACACATCAATGGCTGATTTCCAGTCTTGGCTATAAACCAAATCGTTAAAATCAGGAATAATGTTATTTACTGGACAGCCCGTCGTACAAAACGGAATGCCGCAATCCATACAGCGCGCACCTTGCTGTTTGGCTTGGTCATCGGTTAAATGCAATACAAATTCTTTGTAGTTTTTAACGCGATCAGTCACTGGCAAGTTTGCTTCAGCCAATCTTTTGTATTCCATAAAACCTGTAATTTTGCCCATACTGTAAAACCTTTTCTGTCGTTCTATTTAACGATTTTTTTAAGCAGCTTGTTTTGCAGAAGCTGCAGCTAATTCTTTCAATGCGCGTTTATATTCAATTGGCATCACTTTTACAAACTTAGCTCTTGCTGTAGCCCAGTCTGCTAACAATGCGCTAGCACGCACGCTGCCAGTATGTTTCGCATGGTTTTCAATCAGCGTTTTGAGTGTAATTTCATCCGCTTGGTTCAAGTGTTGCGTTTTGCCTAAATCTGCTTCAGCCGCTTCCACTTTTTCTAGCGTCACCATATTCATATTGCAACGTTTAGCAAACATACCATCTTCATCGTAAACATAAGCTACGCCACCGCTCATGCCTGCCGCAAAGTTTTGGCCAGTGGCACCTAACACGACTACAGTACCGCCTGTCATGTATTCACAACCGTGATTACCCACGCCTTCAACCACCGCAGAAGCGCCTGAGTTACGCACACAGAAACGTTCGCCAGCCACGCCTCTAAAGTAACTTTCGCCTGTAGTGGCTCCGTACATCACGGTATTGCCGACAATAATATTTTCATGCGCAAGGCCACGAAATGCTACTGGCGGTTTAATCACAATGCGACCACCACATAAGCCTTTACCTACGTAATCGTTGCCTTCGCCTGTCAAGGTAAAGCTAATACCTTTGGCTAAAAACGCCGCAAAACTTTGGCCCGAAGTACCAGTAAAGTTGATGTTTATCGTGTCATCTGGCAAGCCTACGCTACCGTAGCGCGTGGCGACTTGGTTAGACAACATAGTACCAACAGTTCGATTGGTGTTTGAGATTGGCATATCCAATACTACTTTTGCGCCAGTTTCCAAAGCGTTATTGGCTAAGGCCATTAACTGATTATCCAGCGCATTCACCAAGCCGTGATCTTGCACATCGTTATTTTTGCGTGAAACACTGGCTGGCATTTCTGGCAGATGGAACACTTTTTTGAAGTCTAAGCCGCAGATTTTCCAGTGGTCTATGCCCGCTTGCATATCCAGTAAATCTGCACGACCGATTAAATCGTCAAATTTTGCAATACCCATGCTAGCCATCAACTCGCGCACTTCTTCAGCCACAAAGAAGAAGTAATTCACCACATGCTCAGGTTGGCCGGTAAAGCGTTTGCGTAGTTCAGGGTCTTGTGTTGCCACGCCAACTGGGCAAGTATTAAGATGGCATTTGCGCATCATAATACAGCCTTCAACGATCAACGGGGCGGTAGCAAAACCGAATTCGTCTGCACCTAATAAAGCACCTATCAATACATCGCGACCAGTTTTAATTTGACCATCGACTTGCAACACCACGCGACCACGTAATTGGTTAAGCACTAAGGTTTGCTGTGTTTCAGCAAGGCCTAATTCCCACGGACCGCCCGCATGTTTAATCGATGATATTGGTGAAGCGCCTGTGCCGCCATCATGGCCAGCAATCACAATGTGGTCAGATTTCGCTTTCGCCACGCCTGCCGCCACCGTACCAACGCCAGTTTCAGCGACTAATTTAACTGAAATAGACGCTTTAGGATTGGCGTTTTTAAGATCGTGTATTAGCTGGGCTAAATCTTCAATTGAATAAATATCGTGGTGTGGTGGTGGTGAAATTAAACCCACGCCAGGTACAGAAAAACGTAATTTCGCAATATATTCAGACACTTTATGACCAGGTAACTGGCCGCCTTCGCCTGGTTTTGCCCCTTGCGCCATTTTGATTTGAATTTGATCGGCAGAAGCCAAGTATTCAGCCGTTACACCAAAACGGCCAGAAGCCACTTGCTTGATTTTTGAGCGCATTGAATCGCCAGCTTTAAGCTGAATATCTTTTTCAATGACGTTCTCGCCGATGACTTTCGCCATCGTGGTGTCAGTAGCGACTGCGATAAAGCGTTTGGCATCTTCGCCGCCTTCACCAGTGTTCGATTTACCACCGATACGGTTCATGGCAATGGCCAAAGTTGCATGCGCTTCAGTTGAAATTGAACCTAGCGACATCGCGCCCGTTGCAAAACGTTTAACGATTTCTTTAGCCGCTTCAACAGATTCCAGCGGAATAGCGGTGTGTGCTGATTTAATCTTAAACAAACCGCGTAGCGTCATGTGGCGGCGTGATTGGTCGTTAATTAACTTGGCATATTCTTTATAAGTAGCGGCTGAGTTAGTGCGAGTAGCATGCTGCAATTTTGCAATAGAATCTGGCGTCCACATGTGCTCTTCACCGCGCACACGGAAAGCATATTCGCCGCCTGCATCCAAGCTATTCGCCAATATTGGGTCTTCACCAAAAGCGCTGCTGTGCAAACGTGTCGCTTCTTCGGCGACTTGGTCTAAACCGATGCCTTCAATATTCGTCACTGTGCCAGTGAAGTATTGATCAACAAATGCTGAATTTAGGCCAATCGCTTCAAAAATCTGTGCCCCGCAATAAGATTGATAGGTAGAAATACCCATCTTAGACATGACTTTATATAAGCCTTTGCCGATCGCTTTAACAAAGTTTTTAGCCGCGACGTAATTATCTTTAGCGCCCATATGGTTAATCGTTTCAAAAGCTAACCAAGGGCAAACAGCTTCAGCGCCATAACTAGCAAGCAACGCAAAATGATGCACTTCACGCGCCGAGCCAGTATCTATCACTAGGCCAGTGCTGGTGCGTAAACCAGCTTTCACTAAATGTTCATGTGTGGCAGAGCAAGCGAGTAAGGCTGGAATCGCTAAACGCGTTTCGCTGATGCTTCTGTCTGAAAGAATCAGGATATTAAAGCCATCTTGAACCGCTTTTTCGGCCGCATGGGTAATGCTAGCAACCGCTGCTGCCATACCCGCCTTACCCTGCGCTACAGGATAAGTAATGTCTAACACTAGCGATTTATATTGATTTTGTGTAAGTATAGCAATGGCTTTTAATTGCTCTAATTCGTCCAGCATTAATACTGGCTGGCTAGCTTCTAAACGCATCGCTGGTTTAGTTTCGTCGACGCCCAATAAATTTGGTTTTGGGCCGATAAAGGTGACCAAAGACATGACCAATTCTTCACGAATCGGGTCGATAGGCGGGTTAGTCACTTGTGCAAATAACTGTTTAAAATAGCTATATAGCAATTTTGGCTTAACCGACAACACGGGCAAGGCCGCGTCATTACCCATAGAACCAGAACCTTCTTCCCCGTTTTGCACCATAGGCAACATCACGAATTTAATGTCTTCTTGTGTGTAACCAAAGGCTTGTTGCGTATCTAATAAACCTGCGGCCATTTCTAGCTCGCCATCTACTTTTGGCATGTCGGTTAAAAAGTAGCGCGTTTTTTCTATCCATTGCTGATATGGTTTTGCGGTTGCTACTTGTTTTTTTACTTCGGCATCGCTAATAATGCGACCTTGTTCCATGTCGATTAACAACATTTTGCCTGGCTCTAAACGCCATTTTTTAACGATCTTTTCTTGTGGAAATGTCAGTACGCCCATTTCAGAAGCCATCATTACAATGTCATCATCGGTGACTAAATAACGCGCTGGACGTAAGCCATTCCGGTCTAAGGTTGCACCTATCATGCGGCCATCGGTAAACGCAACGGCGGCTGGGCCATCCCAAGGTTCCATTAACGCTGCGTGATATTCGTAAAACGCACGGCGCTCTTCGTCCATTAACGGGTTGCCATAGCCATCTTTTGCGCCCCAAGCTTCAGGAATCAACATCATCATGGCATGTGGCAATGAATAACCACCAGCCACCAGCAATTCTAAACAGTTATCAAAACAGGCTGAATCGGATTGGCCATCGACAATCAACGGCCAAAGTTTTTCTAAATCTTCGCCTATCACGCTAGACTTCATGGTCTCGTGACGTGCGGCCATCCAGTTAACGTTACCTTGTACGGTATTGATTTCGCCGTTATGCGCAATCATGCGGAACGGATGGGCTAAATCCCAAGCGGGAAAGGTGTTGGTTGAAAAGCGTTGATGCACTAGCGCCAACGCTGAAACGACACTTACATCGTTCAAATCTTTGTAATAAACACCCACTTCATTGGCTAACAACATGCCTTTGTAGACAATGGTGCGTGAAGATAATGATGGAATGTAAAAAGTAGCAGGATCTTTTAAATCCAGTGCGCGAATCGCATGCTCAACACGCTTACGAATGACGAATAATTTGCGCTCAAAAGTATTTTGGTCGCTAGAAGTGCTGGCAATAAAAACCTGACGCATGGTCGGCTCAACATCGCGTGCCGCTTGAGCTAAATCGCGGTTATCAACCGGTACATCGCGCCAACCTAGTAAAGTCTGGTTTTCTTCAGCGATGATCTTATTGATTAACGCAACACACGCCTCAACGTGATTTGCCGCTTGTGGTAAAAACACATTGCCGACAGCATAATTGCCAGCTTCAGGAAGAGTAATACTGAGTTTTGCCGCTTCTTGACGCATAAACGCATCTGGCATTTGCATGAGTAAACCCGCGCCATCACCTAATTTAGGGTCGTAGCCAGTGGCACCGCGATGGGTAAGATTGGTCAGTAACTCCAAACCTTTTTGCACAATATCGTGGCTTTTTGTGCCTTTAATATGCGCTACAAAGCCAACACCACAAGCGTCACGCTCGTTTGATGGTCTGTATAAACCTTGTTTGATTGGTTTGGCTGTGTTTACAAAGCCTGGATTAACGATGCTTGAATCTACGATGCCTGAAGCTGAGTCATTCTGCACGATTGGGTTACTTAACACTGATACCATATTATCTAATCACAAAACATTTAGCGGAACCTTCAAGTCTACCGCTAAATGCCTATGTGTTCAATAAGATAGAGCTTAAAGATGCAGATTATTTCATCAAAATGATTCAGATCGGCATTAAATATAATGGCATTATCTAACTTTAGGCGCTAAATTAAGCGCCTAAATTAACGCCCGCTTATTTCAATAAGTTAAGATGCCGCCACCAATTGAAACGCTTTTTTAGCCGCAGCGATTGTAAATGCAAGGTCTTCATCGCTATGTGCAGCTGAAACAAAGCCAGCCTCAAACGCAGACGGACCAAGATAAATGCCGCTATCGAGCATGCTATGGAAGAATTTATTAAAATGCTCTTTGTTAGATTGCATCACTTCATGAAAGCTAGTTGGGCATTTTTCGCAGAAATATAGGCCGAACATACCGCCCACACTTTGTGCATTAAATACTACGCCAGCCTCTTTTGCAGCGGCAATCAGGCCATCGACCAATTTTTTGGTTTGAGTGCTTAGTTTAGCGTGAAAATCTGGCGCTTGAATAAGCTCCAAGGTTTTTAAGCCAGCGGTCACCGCAACCGGGTTGCCTGATAAAGTACCCGCTTGGTAAACTTTACCCAGCGGCGCTAAGCAACTCATCATGTCTTTACGGCCACCAAACGCGCCCACAGGCAGGCCGCCACCGATGACTTTTCCTAACGTTGTCATATCCGGTTTGATATTGTATAAAGCTTGCGCGCCACCTAAATGCACACGGAAACCAGTCATCACTTCATCAAAAATCAACACTGCGCCGTGTTTGGTGCAAAGCTCGCGCAATGTGTGTAAAAAGTCCATGTGCGGCACCACTAAGTTCATATTGCCCACCACAGGCTCAATAATCACACAGGCAATTTCGTCGCCCACTTTGCTAAATAAATCTTTAAGTGCTTGGGTGTTGTTGTATTCCAAAGTTAGCGTGTGAGCAGCCACTTCTGCCGGAACGCCCGCAGAATCAGGCTCGCCAAAAGTCAGCAAACCTGAACCCGCCTTCACTAGCAGCGCATCAGAATGGCCGTGATAACAGCCCTCGAACTTCACCAACTTATTGCGACCAGTAAAACCGCGCGCCACACGAATGGCGCTCATGGTCGCTTCTGTACCGCTACTCACCAAACGCACTTGCTCCATGCTGGGGACTAATTTATTGATTAGCGCTGCCATTTCCAGCTCTAAACCTGTAGGCGCACCAAACGACAAACTATTCTCCGCCACTTCTTGCACCGCTTTAATCACCACTGGATGCGCGTGACCAACAATCATCGGCCCCCATGAGTTGATGTAGTCGATATATTCTTTGCCATCGACATCCCACAACTTAGAACCCAAACCTTTTTTGAAGAAAATAGGCGTACCACCCACGCTACGAAATGCGCGCACTGGCGAATTTACACCGCCGGGAATAAGTTGTTGAGATTTTTCAAAAAGCGTTTCATTGATTGAGGTCATAGTCATTGTGATGTCTTAAATATGGTGTCTTAAAATGGCGTGAGCGAAAGCCATATTCTACCAGACTGTTTTCAACCCATTACAAATTAAGCCGGCCTTGCGACACGCTATTTGCCTGCCCACGCACCCTTGCAAACTCTAACAACTCATGCAGACGCGCATGTTTGTTGCGCCAATCATTAAATATATCCTCACCCAGCAACACATAATGCCAGTGACAACCATCGCGCTGCTCAGCCTCAAGATTGTTAATGCGCTCACACCATGCCACGGCAGCCCTTAGCTTGCGTATCACATTCGGGTGGGTCGTTTGTTGTTGCGCTTTGGTTTCTACTAAATAAACGGTTTTGTCAGTGCGCACTAAAAAATCAGGCGAATAAAACGCCGGCAATCCGTCTTCTTTCACGTATCTTAATCTTGCAAAGGTATGACGATTCTCACTAATTTTACAAAATGCCTGTATGCCGCTATCCGCTTGCGCCCAGTGTATAAAGGCTTTTTCCAAACCACCGCTGTGGCTGGGGTAGGCCAAACGCTCATAAATACACTTGCTAACTTCTATCGAATTACTTTCGCGCATCATCAACTTAGGCACTTCTGACAAGCGACGGTAAAGCACTTCGTTTTCACCCGTGATATTTTTCTGTTCTGCATCAAGTAATGCCACAGCAAACACTTTGGTCACATGCTCTAGCACTGGTTGCAGCAACAAAATGCGCCAGTTTTCGTTCTCCATAGGATTAAAAACTTGCTTATTTAAGTCTTTCTCGAATAAATGCAGCCAAATGTAATCATCCAGCCAGCCTGTCAGTTCGGCAGTGTTTACCTGTAGATATGGGTTGGCTAAATGCGTGGCAATTTTATTGGTTTTTGGTAAAGGGCTGCTAAGCGCCTGACTGATACGCCGCGTTAGTCGCGCTAAATAATCGTTATAGCCGCTCACGTTCATCACCGCGCCATCCACGCGATAATCGCCAAACAAGGTGCTGCTTTGCAAATCTTGCGAGACAAAAGTATCGCCTTTGCCTAACATACTGGCTAATTGCTCAAACGACATAGCCGTAAATGCAGGCAATGTGCTTAAGTCTAAAACTCGATGCTCAAGATGCTCTTCTGCCTCACGCACAATAAACGGAATTGCAAAATCAAACGCCTCAAAACCTTCACGCAATTGCGCGGCAATCACATCACCTGTGCTGCTGGCGTTATCGCTACCTTCTGTCGTAGTACCTGCCAAGCCATCATTGATTAAATCATCATAAAAAGATTGAAATGCAGGATGCTCAACAATCGACAGAATATCCATCAAACTACCAGGTTCTTTGCCTTGGTTTATAAACGCACGGTTCTCACGTTTGAGATCATTATATTCGTCATCGCGCCACATCAAACGCAAGCCTCGACCAATGGTTTGCTCTAACAGAATTTGTGCTTGGCTAGAACGCAACGGTACAATTACGCAGATATTGTTCACGTCAAAACCTTCACGCAACATCAGCACGCTAACAATTACGCGTGGCGTAGCGTGTTTATCTACGCTAAAAAGCCGTTCATGCACGGGTGCCCAGTCTTTTTCACCCAACTCGGCTTTTTTGCCAGAATCAATCAGCATAACCTCCTCTTCGTTTAAGCCTTCGCCTTGTAAAAACTGCGCCACCAATGGCGAAACGGTCGTGTCTTCGCAAACCACCAGCATTTTTGGGTGGCGCGTGGCATCTATTTTGGCAAAGTCAATTTCCAGCTTTTTAAGCTTTTGTAAGCCGGCACGCAACATCACGCGTTGCCCTTCGCCTAGCGTCGGGTTGCCGCTTTCGTCACGCTCGGCTTTAAACTCTAGCGGCAAAGCGCCAATTTCTTTGCGTCTATCCAGCACTAGCGACTTTACCAAGCCGGCGCGCATGGCAGACTTCAAATCAAAGTCCGTAATAATGTGAGAAAAATACAGCTTGCGCTTGTTTTTTCCTGCCCCTACATCGTTATAGGGCGTGGCAGAAAAATCCATCTGCACAAACTTTCTGCCCTTGCTTTCAGCAATTTTAGTCAGGCTTTTTTGCCATTCAACC
>SESH01109329.1_pt1 | contig 11438 bp, 9 predicted proteins | sample 3171561 | NCBI WGS metagenome assembly SESH01 (sample SAMN10866947, study PRJNA518727) | freshwater metagenome | biome: subpolar coniferous forest; feature: holomictic lake; material: water; isolation source: holomictic Lake 442 2011 16.5 m and 2014 13 m | place: Canada: near Kenora, Ontario
TTTGGTTAGTTTTTGGCGGCTTCACCGCCAAAAACTAACCAAAAGCGCGGTCTGGGGTGTAGCCCCAAGGACGTTGCCTCAGCCCGTCCCCCTGCCTCTCCCCGCAGCGGGGCGAGGCAGCCGCGTCAGCGGCGGGGTAGGACTACGGCGTGGGTGCGGAGAGGGTCGAGACAAACTTGAACTCGCTGCCAGTAACCTGGTAGCCGCTCATGGTGGTTAGGCTGGTGTCGCCGTTTGCGTCGAAGCTCCACTTGCCGAGCACGCCATCGAAGTCCTTGGTGGCGAACACTGCGTCGCGGACTGCGGTGCGATCAACCTTGCAGGTCTTCTCGATCGCGGCGACGATCACATTGGCCGACTCGTAGCCGTACACGGCGTATGCCTCAGGCTCAGAGTTGTACTTGGCCTTGTACGCCTGGTACCACGCCTTGCCAGCGCCGGCCAGTTCGGTGACGGGCAGGCCGCCGAGGGTCGAGTAGACACCCTCCGCCACATCCTTGCCAGCGGCGTCGATGAACGCCTTCTCCTGGATGCCGTCTGGCCCCATGAACTTACCCTTGTAACCCTCGGCCCGCAGGTCTTTGAGCAGCTGGCCGGCGTTGTTCTGGGTGATCCCGCCGAAGTAGACCAGGTCAGGCTTCAGATCGAGTACCTTGGCGGCCAGGGCGCGGTAGTCTGCGGCCTTGCCATCGATGCTCTCCTGGCCCAGCACCTTCAGCCCAAGCGCGGCGGCGGTCTTGTTGAACACATCGGCGACGCCCTTGCCGTAGAGCTCAGCGTCGTCAAGGACGTAGACCGAGGTCACGCCCATGCTCTTGGCCCAATTGGCCGCTGCCGAACCCTGGATGTCGTCGGCGGGCACCACGCGGGTGTAGTTGCGCTTGCCGTTCGGGTAGTAGACGTCCGGCTCGCCCTTATCGCCCTTGCCGGGCTTGGTCAGGCCGGGGTAGGTGTTGGCCGGGCTGACCATCACCAGGTTGGCCGCGTTGAGGATCGGGATGGAGATCTTGGCCGCGCCGGAGTTGAACGTGCCGATGTAGGCGACCACGTCGGGGTCGGCTACGGCCTTGTTGGCGTTAGCCGCTTCCTGACCGGCGTCCCACTTACCGGCCGCCGCAGTGGCGTCGTCCATGTCCATGTACTCAAGGGTGAACTTGCCGCCACATGCCTGGTACTTGGCCTCCTCAAGCCGCTGCTTGATCGCGTTGACCAGGGTGTCGCTCTGGCCCCTCGAAGAGCCGGTGCGGGGTAGCGAGGAGGCGATCACGATGCGCGTGCCGGTACCACCGGCGGGGGCGGTGCCGGTAGCGGGGGCGGTGGCCACCGGAGCCTCCGTACCCTCCGGGGCGGCGGTGCCAGCGGCGGCGGTGCCCGCCGGGGCCGTACCCTCAGGCCCCTCGGTCGCCCCGGTCTGGGTAACCTCAGCCGCCTCGGTGGCAGCCGCCTCGGTGACGGCCGGCTTGGCGGTGGCGACCGGGACGGTCGGCTTAGCAGTGGCGGTGGGCTGCGCAGCGGGGCTACCGCAGGCGGCCAGCAGACCCAGCAGCATCGCCGCCAGGATGATCAGACTAGACACTCGCTTCATGTGCGGTCATCTCCTAGATGATCAAAGGAATCTGTCAGTAACCAATAGCTACGATCCACCGTGGGTTGCTAGCCCGCCATACGCTAGACACGACGCGCACGGCCTGATAGCATCAAACACCCCCTCTCCGAGCCGCGTCCGCTGGCCAAGGGGCACACGCCCCATCACCAAACGCGAGGTTTGTTAGAGGATGCCTGTGAGCTGCGTCGCATCACAGAGCGACTTGTGTATTGAGGTTACAGACTCTGAAGGGTATACGAAAGCGGAGTCTACCCGAAGCTAAAATGTTTGTCAAGCCTATGCGGCGGCGTAGCAGCGTTGACGGGGGTATGGGCCTCTGTTATGCTGCGGTATGTGCTTTGAGACGAATCATTCATGAGGATCGCTATGGTCACCGAAAAACCGCGCGGGCTGCCGATCTGGGCCTGGGGTGCCCTGGTGGGCCTGGCCCTGATCATCCTCAGCAGCCGGGGCCACCTGTTCGAGAACCCGAACCTCAGGCAGCACTTCGCGCTCCAGCCCACGCCGGCGGGTGGCGTCCCCATCCCCGACCTGGGCATCGGCAGCCTGCCCCCCGATCTGCAGGATGCGGCGCGCAAGCTCTGGCACCAAATCGGCACGGGCGGCAGCGGTGCGCCGATCGAGCCGGTGGCCATCACGCCCCGTGTGCGTGTGGAGGTGCGCGAACTCCGTCCCTCCAGCGGTAGCCTGAGGGTGATCGGCAACGTCACCAACATCGGCACCGCCGATGTGCAGGTGCCGATCAGTGCTTTCGAGCTGCGCGACAGCGCGGGAGCCTCCTACATCGCCGGCGGCGGGGCCAGCGCCACCCTTCGCCCCGGCGAGAGCAGCCCTCTGGAGCTGACGATGACCTTGCCAACGGGTCGTGGCCTAATGCTGATCACCCGCCTCCCGCCGGATCTCCCGGCCCAGCAGAAGCTACTGGTCGCCGATTCATAGGGGCAAGGCGAAGCAGCGGCCCCGGAAGAGTCCAGGCACACGCAAACCTTCCAGGGGCCGCTGTTTCGCGTCGACAATGCCATGGAAACTTTTATGGAAGACATCGCCGCGCGGATCGCCCAGATCCACGTGCGGATCGCCGCCGCCGCCCGCCGCGCCGGTCGCCGCCCCGAGGCGATCACCCTGGTCGCGGTGAGCAAGACCCACGGCCCCGCGCTGGCCCGCGCCGCCCTCGCCGCTGGGGCCACAGATCTCGGCGAGAACCGAGTGCAGGAGGCCGCCCCCAAGATCGCCGCCCTCGCCGCTGCCGCCCCCCGGCCGCGCTGGCACCTGATCGGCCACCTCCAGCGCAACAAGGCCCGCGCCGCCGCCGAGCTGTTCGACATGGTACAGTCGGTGGACAGCCTGCGCCTCGCCGAGACCCTCGACCGCTACGCCGCCGAGCTTGACCGCCGCATGCCCGTCCTGCTCCAGATCAATGTGAGCGGCGAGGCCAGCAAAGAGGGTTTCGCCCTGGCCGGTGGGGTCGCCAACCGCGCCGCCTATGCGCGGCTGATCGCAGATCTGGAGCGCGTGGTGGCCCTGCCGCAGCTTGAGGTACGTGGCCTGATGACCATCGCCCCGCTCGTGGGCGACGCCGAGGCGGCCCGGCCAACCTTCCGCCTGCTGCGCGAGCTGCGCGACGACCTGGCCCGCCGTCTGCCGCAGGCGCGTTGGGACGAGCTCTCGATGGGGATGACCGACGACTTCGAGGCGGCGATCACCGAGGGCGCGACGATCGTGCGGGTGGGGCGGGCGATCTTCGGGGATCGTTTGGATCACGAATGACGCGAAATTGGGCGAATGACGTGAATGTGGAGTGCGCGAATGGAAATGCGCGAAGGGCGGGGCACTGGTTGAGTGCCCCGCCCTTCGCGTTTGCGTCATTCGCGATCCAAACGCTTCGCGTCATTCGTGATCCAAACGCTACCCTTCGCGATCCCTGGGATCCAGCGCGTCGCGCAGGCCGTCGCCGACGAAGGTGAAGGCCAGCACCAGCGACGAGATCATGGCCACCGGGAAGAGCAGCATCCAGGGGCCAGAACTCAGGTTCGAGAAGCCCTCCTGCATCATCTGGCCGAGGCTGGTCGGCAGCGGGTTGGCCAGATCCACCGAGGGCCGCATGCCCACGCCCAGGAAGGTCAGGATGGCCTCGGAGATGATCAGGCCGGGGATGCTGAACGAGACCGAGACGATGATCGGGGCCATCGTGTTGGGCAGGATGTGCCTAGCCAGGATCTGCCCGGTGGGGATGCCCAGCGCCCGCGCCGCCTCGACGAACTCCTTCTCCTTGAGCGAGAGGACCTGCCCGCGCACCAGCCGAGCCATGCCCGTCCAGCTCACCGCCGCCAGAGCGGTGAAGATCAGCAGCAGGCCGCCGAGCGCCTTGCCGAAGAGCGTGTCGCGGAAGGCTACCGTCAGCGTGATGATGAACAGCAGGTCGGGGAACGCGGCCACGATCTCGGTGATCCGCATCAGCAGGTTGTCGATCCAGCCGCCGTTGAAGCCCGAGACCAACCCGACCGTGACGCCGAGGCCCAGGATAATCAGCTGCGGCACCACGCCGACGATCAGCGAGACCCGCGTGCCAAAGATCAGCCGCGAGAGGATATCGCGCCCGTTGCTGTCGGTGCCCAGGAGGTTGGCCGGGTTCGGCATGCGGTTGGGGTTATCGGTGACCCACACGGGGGGGCGCAGGCTATTCCGCGCCGTCTGCTCCACCGGGTTTTTCGGCGCGAGCAGCGGGGCGAAGAGGGCGATCAGGATGTAGATCAGCACCACGCACACCCCGGCCACGGCGGCGCGGTTGCGCAGCAGCCGGTGTATGGCATCAGCCCACAGGCTACGCGGCTGCTGGGCGCTCAGTTCGGGCGCGGCGGCTCCCGCCGTCGGTGCGGATGTGGCCATGCCTCGCTCCCTACTTGTAGCTAATACGCGGATCGATCACGCCGTAGGCAATATCGACGATCAGGTTGGCCACGCCCAGAAAGAAGACAAAGATCAGCGCGCCGGCCGTGATCATCGAGTAGTCGCGCTTGCCGATCGCCTCGATCAGCAGGCTGCCCATGCCCGGCACCTGGAAGATAATCTCAATGTAGAGCGTGCCGGTGATCAGGCCGGCGGCGGCGGGGCCGAGGATCGTCACCACCGGCAGCAGCGCGTTCTTGAGCATATGCCGCCAGATCACCACCTGGGTGGCTAGGCCCTTGGACTGCGCGGTGCGGATGTAGTCCTGGCGCTTTACCTCCAGCACGCTGGAGCGGGTCAGCCGGGTGATGAAGCCGAGTTGCACTGCGCCAAGGGCCAGGGTTGGTAAGATCCAAGGCTGGATCGCGTCGCTCCAGTCGGGGATCACGGTGAACCAGTTCAGGCTCACGGCGAAGATGATCACCAGCAGGAATCCGACGATCAGGTTTGAGAGTGAAGCGAAGAGAGTCGAGACAAAGAGGATGCTGTAGTCGATCCAGGAATTCTGCTTGAGGGCGGCCAGCACACCCATCGGGATGCCAAAGATCACCGCGAAGAGCAACGCCTGGAGGCCCAGCCGGGCCGAGTAGTAGAAGCGTGAGGGCTTGCCCGAGCGGTCGCCGAACAGCTCCTGCTGCACCGTGCGCGACCCGCGCGAGGTGTAGGTCGGCCCGAAGTTCCCGCCAATTGCGCCCCACTGAAACTCCTGCGCGCCGGTCTTCGGGTTGCCCACAAGGTCGAAGAACATATAGCGGGTGAACTGGTGCCAGAAGGGCAGATCCATACCGAACTTCTGGCGCATGATCTTCTCGACCGCCGGCGCGAGCTGGCGGTGGTTCGGATCCGTGTCGAAGGGGCTGCCTGGGGTGATCTTGGCGATCCCGAAGGTCATCAGGCCGACGGTCAGCAGCACCGGGATCTGCCACAGGATGCGACGAATAATATACGCGGTCATACGATGCTCGCTTTAGACAAGGTTCAGTTCAGCTTTACCGTTGGGCGATGACGCGATGAGGCGATGACGCGCTCCTATCGCCTCATCGCCTCATCGCCTCATCCCTCAACGGTCACGTGCGTTTGAAACATGCCTTAGGGCTGCACGTCCACATTGGGCATGTTGAAGAAGCCCTCCCAGTAGTCGATCGGCGTGATGTTCTCCTGGGCCACGCCCTTCACGTAGGGCTTGATCAGCCACGGGCCGCCGTCATTCTGGAGGAAGGCGACCGGCGCGGCCTCGACCAGGATCTTCTGGGCCTGGGCGTAGAGGTCGGCGCGCTTGGCAGCATCCTGCTCAGCGTCGGCCTGCTTGATCAGCTTGTCGAGCGCGGGGTTCGAGAAGCCGATGCGGTCGGCCAGTTGGCCGGTGGTCTGGAACAGCGAGATCCAGTTCTGCGGGTCGGGGTAGTCCGCGCACCAGCCGAGGTAGTACATCTGCGGCGAGGTCGTCTTATCCTTGGTCAGCGCCGAGTAGGCGGTCGGGTCAATCGGGTCGAGCACGGCGCTGATGCCCAGGTTCATCTTGAGCTGGTTGGCCACCCACTCGAAGCGGGCGTTGTTGCGCGCACTGGCCGAGTACGTCAGCTTGATCTCCGGCAGCTTGTCGACACTGCCGTAGGTTGACGCGGCGATGCTCGCCTTGGCGGCGGCGGGGTCGAACGACCAGAGCTTCAGGTCGGGCTGGTAGCCAGGGAAGCCCGGCGGGATGAAGCTCTGGGTCGGGTTGCCCAGGCCGTTGAAGATATCACGCACCCAAGCCTCGCGATCAAATGCCTGCGCAAATGCCTGGCGCACCTTGATGTCGTTGAAGGGCGGCTTCGTATTGTTGAAGCCGAAGTAGAAGGTGCATGTGCCCACCGCGTTCACGATCTGCTTGCTCAACACCGGGTCGCTCTGCACGGCGGACAGATCCTCCGCCGCCACGTTGAGCATATCCAGCTCATCGTTCTGGTATGCCTGGAAGGCCACCTGGCTCTCGGTGATCATGTAGTACTCGACCCGCTTGAGCTTGATCGGGCCGAGCGGCCCGACGTAGTTCGGGTTGACCTCCCAGACCGCCTTGCTGCCGTGGTCCCACTCCTTGAGCACGAAGGGGCCGTTGCCGATGTAGTTCTCGGGGGTGTACCACCAGTCGGAGCCCTTGGCGGCGTCCTGCTCGCGCACCGGCGCGCCGATCCAGAGGGCGGCCATGCTCAGGAAGTAGGGTGCCGGGGCGGTCAACTCGATCTGCAGGGTGCGGTCGTCGATTGCCTTGACGCCGTAGTCGGCCTCAAGCTTCTTCAGATCCAGCGCCAGAGTCTCGGTCATGGTCTTGCCCTGGCAGGCGGCGACCGACCACTCGCTATAGCCCTTGATGATGCCGCAGGCGAGACCCTGATACTGGCCGGCGGTCTCCGGGTTGGCCAGGCGGTGCCAGGCGTACTCGAAGTTCTTCGCCGTCAGGGGGGTGCCATCGGAGTATTTGCTGTCGGGACGAATTTTGAAGGTGTACGTCAGGCCATCGGTCGAGACCTTGACGCTCTCGGCGGCGCCGGGGATGGGCTTCATGTCCTTATCGAAGGTCATCAGACCCTGGTAGCCCATCATGATGAACGCGATCTCGCTGACGAAGCTGGCCTGCTGTGGGTCAACATTGTCGGGCTCGGCACCGGAGCCGCCGGGCATCCTGATGCGCAGCACGCCGGACTGGGCGGGGCCAAGGATCGCGGTGGCGGCGGGCGCGGTGGCGGCGGGCGCGGTGGCAGCCGGCGCGGTGGCGACGGGCGCGGTGGCGGCGGGCGCGGTGGCAGCCGGCGCGGCGGAGGGCTTGGGGGCCACCGTCGGCGCGGCGGCGGCGGTGGTGGGCTTGGCAGTCTGGGTGGCGGCCGGCGCGGCGGGGGCACCGCCACATGCGGTAAGAATCGGTACGGCAAGCACAAGCATCAATACCAGGGTTGCGGTGTTGCGCAGGTTGCGGATCTGCATTACGAGCTCCTTGAACACACAAACGCGGTGATCACGATCCGAGGAAGTTTGTCGTCTTGGGGTTCAGCATCGTCGCTACGCATGTCTGTCGATAGTGCCTCCTTTCGTGTGCTGCACCGGACGACACATGATGCCACCCCAACACCTGGCGGTGTGTGAGCTGACCGACAGAGAAACGATACGTCGGGCATGTGGATATGGGGCTACTCGCGCGGTGGATTGATCGTACCATGGGCCTCTGGCAGTGTCAAAGCACGATCGTCAGGATGGCCACAGCGAAGAGGATCTGGGCGAGGGCCGAGGCAATCTGGAGCAAGCGGGCACCGGCGGGGGTGCGGCTATAGAGGCTGAGGCCGAATCCGGTGTTGATCAGCAGGATGGCGACGGCGGCCAGGGGCAGAAAGATCATCTGGTGGCGCGGGCGCAGGGCCAAGGCTACGCCCTCCGCATCGGTGCGCAAATCGATCATCGCCGGCATGCCGGGGTAGATCGCTGCCAGCCAACCCATCAGCAGCAGGCTCAATCCCACGGCGGTCAGCAGGGCCACCCGCACCACCCGATCTTCCCAAAAAGCGTAGAAGAAGGCCCGCCCCACCTCGATGCCCGAAGAGAGTTGCAGGATGACGCCGATCCGGCGGCGCTGCTCAAGCTCCTGCACAAAGGTCTCGGCGTCTGCCGGCGAGATCGCGAACGAGTCGCCGGGGGTGTGCAGGATCAGGGACTGGGCCAGGGGTACGCTGGTGAAGCGCTGGACGACCTTGCCCTCGGGCAGGCGGACGCTCCCGTGGTAGTAGCCGATGCTGCGGGCCAGGCTGCCCGCGCCCTCGCGCATGCCCACCCCGACCTCGACGCTCTCGATCTGCGCCAGGGGTACCACGGCCCGGTTGCCCAGCCAGAAGATGTAGAAGCCGTTGCGGTCAACCCCGTAGGCCAGAGTCAGGGCGGCGGCAACGCGGTAGGCGAAGATCCCCGCCGCCAGGAGCATAGCTAGGCCGATCAGGATCTGGCCATACAGGCTCAGGTTGATCTCCCAGTCTGCGGGGGGCCGGGCTAGGGCTATGCCGATCTGAGCGAACATTGTGATCGTACCTGCCAACGCAAGGGTGAGCAGGGCGACGGCCACCCAGAGGCGGCTAGAGGGTTGTGGTTTCCATCGTCGCATATGGATGGGTGCTGTGAGCGGGGGCGCAGCAGCGCGGCGCTGCTACGCCCTTACGGCGTCGGGGTGGACGAGACCGCCGCCCCCGCCGTCGGGGTGGACGAGACCGCCGCCCCCGCCGTCGGGGTGGGCGAGACTGCATCCCCCGCCGTCGGGGTGGACGAGACTGCATCCCCCGCCGTCGGGGTGGACGAGACTGCATCCCCCGCCGTCGGGGTGGACGGGGCCGTCGTCCCGCCGACGGTCGGGGCCAGGGTTGGCAGCGGCGTCGGCACCTGGGTTGGCGGGCCGGGCTGGTAGGTCGACACGACCGTAGGCGTCTCCGTGACGCCGGGGGTGAGCGTGGGCGTCTGCGGCGGGAAGCGCTGCGTGGAACTGGCGGCGCGCTGGTCGGCGAGCCATGTGTCGAGCGCCTTGGTACGCGCATCGCGCAACTGCGCATCCTTGGTCGGAACCTGGCGCTCCGTCACCTCGATGATATGCCAGCCAAACTGCGTGCGGATCGGCTCGCTCACCGTGTTCTGGGCCAGGCTGAAGGCGGCTTTGGCCAACTCGGGCGGGTAGGTGGCCCCGTTGTCGGCAGTACCATCCTTATCAAACAGGCCGATGTCGCCGCCGACATTGGACGATCCGGGGTCGGAGGATGTAGCCGTGGCCACATCGGCGAAGCTCGCGCCCTTGCGCAGGTCGGCCACCAGCGCGTCGGCGCGGGCCTTGGCGTCCTGAAAGAGCGTGTCGATTTGCGCCTGCGTAGCATCGGCGAGCGGGCTAACGGCGATCAGGATCTGGCGGGCCTTAACCTTCTTCGGCTCGCTGCTCACCTCAAAGGTCGACTCGGGCACCAGGCGCGTCTCAACCTTCGTGTTGAGTACCTGATCGCGGTACTGCACGATCAGCGCGGCGCGGAAGTCGTCCTTGGTGAGGGCGGGCTTCAGTTGGGCGCTGGCCAGTTCGATCTCGTAGCGCCGGTAGATCTCATCGACGATCTGGCCGAGCTGGATGGCCGCCTCAGCCGCCTGGGGGGTAGGATTCGGCGTGCTGGTTGGGGCGGTGGTACTCGTCGGCTCAGGGGTGGCGGTGGGGCCGCCCGGCGTGGGCGAGGCGGCGACCGTCGGGATCGGAGTGGCGGTTGGCACCAGGGTAGCGGTGGCCAACACGGCGGCGGTCGCGCCGGTGGCCGGAGCGGTCGTACCGCTGATCGCCGCCGTACTCGTGATCGGCGGAGCCGGCGGCGGGATAAAGAACTGGCCCATGTCATTCGCCAGCGCCTGGGTAATCTCATCATCGCTGACGCTGACACCCAGCGCCGCGACGCCCTGCAGCTTGATCTGGAGCGTCTCCCACTGGGCGACCACGCCGTCATCGACCGGGCTGGTGCGGATCGTCTGCGCCTGGCGGTTGATCGTCGGACTCTGGTTCGCGAACTGCTGGGTGAACTGCTGATTCCCGCCGAAGCGGGCGACCAGATAGAAGTTCTGGGCGATCTGGCGGGCGTAGGCGAGCCGCTGCTCCTGCCAGTAGTCGCGACGGCTTAGGGAGACGGCACCCACCTGGGCCACCGGCCGGCTTGGCACCCAGATCTGGTCATAGCTGAGGCCGATGATCACCGCCAGGATGGCCATGCCAATGGCGGTAGCGGTCAGGATCACCACCCGGCGCTGGTTGCGCACCTCACGCTCGTGGCGTGCCAGGCGCCTGCGCGGCATCGGGGGTGAGACGGCGGGGGCTGCGGCCTGCGCCTTGCGGCGCTCCTGCGGGGGAATCTTCGGTGTGTCAGCCATGGGTGTGTGGAGGCACAAAATGATGCGCGGACGCGGGGATCGTGCCGGAGCGCCGGGGGGCGCGGGCGACGCACAACGTCTCACGCATCATCGCTGATCGCGTATTAAAAGGGAATATCCTCATCGCCAATCGCGGGCGGTGCGGGGTTCGCCTGGCCACGTGGCGACCGGGGGGCATCGCGCGGTGGGCCGCCATCATCGTCACGGGCGGAGTGGCCATCGAGGATGATCACGTCGTTGGCGATCACCTCGATCTTATAGCGCGTCTGCCCGCTCTGCGGATCCTCCCAGGCCCGCGTCTGGAGGCGTCCCTCAACATAGACGCGCGCGCCTTTGGACAGGTACTGGTTGCAGATCTCAGCGAGCTTGTTCCAGGCGACGACGCTGAACCACTCCGTCTCCTCGTGCGTCTCGCCGCCGCCATCGCGCCACTGGCGGCCCGACGCGACGCGGAGCGTCGCCACCGGGCTGCCCGAGGGCGTGTAGCGGATCTCAGGGTCGGTACCGAGGCACCCGATGATCATGACTTTATTCAAATCACGCGCCATCGCCCCTTGCCTTTCTGGCATCAGCGGGAGCTACTCAGCCTTCTCGGCAACCGCCTCGCCGCCCTCGGCAGTTACCCCCGCAACGCGCTTTTGCTCGATGACGATCATCAGGTGCCGCATGATCGCATCGGTCAGCTTGATGGTGCGCTCGACCTCCACCACCTTCGCGGCCGAGAGGCTGAATGTGATCAGCGCGTAGAAACCTTCGGTGAAGTTGCGGCGGCTGGCCTCGCCGCTGGCATACTCGCGGATCGGGTAGGCGAGCTTGCGGCGGCCCCACGGCGATGTCTGGTTGACCCCGGACACCTCGCCGCCACTGACGACGATTGAGTGGGACACCCGCTCGATTGCGGCGGCGATGCCCTCTTCACTGGCGTGCAGCGGGCTGATGACGATCATCAGCTCGTAATTACGACGTCGTTCGCGCACGTATTCCT
>SESH01098452.1_pt1 | contig 11431 bp, 6 predicted proteins | sample 3171561 | NCBI WGS metagenome assembly SESH01 (sample SAMN10866947, study PRJNA518727) | freshwater metagenome | biome: subpolar coniferous forest; feature: holomictic lake; material: water; isolation source: holomictic Lake 442 2011 16.5 m and 2014 13 m | place: Canada: near Kenora, Ontario
GGGCGACTTTGTTACTATCAGCGCGGCACACGAACAACTTAGCGCGTAGCTCATCCAGAGCGGTGGAGGGACCGGCCCGACGATACCGCGCCAACCACTGGGGAATGTTGAATGCTCAAGGCTGAATGCTCACACCATTTAACCTTCAACCTTCAACATTACGCAGTATGGTGGCAACTCCGGCAGTGCAATCTGGACGATGAGTGGCAGGTATCAGACACACTGTCTGGCCGACAAGACGTGGATACGTACGCCCTCATCGCATACCGATGGGGGTATTTTGTTACCCTCGGCAGACCGACAAAGGAGCAGCCCGATGTCCGACGTGCAGTTCACCGGCTTTGAGACCCTCGCCCTCCACGGCGGTCAGGTTCCTGACCCGACCACCGGCGCCCGCGCGGTGCCGATCTACGCGACCACCTCGTTTCAGTTTAAGGACACCGAGCACGCGGCGCGCCTCTTCGGCCTCCAGGAGTTTGGGAACATCTACACCCGGATCATGAACCCGACCACGGACGTCTTCGAGCAGCGCATCGCGGCCCTGGAGGGCGGCGTGGCGGCCCTCGGGGTGGCCTCGGGCCAGGCCGCCGAGACTCTCTCGATCTTAAATATTGCCGGCACCGGCGACAACATCGTCGCCTCGACCGACCTCTACGGCGGCACGTACAATCTGTTCCGCCACACCCTGCCCAAGCTCGGCATTACCACGCGCTTTGTGGACGCCCGCGACTACGCTGGCTTTGCGGCCGCGATTGACGCCAATACCAAGGCGTTCTTCCTGGAGCTGGTGGGCAACCCGCGCCTCGACATTCTCGATCTGGAGCGGATCGTGGCCATCGCCCATGCGGCCGGCGTGCCGGTGATCGTTGACGCCACCACCGTGACGCCCTATCTCTGGCAGCCGCTCAAGCACGGCGCGAACATCGTCGTCCACTCGGCCACCAAGTATATCGGCGGCCACGGCACCAGCATCGGCGGTGTGGTGGTAGACGGCGGCAACTTCGACTGGACGCAGGGCCGCTTCCCCGGACTCACCGAGCCCGATGAGTCGTATCACGGGCTGGTGTATACCCAGGCATTCGGCAACTTGGCCTTCATCCTCAAGCTGCGCGTGCAGGGTCTGCGCGACATCGGCGCGGCCCTGAGTCCCTTCAACTCGTTCCTGTTCCTACAGGGGCTGGAGACGCTGCCGCTGCGCATGGAACGCCATTGCAGCAACGCCCTGGCCGTGGCCAACTACCTCAGTACACACCCTAAGGTGGCTTGGGTGAACTACCCCGGCCTGCCTAGCCACCCCAGCTACGAGCTGGCTAAGAAGTATCTGCCCAAGGGCCAGAGCGGCATTCTCGGCTTCGGGGTCAAGGGTGGCCGCGAGGCCGGGAAGACCTTCATCAACAGCCTGAGACTCTTCTCGCACCTGGCCAACATCGGCGATGCCAAGAGCTTGGCCATCCACCCGGCCTCCACCACCCACAGCCAGCTCACCCCCGCAGAGCAGCAGCTCACCGGCGTCACCGACGACTACATTCGCCTCTCGGTTGGCATCGAGACGATTGGTGATATTATTGCGGACTTGGAGCAGGCGTTGAGTCGCGTCTAAAGGTGGAGGGGCGAAGCCGTATGATGGGCGCTCTACGCCAAGCTTACGGCTTCACCCTTACACCCGGTACATATGACCGCATACCAGCGTGAGCCCGATACCGGCGTCGGCATCGTCCAGCGCCAGCACATGACATGGGCCGCTCCGCTTCAGTTGGAGGGGGGCGGCTCCCTCGCGCACGTGACACTGGCCTACGAGACGTATGGCTGCCTCAACGCCAGCGCCAGCAACGCGATCCTGCTGCTCCACGGCCTCTCGGGCGACGCCCACGCCGCTGGGCACCACAGCCCCGCCGACCGCAAGCCGGGCTGGTGGGACGCGATGGTCGGCCCTGGCCGGGCATTCGACACCGACCGCTACTTTGTGATCTGCTCAAATGTGATCGGCGGCTGCCAGGGTTCCACCGGCCCGGCCTCGCGCGACCCCGGCGCGGGCGGGCCGGCCCGCCCATACGGGTCACACTTCCCGGTGATCACCATCGGCGATATGGTGCGCGCCCAGGCCCGCCTGATCGACGCCCTGGGCATTGGGCGGCTGCTCGCGGTGGCGGGCGGCTCGATGGGCGGATTCCAGGCGCTAGAGTGGGCTACCGCCCTGCCGCAGCGTGTGCGCGGGGCGATCCTGCTGGCCACCAGCGCGCGATCAGCCACCCAGACCATCGCCTGGAATAGTATCGGTCGTCAGGCGATTATGCGGGACCCGCACTGGCGCGGCGGCGACTACTACAGCCACGAGCCGCCCGCCGACGGACTGGCGCTGGCGCGTATGATCGGCCATATCACCTATCTCAGCGATGTCTCGCTGGATGCCCGCTTCGGTCGGCGGCTCCAGGCCAGCGCCGATCCCGCGTTCACCCTCGGCCCCGAGTTCGCGATCGAGAGCTACCTCGACTACCAGGGCGATATCTTCACCGCCCGCTTCGACGCCAACTCCTACCTCTACATCACCAAGGCCATGGACTACTGGGATCTGTCGGATCGCTACGGCTCGCTGGACGCGGCCATGGCCCGCGCGCGGGCCGATTTCCTGCTGCTCTCCTTCGATAGCGACTGGCTCTACCCCAGCAGCGAGTCGGCGGCCATCGCTACATCGCTGCGCCGCGCCGGTCGCCGCGCTGAGCATGTGGATCTGCACTCCGATGCCGGCCACGATGCCTTCCTGGTCGATCTCGCTGACCAGGAACTGATCGTCACCGCGTTCCTCGCGCAGCTCTAGTGGCGCAGCACGACCCTAGCCCGCCCGTGTACGGGCCGGGCGGCTGGGATGGCAGGGTGACTAACGTGAAAATAGCCGATAGCCGATAGCCGATAGCCGGGCATCAGCGGCCATGTTCATCGCGGCGGTGTGCGCCCCGCGCATGAACGTCTATTGCCAAAAAAGATCTTTCGGGGGTGGCGAAGAGACTCCCGCCGGAGCATGCGGCTCCACATATTTCGCATGCTATACTATCCGCAGCGAACACCATGCCACGAGAAGAGGATGCTGTGCCGCTGCGATACCTACTTGCGCCCATTGTGGCGCTGCTCAACCGCTGGAACTACCCGCGCCGGTTCACCATTGTGGGGCTGGCGATGGCCACCTTGCTTGTGGCCATGGCGGGGATGCTGCTCTGGCAGGGGCGACCGCTCACGGCCATCCTGGCCCTGGGATTGGCGGCGGTGGTTGGCTTGACCCTGGCCGCCCTTGGCAGTTCGGTGAACGGAGAGGTGAACGACCTGGCGGTGATGATTGGGCGCATCGCGGCGGGTGATCACGATGTGCCGCCAGCGCCTGCGGGCAACAGCGAGCTCGGCGCGGTCGCCCGCCGCCTGTCTGATCTGTCCGCTGAGTGGGCGCTCAGCGGGCTCTACCGTCAGGCCATCGTCGAGTACGCGGTCGACAGCATCATGATCATTGATGAGCACGACACCATCACGACGTTCAATCCGGCCGCCGAGCGCATGTTCGGCTATGTCGCCGCCGAGATTGTTGGCCAGCCGATCTCCTGCCTGATCCCCGACCCGCTGCACCGCCAGTATAAGCTGATCAGTATTGGCAACGAGATCACCGGCCAGCGCAAGGATGGCAGTGTCTTCCCCATGGATCTCAGCTCGGGCCAGCTCATGCTGGAGCGCCGTCGGCTTTATGTGGTTATCCTACGCGACGCCACACGGCGCAAGCAGGCCGAGGATGAGCTCCAGCGCGCCCGCGATGCCGCCGAGGCGGCCAGCCGCGCGAAGAGTACCTTCCTGGCTAACATGAGCCACGAGTTGCGCACCCCGCTGAATGCGATCATCGGCTATAGCGAGTTGCTGATCGAGGATGCCGCAGAGGTGAACCGCGAGAGCCTGGAGAGCGACCTGCGGCGCATCCACCGGGCCGGCACCCACTTGCTCGGTCTGATCAGCGACATCCTCGATATCTCGAAGATCGAGGCGGGCAAGATGGATCTGCGCTACGAATACTTCGCCCTCGCCCCTATGCTCAGCGATGTTGAACTCACCGTAGCCCCACTGGCGACTCAGGGCGGCAACCGCTTCGAGATCCGCTCCGCTGGGCAGCCCACGTTCCTCTTCGCCGACCCGGTGCGCGTGCGCCAGATCCTGATCAACCTGCTCGGCAATGCCTGCAAGTTCACCAACCACGGCACGATCACGCTGCGTGTGTACGCGACTACGGATTTCAGATTTCAGACTGCGGAACCAAATACCGGCTCTGCCCACGCTTCACTCAACTCGCAGCCACTCGCGATTGTCTTTGAGGTCACCGACACCGGGATCGGCATGACGCCCGCGCATTTGGAGCGGCTGTTCCACCCCTTCACCCAGGCCGACGACTCGACGACGCGCAAGTACGGCGGCACTGGCCTGGGCCTAGCCCTCACGCGGCACTTCTGTCAGATAATGGGGGGGACGGTTGATGTGGTGAGTACGCCTGGGGAGGGTTCGGTGTTCACGGTGCGGCTGCCCCTGCGCGAGCCGGATGTTGTGTCCGCCGAGGCGTCTGAGCGCGATGCGGTCGAGGGTCGTCGGTAGGGGCGCAGCCGCAGTGGTCGTAGGCCGCTGCGGCTGCGCCCCTACCGACGTTACACCACGCCCTCCAGGCGATCCTCCAGGTCGGCGTAGATCTCGCGCAGGCGGTCGAGGGTTGCATCATCGACCTGCCACATGTTACGGCTGTGAGCCTCTAGCAGACGCCCGACGGCGTTGCGGGTCGCCTCGGGGTTGGCCGCCTCCAGGCGCTGGCGCATAGTGTCGTCGAGTACGAAGGTGGCGGCGGCCTGGTCGTAGACCCAGTTGTCCACCGCCTCGGTGGTGGCGCTCCAGCCGACCATATAGGTGAAGCGGTGGGCGATCTCGGCGGCACCGTTGTGGCCGTGCTTGAGCATGCCTTCGTACCACTTGGGGTTGAGCAGCTTGGTGCGGTACTCCACGCGCAGCACCTGATCGAGGCTCTGCACCTTGGTCTCGGCAGTGAAGCTCTCGATGTAGTTGAGGGCCACACGCTTGCCAGTGGCCCGCTCGGCGGCAGCCTTGAGCGCGCCCGAGTAGCCGTAGTAGTGCTGCATATCGGTCAGGCCGTACTCGACGCTGTCGATCTCCTGGGCCACCCGGTCGACGGTGCCGAGCAGTGAGCGCAGCACCTCGGGCTGGGCCTGGCCGCCTTTCTCGCCGCCGAAGGCGTAGGCGTTGCGCTTGATGAACAGATCCTCCAGATCCTTGCGGTCTTCCCAGGCCCCGCCGTCGATTGCCTCGTCTACGTCGGTGCCGTAGGTGCCCTCGGCCTGGGTGAAGACGCGGGCCGTGGCCGCATCCCAGCTTGTGCCGGTCGCCACCAGCGCGTTGACGTGTACGCGGATGAAGTTCATGTCTGCGGGCTCATCGGCTTTCGCCGCCTCGCGCACGAGGCGGTCGAGCAGGTCAATCGTGCCGGCGAAGGTGTCGCGGAAGATGCCCGAGACCGTCATCAGCACATCGATGCGCGGGCGACCCAGCTCGGCCAGCGGGATGAGGTCGTAGCGTCCGATCTTGCCCTGGCCATCCTTGACCGGGCGGGCGCCGATCAGGCCGAGGATGATTCCAATCGCCTCGCCCTTCGTCTTGATCGCGTCGAGTCCCCAGAGCACCTGGGCAATTGTCTGGGGGTACACGCCGTTGTGCTCGGCCAAGTGAGCTGCGATCAGCGACTCGGCGATGCGCGCACCGCGCTGGTAGGCGCTGTCGGTGGGCACGCGGAAGGGGTCGAGGCTGTGGATATTGCGACCGGTGGGCAGGACCGCCAGCCCATCGCGGATCAGGTCGCCGCCGGGTGCCGCCGGGATGTAGCGGCCATCCAGGCCGTGGAGCAGAAAGCCGAGTTCCTGGGTGTTATCCTTGAGCGCGGCGATCATCGCCTTGGCGTGGGCGACGAGCGTGTTGAGCGTTGCGTGCTGCGTGTTGAGCTTCGGGACAAGATACTCGACCCGCTCACCGTTAAAGACGGTGCGCTGCACAAAGTCGGTGCAGGCCGTTTCGACCGTATCGCGCAGAGTCAGCGCGGCGGAGTCGCCGGCGCGGGCGCGGGCCAGCAGATCGGTGTAGCTCTCAACCTTAGGCCCATCTGCCATCCGCAGTCTGCAATCTGCAAGCATAAAGTCGCCCAGGCCGGGGTTGCCATCGCGTGGGATCTTCAGCGCCTCAGTGACCAGCGTGAGCTGCTCGTCGACGGGCGGGGCGCTGCCGAGGATGTGCAGGCTCCCGGTGATCAGGGTCGACTCAAGCTCGCGCAAGTAGGCGTAGACCCGCGAGGCGAAGCCGTCAAAGGGCTCGCCCTCGCGCCGGGCCAGTTCAACATCGAGGTTGAGCAGGTCGATCTTCTGGATGACGGCGGCCTCGAAAGGATGAAGGATGGAGGATGAAGGATGAAGTTCTGATCCGGGCTCTGGATTCGTTCTTTCGCCTTTATCATTCACCGTTTCCCGATACTCCTCCAGGATATCCTTGAGGGTCTGGAGTTCCTTATACAGCCCGGCGCGGCCGTAGGGCGGGATGGCGTGGCCAACAATCGTCGAGTAGCCACGGCGCTTGGCGATGTTGGCCTCGGCGGGGTTGTTGATCGGGTAGACGTAGAAGTTGGGCACCTGGCCGAGCAGCACATCGGGCCAGCAGGTATCAGTCATGCCCAGTTGCACGCCCGGCATCCACTCGGCGGTGCCGTGCATGCCCATGTGTACAATCGCGTGGGCACCGTACTGCTCGGTGATCCATTTATAGAAGAGCGCGTACTGGTGGTGCGGCGTATTCTCGCGGTCGAAGAGCAGGCGCATGGGATCGCCGGGCATGCCGATCATCGGCTGCACGCCGATATAGACGTTGCCGATCTGCATGCCACCCAGGCGCACGCGGTCGTTGCCAGCCGGGGCGATATCGCCGGGGAAGGTGCCCCAGCGCGCGGTGATCCGCTCCTGATCCTGTGGGCGCACCCAGGTATTGAATGCCTGGCGGCTCACGGTGAGCAGGTCGAAGGGCGGGTGGCTCGCCGACAGCTCAGGGGTCTCGCTACGGATACTCGCATCGAGGCAGCGCGCGAACTGGGCCGGGTCGCGTGGGAACTCGCCAACGCTGTAGCCGGCCGCCCGCATCTGGTCGAGCAGCGCGATCAGGCTGGCGGGCACATCGAGCAGGGCGGCGGTGGCGGTGTTGCCCTGGCCGGGCGGATAGTTGTAGACCACAATCGCGATCTTCTTGTCGCGGTTGGTCGTCTGGCGCAGGCGCACAAAGCCCCGTGCCAACTCGGCCATGCGGGCCAGGCGGTCGGGCACAATGCCAACCTCGCTGCCGCGCATACCGCCGAGGACCACCGGAGCCACCGCGCCATCCATCTCGGGGAGGGCGTAGGTAATCGTGGCCTGGATCGGCCCGACACCGTGCTCGCGCCAGCTATCCTCATCCTGGACAAAAAGCGGGGTGGCGATCATATAGGGCACATCGAGCTTGGTGAGCAGGTCGCGGGCCACCGAGACGGTCAGGCCGGCTTTGCTGGATCCGGCGGGGCCGCCGACGAGCGGGAAGCCCATGGTGTTGATCAGCAGATCGACGCCCATGCGTGTCAGCCACTCGCGCACAACCACGTGGCTCTCGATGCCCATCACAAAGATCGGGATCACCCGCAGGCCGACGGCCTCCAGCGCCCGCGTCACCTCGTGGGGGTACAGGATGCCGGTCAGGATATGGGCGCGGAAGAAGAGCACGGCCACGGTACCGATCGGCTCACCTGCGCCCTGCGCGCCCTTCGCACCCCGCGCACCCTTCGCGCTCGCGTTTTTCGCCCCACTTCGGGTCTTTCGTGATCGCTCCCACTTCTCGAACTCCTCGGGCTTGCCGAAGTACTTGGGCGCGTCGGGGTGGGCGAAGCCGTAGTTCGGCACCTCGACGAGGGGCGCGACGTGGAGCTTGGACATCCCGCAGTACTCGCGCAGGATCAGCTTAAACATGTTCGCCGCGTTGGCGATGCTGCGCGTACTCCAGTAGTTGCTGACGTTCGTCCAGTTGCGGAAGTCGGCCAGGCGTTTGCCAGGGAGGAAGTTCACCAGCCTGCTGGTGATTTTCTGGAGCCTGACATAGCCGAGATAGGCGTCCTCCTCGCGGTTGCCCACCAACAGCCGGGCCACATTCTGCACCGGCTTGGGCATGCCGCCCCCGCCCTTGCCCATGGCATAGCCGCCGACCTTGGTTAGGCTCATCATCTCGGGCACGCTCTCGAAGGCGAAGACCAGCGCCGGATTATGGCGTGCGATCATCGGAATCAGCACATCGGTGGTCTCGGCAATCGTGACCAGCGAGGCGAACAGGCAGGCGCAGCGTGCGATTGCCGCCTCCACCACATCCGAGCGGCGCTGCACATCCGCATCGTCAAAGATATGCAGCCGAAAGCCCGGAACCTCCTTGCGTACCTCCGCCTCTGCCTGCGCATAGAAGCCCTGGCTGTAGCGCTGCATGCTGAGCACCAACACAAACTCGGTGATCTGAGCCATAGATAGCATCCTCGCTAAACTAAAATCGCTATCGTGTGTACGCCATCACCGATGCACACGGTTCTTCCCGGTGCGCTTGGCGACATAGAGGTGGCGGTCGGCAGTGGCGACCATCTGCTCAGGGCCAGCGTCCTGCTGTTCAGCGACGCCCAGGCTAATCGTCACGTGGAGCTGCGAGTTTAGCGTCGCCCAGGGGTAGCTCTCGACGAGGGTACGGATCTGCTCGGCGACATCAGCCGCGCTATCGAGGGTGGTGTTGGGCAGCAGCAGCAGGAACTCCTCGCCGCCATAGCGGGCGACGATATCATCCTCACGGGCGGCCTGACGCATCAGGCCGCCCACGGCGCTCAACACCTCGTTGCCGAGCATATGCGTGTGCTGATCATTGATCTGCTTAAAGTTGTCGATGTCGGCCATGATCGCGCAGAGCGGCTGGCCGAGCCGCAGCGCCTCGGCGGAGAGATCGCGAAGGCTGGTGTCGACATAACGGCGATTCGAGAGTCCGGTGAGGCTGTCCTCGTTGACCTCGCGCTGGAGGCGGCTGGTACGGGCCTGTAGCTCGCGGATCAGGTCGTTCTGGCGCAGCCGATCCGCCGTCTCATCGACCTCGGCGCGCGGCACATAGAGCAGCAGTTGGTCGGTAAAGTCGCCCAGGTTCTCACCGGCGATCAGGGCGGCGGTGGCCCCGCGCGCGTGCGCGGCCTCGACGGCGCCCTCGTTCGAGACAACCGCGATCAGGGGGGTGGCGACCTCAAGCGAGCGCCAGAGGCTCCACGCGGTCGGGTCGCTCACATTCGCAATAATCAGCGTCGGCTTGGGGTGACGAGCCAGCAGCCCCTGCGCGGCCACGATGCTGGCCGCGATCATCGGGCGATAGCCCTGGAGCCGCACCGTGGTGGCAATTGTGGCCCGCAGCATATCATTCGGCTCAATCAGCAGCGCCTCGGGGCGGTGCTGGCCGCGCCGCTCGTGCGAGGGCGAGCGTGGGCGATCCTGGCGGCGATCCATCACATAGCTGCTGCCGGAGATATGCTTGGCGTCCTGCTTGAGTTCAGCGGCCACCTGGCTCATATGATCGACACTGGTGAAGGCGCGCGTGTTGGTACTGACCACGGCAATCGAGAGGCTGAGCAGGCCAAACTGGCGCGGCACTCCGTGGCGGTCGATCCCACGCAGGTAGCCGCGATCCAGATCCACCTTGTCGTAGAGGCTGCGCACTTGCTGATCGAAGCTGGCGATCAGTTGGATACACAGCTGCTCGGGCATATTCCCAAAGTGGACGATCGCGAAGTCATCGCCGCCAATATGGCCGACAAAATCCTCGCGCGCGGCCGTCTCGCTGATCACGTTCGCCAGCATATGGATGGCCCGGTCGCCGCGAGCGAAGCCGTAGGCGTCGTTGAATGCCTTAAAGTTATCGAGGTCGATCCAGAGCAGCGAGAACTGATGGCCCTGGCTCAGGTGGCGCTCAAGCTCGGCCTGGAGCAGCACATTGCCGGGCATGCCGGTGAGCGGGTTGCGCACCGGAAGCTGGGCCGCGCGGCGCAGGTGGCCACGAATGCGGGCCAGCAGCACATCGACATCGTAGGGCTTGACAATATAGTCGTCCGCACCGCTGTCGAACCCGGTGACGACATCCGACGAGGTGCTGCGCGCAGTGAGGATGATCATCGGCAGGTGCGCGGTGCGGGTATCGTTGCGCAGTTGCCGGATGGCCTCGAACCCGTCCATCAGTGGCATCATCAGATCCACCAGGATCAGATCGGGCGGGTGATCCTGGGCCATCCGGACAAGCTCATCCCCATTGTTCGCGACGGTCACATCGTAGCTGGCATCCTGAAGCGTCTCGCGGAGCAAAAGGCAGAGCGCCGGGTCATCATCGGCAACAAAGATCCGTGCTTGCGGTGTCATCTGCAGCCCTGTCTGATTGGCTACGGCGGTTGAAGTCGGCAGGGTGCGCATGGCTTCCTGTAGGGGGCTAACGTGAACATGAGAAATGGCGCGGGCGTCTGTCCGCCCCGGCGCAAATACGGGCAGGATGCCTGCGCGCCCATGTTTATCCGGTGTTATGCGCCCCGCGCATGGATATCTGACGCAAAAACTCAGCCATGGCCAGTCCTAGCTCACACGGCAGCGAAGACCTCATCGCCACGCCCAACGAAGTCTTCCCGTGCGATACCGCAGAGGTCTCGCGGTGAGGTGCTGCGCGCCCAGCCCGTCGGGACTAAATCCCCCGGTGCGTGGACGACGAAGGCTACCTACACGACCCACCTGAGGCCGCGTAGCCGACCTTCGTCGCCAAGCGCGCGCCCGTTCACGGGCCGGGTGTGCGCGGTATTGTCTTCCAACAGAGCAAAGGCACTGCGCTTCAGCCCAGAACCCTTGGCCCGGTGGAGGTTGAGTACAACGCCAGCGATCTCGCAGACCAGCCCCAGTATATCAGCACGAGTATCGGCGGACATGGCATTTTTTATGGGAGCAACTCGTTGCGGGCATCGTACACCGTTCCCGCGTGCCCACTGGCATCGTGTCGCCCGTGTATGCATCATACCATGTACGCGCTGGGAGCGCGTGCCCTTTTGGCACAGGGCTGGTACGGAATCGCCTCCGGCGGAGGTTCGGCGGTAAATTCGCTAGATCAAAACGATCTTTTTTTGTTGATTATGGCGACAAAGCCGCCAAAAACCAACAGAAAGCGAAGTCTAAACGTGAAAATAGCCGCTAGCCGATAGTACTACAGTTGTAGTTTGTTTGGATTACCCCCCCTAGCCCCCCCGCAAGCGGGGGGGAACATACGGTGACAACCTCCCCCCGCTTGCGCATATCTTTACCCACATCTC
>SESH01011769.1_pt1 | contig 11430 bp, 15 predicted proteins | sample 3171561 | NCBI WGS metagenome assembly SESH01 (sample SAMN10866947, study PRJNA518727) | freshwater metagenome | biome: subpolar coniferous forest; feature: holomictic lake; material: water; isolation source: holomictic Lake 442 2011 16.5 m and 2014 13 m | place: Canada: near Kenora, Ontario
TTCGACCCCTTGCACCCCATGAAGGCGGAAACAGGTTTCAGGGCGTTCCAGCAATTTCCAATTTTGAAAAATACTTCTATACATCTCAGTGAGTTATAGCTATATTCTGTTTCATCGCGTTTCGCTGCAACTCACCGCTTGCCACTGCCAAACCGTACCGCTAACCGTACCGCTTTTTAAGGCACCGTACCGCTAGCGCCGTGGCGAACCGTTAATTATACCGCCGACCTATATGGCTGAAAATAAGCTCACTGACAAACACCTTCGCAAACTCAAGCCATCCGACGAGGAACAGGTCATCGGCGACGGCGGTGGTCTGTGGGTGAGAGTGCTTCCAAAGAGCAAAGGCGGCGCAATCAACTTCTACTACCGATTCGAGATCGGCGGGAGAGAACGCAGATACAACTGCGGCACCTACCCCGACACGTCGCTTGCCCAAGCGCGAGAGAATCGCAACGCTGCAAGGAACCTTGTTAGGACAGGCGTCGATCCGACCATCAAGGAAGAAAATGATCGCATCGCCCGAACCGCCGCTCAGGCGTTAGAGCAGATGGAGAAGACCGTTACCGATCTGTTCGACGATTGGAAACGGGTCTATCTCTCCGCCCATCGCAAGGACGCAGGCAAAGAGGTTGAGGCCGCACTAAGACGGGATGTCTTGCCGCAAATCGGCGCGATGAAGGCCAAGGATGTCCGCTTACCGCACATAGTGCAAGTCATCGACAAAATTCTGGAGCGGGGAGCGCGCCGCACCGCCAACCAGATTTTGTCCCTGATGCGCCAGATGTTTCGTCATGGACTCGCACGTGGCATAGTCGAGACAGACCCCACGTTGGCGCTCTCTAAGAAGCAGGCTGGCGGCAAAGAAACACCGGCGGATCGCAATCTTTCGATGGCAGAGATCAAGGAACTGCATACCAAGATACCGAGCGCAGACCTCCATGCCAAACTTGTGGCGGCTATTTGGTTATTGCTGGCAACCGGCGCACGGGTAGGCGAGTTGCACAAAGCCGAATGGGGTCACGTTGATTTCGACCTGAATACGTGGACAATCCCTCCGGAAAATTCAAAGAACAAACTTCAGCATGTGATTAACCTGTCAACCTTTGCCCTCAAGCAGTTGGCAACGATGCAAGAGTACCGCACCGGGAAGTACCTGCTTAGCGGGCGTGGGTCAGACCAGCCGATGTCGGATAAGTCGATATCCAAGGCGATACGAGACAGGATTCGAGCGGAGCCTCTCAAGCGACGGACACCCAAGACAGGCACTCTGGTTCTTTTGGGCGGTGAATGGAGTCCGCATGATCTGCGCCGAACAATGGCATCTCGCATGGGTGATTTGGGTATCGAGCCTCACATAATCGAACGCTGCCTCAACCACGTGCAGCAAGGGATCGTGGGGGTCTATCAGCGGCAGGAGTATCTGAAAGAACGTAAAGCTGCATTCGATAAATGGGGGCAGCAGTTAGAGGGAGCATTACAAAATGCTTGATGTTCCTATCAAGAATACTTTCGGCGCTACAGAGAACTCCTTGCCGCTATGGATTCGACATTGGCTGCGCGACGATTTCGCAAAGGGCGATGACGCAGCAAAGCAAAGAATCCATGGCTTGCTCAAGAATGTTGTTTCCGACCCTGAGGTTGCCAAAGACCTAAACAGACTTTGTCCTGATAACCGTGAGGAGAAGCACGCGACCCGTGAGCAAGTAATGGAATGGCTCACAGAATCATGTTTTGTACACCAGCGTAGCCACTATCAAGCAACGGGTACGCCGGGAGAGGCTAAGGAGGCTCTTCTTCTTATCGCCAAGCAAAGCCGAAACTTAGCTGAAATGATTTTCAAGAATCAGGCACTTCTTGGCCGATCTACTTCCTTGTCGTACCTGTCTTCTCGCCTCGCAAGCGACAACCCTAGTGGATTTGTTCACAAACATCGCGGTGGTCTGGGTGCAGCCCAGCGCAGCTTCTCTCCCACCGAGCTTCAGGACATACTTGAGGTATTCGCCGACGACTTGGGCGAGGAGGTAAAGCAGTTTCCAGCGCGACTGGACTCTCTGGCAGGTGGGGAAGAAGCAACTATTCGACTCCTCATTCCGTACCTCAAGCTCCTCTACAAGAGCCTCTTTGGCAGAGTCAACAACGTCCATGTCGCCAACGTGGCTCGTTCCTTGACCGGCATTGATGTGACTGCCGACAGAGTCAGAAAAATGAGGTCTTTGGGCGGAAAAAACTGACCTCGCGGAGGGTGGTTTTTTCCGCGTAATAATTTACCTGACCTGTACGGTTCGGGGTGTCGCAAGCAACCACAGGAGACACCCTGATGAACCCCGAAATCCTCCGTTTTCCTGCCGTCCAGCAGGCCACTGGTCTTAGCCGCACCACTATCTGGCGCTTGGAACGTGACGGACTATTTCCGCGCCGTCGCCAGCTTTCAGCCAACACAGTTGGGTGGCCTCGCTGCGAAGTTGACGACTGGATCAGCGCGCGCCAGCCAGTCAGCAATGGCCCCACCGCAGGTGATAGTCATGCGTAACTCCATCACCATCCTCCGCTGCCAACCGGGTTTCCGCGCCACCAAGACGCACCGCAAGACAGACGAGGGGATCAAGACCGAAGACTATAACGCCGGGATGTACTTCACATCGGTAGCCGCGCCGGTCAGCGGGATCGAAGAGCTTTCCCAATACATACTCAAGCCGCTGGAAGCACACCCCTCTGGACTAGTCATCCGTGGGAAAGCCCAAGCTCACCTCGACCATACCAAGTGGCACCGCCGCATGAAGTATGCACCGCACGCCAACTATGCCACGCCGCCTCAAGGACGCTGCTACGCGATGGTTGACATCGACAGGCTGCCGTTGCCGGCAGGAATGCTGCTCACCCCTGACACGGCTACCGACGCTGTCGAGTACGCGATCAACCGTCTCCCGCACGAGCTTCGTACCGTGTCATATCACTTTCAGTTATCGTCCAGCGCCGGTATCTACGACCAAACCGTAATCTCAGTCCACCTGTGGTTCTGGCTCGACAGGCCGGTAACGGATGCGGAAATGAAGCGGTGGGGCAAGGCAGCAAACACTGCCGCTGGGCGGGTACTAATCGACACGTCACTCTTCAATGACGTGCAGCCGCACTACACCGCTGCTCCGCTATTCGAGGGGATGCGTGACCCGTTCGCCGCGAGGTCGGGGCTGATCAGGAAGGCAAACGATTGCGCTTCGCTGAACATACCCGCGCTGACGCATGCCACACCAGCGCAGCCGACAAAGAAGTCCTCGACGCACAGGGGTGCGGCCCCGAAACGCGAACACAACGGCACAGCCCGTGGGTTTGATGCTCACCTTGCATCTATCGGTGACCATGCTGGCGGCGGCGGATTTCACGACCCGATCATTCGTGCCGCAGCCAGCTATGTCGCGGAGCATGGCGCTGACGGTACTGACGTGGAATGGTTGTACGGAACTATTCGCGCACGTGTCCTTGCTGCCGACAGTACTCACCATGCGCCGGAGGAAGTAGCGGCGAGGGCCAGCCGCGAACACATCATGCCTGCCATCAATGGGGCCATCGAGAAGTTCGGCGATAAGCCTGCTTGCAAGCCCCGCCTTATTCGCGGACTGAAGCCGTACTTCAGCGCCAAGCCAGTCTGCGTCGAGATAGCGAGCAACAAGATGAAGAAGGCGGTTGGTCACTTCTTCACGAAGTGGTGACAAACAATGCCTGCAACTATTGTCAAGGCCGCTGCCGGCCTCGGCAAAACCGAGGCCGTCGTTCAGAGTATTGCAAAGTCCGACCTCGGCCTCATCGAGGTGTACGTCGCCACCCATCAACTCGCCCTCGAATACCAGCAGCGCATCTACGCAATCAACCCCGCGAAGGACGTACAGATCATCTACGGGCGTGGCTCTGACCGCGGCGACATGGAGCCGCCTTGCAAGAAACATATGCTGGCAGAGGAGCTTTCCGCTGCTGGCTGCTCGGTCTTTCCGAACCTATGCTCACGCAGAGGCAGTAAGGGCGCTCCCGCCATTAACTGTGAGTACTATGACACCTGCGACTACATCCGCCAGTTTCGCGGTTCGAGCGTGCGAATCTACGTACACGCCTACCTTCCACTCGAACGAAGCCGGCTTGAGAACCGTCTGCCAAACCGCGTGGTGATCGACGAGTCGTTCTGGCAACACATGGTGAGGACTGTTCTGTTCCCGTTGAGTTTGCTGAATCACCCTGCGCTTCCGTTAGCAGCACGGCGGCTTTGTGCCGACATCGCCGCAGCGATTGCTAGTGATATACAGGCCGTCGGCCCAATTCTCCAACGTGCTAACGACAGCGGGGATCTCTTGAAAGCAGTGCGTAGCCTTCGTAAGTCTGCAAGCATCGCAGACCCCAGTATGTCAGAGCGTGAAATCCGCATGTTGGTACAGAAGGCCGTACGCTTTTCGCCGTTGGCAGCGCTAATTTGGCAAGCCTTCATCGAGTCTTTATACGGGCGCTCGATTCAGTCGGTCGAGTATGACCACGAAAAAGGCACCGTGACCCTGCACCAACGCATGCCTATGGCTCGGTTCAAGAATACGGGACTTCGTGCCGCATATGGCGCATTTGAAGTGCCTGTCTTGATCATCGACGCCAGTGCGTCGGACAAGATCATCAGTCGCTTCTTCGACTCGGTAGGCACCGACAGCGAGGACATTTACGTACCTCGCTCCGCCTATGTCATTCAATGCCACTCAAGGCGGCTTTCGACGACCAGCCTTGTGCCGAGCAAGAACGACAACCCAGTCTCTGCTGCCGCCGCCCAGAGAACGCTCGATGAGATTCAGGAGTTCATAAATGGTCTGGCAGCAACAGGGAAGCAGGTGCTGGTTGTCGGCCCCAGCGCGGTTATCGGCAACTTTCGAACAGGTGTCGAGCCGTTGCTTGTCTGTCCACCAAACACGGAGTTTGCTCACTTTGGTGCGTTGCGCGGTATCGACAAGTACAAAGACTGTGACGTAGCGGTCATCATTGGACGGAACCAGCCTTCCCTCTCAGACCTTGAAGGGCTTGCCTGCGCCTTGTTCTACGATGACCGTAAACCGATACAACGGGTTGAGCAGTGGGCCGAAGAAGAGCGCGGTTACCGTCATAACGACGGACTCGGGGTGTCTGTACAGGTTCACTGCGACCATCGAGTACAGGTGGTGCATGACCAAATCCGTGAGCAGGAGAGCATGCAGGCCGCTGACCGACTTCGCTTGATGCATAACACCCAGCCCAAGACCATCTACCTGCTCTCGAACCTACCACTCGACATAGATGTAGACGAGCTGCGCTCGTGGGATGAAATAATCAATGGCGGCAACCGGCTGGAACTGGCTTGGGATCGGCAGTCCAGCGGCGTACTGCCGTTGGCAGGGAAATGGCTGGCGACGACCTTTCCCGATCTGTGGAAAACCGCCGAAGCGGCCAAGCTGGACGTGAAAAGGTTACGCAAGAGGGGTCAAACTTCTAATGGTATATACATTAGGAATTTGACCCTTCTTGTGTATGAATATAAGCCGCTCAACCAGCGTTCATGGAGCCGCTGTCTCAGCCGGTTCCCAGACGAAGCCGTCACCAAGGCGACCCTCCAGAAGCTCATAGGAGCGGCTGTAACCATCCGTCCGATGCCGATGGTGGATGACATCAGAAAAGCCGCGTAGAAGCCCGCTGGTGGACTCCCGGAGGCATCTACGTAGGGGCTATCAGACCCTCGCCCTCGATCCCCGACCTATTCACCGCCATATGCCCCGGCATGACAGCGTTCGGCGTCGCCCCGACGCTCAACACCAGAAGTCGCTGGAGTGATCCCGGTTACTGCTGCGGTGTGGCGCACGCCCGGTAGGCCGGTTTTAGCCCCTTCCGGCGGCAATCTCAAGCAACTCCTCCGTCGACAGCCCCTCGAACTTCTGCCGTAGCCGCTCCCCGCTGGCGCTGATAACCCGCTTCACAACTTCAGGCTGATCGAGGCCAAGCAGTCTTGACACGGCGAGCCAGCCCTTGATCAAGTTGCCGGGATCGCCTTGGCTACGTGCCATCTGAACGCCCCCCAGAATCGCCGAAATCACGTCCTGCCGGGTTAGCTCCAATTCCTGTGCTTTAGCCTGCTGTTGAGCCTGAATTGCGGCCTTGACCTTAGCAACTCTTAGCAGTCGGCACGCCGAAACTGCATCCGCGCCGCTGGCCGCCGAATAGCCTGCTTCTCGCGCTGCCCGACTCCCGTTGAGGTCGATGCAGTAGCTCTGGACAAACCGTAGCTGGCGGGGGCTTAACGAACCATTCATGCCAGTGCCGGTTCAGTCGCTGGCTCAAAGTAGATCGTCAGCTTCAGGGTGAGGTCGGCAGGTGGCTGAATGAAGGTCTTTACCGCCGCTAGGTCGGTGCTGTGGCGCAGCCACGGTTCCACCTGCTTGCGTTCCAACACTAATGGCACATGCAACCCGTGTGGTGCCAGCAGCCGGTTCGGCGGCGTCGTGATTAGCGCCACCGTCGCCTCCGCCCCGCCTATGCGCGGTGGGTTAGGCTCCATGATCCCCGCCAAGAGCATCAGGCCGCCATCACGGCGTGCCAGCATGTAGCGCATCATCTTCCCGTCAACCTCGCGCAGGTACGTGAAGTGCGAGGCAGGCACAATGCAGCGCCAGTTGCGGAACGCTGTCGAAGTAGTGTGCATGCGTGAGACAGTCGCGCCATCCGCGTAGGTAATGCAGCGCGTAATGTGTGCGGGTGGCACCAAGCCCCACGTCGCCTCCTTGGCAAAGCACAAGCCGTCCGTCATGTAGACCGCCTGAACAACGTCGCCCGGCTCGGACGACCTGCTCCCGCTTGGTGGCGAGAACAACGCATTGGGAAAGCACTTCTTATAGTCAGTCGGCTTCGCTTTGAGGGTGATCGTCTCTGTCATGGTCGTTCTCCTGTCGAGTGGGGTCGAAGCCTCCACTCCTGTGCCATCGAAGCCTCCTCCAACCTCTCTAGGCCATGCAAGGTCAGGTCGTTATCCCGCACCCCCACCAGCATCGGTTCCCAGAGCTTGGCAACGGTGCTGCCGCCTTGGCAGCAGGTCGCTTCCGCGAGACGGAAACCATCCACCGCTGTCAGCTTCAGCATCACCAGCCGGGGCGGCTGTGCCACCTCGCTGATACGCAGGCGCTTGCCGTCACGCCGCAAGAGGCTCAGGTAGAACTTCATCCTTGGAAGGCTGTGGTGCTGGAGCCATCGGCACGCATGCGTAGCACTCAGGACACTGCCAGAATGGCGGCGCAGACGGCGCGTCGCACCGGATCAGGTCAGTCGGCGCGAGGGCGGCATGGCAGACAGGACAGCGGATAACTCGCATAACTGTAAGTATACACAGTACCGCAAGAAATTCAAGCGGCCTGTCACCACTGACCTCCAGCGGCCCAGCTATGGTTGGCGCAAAAGACTTATAGGCTGCTGGTTGAGGGCTTTTTGACAATCTCCTGCAGGCGTCAGGCAGCACTTCGACGTCTAGAAATATCCACCCTTTGCTCGATCAGAGATGCTCTTAGCTGAACCAAAACGCCATTTACGCAGCAACTGCATCTCGTCATGCTTCATTACACGACTGCCTCGCTTACTGTCCTCGTCAATCATCGTAATCAAAGCCTCGAACTGTTGCTCGTCTAACCAAGTGCCGCGGAACTTCCTATGCCCGAATGCTTTGCGCATGACTCGATACGAAACCCAGAGACATAGCAGAAGAATCATCGCACCGCTACCGGCCCAAAGGTAATAGCGATCACTCGGACTTAGTGACTCAACGAAATGCAACCATTTCGCTTGCCACTGCGCCAACCACAATTCAACGCTCATTGCGCCTTCCTTCTGCTCCACTTCGTTCGTATGGAGCCTCTACGAAAATATCAGGGCATCAGGTTTCTACTGCTACAGCGCAATCGCCAAATACGGCACTGGATCGTTGTTAGTATCCGGAATGCAGCCAACATCACTGGCATTCGCTGGTGAATTACCAATCGCGCCGATGACTCGCGCATCCGGCGTACCACCAAATAGATTTCCGGTGCTTAATTTAGCGGCGACAAATAACGCAATCTCACAGCCAACGTTCGAGAACTCTACGACGTGGCGCACGGACGTTGGGAGCGGTGCGGCTATGCCTGCTGCCCCATTCTTCAGTGCATCCCAGCTTTTGGATTTGGTTGTAACAATCAGCCAAGCTGCCCCAGACCGGCCCAAAAACGGTTGAGCCTTATTCGTCACGGGATCAATAGCTATTCCCTGAAGCATTCCGGCAAGAATAAGTTGTTCCGTCGCGCAGGCAGATTCCCCATCAAAATGCGGTGGCGCTGGCGTCGTAATCCACGCGCTTGATTCGCCGATCTGTCCGTCACCACTGCCACCCGATTGGCATTCAGCGGATAGTGAAGGTATTTCAGCGGTGGCGCCGATTGGGAAATCGCCGGGCAAGAAATGGAACCGTTCCTGAAACGCCTGTATCGCCGATCTAAAGTCCTTCACGGTAGAGATCATCTCCAGCGCTCGTGCCTGCTTGACTAACGCCTGCCCCTTCAAAACAGCTACTGTCAGTGCGGCAATGATGGTCAGGACAATGGCAAGCTCTACCAATGTAAAACCGGCACTCTCACGTCTGATCCGCGTTGTCATTGCTTATCGCGCTCGTCACTTTGCCGAATCGCGCTGATGTAAAGCGTGACGGCATAGGCGGCACCGAAGGACATTAGCAACCCTATGCCAGCGAGCTTGATCAACCAGCCTATCGACACCAGCAGTGGACTGGCGGACAGACCTAAAATCCAGATGGCTGGTAGATAGATCGCCCAAGTGAGGATCAGCGTTAGCTTCACACGTGAGGCAACAGTTTTCATAGATGCTCAGGGGCAGGCGGTAGAGGAAATTCGAGAAAGAATCTGACCGTAGGTAACGTTCAGACCCGTTTGTAGAGTTCTGTCATCACCCGCGCCGCTGTTATCCAAACGGTCTGGGCCAGATGACCATATACTGAAAGCGTTCGTAGTACTTAAGGTTGCTTGGTTGCCTGCATTTAGCTGGGTATTTCCTGTTGCTGGCCTTGCATAGTTGATTGTCGCGCCCCACGGATCAGTTGGCAGGCCCGACAATGACCCGGTAGCGACTGGAGTACACGCATCCGACAGCATATTGTTGATCGCTATATCTCGTGCATTAGCGAGCTGTTCTTGTACCAACGCCTCGGTTGATTTCAGGGCGCCATCCTTGATGAGCGGCGTCAGAAGATCGTTTGGCCGCAAAACCATCACTACGTCATCAATGACCGAGCATGTGGAGAACTTGCCTACAAAAAGGGTAGTGGTCACCCTTGGCGGAAGCATGGTTGCGTATGCTGCAATCTGCGCATCATTCCAATTAGGTGGCTGCGCTACAGCAGCAGGAATGTTGGCCTGCTCGCAACTGTCCGCGTCTCCCGCATTGAGCGCTGTCCCTTTCACCGTAATTGCGCCATTGCCATTCTTCCCGTGAGAGATCAGCACGACGACTGCCAGTGCCGGGCTGGCACGCAAATCGGTTCCAGTTTGCGTTGCAACTCCGTTTTCGGTGATAGCGAAGCGCCCCGAATTTCCCACGTTGAAACCGGGGACCGTTCCGGGAACAGCTGTCAGTGTCCAATCAGGAGTGCCGATAGCATTTGAAGATGCGACAAAATAGGTGAAGAAGTTTCCATACCCGTCAAGCGCTATGTCCTTCCCCAAGCCGAGGTCGAGCCACGGCAATGTCCCCACGTAAGAAGTACATAAAGTTGTGGTATCTGGTTGCGTACCAGCAAGACTGGTTCTCGTCTCGTTGCCGGTTGGAATAGTGGCGATACCCGGTAACCCTTTGGTTTCCGGGCATGGCAACCGCCTATTGGCCCTCAGATAGGCCACCAGCGCATCCTTGATGATCTCCTGTTTTTTCTGAGTTGCGTTGAATGCAGCACTACTCTGTTGCGCGTCGAAGGCGGCCATCCCCATTGTCAGCATGATGCTCATCAGCAACACGACGATCGCCATTTCGATGAGCGAAAAACCGCCCAGTGATTGTGTCAGCCGCATATGAGTAGCCATAGCTCAAGAATGCTACTGTCAGTTACTGTAGAAAGCAACCTGCAGTTACTTGCCTTTTCCCGAATCTTCGGAAAATGCAGACATGGCACAGAACAGCAGTTTCAGGAGTCGCTTCATACTTGCGCTTCAGGCCGCGAAAATCCCGCAATCGAGTCCGACGAGGATTGCAGCCGAGTTCAATCTCCGCCACTACGGAAAATCCATTAGCGCACAGGCGGTCAGGAAGTGGCTCGATGGCGACACAGTTCCGTCGCCCGACAAGATCGCGACGCTGGGTCGTTGGCTGGGGGCTTCACCAGCATGGCTTTTGTTCGGTGAAAGCGCCCAGCCAAAAATCGGCGAGGAAGGCGGTCACGCCTGCTCGCAACCGCAACTCTGCGGAGACTTCGATAGGTTGACGATGAAGCACCAAGATATGGTGCGGGAAATAATTGCGCTCATGCTTGGGCGCGAATAGCCTAATCCGGTCAAACAATCGCAGTCGCGGTATGGCGACTCCCGCCTGCTGCGCCACATCGAAAGGCCGCAGAAAAATTTCAAAAAATTTTTGAGAGTCTAGTCGCGCAGTTCCCCATCCCCCGTTCCCAGAAACACCTACCCCACTTCGCTTTCCGTCCCTGAGCGGGCTTGGAGTCCCTTAGCGACTCTCCACACATCACAAGATTTTGACGACGAACGAAAGTTCGTCGTTTCCAATCCGGCAGTAAGTTGATCGGTCTTTGACCGTTCGACTTGCCGGTAACCCAGCGGCGTCTGGCCTTCATGGCTCGACGCCGCTTTTTTGTTGGACCTACCAAAAGGAGAATCACCATGAAGCAAGCAATACAACTATCCAACCAAAGCGGTGAGGCCACCGTCGTCAAGACGTTTGCGCTCGTCACCTTCCGTGGGCTACGCGCCCTAGCCGGGTACGTCGCCGAGCTACCTGCCGTGGCGGCGAAAGTAGCTGACGATGTCGGCGAAGCATGGCGGGAGTCCTCCGGCCCAAACGTCCAGTAAGGGAGGCCGACTATGTTCACGACAGGCTTCCTGATCTTTGCGGGCGTCGGCCTTCTGCTGGCGAAGCTGAAGCGTCGAACGATGCTGAAAGTGCTGAAGCACGATCTGGCACTCGACTTGGCGACGACGGCGACAGTGCTGATCATTCACTGGGGTACGTTCAGTGGAGTCATGGCAGCGACGGTGGCAGGCTTGCTGATGAGCCTCGCCACCAGCGGCCTGAAGAAGTGGGTCGGCTTCATCGACGGCAGCGTCTACTATCCGGGCCGCGTAGCGCTCGCCGTCTAAGCCAACGGGATAGGAGCGTGATCCACGCCCTCCTCGTCGC
>SESH01091985.1_pt1 | contig 11427 bp, 11 predicted proteins | sample 3171561 | NCBI WGS metagenome assembly SESH01 (sample SAMN10866947, study PRJNA518727) | freshwater metagenome | biome: subpolar coniferous forest; feature: holomictic lake; material: water; isolation source: holomictic Lake 442 2011 16.5 m and 2014 13 m | place: Canada: near Kenora, Ontario
CAACCCCTACGCCCAATTTTTCGCTTCGACTTTGAAAACAGGCCCTAGCTGGCCGTGAACAGGCCTAGCTCAGCCCGGCCAACTCATCTAAGAGGGGCAACCAGGAGAGGTCCTCAGGGGTTGGCCAAGGCATGGAGCGGACCAGTGGATCATCGGATTCTGAGACCACCACTTCCCGTGTGATCAAGGCCACCGCCAGCTCCCTCGAGGCTCCCAGTTCCTGCTGAAGGCCCCTGATGCCTGCTGCGGATGCATCCTCTCCGGAAGGCCGCTCCAGCACCAGCAGGGGCAGGAGTGGGCCCTGTTCGGTCCGCAACTCGGCCAGGGCCTGTGCCAGGGAGTCCACGGTCTCCACTCTGAGGAAACCGGCAGCCCCAAAGGCCTGCTGGACCTGTTCCCGGTCAGCGCCGGATCCCATGCCCAGGAGTATGCGAGTGCTGCGGCGCCCGAGCAGCAGGAGTGCGTCCGGCGTCTGGCTGCCCGAGGGTGAGGTGCGCGCGGCGGGGCTCTTGCTTTCCGCAAGGGTCTTCGTGCCAGGATCCCGGGGCCCATCCCCACCGACGGAACTGGCCCGCTGCCTGTTGTCGCGGATGATCAGGACGGTCTGGATCGCCTTGGCTTCGGACTCCTGGAGCCCACCGAACCGGACTCCGACTATGATCGCCCCGCCGCGCTCCAGGGAGTAGGTCAGGTGCCCCCGGGCCTCTAGGACCGGCAGTTTGGGCAGGTCCCGGATCTTCAGGGTCGGGAGGGCCCTGCCGCGCTCGAAAAATCCCGGCGGCGGGGTCACGCGAATGTTCTCGTCGAGCCGCATGACCCGGTCCACCCGGAAGGCCAAGCCTTCCTCGGAGAGATTGACCAGGGGGCCGGCCAGTCCGTGCTGCGGAAGGCCGCCAACCTGGGCCAGGACATAGGCCTTCTCCCGCGGCCGGAAGGGAAAGCGCTTGTGATTCCGGCGATCAGAGAGCGTCATCCGGATGGGGATGGTGAACCGGTAGAGCAGGTAGGACTCTCGCCCCAGAAAGGTGAGCGGGGCTTCCAGCCTCTGATCCCCCTGGGCGAACAGCATCACGAACGAGGCTCCCGGCGCCAGTTCGTGTGGCAGGGGGCGGATGAGCTTGAAGTGCAGGATGCCCTTCTCCAAGTCGATGTGCCGGAGGTGGGATGTGTAGGGCAGGGTGTGGGTCCCCTCCACTCGGATGGGGAATTCGAGGTCGCTTGCCTTCAGATCCGCTAAGGCGCTTCTGATCTGGGCGGCATCCTCAATGGGCGCATCGCGCCCGCCGCCTCCGCTCAGTTTCAGTTGATTCATGGGTCCGCCTGTTCCCACTTCATCGGGGCCTGAGCCCGAGGAATTGAGTTCAGACGTTGAACAGGAAGTTCATCAGGTCGCCATCTTTCACCACATACTCCTTGCCTTCGGTTCTCATCTTCCCGGCGTCCTTGGCTCCTTGCTCCCCTCGGCACTGGATGAAATCGTCATAGGCAATGACCTGAGCCCGGATGAAGCCCTTTTCAAAGTCCGTGTGGATGACCCCGGCGGCCTGGGGGGCCGTATCGCCCTTGTGGATGGTCCAGGCCCGGACTTCCTTCACGCCGGCGGTGAAGTAGGTCTGGAGACCCAGCAGATCATAGCTGGCATGGATCAGGACGTTGAGGCCCGGCTCGATCAGTCCGGCTTCCTCCAGGAAGAGCGGGCGATCTTCTTCGGGCAGGTCCTGGATCTCGGCCTCGAGCTTGGAGCAGATTGGGATGCAGGGTGCCTCCCGTTCCGCCGCCAGTTCCTTGAGTTTCAGGTAGTGGGCATTGCTCTCCGGGTTCCGGATATCCTCCTCCCCGATATTCCCGACGAAGAGGGTGGGCTTCAGGGTGAGCAGGCCATAGGACTTGACCAGGGCCTTGTCTTCGAGGGTCAGCCCAGCCGTGCGGGCCCACTTCCCATCGTTCAGGACGGCATAGAGGCGCTCCAGCACAGCAACCAGGGCCAGGGACTCCTTATTGCCGGTCTTGGCTGCCTTGCGGTGTCGGTCCAAGCCCTTTTCGATGCCGTCCAGGTCCTTGATGACCAGTTCGGTTTCAATGATGCTCAAGTCGCGCTCTGGGTTCACGCCACCCTCGACATGGGTCACGTTGCCGTCTTCGAAGCAACGCACCACTTGAATGATGGCGTCCGTTTCGCGGATATGACCTAGGAAGGCATTGCCTAGGCCCTCCCCTTTGCTGGCGCCTCGGACCAGTCCTGCAATATCCACGAATTCCTGGGCAGCGGGGAGAATTCGCTGGGGCTTCACGATCTCTGCCAGGGGCGCCAGTCGGGGATCCGGGACATCCACCACCCCCGTATTGGGTTCGATGGTGCAGAAAGGATAGTTCGCCGATGCCGCGCCCGCGCGGGTGAGGGCGTTGAAAAGGGTGGATTTCCCTACGTTAGGTAGACCCACGATGCCACAGGCGACAGCCATTCAATCCTCCAAGCCCTCCAGTATCGCGTACCCGATATGTGACGAAAAGAAATGCTTCCGGGGCTTGCGCGGGAACCCGGCGCGCCATACTCTCCCCGCCATGGTCACCGGGTGACCGGGGGAGGTGGCATGATCGTGCGGGCGGAATGGCCAGGCTATGTGGTGGATGTTCTCGTCCGTCCTGGCCAGGAAGTGGAAGAAGACGAACCCCTGATGATCCTCGAGGGTACGGATTCCTCCCGCACCTCCTTCTACATCCACGCCCCCGAAGGCGGCAAAGTGCGCGAGATCCTCATCGAGGAAGGCGATTTCGCATACGAGGATGACGACCTGGTGGTGATCGGAGACACCGACAGGGACGATTAGCCCCTACAATGGCTGCATTGTCCTCATGAGGTGATCCATGGTTATGGTGCTGGCCGAGATGGCCGGGAAGGTGCTGGAAGTCTGCGTCGCAGAAGGGGACGCCGTTGGTGAGGATCAGGATCTGATCATCCTGGAGTCCATGAAGATGCAGATCCCCGTGGGCAGCCCGGAGGAGGGAACGGTGAAGAAGGTCTTTGTGACCCCCGACCAGTTCCTGAATCAGGGAGATGCCATCGTCGAATTGGCGTGAAGTTCCTCGTGGGCAAGTTAGTTGGCGCTGTAGCCGCGTGGTTCCCCGCAGGGGAAACCCGCATCGAACTCGGCTGATGGAGAGTCGCTGATGGAGATCCGCCTCGAACGCCTGGGTGGGGAGGACGAGGGCATCGTTCTGCTGGGACTGGACCGCCCCGCTGCGAAGAATGCCTTGGGCCGCCAACTTGTCAGGGAGCTCCAGCTGGCCTTGGTGGACCTTCGCCAGGACACCTCGGTCCGGGTCCTGGTGCTGCACAGCCTGGTGCCCGGCGTCTTCTGTGCTGGCGCCGACCTGAAGGAGCGGGCTGGCATGGCACCCGCCGAAGCAGAGGCCTTCGTCCATGGGCTCAGGAGCCTCTTTACCGAGTTGGAGGACCTGGGCATGCCCGTGCTCGCTGCCCTGGAGGGGGCGGCCTTTGGCGGGGGGCTGGAACTGGCTCTGGCGGCAGACCTGCGGGTGGCGGGGGCTGATGCGAGGATGGGCCTGGTGGAGACCTCCCTGGCCATCATCCCTGGGGCCGGTGGCACGCAGCGTCTGCCGCGGCTCATCGGGAGTGCCCGAGCCAAGGAACTGATCTTCACGGCGCGGCGCTTCGGGGCGGCGGAGGGAGAACGGCTTGGCTTGGTGGCGCGGGTGGCCCCGACAGGCGGGGCCCTGGCTGCAGCCCTCGAACTGGCGAGGGAGATCCTTCCGAACGGACCTGTGGCCCTGCGAATGGCCAAACTCGCGATCAACCGAGGAGTGGACCTAGACCAGACATCAGGGCTGGCCTTCGAGCGGGCCTGCTACGCGCAGGTGATCCCGACCCAGGATCGGCTGGAGGGTCTGGCGGCGTTCAAGGAGAAGCGGAACCCCCGGTATCGGGGAGAATGATGACCCATGAGCATGGTCCCACCACCACCGGGCGCCTGGGTTTTAGCGCCGTCCTGTTCGGACTGAATTTCATTATCCAGGGGCTCGGGGGCCTGTGGACAGGATCCCTTGGCCTCGTCTCCGACAGCTTGGAAAACCTGAACGACGCCGTGGTGAACCTGCTCGCCCTGGGCAGCATCCGGGTGGCCAATCGGCGGGAGCCCTGTGAGCGCTGGACCTACGGCTGGCACCGGATCGAGATCTTCAACACGCTGCTAGGGGTCCTGCTGCTGGTGGTGCTGGCCACGGCCGTCTTGTTCGAGGCCTGGAACCGCCTCTGGCAACCCCACCCCATCAAGCTGGGATGGGCCATTGGCTTTTCAGCTCTGGGTCTCGTGCTGAACCTGGCGGCCACCTTTGTGCTGCTGCCCGCCAAGGGTACTCGGCAGGAACGGGATCTCAACCTGCGCAGTGCTTACCTCCATGCTCTGGGGGACAGCCTGGCCAATGTGGCCGTGATGCTGGGCATGGTGGTGATCTACTTCACCGGTTGGCGCTGGGTGGATCCCCTGCTGGCAGCTGGCATCGCGGGTCTGATTCTGCGCGGGGCCTTCCTGCTGCTGCGGGATGCCACGGACATCCTCATGCATCGGGCGGCCTTCGATCAGGAGGCGGCCAGGACCGAACTGCTAGAACTTCCCGACATCCTCGCCGTGGAGGACCTCCGGTCCTGGCGGGTCTGTAGCCACCTGACCGTCTGCTCCGCCCACATTGTCGTGGCAGCGGAGCGCCTGGAGGACACGGAAGCTCATCAAGAGCGCATTGAACGGGTCCTGGCGCAGCGCTACGGGGTCCGGCACCTCACCCTACACTTTGAAACCCCGGCCATGGCCGAGCGACATCTGCACCGCTTTGTCCACGAGCATGAAGCCGACAGGCACCACCACGACTGAGGTGGCTTTCGCCGCCTCAGTCGTGGAAGAACTAACGACCAAGATTAGCCGCCCATGCCGTGCTTCTTCATGATGATGGTGCGGGAAGCATCGAATTCGGCCTGGCTGATGAGCTGACTGTCGAAGAGCTCCTTGAGATCGGTGAGCTCCTCCTTGAGGGACTTCGCCGGGGCAGCGGCAGCAGGGGGGGCATTGCCCGCAGGAAAGCCCTGTTGCCCCATCTGGGCGGCGGAGCCAGCCATCTGTTGGCCCATCATGTTGCCCATGCCAAAGCCGAGCCCCACGCCCATGCCCATGCCAGCAACTCCGCCGGGGTTCTGGGCAGCCAGGGGAATGGCATCCGCCACCTGCATCTGGGTGTAGGCGCCCATGACGGGAGCCATCATGCCCACGCCGGTGCGCTTGTCCATCATGGCTTCCACTTCCTCGGGGAGACTGATGTTCTCCACGAAGAACTTGGACAACTCGAGGCCCATTGACTTGAACTCTTCCTGAAGCTTCTGCTTCACAAACTCGGAGATCTCGTCGTACTTTGCGGCCAGGTCCAGGGCGGGGATCTTGGCTTCGCCAAGGGCATCGGTGAACCGGCTCATGATGGTCTTGCGCAGCTGTTCCGAGATGTCGGGTACGGTGTACACGCCATTGGTGCCCACGAGCTGCTTGAGGAAGGTGCCGCTGTCCACCACCTTGATGGAGTAGATGCCGAAGGCCCGGATGCGCAGCATGCCGAAGTCGGCATCGCGCATCATGATGGGGTTGGACGTGCCCCACTTCAGATCGTTGTAGAGTTTGGTGGAGATGAAGTAGACATCGCTCTTGAAGGGGCTTTCGAAGCCGTATTTCCAACCCTTGAGGGTGGCCAGAATGGGCAGGTTCTGGGTGGTCAGGTTGTGCGTGCCAGGCTTGAACACATCCGCCAGCTGACCTTCGTTGATGAAGACGGCCTCCTGGCTCTCGCGCACCACGAGCTTGCCGCCGTTCTGGATTTCCTGCCCCCGCATGGGGAAGCGCCAGGCCAGCGTATCGGTGGAGTCATCCAGCCATTCGAGGATGTCCAGGAATTGGGCTTTGCCCCAGTCCATCAGACCCATGTGTTGTTCTCCTAGTGGCACCGGCCACGGGTACGATTCTAGGCCGGGATGCAAGCCGAGCAGGGTCTTCTATAGGAAAAACCGGTGAATCACCGATGGCCGCCGGATAACGGTCGTCAGCGGCTCCCCTTCACCACGCGCAGGGGCCCTTCTTGCTTCCCCTTGGCACCGGGCTGGTCGATCCGGGTCTTGCTGTGCACGGTGCGGGTGTCCGAGTCGATGATGCAGCGCCAACCCTTGCTCTCATGGGGCATCCGAACATCCACCTCCCAGCCTCCGGAGGCACCGTTCAGGGGGATGCGGCGGGCCGTGAGTGCCTTGCCGCCGGTTTCCTGCTCGGCAATGCCCTTGGCCTCCTTGGCTGTGCGGACGATTCCCGCCATGGGCTTGCGGGGTTTGGTTACGCCGGCGGAGAGGACGATGGCGGGAAGGATCAGGAGCGAGGCTGGGTAGAGGACTCGCATTGGCAGCTCCGGGAGGATGACCGGAATTCTAGACCCGACTGTTTTCCCAAGGCAACCAAATTAGGTCCGGTAGAGCGCCGCGCCCCAGTGGAGGCCGGAGCCCAAAGCCGTGAAGATGATGTTCATGCCGGGCCGGACAAGCCCATTCTGCCGGCATTCGTGCAGGAGGATGGGCAGGGTGGCGGCGGTGGTGTTGCCATAGTGTTCGACGTTGTGGGGCACCTTCTCCGGGGGCAGCCCCAGGGCCTTCTGCACGCCTTCGATGATGCGCAGGTTGGCCTGATGGACCAGGACCAGATCCACGGTTTCCAGGGGCGTGCCCGAGGCCTCGCAGACCTCACGGACCACCTGGGGCATCAAGGTCACGGCGGAGCGGAAGACCTCCTTGCCTGACATCACAGGCAGGGTATCCCCTGCATCGATCTGTTCGTGGGTGACGAAGGGTCGCCGTTTGAAGCTGGCACCATGCATCGTCAGGACGCCTGCGCCGGTACCATCGGTGTGGAGGCGGATCAGTCCCAGACCAGCCTCGCCGTCCCGGCCCTCGATCACCACCGCTCCCGCGCCATCCCCGAAGAGCACGGTTCGGTCCCTGGTGATGGTGTTCTGGGAACGCTCGAGGTCCGTGATCTCTCGGGTCGCCCGGCCGATGAGGGTATCCCAGCCCTGGTGCCAGGGCATGAAGGCGGTGTGCACCTCGGCCCCCACCAGTAGAACCCGTTGGTAGCGGCCGCTCTGGATGAACAGATCTGCCAGTTCGAGACCATAGAGGAAACCACTGCACTGCTGCCGGATATCGAAGGTAGGGATATTGCGCAGGCCCAAAGCCACCTGGAGGAGAGGGCCGTTGCCCGGCAGGACATGATCTGGAGTCATGGTCGCGAAGAGAACCACATCGATGTCAGCGGGGGTCAGCCCGGCATCGGCGATGGCGTTCCTGGCTGCGATGACGCCCAGATCCGTGGAACCCTGACCGTGCTCCGCATAGCGTCGCTCTTGGATCCCGCTGCGTACGCGAATCCACTCATCCGTGGTGTCCATGAGCTTCGACAGCGCGTCGTTGGTAACGATGTGGGGAGGCATGCCGATTCCGGTACCACAGATGACGCTTCGCATGGGGGCTCCTGGATTCTGTTGATTGTGGTGATCAGGATAACGGGAGGGCGTGGCTGGAACGATGGACTCGTTCGAAATCCAGCTGTTCGCCTAGGCCTCTTGCAGGCCCAGAGCCCGCAGGAGTTCCATCTGGACGCTGGGACGCTCGACCCGCACCCCTTCACACTTCAGGACGTGAAGGCGCAGAGCACCATCGGAAAAACCGATCAATACGCCCTCCTTGGTGGCGCGGAAGCAACCGGCCCGGCAGGGCTCTCCACTGGGTAGCGCCCAGGCCACCTTGACAGTGCCTGAAGGGGTCTCCAGGAAGGCATTGGGCCAGGGGTCCGCCACGGCACGGATCTGGTTGAAGGCTTCCTGGACAGTCATTGAGGCATCCAGGCGGGAATCCGTGGGCTTGCGCCCACCGAAGTAGGTGGAAGGTCCCAGGGTCTTTTGATCGATCCTCGCAATCGTGCCGTCCAGCAGACCTGGGATGGCCTCTCGAATCAGAGAGCGACCGGCCTGCGCAGCTTTTTCCGTCAGGCTGAGAGCGGTCTCGTCCCAGGCGATAGGGAGGCGGGCCTGGGCCACGATGTGGCCATCATCGGGTTTGGGCGTCATGGCGTGGAGAGTGATGCCGGTTTCAGTTTCCCCATGCACCAGAACCCAATTCAGGGGGGCCCGGCCGCGGTATTTCGGTAGCAGGCTGCCGTGCAGGTTGTAGGCGCCTAGGCGGGGGATCTCAAGGAAGCGTCCCTCGATCATCTCTCTGAAGTAGAAACTGAACAGGAAATCTGGGCGGTGGGCAGTAATGGCCCCGTAGACCACATCGTCGTTGAAGGACCGGGCCATATGGACAGGAATTTCATGGGCCAAGGCCACCTCTTCAGGAGGTGTGAACCACAGCTCTTCCTCCCCTTGGCCGTAGGTATACAGAGAACAGACATCGATGCCCGCCTCCAGCAGACCCTCGAGCGCTGCGGTCCCCACGCTGGAATAGGCGCACACCACCGCCTTGGGCTTGGACATGATTCCTCCAGACCCATCAGGATCGCATAATCCGTTGAAACTCCCCTGCGTAGACCTATCTTGAGTCGGGAGTCCTCCCGTGCGGCTGTCTGTTCTGCCCATCCTGTTTTGCGCGGCGCTTCTGGCGGCGGGGGAGGATCCTTTTGAAGCTCCTCCTGAGCTTCAGGCCTTCGCCCGCAGGCACACCCTGGCCCAGCAGTCCGTTTCAGCCAAGGTCGGCGCGCTGCTCAAGGCCTTCTTTGCTCCACCGGAAGACGGTGGTCTGGGCATCACCTACGACAATGCCTACACCCGCACGCCCATCGAGGCTTGGCGGGACCGCAAGGCGAACTGCCTTTCGTTGACTGCACTCTATGTGGCCGCATGCCGGTCCATCGGGCTCGAGGCCCGCTTTGCCGAGTCCCTCCGCATCAGTCGGTGGCGTCGCATTGGTACGACCGTGCGCTATGAACGGCATGTGGTTGCGGTGATTCCGATCGGCTCCATGGGACACGAACTAGTGGCTGATTTCCTGCCTGAGATCCGCCGGGAATCCCAGCTCCTTGCCATCCTTGAACCCAAGCGGGTGCTTGCCCTGTTTCACAGCAACAGGGCCGTAGAGTTGATGGCTGAGGCCCGCCTGGATGATGCTTTGCTTGCCGCCAACCGGTCCATCCAGGTGGACCCCGGACTGGGTGTGGGGTGGAACATCCTAGGGGTTGTCCAGAGAAGCCAGGGACTTGAGGCGGAGGCGGAGGCGTCCTTCCTGAAGGCGGTCAGAGCTGACCCCAAGGACGGCGCCCCTTGCGGCAACCTTGAAAACCTGTTGCGGGACCAGGGCCGTGAAGCAGAGGCCATGGTCCACCGTGAAAAGGGGTTGGAGATCCGGAAACGGGATCCTTTCTTTAATGCCTTCCTGGCCGAGGAAGCCCTGCAGGACTGTCACTGGGAAGAGGCTGAAAAGCGGATCAAGCAGGCCATTCGCCTGTTGCCCCAAGAGGCTGACTTCTACCTGATTCAGGCTCGGATCTGTTTGGCCCAGGGGCAGAGGAAGGAGGCTATCAAGGCCCTGGAAAAGGCCCGCAAGTGGGCCATGCCGGAGATGCAGGCCCGCTACGACAGCAAGCTGTCCCTACTGAAAGGCGAGAATCCGCCCTAGTTCGATTCCAGTTCTGCTAGTCGGGTCTGGGCATCGGGGCTGTCCGGGTGGTGCAGCAAGCACTCCCGCAGGTAGCGGCGGGCGCCATCGAGGTCCCCCAGTTCCTGGCGGGCTTCCGCCAAATGAATGAGGGCTTCCTCGGCCTGAGGCTCGATCTGGAGGGCCTGTCGCCAGTGGTTCTCGGCTCGATCCCAATCTCCGAGTTCCGAGCAGGCATGCCCTGCATCGAGCAAGAACCTGAGGTCATGTTGATCCATGTGGACGGCGCGTTCGAGATCGAGACGGGCGCGGAGGTGGTCTCCCAGGTTGGCCTGAGCCAGACCGCGCAGGTGCCAAAACCCGGGGCGGTCCCGACAGACCTCCGGCAGGCTGTCCAGGAAGGGAAGCAACGCCGCCCAGGTCTCCATACCAGCTAGGCAGTCCGCTTTCAGCAGAAGCAGGTCCGGATCCGTAGGCTCCGAGAGGAGGCATTCCAAAACGTCCTGGTAGGCGGCCTCGTGGTTCCCCAGGGCTACCTGGATTTGCAGGCGCAGGGGGGGCCGGTGGTCCCCTTGCCATTCCGTGGGCACCTCCTCCAGGAGCTTCCGGGCATAGTCCGGGTGATCCTCCCACCAGAAGGCGAACTCGGCTCTGCGCAACCGCCACTCCTGCAGGAACGCATCCCCCTCTGGACCGGAGGGAAGATTCTTCGCTGCCTGGTCCAGACTCTGCAGAGCTGCCTCATCCCGGTGCAGCTCCAGGGCGATCTGGTGGCGCTCCATCCACAGCCGAAAGGAGGTCGGCAGGTGCTGGGTAGCGGCTTCCACCACCCGCCAGGCACCTTCCCGGTCGCCCAGTTGGCGCCGGGCAACGCTCTCGGTGAGCCACAGTTGGGGCAGGTGTCTCCGTTCACTGGGCAGTCCCTGAACCAGGGCCAATGCTTCTGCATAGCGACCATTTCGCAGCAGGTACATCCCGGCGGTCCCGCGATCCCAGGGCAGTCTTGGATCCCCGTGGCGGGTTACGAGCAAGGCCAAGGCGGACTCGGCCAAGGCCTCCTGCCCATGCTGGAACCCCGCGACCATCAGATCCTCCAGGAGCATGGGATCGTCCCAGGCCAGGGGCAGAGCGGCCTCGAAGTGTATCCAGGCTTGGTGCAGGGACTCCGCGGAGCCTGAGCGGAGCAGGAGGATGCCCTGGAGATGCTGTAGGTGGGCCATTTGTGGCGCCATGCGGATGATGCGGCTACCCCGGAGCAGGCGCTGGTGGGGGGCCAGTTCCGGCCCGTGTTGGAAGACTCGTGCTACCAGCAGACGCTTCCACAGAGGCAGTCGGGAAAGTTGGGCCTGCAGGAAATCCAGCCAGGCTCGATTCCGATCGCCCAGGGACAGGTGGACTGTGCCCCGGAGCAGGTGGATGCGGTAGCCCAGTTCTCCTGTGGCGAGCGAAGCCCTGGAAAGGATCGCTGCCACCTGGGAGGCCGGATCACCTGAGGCCCAAAGAGCTTCCGCCTTCCCAAGAATGGCTGGATACAGCCAGGTCTGACGAACTGCCCACCCCAGCCATGCACCCACCACCACCGACCCAGCCACGGCCCACCCGGTCCAAGCGGAAGCTGTTTCGCCGAGGAGCAGGTAGCCGGACAGCACTCCCACCCCAAGCAGGGCCAAGGCGCTCCCCATCCGTACCCAGTTCATCCTCATGAAGACAGTATGTCCCGACCGCCGGATGACGGAGCGGCC
>SESH01065470.1_pt1 | contig 11426 bp, 13 predicted proteins | sample 3171561 | NCBI WGS metagenome assembly SESH01 (sample SAMN10866947, study PRJNA518727) | freshwater metagenome | biome: subpolar coniferous forest; feature: holomictic lake; material: water; isolation source: holomictic Lake 442 2011 16.5 m and 2014 13 m | place: Canada: near Kenora, Ontario
AACTATTCTGACGCAGGGGGAAACAGACACGTCCAGTATAACCGCAGTCAAGCGGTTTTAATATGCCTGAATTATTGGCAAGTGTTGCGGATTATTATGGGTATTTATTTTCAAGTGTCACGTGAGTGTCACGCGGGGAATTTCAGGCATAAAAAAAGGACTGGGCTAAAAGCCTAAGTCCTTGTTTTTAATGGTGCCTCGGGCCGGAATCGAACCGACATGGCCTCACAGCCGAGGGATTTTAAGTCCCTATTTTACCCTATTTAAATCATCACGTTATATTATAACTTGTTGTTTTTAATGATAAGTTAGTATCATGTATCGGCATAGGGTAGTGTATGTTTGATGCACTTGTTGCACCTGTATTGCATCTCATAAACTAACCCTCCTTAATCGCCGCCATCAATCTTTCAGCCCGACCCTTCACCTGTTTCGCCCAAAGTGAATTTATACCTGCTTGGGCTGCCTGATCGTAATCACCCACCTCTAAAAATCCAAGGAACTTTTTAAACTTGAGCAGGCCATTAATCCCGAGATTATATGCCATATTGATTAAAGCACCTCGCCGGATCTCGTTTAAATTACTAAACCAGTGAAAATGTTGCTCTAATTCTTTTTGCACCTGGGCGACCATCAACAACAATAATCTTTCGGCTTCAACTTCCGGTATGCCATTTTTTAGCGCGTAGTGGATCTCAACTGACGACAGCTTAAGCGGGTTAGCGTCAAGATTGTAACCATAGCCAGCGGTATTATGACCGGCCGTGCATCGGTAACATTTGCGACTAAAACCTTCGTCAGTTTTGAGTTGTTCTAGTTGTGTTTCGTTCATGACTTTGGATGCCGTGCTTTAACAGCTAAACATTCATCAATGTAAGCCTGTATCTGTCCAGTATCGCCTTTTACAATACCATCCAAATAAAGCATAAAATTTGGATACGCAGCGGCTCTTAGCTCGCTATATGTTGGAGGGATAATTGCCGCTTCCCTAATTACATCGGCTTCCGATTTGGTAATCTTGATGCAGCCAGTGGGTAATAAATGTTCAAACTCTGTGGAGTCTAAAACGTGGATTTGATTATTTGTGTCTTTGTAATTTTGCATTATCTTAACTCCGCCCAAATATATATCCCACCAGCCGCAACTGAGTATGATGCGCCAGCGGGGATAATAGCCGATATTGTCGGCATAAATGTCCCCCCAGTTACTGAATAATACTGGTACCCAATACTAGCAAATCCATTTATCGTGATAGCCAAAACGCACGTAGGCGCACCTACCGATGAATCTACAATTATAAAAATAGGTTTACCAGTAGTATTGTAATATGTAGTATTAATCGCTCTACTTGCAGTCATGTTCTGATACGACTGGCTATAACCCAAGCTACTCATAGCTGCTAATGCCTGACCACCCATGCCTTGCACTGTCGTTGGTGCTGCTGCCCATGATCCAGAAGTTACTTGCGTGCTTTCTATATAACCTACGACCCTAAAGGGCAGCGATGTTCTTGCAGTTGTTGAGTAGACTATGTTAGCGTCTGTTGCTGCTGCACTGATAGCAGTTGTTGAGATTAAAGTAGTTTCATCTAAGTTATTTCCGCCAGCCATATTGACCACCGCCAGCTCAACCGTTCCAGCGTTATCAAGAGCTAATAATACAAGTCTTGATTGTTGGGCTGAGACTGTGCCTAGAGTTGCTGTGCTTGGCACGACTATAGAAATAGCGGCAGCAACAGAGCGAGCATTAATCGTACCCGATGTTAAGGTTGACGACCTAAAATCTAATGTTGTTGGATTTAATGCGCAGGTTAATGCGTTTAATGCAACCGATGCTGTAATGGGCTGTATTTTGCTGTTAGATACGGGTGTTGCCTGTCCTGTTCCACCTTGAGCCACAGACAACGGTGTTGTTAATCCACTTAATGAGGTGATGTCAGCATTGGCACCAGTTAATGCACCGCCAGATGGTGCTTGTGAAACCGTCCATGCTGCAAGTGTTCCTGACCCCGATATTGATGTTACTGTAACAACCATTGCGCCTGTTGCGCTATTGTATGCGGTAATATCGCCAAGCATCCAAGTCGAACCAACGGCCGTTGATGCGATTTTTACAGTCATTCCAACCATCCAGCTTTTTGCTGTTTCTGCTGTTAGTGACTTGCTGCCCAGCGCAATCAATAATGATGTTGTACTAGTTCCATTGGTTGCGCCTAAAGTTAAGGCAACACCAACCGCATTGCACTCTGTCGCAAACTGATTTAATGCGCCCAGAAATGCGTCAGCTTTGGTTACAAAGTTGACCGGTGTGTCGCTCCGTAATGGAACAGGCGGAAGTGGAGTAATCGCCATATTATGTTAATCCTTCTATTTCAAGGGTGCAGGTTGAGACTTCCATATAAGTTATCGTCACCGATAAATCTTTATAAAAGCCGTAAATGATAGTTGAATCGTAAGAATCTGAACCAGACCAAAGCACAGGTATGGAACGTAATGCGGTTAATTTAGTCATAAGCTGGTCAACGAAGTTATAGGGTAACTGCATAACAAAACTTCCGGTCTTGCGAAATGACCGTTGCAAAACCGTATAATTTCCAAAGCTGTCTTGGGTTTTTATCGAGTAATCCTGAATACCTACTTTCGACCCATACTGAGTATTTCCCAAGAAATTTTGTAAGCCCATAATCAAAGTACCCACCGCCACTGAGTTGCCGGTATCAGTCAAAATAATGTTGATGGTTGCTGAAGAATAAGGCGGCAAGTCATGGGCGATAAAGTCGGTTTTTCTGGCTACTGGCTCATAAAAGTAGCTAAACCAGCTATTAATTCCCGAGTACGAAGCCAGCACCGTTGTTTTATTATAAACAAGTCCATCAATCGCATCTGTCACCGTTATTTGTGCGGTATGCGCTGAGATATTAAGCAGGGCAATGGTATCAATACGCTGTGTAGTGACTAAAGTCACGTTGATTGTATTGGCGTTCGTTGTCTGACTTTGTACCGTGCCATTAAACATTTTCCACTTGTTAGTTTCGCCTATTTCCAGCCACCAAGTATTTGTCGTGCCTCCTGTTACATGCCCCACATTACCCGCTTGCAAGGATTCATAAATCTTGTGGCTATTTGTGCCGATAACGATAACTCTCGCGGCCAGCGCGTAGGTTGTGCCCACCGCCCATGCTGCATAATCGGCCTCGGCAACATTACTGGCTGTTAGGATGGTATCAGTTACGCTAACGGGTACGGTTACAATCATACGGTTGTCCTCACGGCTGGCATACCGTCACCATCCCAGCGTTTTAATAGTCTGGAAGTTTCAGCGGTATTTTGATCGATTGCCAAGGCTTGCGCTGCTTGTTGGTCACGCAAAAGTTTTATTTCATTGGCGACATCAGTGTTGCTGCTCGACATGGTATTAATGGCATCCGTTACATTTCCCGCTGTTCCAACCGGCACCGATACGGTTGGCAGTTGCGCCACCGCTGCTTGACCGGTTGGCATAAAGGTTTGATTGTCCCACCCCATCAATTTACTGGCCTCGCTGCTACCCGATAAACTGGCAAGGCTCAGATAACGCTTGTAATCAATGGCTGTCTGGAAGTTGTCTTGTGTCATTAACTTCATGCTTGCGCTTATTTTCTCAAGGCTCGTGTAATAGGTATCAGCGGCACCGGCCAAATTAATTAATGTCGAATAGCGTTGTTGGTCAAGACTATTGGTCATATCCAGCGCTTCTATCTGCTTTCTGTACCCTGCGCGGGTTCCCGCCAGCGTTAGGTTTACATCACTCAATGCTGATGACAGGCTGTTATATGTCCGCGTGGTCTTTTCAGAGTCGGAATAAAAGGCGCTGTAATATGTTTCAAAAGCGGCTTGAAAATCTTTTATGCTCCCCGCTGCTTGTACGATTGAATCACTCACCGCAATAAAATTGGTTGATAGTTTCAATCCTGATTGTGCCAGCGCATCTTTTACCACCGCAATTTCTGATGCTACCCGTACCGCTGTTTCCAGCATACCTTCACCGAGTTTTTGATACTGCTTGAGGATAGCGCCAAATACATTTGATGCCATTCCATCTAGCGTGGCTGATATAACTCCGTTCAAAACCTTTGCTGCATCTGCCCCCGATAAGCCTCTTAACTCAACTTTTAGTGCTGGAATAATAGTGGAGCTTACCTGTGTAGTTAAATCTCCACCGAACGATTTTGCCAGCGACAACATAGTAGTTCCCATCGCTTTATAAACCATAGTGAGCGAGTCCGTTATTCCACTATCCAAGCCTGATAACATCTCACTATAAGATACCTTGTCGCTACTAAACCAGCTACTTACTGTTTTTTTAATGGTGGTGTATTCCTGTCCAGATATGCTCTGTCCATTCATAATGTTGCCTACACTGGTCGCTCCCGTCTGTATCCCTCCACCTGTGACTTCTGTTTTTGCGCTTCCAAAAATACCACGCCAAAAAGGACCCATAGCGTTTACAAATGACTCCCATCCTGATATTTTTGGCGCTGCAATGTCCTTAATACCTCCCGATTGAAATAATTTATTTATAGTGCTTTCTGTACCGGTTTTTAATGCCGAAACACCTGCATTGATGCCCCTCAATTCTGAGTATTCAGACGCGTGGATGCTTTTCAATAAATCCCACGTTTTGCTGACTGATTCAGAAACTGCTGTGCTGTCCCCAAGCACGGTGCCTGTTCCCTTGCTGGTTTCTGGTGGCGCTTGTGTTCCGCCACCTCCACTGCTTGATGCTGCTACCCCAAGCCCCGCCATAACTGCCAGCATTGCTGCTACACCTGCAAACCCCCAAGGACCCATATCCTTAAACATAGCTGCCGCCCCTGCTGCAACGTTTAAGGCTGTCTTTGTGATAGTTCTAGCCATTTCTACTGCGTCCATTGCCATTCTTGCAACACCAAGCCCAACCTCAACCGCATGGAACGCTTTCGCGGCAGTCGATTTCTGGTCGAACATCTTAGACGCTGCCCCAGCCATTTGAGCTGCACCGGTGATATTAGCTTTTAGATTATCGGCATTTAGCTTGGCTTCTTGCTTGGCATAGATTAATGAGTTAGCCGCCTTTTCCGCTGGGTCGCTTGTCTTCTCATTGACTTTTTGCATCTTGGCATTTTCAGCAAGTGCCTTTGTGTTCTCTGCTATGGAGTTCACCATATTGTCGAACGCCCCAGCCATAGCACTAATGCCTCCCAGCGCTCCATCAAAAACCGATGAAGAAATGGCACCCAAATCTGATGTCTTGTTTTTTGCTTCAGCTAAACTCTTGTTGTAGGCATCCAGCGTTGTCTTTGCATCTTCAGTTGATTTTTTTGCTTTTTCTGCTCCATCCACCTTGTCAAACTGCGCCATAATGGGTGCTTGCTCTGATGTTGGTATTTTCTTTGCGTCCAAAGTAGTTGCAAAGTAATCCCGTGCTGACAGGGTTAATTGATTATATTTGTCAGTTAGTGATTCCAGTTCTGATTTTTCTAATTCGTTTATTTTCTTTTTGGCCTCCAGCGCTGCGCCAATATCATAAAGCGCCATAGCCTGATTAATCATGGCTTGGGTATAGCCTTTAGATGCCAGCGTTGCGGCCTCAAGCTCTCTGGGTGTTTTTGATAACTCTATGTTATGCAGGTTCAAGCTTGATAGGGTGTCATCAAATGACTTAGCCAATGCATCTTCTGCTCTTTGCGCGTCTTTTGCCGACTTTGCAGCCTCCTTTGCTGCTTTATCTTGAGCTTTTTTTGATTCCGTTGATTTGTCTTGCGTAGTGCTTGATACACCCATTGTTGCAATCAAGGCATCTTGGGCTGTCTTTTCTGTGCCAATGGTTTCTGTAAGTCTCTCTCTTAATTTTATATCAGCGTCAATTCTGTTTTTTACCAATGATGGGTCATAACCCGCCAAACCATCAATTAAACTGCCAACCGCGCCATTTTTATCATGAGCATTTAACGCGGCTTTATTGGCTGCAATTCTTGCGTCCACTTCTGCCAGTTTGTCCGCGCTTCTTATTGCTCCATTCATCTGCACATCAAACCAATGCAAGGCTTCACTGGCTGTTTGAACCCATTTTGCAATCATGTTTTCTTTGGCATCATTTAGGATGTTGTCCATAAATGCATTCCATGTATCACCTAAATTACTGATTGCTCCATTCATGGTATTTGATTGGTTCGCCATTGCATCGCCAAACTTGGTGTTGCCCATGTGAATCAAATAGCCCTCAATAGCTTGTGCGTTGTTTTTCACTTCGGTTGTTACACCTTGAAAGACAAAATTAACATTATCGCCATGAACTTTTGCCTTGATGCCAAACTCTTTTAGCCGCTCAAACTCACCTGTTGCCGCATCTGCAACCGCTTCAATCATTTGCATGATTGGCTTGGCTTGTGCGGCCGCTGTATTGCCATACGACCTTAACGCCTCCTCACTTGGCTTTAATCCCAAGTTTCCAAGCTTGATAAATGATTCTGTGACTTGCTGCACATCGAAAGGTGTTTTTGCTGCAAAATCCTGAATGAACCTAAACGCCAGACCAGCTTTTTCTACGCTGCCAGTCGTGGTAATTAAGCTGGTTTTTAATGTCTCAAATTCTCGATTAACACCAATAATCTGCTTTGCCACTTCAATTGCAGTTAAACCAGCGAAAGCACCTGCCAGCAATTTAGTCGCCCTTTCAACAGCCGTCATCGATGTGGCGGTATGCCCACCCGCTGCGCCCAGCCTTTCTAGCTCAACAGCCGCAAGCCGCGCCTCTGTAGCGTCAACTCTAATGCCCAGCGTTGCAATGTCCATTGTCATTTTTTGTCTGCCTGTTGCTGTTGGTAATGCTGCAAAAATACCCCATCGAGTTGCTTAATAACCCGAATGTCTTGTGCTGTTACTTGCTTATTCAACAAGCGATTCCAAGCGTCAATCTCTGTATAGCTGATTGCATTTAAAGCATATCCGTTGCTTGTTCTGGCATCGTTTAACTCTAAAAAATCTCGCCATAAGAACTCAAGCGACTGAGGAAAATAAACCGGCTCAAGTTGTTCTGGATTAAAGCCGGTTTGTCTCTGTATAGACTCTAAATGATGACGTAATGACACGCCATCACTTTGAATTGCTTGTAATGCAAGTTCATTTTCAGCAAATAGAATTAGCTCGTCTATTTGCTCTTGGTAAAATTTGACATTAAATCACTGGCTGCGCTTACTTGGTCACGGACTTCTGGATTAATGCGGCAGATAGTCAATGCCATTTCTGGCGAGAACTCAACAGGACTTCCCGCATCGTTTAAGCCCTTCCAGCCGATGATAGTAATGGCTGCCAGCTTGATTCCAAACGCCTCATCCTCTTCAACCGTGCGATAGTCGTCCTTACCTTTTTTTGTCAGCATACGTTCACGGTCACGCATATTGTTTACCGCTTTTCGTGTCCACTCTTTTACACTATCGGCATGTTTGCCCAGTACAGTGATAAAAAACCCCTCACCAATACCCGTTGCTTCTGGGATGAATTCAAACTCAAAACCTTGCTCACTGGTTGTCGACAAATCTAAACTTGATAATTCCATTTTTAATCTCTGTTCGTTAAGGTTTCGCGGCCTGAAAACCAAGCCGCGATGTATTAGGTTTAAACGGCTTGTGAATCTTGAATCGAAATGATGGTGTGGTCATTGGCTAAAGCTGCACCACCGGCACTATTAATACGCGCTGTAAAGGCGTAAGTTCTTACAATTGCCTTTTCTCCATCGTCCTTTCCGTCACTGTCCAGCGTTGCACACGATATGTTGAACGAGACAAAATCAGCAGAAGCTGATGAGTTATCCTCAACCACCGCAACGATGCTAACCTGCGTGGCCGCTTCGAAAAGCGCTGATAAAGTTGCGTCAGCATAAAGCGCAGTAAACGTGCCGGTCACATCAACTGAGCCACGTTGAATATCAGGTGCGACATTAGTTCCAACTATAGCCCCCATAGCAGCCGCTTTGCCGTCAATAGAAATAGTCAGGCCGGTTACGTTAGTAACTGCTACCCCGTTGACTATCAACAGGCCATTAATTGCGGCAAGTGGGTTGGTTGTTGTTTCAACGGTTGGTGTTGTCAATATGCGAACAGCACCCGATGACCTATCCAAGCCAGCGCCAGATACGGCAATGGTAGCGTTTCCGCTAGACTGTAAGCCGATGTCAAGCTTACCAAACATGATGTCTTTGAATAATTCACTTTGAGATATGTCAGATTGCCAATCCTCAACCATGTAATAGTCTTTGGTTTGCGCTGTATCTGGCACCCAGGTCTTTTTACCGGGAACCGATATGGTTACAGCGGTTCCGGTGCCGAGCGTCATTGTTGAATTATTAAGTGTTTTGCAGGTGATGACCAAATTGGTGATGCTTGTAATTAACAGGTTTTTGTTTAAGTTGTCAGCGTTTAAACCCGTTCCCAGTGTGATACGAATAACATCACCCGCTTTCATTCCACCCGATACCAATAACCCTGTACTCGTTAGCGTATAAGCCCCTGCGACCCCGCCAACAACTACGGAAAGCCCTGTCAACGGAGCAATAGCCACAAAGTTTTTGCGTAATACAGAACCCATCAAGGTTGAATATGAACCTGCCGATAAAACCCCATTAAGCGCTGAGTCAACCGAACGCAAGCCGTGAGCTTTTCCGGTTGATTGTTGATGTGAGGTTAGTTCGTTGTTGTCAAAAGTTGCAATTTTTAGGGTGCTGACTGATGATTCACGCCTCATAATTTGCGCACCAGCAACCGGTGTGTAAGTCCCCAGCGCTGGTTGCTTCAAAACTGCGACCTGTTTGTTAATACCTTGAGCAATTGCCATTTGAATTCCTATAGTGAAATGTAAGCATGAAAACGAATCTTGACGGGTCGAACAAATCTATCTCCGTCAATATAAGCCGGTGCAAGTTCTGGCGTTGCTGAAATCGTGGTTGTTATACCTCCATTCAGAAAAGTCATCCCTCGTTTAAAAGTGGTTCTAATTAATTCAAAGCGCTGTTCAACTACCCCTGCACCCACTGTTTGCGGGTAACATAAATCCACTTGCATATAACCAGCTTCGGTATAACTTGCGCCAAATTCCTGATTGCTTGGCTCGGCAGTTAATAGGTTGACTCTTTGGTATGGGGTTCCGACAATCGGTGTATAGGGCGTGTTCTGCCAAGCCGTTGCCAGTGCTGGACTCATACCATTCAAGGCAGTTTCTAATGCTGCCCTAATATGAGTGATACTCATGGGTTCACCTCCGAAACTGCTTGATGCACCAGCGCTTGGTATTCTGTAATAGTCAATCCGACCATCCCATGCGGAGGACATTGCGAGCTATGTCCGTGTTCAAGCGCTATTGAATACGGCAAATTATTGACGATAAAATGCAGTTTTCCTGCTGCTTGTTGTGGCACTTGCCCAGCAATATGGGCGATTGTTCCCTGTCCACCTTCATCGTGAATATCAGTTGTTCCTGTTGGCATTTCATTAACGCCATATTGCCAATTGCCTTTAAATCTGCCTGTATCAACTGGCGACTTTCTGATGACTGAGCGCATCACATCGAGCACCACCTTTTTTGTGACGGTGTTGATATTTGTGCCAGCATGGTTGATAAAGTGGCTCATATCCAATGCGAAGTTTCCAGCCATTACACGCCTCCTAGTTGGCACTCAAACATAACGACCGTACCCGCTGGATTCATCGACTTTATATTCTTGATAACGAACGTAATACCATTGGCAAGAACGATGTCATCCAGTCTGGGTGCTGTTATGCCCACTGGACTCAGCAGTAATTTTTTATCACCCTGCAAAATCAGTGTTCCGTCTGCTTGGCTCAAACCGTCTTTAGTCCTTGAGTAATCAAAAACAACACCCCTTCCGATTTCTGATGTTGAAGTGGTTACGGCTGTGCCGGTTGCTGGGTCATAAGCGCCAACAGTCTTATGGGTCAATGTGACTAACTGCCCATATTGACTCATAGCAGAATCAGCAATAGCCTGCATTTCAAGGTAAAAGCTCAACGGACTACCTTGTGAACAATTCCGCCTTGCAACCCGAAATAAGGCTGTAATAAAGCCAGTACCGCTGGATATTGCACCGCCTGCGGGCTATTCTTATCAAAGGCGACCTCAATGTCTCCCACCTTTGTGCTGGTCTTCTGTTGAGTCGTATCGACCAGCAAATCACCCGCAGCCGCTCTTAACGCTAACTCTGCACAAGCTCTTTGTACCGGCACCGGCACAATGGTTGATAAAACATAATAGCCATTAGCCGTTACGCCTACACGCGGCCAGTCCAACGCTTGAGTGTTGTTGACTCTTAAGCCTTGCCATTTCGGTTTAAAAACTCGCTCCATGTAGTCTGTTGCGCGTAACAGCGCCTGTTCTTGTTTGTCCGACTCTAATAAATCCCACGCGCTATTTCCTCTTGATATATGATAATTTGTCGCATAATCAAGACTGCATAGGCTTTCACTTGATGCTGATGCTGTTCCGGTTTCTGTAATCATATTAATAACTCGGATACCATTTTGCAGTAGTAGCATCATACACCAGCATCATTGCTTTACTGACCACCGCTGTACTTGCTAATGCGATATTACCTGTAGTCGCTAATGTAAAAATACCTGTAGGTATCAGTATTAACTTACCCCCTGTAGTTGCTATATTCTGAGGCGGTACTATTATTGCAATAGCCGCCACGCCCGATACAAAAGTTACCAACGCTACAGGGGATATACTTGCAGCACTGGCTATAGTAGGGGCAGTAGATGTGTTAGACATAGCACCTGAAAAGGGTATATCACTGTCCATAAAAGCCGCTTTACCAAGCATTCCATTTATAGGCACTTGGTCTGACGCTGTCCCGATTAAATTACTCATAAGACCACCTCAGGCCATCCGCACCAACACTGTGGAATATGTAAAGTAGGTGCAGTAGTGGTTAGTACATTACCTACATCATCATAAGTTGATACATCGGGCAGGTAGTTGATAAACTCCGGTGCTAATGCTTGCAACTCTGTTAGTACATCACCACGACCTGACCATTGCCACATACCTAGTATGGTGAATGGTAATCCTAATGGTACAAGTACAGCGGGGTCGAAGTTATCATTGGTAATCGCATCAAGGATTACATTACCGTTAAACTCTTTAGTGCCTGACATTGGCAAAGTAAACTGAGCAAACACTGACTGTATAGCTGCTTGCTGCTCTTGGGTTAGTTGGTCGAGTGTTAGTCCAGTAGGGCAGGTTAGTATTAGTCTTTTCATGGCTGTGTGAGTCCTTGTAATTCGATGCTACTAAGAGCTTTGGGGTAGTAGGTGAGTTTCTTGATGTGACCGTTGATGTTGTACGAAGTATTATTGCTTAACAAATTACCTATACTTAGTGTTTGAACGGTAA
>SESH01057640.1_pt1 | contig 11425 bp, 11 predicted proteins | sample 3171561 | NCBI WGS metagenome assembly SESH01 (sample SAMN10866947, study PRJNA518727) | freshwater metagenome | biome: subpolar coniferous forest; feature: holomictic lake; material: water; isolation source: holomictic Lake 442 2011 16.5 m and 2014 13 m | place: Canada: near Kenora, Ontario
GACGATCGCGATCAGGACGGCCAACCCGAGGAAGGCGGGCCAGGCGAAGGGGGCATGTTCGACATAGCGGGTCAGAGGCGGGAACTCGGTGTAGTGAAGCAAGTCCCCACGGGCCAGCAGAATCCCCGCCAGGGGAAGTCCCAGGAGGAGGAACAGGGCTATGGGAATCAGGACGATCATCATCAGGCCCTTACTTTGCGTGGGATGGCGAACGCCGGAGGAACGACCCGTTCGGCCGGCGCGGCGCGTCTGGCCTTCTTCAGGACCTCGCTCAACGCCTCAAGGTACTGATTGAACCGGGTCACCCCGGTTGCGGACAGGCAGATCGTTGTGCGGGGTTTGGCGTCGACGAACTTCTTCTGGATTCGCACCGCGCCGGCCTCCTCCAGGACCTTGAGATGACGGTTCAGATTCCCATCCGTCAGGCCGCACCCCTCCTTCAGCTCGTTGAACGTCAGTCCCTCGCGCGTGGCACAGAGCGCCGACATGATGGCCAGCCGGTTCGGCTCATGAAAAATCCGCTCCAGGGCGTCGTAAACCGTATCGTTGTTTTCACTCATTCCGATTCCTCCTCTTTTCCGATTGTTTTGCGATGGTCCTGGATCAGCACCCAGCCACCGGCCATTTCTCCGCCGAAGAAGACCAGGCCCATCGGCAGGGGGTTGGTGAACGACAGGCACGGGGACAGAAGACAGGCGACCCCGCAGACGAGATAGAAGACGCCGATGCCATAGATCCCCTTGGGCAGGGAATTCCGGTAGGCCACCTGGGCCAGACCGTAGCAGCTCATCCACACCCCGAAGAGCAGGCTGAACTCGCCGTGCAGAATGAGCGCCAGCGAAAGAACGGCGCCCACCCCGAGGGCCGGGAGGGCGTCGAGGGCCGGCTTCAGCATCACGGGATTGCGGCGGGCCCGTTCGTCGAACAAGAACCAGTAGACGAGCGCGGCATAGTTCGCGATCACGCTGATCGCCAGCACGATCCCCCACCCCGCCAGGTGAACCCAGGGTTCGGCGGGAACCCGGGGCGAATTGAGGATCAACGCCCCGATCAAGGTGGTGCTTCCGGCCAGCAGGCGGGCCTTGCCCGAGTATCCCTTGAACAGGTTCTTCTCCATGATGAACTCCTGCAGGAGCTTCACCTGGGCCAGGGCATCGTGAATATGGTTCGCGATCATGGTTTATCCCTTTCGATGGAGACAGACTACAGAATAGCAAAGTGCTTTGCAATACAAAGTATAAACTTTTTTGGCGCTTCGGGATCGTGTGGGGGTCTCTGTGGAGCCTCGCGCGGCTTTTGCTTGAATTTCCGGCCAAACTGCGGCTCACTACCGGCATGTCAAAACGTACCCCTGCGGCCGAAACGGCCGAAACCATGGCGCGGAAACAGAGAGACATCTCGGTTTCCGAATTCTTCCTCAAGAACCGGCATCTGCTGGGATTCGATAATCCCCGCAAGGCCCTGCTCACCACGGTGAAGGAGGCGGTGGATAACGCGCTGGATGCCTGCGAAGAAGCGGGCATCGTCCCCGAGATCAGCGTGGACATCCGCCAGATCGGCCCGAACCGTTTTCGCGTGGGTATCACCGACAACGGACCGGGCATCGTGCGCGCCCAGATTCCAAAAATCTTCGCCAAACTGCTCTATGGCTCGAAGTTTCACCGCCTCCGCATGTCGCGGGGCCAGCAGGGCATCGGCATCAGCGCGGCCGGCATGTATGGACAACTGACCACCGGGCACCCGACCCGAATCCTCTCGCGCACGGCGGGCGCCAAACAGGCCCACCATATCGACGTGCAGATCGATACCCGCAAGAACACGCCGACGATTCTCAAGGACGTCATGATCGAGTGGCGCCCCGAGTTTCATCCCACGGGGGCGGACGGCACTCCGGGCGGGACGGTGTCCTCCGCCCACGGCACCTGCGTCGAGATCGAGATGGAGGCGGCTTATTTCCGCGGAGCGCGTTCGGTGGAGGAATATCTTAAGCAGTGCGCCATCGTTAACCCGCACCTTCAACTCCACTTCCGGGCGCAACTGCTGAAAAAGGAGGGCCCCGCGGAAGAGGCCGGCGACGCGCCCGGCGGGGAACCCGGCGGACCGTCCGGCGCGGAGACGCCCTGGGTCACCTTCTTCAGGGGGGTCACCCACCTACCGCCGCCACCGGTGGAAATCAAGCCCCATCCCCACGGCGTGGAACTGGGGCTCCTGATGCAGATGATGAAGGACACGCCCGCCCGCACCTTGCGAGCGGCGCTGTCGCAGGACTTCTCACGGGTGAGCGGCAAGGTGGCGCTCGACATCTGTGAACGCGCCGGACTGGATCCCCGGGCCAACCCGACCCGCATCGCCCATCGCGAGAGCGAAGCGCTGTACAAGGCCATCAACGAGACCAAGCTGATGCGTCCTCCTACGGACTGCCTGTCGCCGATCGGCGAGGAACAGCTTCTGGCCGGCCTCAAGAAGGAGATGGCGGCGGACTTTCTCACTGCCGTGACGCGCCCGCCCACCGTCTATCGCGGCAACCCGTTCCAGGTGGAAGTGGGCCTGGCGTATGTGAAACCCGGCGATCAGGCAGACCTCGGCGCCGAGGAACCGGCCCGCGTGATGCGCTTCGCCAACCGGGTCCCCCTCCTGCACATGGCGGGCGCCTGCTCGATCACCAAGGCGATCACGGCGGTGAACTGGAAGAGCTACGGGCTTGCCCAGCCGCGCGGCTCGCTGCCTCTCGGGCCGGTGGTCATCATGGTCCACATGGCCAGCGTCTGGGTCCCCTTCACCAGCGAGAGCAAGGAGGCCATCGCCCACTATCCCGAGATCATCCGCGAGATCACGTTCGGGCTCCAGGAGTGCGGCCGCCGGCTCGCCGTGTTCCTCCACAAACGGCGGCGACTGGCCGAGCAGGACCGGAAACGCAGCTATATCGCCCTGTACATCCCCCACCTGGCGCTCGGGCTGAAGGATATCCTCGACCTGTCCGAACGGGAGGAAGCCCGCGTGGTGAGCAGCCTGAACGACCTGTTGGAACGAACCCATTTGGAAACCCCCTAATCCGGAATCGGAGCATTTTATGGCGGCAAAAGGCAAAAACAAGAAGCCGGCGGGCAAGGCCGGCGGCGATTCGATCGAACTGGTCGACCGGCAGGAAGCCGGCAGGCGGATTGTCGGCATCAGCCAGGACATCCATACCGACATCGTGAAAAAGCATCGGAAACCAAGCATGCGGTTCCCGGTCCGCGCCCTGTCGAATGTGCGGTACGACCTCAAGCGCGGCCATTTCGAAATCCGCGGCAAGGTGGCGACGCGGACGCTGACCTATAACACCGTCAAGACGTTCGCCCAGTCGGTCCGGCTGATGGCCACCACCAAGAAAGACCTGCTCGACAAGAACGACATCGCGGGCAAGCGCGAGGTTTACTACAACAGCAAAAGCTGGGGGGAGTGCCGCTTCGACGAACAGCCGGAAAGCGACGCCCTGCTGGACGACATGGAAGCCATGCTCGGCATCAACCGGGAACAGCTCGGGTATATCCCGGAGGAGCGCGGCGGCGACGTGACCGGGCCGCTGATCGTCCTGGATCAGAACCCCGTGACCGGCGAAACCATCAAGATCAACTGTGCCAAACTGGGCAGCGGCGCGTGGAGCATTCCCTCCCGCGTCGAGCACCTGCGGTTCGAATCCAAGGCCGCCCTGATCCTCGTGATCGAAACCGCCTCCCTCTTTCAACGTCTGGTACACCATGTGTTTTATGAGAAGGCCAATTGCATCCTCATCTCCATGAGCGGGGTCCCCACCCGGGCATGCCGTCGGTTCATCCGCCGCCTGGCGGATGACCAGCGGCTGCCGGTGCTGGTCTTCACCGATGGCGATCCCTACGGTTACTGCAACATCTACCGCACCCTGAAGGTCGGGTCCGGACAGGCCGCCCACATCAACCGCTACTTCTGCGTGCCGCAGGCACGCTACCTCGGGGTCACCCCGCAGGACATTATTGACTACAATCTGGAAGATGCCACCCACCCGCTGGAGGAGGCGGATATCAAGCGGGCGAAGGATGCGCTGAAAAACGACCCGTTCATTCAACACCATAAGGAGTGGCAGGCCACCCTCAACCAGATGCTTAAAATGGGCGTGCGCATCGAGCAGCAGGCTTTCGCCAAGCATGGCCTGAACTTCGTTCTCGACCACTACCTCCCGGAAAAGCTAAAGAAGAAGCAGTTTCTCCCCTGAGGGGAGACAACCCGGGAGGACGCCATGCCGACAACCTCGTACCCTTGGAAACAGCAGCTTCTGAGGCAGGCTGAAATCCTGCATGAGATCACCCAACCCCACCGCTGGAGCGAAGCCTCCTGCGTGAAACTGGAGGAAACCGTAGTCCTGGGGTTCTACGGCATTCGCCGCCTGATTAACGCCTTTCTGCTAGGCGACGCCCTCGTTCAGCGCTCCATCCCGATGACCGCCTACCCCGCACATCGCAAGACGGATGTGCTCGTCGGAGAGTCGTCGTTCGAGGTGCTCTATGACCTGAAGGCGGGGCATCCCGTGTCACACGATCTGCTCTTCCTCTGCCATCAAGTCCTCCACAATTGCGTGTTCTCCACCTATTTCGACACGCAACGGTGCCTTCAGGGAGTCTACCTCACCTCCGATCACCAGCGCAAAGTGGCGATCTACGGCATCGAGTTGAAGATCATCCAGGACTTGTTCCGGCAGGTCGGCTCCGAGCATTGACCGGATCCCTCAGCGCCAGGTCAAAGCTGACCCGCCAGTGCCCCGCCCGGATTAGCGGACCAGGTTGGGACGCCCATCAGGGCCCGCACCCGTTCCTGGACGAGGAGTGCCCGCCGGTACGTCAGCGGGAGGGCCTGGGTGGCCTTCTGGTCGTAGAGATCCGTTAAGAGCGAGTCGCACGCGAACAGCCCCTTCCGCCCGTTGTCACGCCACATCCTGATGTAGGCCAGGTACCGCTCATAGTCGGCGTCAATGTCGGCGGACGGCATGCCGTTGACCTCCTTGACGATGGCGGCGATGAGCGGCGCCGTGACGTGCGGGTCCTGGGCGATCCGCCGGGAACACTCCAGCATACTGACCTGCGAATTGAGAATGTGCTCGGACCGGGTGACGTTCAGGCCCTTCCAGCCGGCATTCAACCAGGCGAAGGTCGTGACGGCGGTTTCATTGGAACCCAGCGCGACATAAACGCTGAGCGTGGTCGAGTTACGGATCTGGGAGAGCATCCAGGTCATGCCCTTCATGTTCAAGCCCGGTTTTTCGCTGTAGTAGAACAAGGCCTGCCCGAGGGAACCGACCGGAACGCCGCGCAGGCTGAACGTGGACGGCGCCGTGGTCTCGGAGCACGAGAAGACCACATCCCGGCCCTCGACCTTGCAGCGCAGGAAGATCCTGGAATTCGTGTACGAAAAATAGCTGCCCGATTCGGGATTGGGCGTGATTTCCTCCATGCCGGACACACGGGCGGACACATAGTCCTGCGCGCCGGTGGGGCCGGCTCCTATACAGGCGTAGGCGCGCTGCATGGCGTTACTGTCGAGACAGGCGGAGTACCGCAGGGAGGCCGGGAACACGGCATAGTCCGGCACTCCCGGATGAAAATTAAGCGCGAGATAATGCGCGAAGGGGGCCTTGATCTTCACGACATACGCCGAGCCCGCCGCCCCGTTCCGCTCGGGAAGTTCCCAGCCGCTGTCCGCCGCACAGGCGGTGCGCACAAAATCTACCAGGGGCTTGACCGCGCCGGGATCAAATGTGCCGTGGGGATCCGCCGAAAAGGCAAAGAGGGCCTCGAGGGGTTCGTTCGCCTCCACAGGCAGGGCCCGCATGGCGGCCACGATATCGCGTGACGAGGCCACCGGCTCCGCCGCCGCCGTAACGGCCAACAGCAGCCCTACCGCCACGCCCGGGAAATAATCGAACCGTGCCTTCATTTCACCCTCGCCACATAGAGCCCTCATTATGAAGGGAAACAAGGCGGAGTTCAATGCGGGATTTGGAGCGCCCCGCCGGATGCGATGGTAATATTCCGCCATCGCACCCGCAGGCGAATGCCTGCAAAATGCGGCTTGGCAAAGAAACACCTGATCTGTATACATCCGGCTCTCAGGGGCGCAGTGGGATCCCTCTCAACGTGGATGCAATCATAAGGAAAGGGCTGGTCTTCATGAAATTCAGCAGGACATTACAGGCGGGAATGATCGTGGGCCTCCTGGCGTTTGGTCTCTGCAGCCATGCGGCCGTCGAGCCGCCGGCCACCAATAGCGTTGTCCCGACAGCGGCCGTGACGAACCAGCCGGTGAAGCACGTCGCCACCAATCAAGTCCCCATCCCCGCCGCCCACGAAGCCGTTCCCGTCGAACCCGTCCCGTTGGCGGTTGGGGAAGAACTAGGCTGGATGGATCGCCTCCCTGCCGGGGTTGAGGAAGGTGACGAATGGTGGAGGAATAGGGTCGAAATCGGCACGCGCATCACCACGTACACCCTGACGGACAAAAGCCGTCCGGATAACAATCATTTCCTGGGCAGCATCAACAGGCTGAAGGAGGACCAGGATTATACGCCAACCAAGGTTTTCGCCAACGTCTGGCCGCTGAAGTGGGTTGGCGCCGGGATTTCCTATGAAAAGATCAGTGCCGTGACCTGGACCGAGGAACCCGGCGAGACCTCGTATTCGGATGGAACGTTCGTTGCCAAGGGCCCCATCCTGTCGCTGCTGGCTGCTTACCCGAACGGTACGCGGTTCACGCCCTTTGCCGAGGCCGGCATGATGCTGATCTCCGGGTCGTTCGATTCCAACCCGGCCTGGTCGCAGGGTGATTACCAGGACATGAAGGTCACCGGAACCAAGGACGGCACCGTGTTGGGCCTGGGATGCGCTATCCAACTTGGAAAGAGGGTCGAGATGGATCTGATTTACCGCCAGATCAAGGCCGCCCTGGTTGTGGACCACGTCTTGAATGGCAGCGTACGCGCATCCGACCGGGAATTCCCCCTCGATTCAACCTGGATGGGCGCGGGCATCAAGTATCGGTTCTGAGTCTGATCCCCGTCACCGTCTTGGCTACCGGGAAGGCGTCAGCGGCTGGCCGACCTTCTGAACCCAGCGGCGTTCGATCGCGATAATGTCGGCGGCGGTCAGCGCCTTGGCCCGCGGCGTCACTGTGATCTTTTTCCCCTCAAGCGTCACGTTGGGCACGAAGTCTTCGACGTAACCGGATGGCGGGTACCGCTCGTGAGCCATATGGCGCGTCATGTACCAGGGGTGCGGCGTGCGGGCGACCACATAATCGTTCAGTCCGTGAAGGTCGATGATGTTGACCCGGGGCAGCACCCACCCGAGGATACCAACCGTATGGGTGGCCAGCACGGGAAAGTCTTCCCCCGACATGCCCAAGCCCTCTTCGCGGGAGGGGCTGTCCGCCACCTGTTGTCGCCAGAAGTAGCGATGTCCGTGGTACCGCACGCACACGTAGTGAAGAAGCATCCAGTCCTGCAACTGGTCAAAGGCGCGAGTATAGCCTCGCAGGGCCTTGGGGAAGGCGTGTTCAATGGGAACAGGCCCCAGGATCATTTCGCGAGCCATCTCCGGGGCATACGGCCTTGCATCCCGGCGCTGCGCGGCGGCCCAGTGAACCCACGGAACCGGCCAGGACAGACAGATACAGGCAAGCACGGTTCCCAGGGCCGGCGTCAGCCGCCACTCCACGCTGTTCACCGCCCAGATCAAGGCCACAAACAGCAGCGGGATGAGGTGACTGAGAACCCGATACTCGAAATGATCGCCGCCGATGAGAAGGGTGTAAAAAAGAAGGTGAAACGCCAGCGTTAGCACCGGGATCAGGCGCACTCCAAGTTCGTAAACGGCCTGAAACCCGGAGGGCCTGTCGCTTATCCGCACGGACCGGCCATCCCGGAGATAGCACCAGGCGTGGCGCAGAAGAATGACGCCCATGATGGCGAGCCAGAACCACAAGGCGTACTCCAACACAAACGAATGAAGATAGTTTCCTCCACTCTCCGGCCAGGCGGTTGTCCGTTTGGCGTAGTAGGTATTGGGCAGCCATGTCCCATAGAAGTGCCGTCGCCAGAGTGCATGCAGAACGGGAATGCCAAACGGCAACGTTGCCAGAAACCAAGTCCAGCACAGGCGCCCACGCTCCTTGAGAAGGGTCATTCCCGTCAGCCCGACGGCGGCGGCGGCATAAAGATAACCGTCGGGCCGGGTCAGGGCCACAGCGGCGGAAGCAGTGGACAACATCAGAATGCTGGAGGCGCTTGAAAGGGGTGGGCGGAACAGGGCGGCATACAGCCAGAGGGTCACGAAGAAATTGAACATGGCGGTTTCCAGGCCGGAACTCGTCCAGGCCAGAAACGTCCGGTTCGTCAGCGTCCCGAGTAGAAGCAGAGCGACAAACCCGACACGGTAGGAACGCAGGCGGTCACTCCATCGCAATTGCAGCACCATGGCGGAGGCAAGGAGTAGCGTCAGGCCGGAAAAGGCAAGCGCCAGCCAGTTGGCGGAGACCGGCGGCTCAATGCCCAAGGTTCGCCAAACGCCGTCCAGAAACGCAACCCACAAAAAACTGGTGTAGCCCTCTACCGGGCGAAAAGGGGGCGGATTCCAGACGTATCCGTGACCCAGTATGCTGTTGCTGACATATCGGAACGCGATAAAGGCGTCATCCGTCAAAAACCAGAATAGTCGCCACCCGGCATAAAGGCCGATAGCCCCGGCAAACAAGAGGATCAACAGACCGATCCGCTCGCGGAAAGAGAATGGCGTGGGTTTCAGGTTTAGGATCATCTTCTTTCAACACTCGCTTGCATTTCTTAGCCTGCATGGGGTACAAAGTGGTCATCAAGTTTTTGCAGCGTAGAAATTACGTTCAAACCTTACTTTTAACGTTGATAATGAACAAAGCAAGCTCAAACAAGTTGGGTGCAGGGCGACCACCCAAGTTCAACGAAGAACGCCGTCCTGTGACGGTCACCTTGCCCCAGCGAATTCTCGACCTATTAGCTGAGGTGGACGCCGACAGAGCACGGGCCATTGCCAAGGTGACGGAGGCGGCTGTCGGACGGGACCGTCCCGAAAACCGGCAGGTTGAACTGGTAGAGATTGCGCAAGGACGTTGTGTCGTGGTGATCAGCCAGAGCGAGTGCCTTCGCAAAATCCCCTGGTTGAAACTGGCGGAAATCTCCCCCGCCAGGAATCTATTGATCATCCCCCCGGGCACGCCCATCGAGACGCTGGAAGTCTCCCTGCTGGACTTGATTGAAGATGCGGCAACGGATCCGAATGAGATGGCAATGCTCAAGCAATTGCGAGCCACCCTCAGCCGTCTAAGGAGGGAGGGCCGGGTCACGAAGGGAGAGATTATCTTCTTCACGACCCGGCCCACCACCCCTTCAAACGCTACTTAGAATACGCCAGCGGCTCGCTCAGCTTGCTGTGCTCCGCGTACGAAGGGCCGCGCCACGAGAAATAGAAGTCGCCGACCGAGGGCAGATTGGCATCAAGTTGCATGCCTTCTTTGTCAAACGTGCCGCTCCCTTCTTCCGTGGAGCCGTCGTCCCATGACATCGTGAATTTGAAGTTGTAGCCGCTCAGCGTGCCGCTCATCCTTCCCATCCGGTTGATCTTGGCCAGACCGCCGTCGCCGCCGCTGGTGACGTTTGCGCCATCCTGTACCAATGTTGCGGCGCAAGTTGAGCCATTAGGGGTCGTCCCTTCCCAGAAGCCGTTTACATCCAGGCCTGAAGCCGCACTGCCTGACGAGCCCCCCCTGTCCTCGCAGCCGATCCCCCCGAACATCACCGCCGCCGCCAAAGCTCCACACAACATGATTGTCCGCATTTAGTCCTCGCTTCCCTTCTTTGTGACCTGATTTACTATCGAATCGGGAGGGAAATATACCGTAGGAAATTGGCTTTTCAAGGAATTAATACGTTGTATTTTACCGCCTGAAAAGCAGGGAGAGCGCGAAGAATCCGCTGGCCCAGAGCACGATGGTGGCGCCGGTGGCGGTATCCCAGTAATACGAGCATACCAGGCCCAGAATTCCGGATAGCAGACCGATGACCAGTGCGCCGACGACGTAGGAACGGGTGTTCCAGGCCAGATTGCGCGCGGTGGCGGCAGGCAGAATCAGCATCGAATTGATCACCAGCAGGCCCACCCAGGGAATGCTGACCGCCACCACGACGGCCACGATGACGGCGAACAGCGGTTCCAGGGCGCGAACCGGAAAACCGCGGCTGGCCGCGAGGGAGCGGTTGAGGCTCACAAAGAATAGCGCGTTAAAGAGAAATCCCCACAGCAGCAGCACCAGGCCCAGCAGCACCGCCAGGCCGCCGAGTTCCCCCGTGGTGATGGTGAGAATATCGCCGATCAGGTAGCGCGCGTATTTCGCGAACCCGCCGCCGCGGGACAGCAGCACCACTCCCAAAGCCACCACAAAAGCCATCACCAGGGCGATCGCCGTGTCCGGCGGCACCGCACTATGGCGGCGCATCAACGACATAGCCAGGGCGAGGACGACCGCGAAAGCCACCACGGCCAGAACCGGCGCCTGCAACCCCAGCAGGGTCCCGATCGCCAGTCCGGTCAGCGCCGAGTGACCCAGTGCCTCGGAGAAGAAGGCCATCTGGTTGTTGACGATGAGGCACCCCAACAGGGCCAGCAGGGGCGTGACCAGTAAAACCGCCAGCAGGGCGTGCTGCATGAAGGTGTAGTGCGCCCAGTCGAAGGGCATCAGTCCGATCCAGCCGCTCAGGAGAGTCATCCTTTCCCTCCTTCCGGAAGTTCGCAGTGCTCCCTCGAAAGCCGCCCGGATTCCCCGTCCTGCCGCCGCCGATCCGCCTCGGCGAGGGTGAAGCCAAAGGTCTGCTTCAGGAGCGGACTGACCAATACGTCCCCGGGGGCGCCGTCGCATAACACGGTGCGATTCAGGAGAATCATACGATCGGCCACGCTGGCCGCCGCCATTAAATCGTGGGAAACGAGCAGAATGGACAGGTCATACTGTGTGCGCATCCGCGACACTGTCTGGTAGAACAGTTCCGTCCCGACCTGATCCAGTCCGGCCACCGGCTCATCCAGCAGCAGCAGTTCCGGGTTGGGTGCGAGGGCGAGCGCCAGGAGAACCCGCTGAAGTTGACCGCCGGACAGTTCGCTGAGTTTCCGGTTAATCAGGGACTCGGCGCCCACCACGGCCAGGTGCCCGCGGGCCTCCTCCCGCCTCCGGGCCCGAACGCCCAGCCACAGGGGCCAGCCGCTGAGGGCTCCGACAAACAGGTCGAGCACGGTGGTGGGCGACGTGCGGTCAAGGTCCAGGCGCTGCGGCACATAGCCGATCCGAAGCGGCCGGGCGCTTTCCACATTCCCGTGATGAATGAAACGCAGGGCAC
>SESH01033141.1_pt1 | contig 11422 bp, 8 predicted proteins | sample 3171561 | NCBI WGS metagenome assembly SESH01 (sample SAMN10866947, study PRJNA518727) | freshwater metagenome | biome: subpolar coniferous forest; feature: holomictic lake; material: water; isolation source: holomictic Lake 442 2011 16.5 m and 2014 13 m | place: Canada: near Kenora, Ontario
GGCTGTATTGCAGTTCGGTCAGGCGGCGCAGCAGGGTGCGCTGATCGAGTGACTCGCCCTTGACCAGATGGATGACCATGCTCAGATAGCTGCGGGGATCTCCCAGACCATAGATCGACGAAACCGTGGCCACCAGCACCGTATCGCGGCGTTCCAGCAGGGCCTTGGTGGCGGATAGGCGCATCTGCTCGATATGCTGGTTGATGGAGGCATCTTTCTCGATATAGGTATCCGAGGACGGCATATAGGCCTCGGGTTGGTAATAATCGTAATAGGATACAAAGTACTCCACCGCATTGCTGGGAAAAAAGCCTTTCATTTCGCCATATAACTGGGCGGCCAGGGTCTTGTTGGGGGCCAAAATCAGGGTTGGCCGCTGAAGGGCCTGAATCAGATTGGCCACGGTGAAGGTTTTGCCGGAACCCGTCACACCCAGCAAGGTCATGCTGGCCTCGCCGGCACGAAGGGCCGCCAGCAGGCTGGTGATCGCTTGGGGTTGATCGCCGGCGGGCGCAAAGAGACTCTGAAGGTGAAAAAGCTCGGACATAGGGGGTTACACTAGACGAAATGCCACGGATTTTTTATCGTACCGGATTATTTATCCCCCCACCGTCACACTGAGAGGAATTCAACCCATCATGAGTATTAAACTATCGGCGCGTGTCAAATCCATCAAGCCCTCACCGACCCTCGCAGTCTCCGCACGCGCCGCAGAGATGCAGGCGGCGGGAAGGGACGTCATCGGTCTGGGGGCAGGTGAGCCAGATTTCGATACCCCGGAACACATCAAGGCGGCGGCGATCACCGCGATCCACCAGGGATTCACCAAATACACGGCGGTCGACGGCACCCCCGGCCTCAAACAGGCGATCATCGAGAAATTCTCACGGGAAAACGGCCTCACTTACCGGCTAGATCAGATTCTGGTGTCGTGCGGCGGCAAACAGAGTTTCTTCAACCTGGCTCAGGCGTTTCTCGATCCTGGCGACGAGGTCATCATCCCCGCCCCCTACTGGGTATCCTACCCCGATATGGTGCTTTTGGCGGGTGCCCAACCGGTTTTTATCAACGCCAGCCTGGAACAGCATTTTAAAATTACCAGCCATCAACTGGCTGCGGTCATGACCGACAAGACCCGCCTGGTCGTTCTGAACAGCCCTTCAAATCCCAGTGGCATGGCCTATCGCCCCGAGGAACTGCGCGCCTTGGGTAGCGTATTGCGGGAACATCCGCGAGTGCTGATCGCCAGTGATGACATGTACGAGCATATTTACTGGGGAGAAGGCGCATTCTCGAATATCCTGAATGTCTGCCCGGATCTCAAGGATCGCACCCTGGTACTCAATGGCGTTTCCAAGGCCTATGCCATGACCGGCTGGCGCATTGGCTATGCCGCAGGCCCCAGTGAAATCATCAAGGCCATGAAAAATATCCAGTCTCAAAGCACCTCCAATCCCACTTCGATCTCTCAGGTGGCGGCTCAGGAGGCCTTGCAGGGATCCCAGGATTGCGTTCACGAGATGCGATTAGCCTTCAAGGCTCGGCACGATTATGTGGTGGAGCGTCTCAACCGGATTCCGGGCGTCGAATGTCTGCCTACCGACGGAACTTTTTACTGTTTTCCGCGGGTCTCGAAGGCCATCGAGCGCCTGACGGGGATTCAGAATGACATCGATCTGGCGGAATATTTGATCGAGCGAGCCGGTGTCGCACTGGTGCCAGGCTCGGCGTTCGGGCTTCACGGCTATGTGCGCTTGTCCATTGCCACCAGTATGGAAAATCTGCAAAAAGCCCTGGATCGGCTGACCACAAGCCTGGGCTGATGGAAAAATCCCTCTCCCGATGAGACGGGATCGGCACGCCAGCCTGATGACCGTGTAAAATCCCCCGAGTGGTTTTTTATCCTTCGGTTCGGAGGGGAGGGGCTCTACAAATAGGGCGCATCGTGGCAACGCAACCGAGTTAATGGGAAGGCGCGATGACGATTGATATGGCCCAATTTCATCAGGTGTTCTTTGAGGAAAGCTTCGAGAGCCTGGATGTCATGGAGTCCGGGTTGCTGAATATGGATCCGAGCGCGGTCGACCCCGAGCAGATCAACGCCATTTTCCGGGCGGCGCATTCCATCAAAGGGGGTAGCGGCACCTTTGGTTTCACGCACATTGCCACCTTTACCCATGTCATGGAGACCCTGCTCGATCAGATGCGCGATGGCCGTCGTCCCATCACGCCAACCGGTGCGGATCTGTTGCTGCATTCTGTGGATGTGCTGCGAATGATGCTCAAAGCGGCCCAGGACGGCCAGTCCTTCGATGAAGTGCGGGTACTGGCACAGAAAGAGGCCCTCGATCAGTTTTTACGGAATGCCACCCCCTCACCGCCGCCCTCCCCTGCCGCAGCCGTACCGGCCACTACTCAGCCCCCTCTGACCGTCAGGCCTAAAGGCTGGCATATCGTCTTTAGCCCGCTGCCGCACATGATGCGCAGTGGCAATGATCCGTTGCGGGTTTTACGCGAGTTGGCGCTACTGGGGGATTTGAAGATCACGGCGGACACCTCGGCAATTCCACGGCTGGGGGCCTTTGAACCGGAAGATTGTTGCCTGTCCTGGGATCTATTTTTGTATGGCGAGGTCTCCCGAAGCGCACTGGACGATGTCTTTGCCTGGGTCGAGGATGAGTGCGATCTGGCCATCCTGCCCTTGATTCCCGAGACCGGCGAAGAGGAGAGCCGGGAATGCCAGCCAACGGTCGTCATGGCGGCCGTTTCCACCCAGATACCCCTAGCGGTTTCACCGCCGGCCGTCCCACCGCCGGAACCCTCTTTGCCCGTCAAGACCGAGAGCCGTCCTGCGGTGGCCAAGACTACGAATCCGAAAGGGGAAAAAGGGGAAAAAGGGGGAAAAGGTGAGAAGGGAGAAAAGGCTGAAAAGGGTGAAAAAGGAGACAACAGTCCCTCCGGCTCGTCGAGTTCGATTCGTGTCGATATCCAAAAGATCGACACCCTCATCAACATGGTGGGTGAATTGGTGATTACCCAGTCGATGCTGGGCATGCTGGGGCGCGATTTCGAGATAACCCGCCTGGAAAAGCTGCGCAATGGTCTGGGCCAACTGGAGCGCCACACCCGGGAGTTGCAGGAAAGCGTGATGCAAATCCGGATGTTGCCGATTAGCTTTACCTTCAGCCGCTTTCCCCGGCTGGTACACGATCTCGGCACCAAACTCAACAAGAAGGTCGAACTCAGGATGAGCGGCGAAAACACCGAGGTGGATAAAACCGTCATCGAGAAGATCGGCGATCCCCTGGTGCATTTGGTGCGCAACAGTCTGGATCACGGGATCGAAGCCCCCGAGGCGCGCCTGGCAGCGGGAAAACCCGAGACCGGCCGGGTGAATCTCAATGCCTACCACCGGGGCGGCAATATTGTCATCGAGGTCAAGGATGATGGGGCTGGACTTAACACCGAACGCCTCGTCCAGAAGGCCATGGAACGCGGCCTGATCCCCCAAGATGCCCACCTGTCCGACGCCGAGGCCCATGCGTTGATTTTTCTGCCGGGTTTTTCCACTGCCCAGCTAGTCAGCGATGTCTCCGGACGGGGGGTGGGGATGGACGTGGTACGCCGCAATATCCACGAACTGGGGGGTCATGTTGATATCGTGTCGCGACTGGGTCAGGGTACGAATTTCATCATCCGCCTACCCCTAACGCTGGCGATCCTGGACGGCCAAACCATTGCGGTGGGGCGCGAGATTTATATCGTCCCCCTGGTTTCCATCGTCGAATCCATCCAGGTTCGCCCCGAGATGGTGAATCTCGTGGCGGGCAAAGGGGAAACCTTCAAGCTCCGCAACGAATACCTGTCGATCGTGCGTCTGCATGAGGTCTTTGATATCCCTGACGCCAAGGCCAAGCACCTGACCGAGGGTCTGCTGGTGGTGGTGGAAGGCGAAGGGTGCCGCTGTGGTTTATTCATCGACGACCTGCACGGTCAACAGCAGGTCGTGGTCAAATCCCTGGAACACAACTATGGCAGGGTCGAAGGCATTTCGGGCGCAACCATCCTGGGCGACGGTTCGGTCGCCCTGATTCTGGATATCCCGGGCCTGATCCGTCTGGCCCGGGGGCACCCGATGATTGCTGACACGACACCGCAGGGGTTCGCCAACACCCGCCTCCCGACGGCGCAATATCTCACCTTTTCGCTGGCGGAAGAGGCATACGGCGTTGACATCTTGCGGGTTCAGGAGATTCGTGGCTGGGAGGCGGTCACCCGGTTGCCCAATACACCGGCCTATGTCAAAGGCGTTCTTAACCTGCGGGGTGCCATCGTGCCGGTGTTTGATCTGCGTCAACGCTTCGATCTGCCTTGGCAGCCCTATGGCAAGGATACCGTGGTCATCGTCCTGCGTGCCGTGGGTCATAAGGGCATGCGCAGTATTGGCGTGGTGGTGGATGGGGTTTCCGATGTCCTGAACGCAAACCCTGGGGATCTCCGGGCCGCACCGGATTTTGGTACCAAGATCTCCACCGAATTCATTGCCGGTCTTGCGTCCCAGGGAGACAGCATGGTCATGTTGCTGGACGTGGACAAGCTCCTGGGAGCCCGCAGTGACTCCCACGAGGCCTTCGCGACGGAGCCCTCCGAGGCTCTGTCGCGGATCACTATCTCATGACATTGGGCGAGAGACGGTCTTGGCTCGTCTGATTGCCGTGATTAACCAAAAGGGTGGCGTTGGCAAAACGACGGTGGCGGTCAATCTCGGCCACGCTCTGGCCCTTGCCGGCAAGAAGGTGACGCTGGTGGATCTCGACCCCCAAGGTCAGGCGGCCGCCAGCCTGGGGCATTTTCAGCCGCACACCCGGGGGGTGGCGGATGTGCTGTTGGGCCGGGCGGATTTCGCCGAAGTGGTGATACCCTCGCGGGAGCGTCTGGATCTGGTGCCGGCGGGCGTGCTGTTATCGACCCTGGAGGAACAAACCCTGCCCAAGGGGCCGTCTCGCCATCAGTGGCTCAGACAGGTTCTGGAAGACCAGGGGCGTTTTGCCGACCGGGATCTGGTACTGTTCGATTGTCCACCGGCCTCCGGAATCCTGTCGGCGAACGCCGCGCTGGCGGTTGATGAGGCACTGACCCCTGTCACCGGGGATTACCTCGGACTGAGCGGTCTGGCCTATCTGGCGGTTTTCTTAAAGCGGCTTCAGATGGCGCGCCGCCGCCCCCTGCGGCACTGGATTGTCTTGTCTCGTTACCTGCCGCGCCGCAAGCTGACTCTGGAGGTGACGGACAATCTCCGTCAGCATTTTCCCGGCCAGGTGTTGGCCACGGGCATCAAGGAAGCGGCCCTGCTGACGGAATGTCCCGGATTGGGACAGACGGTTCTGGAATATGGCCCCCATAGCCCGTCCGCCAGGGAATTTATCGAATTGGCTCAAGACCTCATAGAAGGGAGGGTGTTTTAAGATGGCCCGTCATAAAACCGGCAAACCCGCAGCGGCCTTGTTAAGCCACAACCCCCTGGCCGATATCGAGACCCTGGCGGCCCAGCGTGACGAGGCCATAAAAAACCTCTCTGCTCCCCCCGCAGAGCGGGTTTATCGCTTCGATTTGGGAGAATTTTTGGTGATTCAAGAGGTCATGACCGTATGGGATGACTTGAAACACCGCATCGTCCAAGAATCCGTGCTGCTGCTGGAGGTCGCCCGCCTGGAACAGGTGGATGGTGCCGGCATCCAGCTATTGTGCGCCCTGATGAAGGAGGCCCGGACGGTGGGCGCTCGCATCGAATGGGAAGGGCATTCGGGTGCCTTGCAGGAATCGGCGCATCGGATGGGGCTTGCCGCCTTTCTCGGATTTGAGCCACTCAGATCTTAGTTGAGGCGCGATAGTTGTATCAAATGTTAAAATATGAAGATTGAGGCGGTTAAGTTGATGCAAAGCATCCGAGGAAACTGCCAGAAGAAGACAGCGTTGAACTGTTCTAACCCAATGGCTTGCGAGTAATCTGGCGACAGGATTCATGAACAGCAATATCCGTGAGTTTCCCTTCACTCGTGACGATTTTAATTATCTTCGCAAGGTCGCCAACGAGCGAACGGGGATTGTCGTCACCGATGAAAAATACGACATGTTTTATTCCCGGCTGTCGCGGCGCGTGCGAAAACTCGGGCTTTCCAGCTTTCGCGAGTATTGTGATTTGATTCGCGGAGAATCCGACGGCCAGGAGACCCTTGAACTGGTCAATGCCATTACGACGAATCTCACGTCCTTCTTCCGGGAAAACCATCACTTCGAGTTTCTCTCCCGGACGCTGGTTCCAGAATTATTGAGCAGCAAGGGCTCGGAGCGCGAAATCAGGATCTGGTCGGCCGGATGTTCGACGGGCGAAGAGCCTTATTCCATTGCCATGACGCTCCGCGAGGTACTGCCGGCGGGCTGGAAGGGCAGTGTTCTGGCCACCGACATTGATTCCAATGTTCTCGACAAGGCGGCCAGCGGGGTTTATGCCCTGGATCGAATCAGCAATATTTCCGATGATCGCTTGCGTCGCTGGTTTCAACGAGGCTCCGGAGCCAACGATGGGATGGTGAAAATCAAGCCCGAGGTGCGTGATCTGGTGCGTTTCGAACGTCTGAATCTCATGGCTGACTGGCGTGTCAATGGCCCCTTGGACATGATATTTTGCCGCAACGTCATCATCTATTTCGACAAGGAGAGCAAGATTCGCCTGATTGATCGTTATGCCGATCATATTCGCAACCAGGGCTATCTTTTTATTGGACATTCGGAATCCCTATTCAAGATCAGTGATCGTTTTGAGTTGCTCCACAACACCATTTATCGCAAGCGGGGCTAGGGGTGGCGAAAGAAGAACACCCGCCATTGGGCCGTTCCCTGCCCGGGTTTGAACATATCAATCGTTACTGGGATCGCCAGCATGGTATGCCAGCCAACAAGATATTGCCTGGAGAATACTGTGTTACGCCTCACGATGAGATCATTGTCACGGTGTTGGGTTCCTGCGTCTCGGTCTGCATCCGGGATACGGTTCTGGGGATTGGCGGCATGAATCACTTCATGCTGCCCAGCTCGGATGGCCAATCGGGCTGGGGCGGCGATGTCGACCTCGCCAGCAGCGCCAACCGTTATGGCAACTACGCCATGGAACACATGATCAACGACCTGTTGAAAAACGGGGCAAAGCGAAAAAATTTTGAAGTGAAAATCATCGGGGGAGGACAGATCATTCAATCCAATACCCAGATTGGTCTTCGCAATATCGAGTTCATTCGCGACTATCTCAAGACCGAAGGCTTCCGGATCAGCGGTGAGGACGTTGGCGATGTCTATCCCCGCAAGGTATTGTACTTCCCCACCACGGGCAAGGTGCGGGTCAAGAGGCTTAAAAAATTCCATAATGACACGCTGCTCCAGCGGGAACGTGCCTATCAGCGGAATCTGCTGGAAGCACCCGTGGAAGGCATCATTGAGCTATTTTAACGGTTTCATCGCCTGTTTCTATGATAAAACTATTGATTATTGACGATTCCGCCCTAGTGTGTCAGGTGTTAACGGGGATTTTTGAACGCACCTCCGATATTCTGGTGGTCGGCGCGGCCTCCGATCCCTACATTGCCCGTGAAAAGATCAAACAGCTCAAGCCCGACGTTCTGACGCTCGATGTGGAAATGCCACGCATGGATGGCCTCACATTCCTAAAAAATCTCATGCGATTACACCCCTTGCCAGTCGTGATGGTTTCCTCACTGACCGAGAGGGGGGCCGATGTCACCCTTCAGGCCTTGGAGTTCGGTGCCGTGGATTTTATTTCCAAACCCAAACTCGATGTCGCGCAGGGTCTGGAAGAGTATGCCTCGGAAATCGTCGACAAGGTACGCCAGGCGGCCGGGGCTCGCATTCAACCCTCAAAGCCTGTTCTGACACCACTGACCATACCCGAAAAGCTGTCGGCGGATGTGGTGCTGCCCCGTGCGGTGATGCCTGGCAAAGCCTTGCGCGCCAATGACCAGGTGATTGGCATAGGTTCCTCCACCGGAGGTACCGAAGCCATCAAGGATGTACTGCGCGACCTGCCACCGGACATGCCCGGCATTGTGGTGTCACAACACATTCCCGAGGCCTTCAGCGGACCCTTCGCGGTGCGCGTCAACAGTCTGACGGCCTTAACGGTGATGGAGGCGCGTGACGGACAGGCCATTCTGGCGGGGCATGTCTACATTGCCCCTGGAAACCGCCATCTTTTGGTGGTTCGGGAAGGCCTCCGTTATGTCTGCCGCCTCAATGACGGCCCCCTGGTCAACCGGCACAAACCCTCGGTAGATGTCATGTTCCGTTCACTGGCACAAACCCTGGGCCCTAACGCCATCGGGGTGATTCTCACCGGCATGGGCGATGACGGTGCCGAGGGATTGGGGGAGTTGAGACGGGCGGGTGCCCTAACCATCGCCCAAGATGAGAAGAGCAGCGTGGTCTGGGGGATGCCTGGCGAGGCCGTCAAGCGCGGCTACGCCGACGAAGTACTGCCACTCTTGAAAATTGGCAAACGCCTGGAAGAACTCCGGTGGGTTCAAAAGTCGCCCTAGGCACACGCAGCCGGCAAGGGGCTTGAGATGCTAACCCCTCTGGCCCTAAAAACCTGATAAAATTTCCCATGGGAGACTTGGCGGAAACCTGGCACGAGCCGAACCGGGCAACGCGGTCATCGTATAAAACCAACCCGAGAGAAACACATGAAGACACAGATTCCAGGCCAGGCGCTGGCTGCATTGTTCTTAGGATGGGCATCTCTGGCTCAAGCCACCAGTGACAAGGCACCTTCCTTCACGAAAATTGCCAATAATGGCACCGAGTTGACCACTTCTGCGGTACTCGGTCAGCATCCCACCGACTGGGGCTGTACGCGCGACAATAATACCGGCCTCTTGTGGGAGATGAAGAGTGAAGACAAAGCGGATTTGCACTTTTCCATGCACACTTTTACCTGGTACAACGACCATACTCCCAAGGGCAACGATCCCGGCAGTCCTGGCCGGGATACCTGCGAAGGCACCCTGTCCGCCTACGACAATCTGTGCAACACCGCCACCTTCATTGCTGCCAACAATGCCGCAAACCTTTGCGGCCAAAAAGACTGGCGCTTGCCGACCAAAACCGAATTGCGCACTATCGTGGATGCGAACTTTGCGAATCCCAGCATCGACGGGGCCTTTTTCCCGAATACCATCGGTTTCTGGTATTGGACTTCCAACCCTTCCGAGACCGGTTTAACCCTGGCAACAGTGGTCAGCTTCCTCAATGGCGAGTCCTATAACTCCATCAAAACCATCAACAACATGCTCCGGCTGGTTCGTGGCGTGATAAAAAGCGATTATCAACCCAAACCGGAAACGCCCAGAGGCAACTAGATGGTATCGCCGTCATGTCCACCTATTGCTGCACCCACCCGGCATCTTTACCGTTACCGTGTGTCCCTCGCGGTCGTCCACCAGATGAATCATGGCACTGTCGCACTCAACACCGTCAAGCATCACCCGTGTTTCGCCATGACCGGTGGCTCGTTGAGTCACTGCGATATGATAGAACGTCTCCCGATAGCGGTAGCGCAATTTGAACCCTTCCCAATCCGCAGGGAGACAGGGCGCAACATGCAGGATATCCGCTTCAAGCCGTAGCCCCAGCAAGGATTCCAGGATCAGCCGGTACATCCAGCCCGCCGAACCCGTATACCAGCTCCAGCCACCGCGGCCGGTATGCGGCAGTACCGCGTAAACGTCGGCCGCGACCACATAGGGTTCCAGTTTGTAAGTCACCCTGCCTTCGGGGGATCGCGCATGATGAATCGGGTTGATCATGGAAAAGAGTTCCCAGGCTCGCCGGCTGTCACCCAATGCCGCGAACGCCATCGCCGCCCAGATCGCCGCGTGCGTATATTGCCCGCCATTTTCCCGCACGCCGGGGACGTATCCCTTGATGTAGCCAGGATTGAGTGTCGAGACATCGAAGGGCGGATCCAGCAGCTGGATCAGCCCGTGATCCCGGCGCACCAGGCGACTGTCCAGCGCCTCCATCCCCAGGCGCGCACGCTCCGGATCAGCCGCCCTGGACAGTACCGACCAGCTTTGGGCAATGGAATCGATCTGGCACTCGGGATTGGCCTTTGATCCCAGCGGCGTCCCGTCATCGAAGTAGGCACGCCGGTACCAGGCACCATCCCAGCCCTGTTGTTCGATAGCCTGACGCACTTGAGTGGCCTCCCGCTGGCACCGCTCGACAAAGGGAAGATCCCCCCGCAGGCGTGCGATTTCGGTAAACCGCAAGAGTACGTCGTACAGGAAAAAGCCCAGCCAGACACTTTCGCCCTGACCCTGTATCCCGACCAGGTTCATGCCGTCGTTCCAGTCGCCAGAGCCGATCAGTGGCAAGCCATGCGTGCCAAACTGAAGACCACGGAGAATAGCCCGCACCCCATGTTGGTAGAGACTCGCCGATTCTTCGGAACGGCTCGGCAGGTCGTAATACGAGTCGTCCTCGGCGTTGACAGGGCGGCCCTCCAGGAAGGGTACCGATTCATCCAGTACCCCGGTGTCCCCGGTAGTCAACACATAGCGGGAAATGGCCAGAGGCAGCCAGAGGTAATCGTCCGAGCAGTGGGTACGCACCCCGCGGCCCAACGGCGGATGCCACCAGTGCTGGACATCGCCTTCACGAAATTGGCGGCTCGCGCACAGCAGCAAATGCTCGCGCAAAAGCTGGGGTTCGGTGTGGACAAGCGCCATCGCGTCCTGTAGCTGATCGCGGAAACCAAAGGCCCCCCCCGACTGGTAGTAACCGCTGCGTGCCCACAAGCGGCAGGCCAGGGTCTGGTACAGGAGCCAGCCGTTGGCCAGGAGGTTGAGGGCGGGATCGGGCGTTTCCACCTGTACGGCACCCAGCGTGCGCGTCCAGTACGCCCACACCGCTTCGAGGGCCGCCCGCGCCGCAGACGGCCCGCGCCAGCGATGCACCCAGGTACCGGCGTCCTCGGCACCCTGCCGGCTGACCACGCCAAGCCGGAAAACGACCTCGTGCGTGGCATGGGCAGCCAGCTCAAAATTCACCTGAATCGCGGCGCAGGCGTCCAGCGCGGCCCCCACCTTACCGGACAGCCGCGACCGCATCATCGCGGCCGGCTGGCCCAGCGTCCCGTTGCGCCCGAGAAATTCCGTCCGGTCGCCACTCACCGTTCGCGTCACATCGTCCACATCGAAAAAGGCGATGTGACCGGCGAACTCGGTATGGTAAGGATTCTCCGCAAACAGCGCGCCGCTCGGGTCGATGGCGGTAATGACATGCAGTGACGATTTTGGCCGCAGATCGCCGAGTACCCACTCCACATAGCCGGTGGCGGACAGCCGGCGCG
>SESH01085680.1_pt1 | contig 11418 bp, 7 predicted proteins | sample 3171561 | NCBI WGS metagenome assembly SESH01 (sample SAMN10866947, study PRJNA518727) | freshwater metagenome | biome: subpolar coniferous forest; feature: holomictic lake; material: water; isolation source: holomictic Lake 442 2011 16.5 m and 2014 13 m | place: Canada: near Kenora, Ontario
CTCTGGCAGTATGAGGAAATGAGCTGCATGGGGCCGGGCCTGTACATCGCGTTGGCAGCGATCAGATCCTCGATGCGGTTGGGCTTGATCTGGATGACCGTCCCCTGCATGCCTTCACCGTCGAACTGGAATATGCCGTCGGTCTCACCCCGTCGGAAGATGTCGAAAACATCCTGGTCGTCGAGCGGCAGAGATTCCGGGTCGATATCGACACCCGTTGTCCCGCGCACGAGGTCTCTTGCACGCTGCAGGATCGTGAGAGTGCGCAGCCCGAGAAAGTCCATCTTCATCAGCCCGACCTTGCTGCAAGTAACGCCGTCCCACTGGGTGATTACGTCCGGGCTGTCGGACTGCCGGAACAGGGGGACTGTCTCTTCCAGTGGGCTGTCGCAAATGACGATGCCGGCGGCATGAACTCCTGATTGCCGCACGGTACCCTCAAGCTTGATGCTGTGGTCTATCAACTCGTGGGCGCGGGGGTCCGAGTCGTACAGTGCACGGAGGTCCGCCTGTTTGTCTATTGATTCCTGTATCTCGACCTTTGGGCCCTCTGGAATCATTTTGGCGATGCGGTCGACATCCGGCAGGGGCATATCAAGGACGCGACCAGAGTCCCTGATGGCCGCGCGCGCCTTCAAGGTGCCGAACGTGACTATCTGGGCGACATTGCCATACTTCTGGCGGGCGTACAGGATCACCTTCTCCCTGCCATTCTGGCAGAAGTCGAGGTCGATATCCGGATCCTCATTGCGTTGCGGATCAGTGAAACGCTCAAAGATCAGACCGTACTTGATCGGGTCGACATCACTCATCCTGAGAGAATAGCCGAGAAGTGTAGCGACGCCGCTCCCCCTCGGTCCTGCAGGTATGTTGTTCTGTCGGGCAAATTGAACGCAGTCATTGACGATCAGGAAGTACGAGCTGTAGCCCTTTCCCTCAATCACCTGAAGTTCGCGCTCGAGCCTGTCGCTATATTCCTTCGGCGGCTCGTTGCCCCTGAACCTATCCCGCAGCCCGGTTCGGGCAAGGTCGGCCAGGTATTGGGCAGGAGGCGTGCCGTCCGGGGCATGGAACACGGGGAGTCTCTTGTCATAGAAGGACGGCTTTGCCTGGTTCATCTCGGCAATGAGATTGGTGTTTCTGATTGCCTCCGGCCATTCGGCAAGTGCCTCGCACATCTCGGCCTGGCTCTTGAAGTAGAGATCCGGCGAATAGCGTTGCCTGGTTTCCTCCGTCAGCAACTTGCCCGTTCCGATGCATGTGAGCACGTCGTGGGTGGCCTTGTCGTCGCGGTTCAGGAAATGGGCGTCGTTTGTACCCACGAGCCCGACACCAATCTGCCCGGCGAGCTTCACAAGCGCCGGGTTGAGTTTTACCTGATCTGCGTAACCCTGATTCTGGATTTCAAGGAAGAAACGGTCGGGACCGAAGATGTCCTTGTATTCGCCGGCAATCTTTGTTGCTCTCTCGATATCCCCGCTGATCAGGGCGGACGGAATCTCGCCCCCGATGCAGGCCGAACAGCAAATCAGGCCTTTGTTGTGTTTTGTCAGAAGGTCCCTGTCAATTCGCGGCCGGTAATAAAGGCCCTCGATGTATGATAGTGACGTGAGCTTCAAGAGGTTTGTCCAGCCCTCGTTGTCCATAGCCAGAAGCAGGATGTGGTATGCCGCGGTCTCGATCTGCCCCATCGACCGGTCGCTCCGGTGGGTAGGGGAGATGTATGCCTCCATTCCATATATGGGTTTCACGCCAGCCTTGTCGGCTTCGGTGTGAAATTCATAGGCTCCAAAGAGGTTGCCGTGGTCGGTAAGTGCAACTGACTTCATGCCATACTTGGCTGCAGTCTTCGCAAGGGCGTCGAGATGTATCGCGCCGTCAAGGAGCGAATAGTGCGAGTGAACGTGGAGATGAACAAAGTCCATGGCGCTGTATCTTACTTAGAGCATGGGACAAATACGGTCCCATGCGGGAAGAAACTGTAAACAATCAATGGCAGTCCATCTACCGCCTTTCTTTCATCGTGTCACCTAAAAAGTTAGCAATCGCCGGGATACGGTCTGTGCCGTGCCGACGGCGGTGCACGGCTCATGGGTGAAATGCTGTGCAGGGCAGCATCTTTTCGCTTCCGCGGGCGACAAAGGCTTGGGAATGCCTTTACTGCTTGATTCGGTGGACCTGTTGATGCATAAGCGCTTTTATGGAACCGGAGGCTGACCGGGAGTTACGTGTGTTGAAGTCGATCGAGACACGCGCAGCAAGGCGGATTGATGGAGCGGCATTGCGCGGTTTCTGTGCCATGAAGAAATCGCAGCGCTTATGGGGGGCCTGAGGATGAGATTGGCATCGGTGGCGGCAGGTGTGGCGATTGTTGGTTGCACCGCTATTTCCGGAACAGCGGAGGACCGGCCGGCCGAATGGGGCAAACCATGCAAGGGTGTTGTGGCCGGACTCCGGACAGCAAGTAACTCCGTTGGTGTGGGGCAGCCCATGACGTTCTCACTTGAGGTGCGGAATCCCGGCAGCGCCGATGCGCAGTTTCCGACGCTCGGCCGATTCGAGTCGTGGCGGCTGCAATTCGAGTCCGATACCGGCAAGCTCTACGAATACAGCTACTTCTGCGGCGATGCCAGATCCAAGCCGATGAACATCACTGCCGGCGCTACCGTCGCCCTCGAACTTCCGGTCATGCTTGCCGGGATTATTGGCACTTTCAAACCGATTGTCGGGCTTACTGAATTGCCTGCCGGTCGTTACCGGGTCAGGGCCTTTGTTCCGTTCTATTCGTCAGCTGACGCGATGCCGCAGGGCCCGTCGAGCCTTGAACTGGGAAACGACGACAGATCGAACTGGCTCATCAGCAGCCATGTCGATGTGTGTGTAGGCCGTGCCGATCCCGTCGACGCGGCGGCCGATGGATGGAGACCGGTCGGTGACGAGGCTCAGCAAGAGCGCTACAGTCGGAACAAGGGCAACGTGGAGGTGTTCACCGGAACACTCGAGGTGCTGCCGCCACAGAAAGGCATTTCCACGATGATGCGTGACCATGGCTACAAGCTCGGAGCACGCTTGATACAGGGACGCAATATTGCGGCGCTGGATGCCCATGCCGGTGAGAAGGTTGAACTCCGGGGAAAGCGGGTGGACATGAAGCTTGAAGGTATGGAACTGCGTGAAATTGCGCCTGGAGCGATCAGGTCCGCAAAGTAGAGGACGAGTCCTTAAAGCTTGGCGATCCCACCGGGCCCATTCTGCCGCGTTATGCTGTTGTGTGACGCCGGTTGCAACAATCCCTCGGATCCGCGCACTTGTTCCGGCTATGCTCCCGATATTGACATCGTTATGGACCTTGGTAATCTGCGGATCATGAAAACAGCAGCCATGCTCGTGTGCTTTTCTGGGCTTCTTCTTGTCGCTGGATGCAGCACTCTGTTCGTTAATTCAGGAGTGCGGGGCCTGCCCGTATCGCACCATGCCGTCCGGGCTATCGACCGCTCGCTGGACGAAGCAACAGTTACGGTGCATCGTCAAGGTGTTTACACAATCTTTGGAGGCGAAACCGATGACGATGGTTTGGAAATCGCTCTGAAGAATGCGTCACGAGGCCATGGCAATGGGCTGCCGCTTGGAGTCAGGGCGGGACCTCACACTGTTTTCTCCAATGTGTGGCCGGTCGTGAGAATGGCGTCAGTGAATGGGTACATACCGAGATTCGAGGTTCGCGTTCCGGAACAGCAGACCCCGAGGTGTCTTGCGTTCGACGATGCTGAAGCCGTTGTTCATCGGACTAATGCCGTGCATATACTACTGAAAAAGAGGAATGAACTCCGGATTGAGGGTTCGCAAGTGACAAGAGAGCAGTTCCCGAAGGTTCTACAGCGCCTTTCGGCCGCAGACCGGAATTGTCTCATTTCCGTTCTTGTTGCGGGCAGCGTCTCTCATCAGGATGTAGTTGATGTTCTGGATGAGTGCGAAGGTGCAGGATTCGAGCACAGGCTCCTGAACATGGAGTGAGTATGGTGTGCCAGACTGCTGCCTGAGGCCACCGTTGGCTGGCATACACCCGCAATCACGATCCCCGGCAAGAGCAGTTACTGGTCCGCTCACGCGCTGAACTTCATATTCCTGGCCGCCTTGGTTTCATCCAAGCGGCTGACCGGAGTTGTGCGCGGCATATCGGCGAAGGCCTTCGGATCACGCTCTGCAAGGTCGGCAATTTCCAGCATGGCGCTAATGAACTCGTCCATCTGTTCACGCGACTCAGTCTCAGTCGGCTCAATCATCAGCGCTTCCTTTACGACCAGCGGGAAGTAGATGGTTGGCGGATGGATTCCGCGGTCGATCAGTGCCTTCGCCACATCCAGCGCGTGAACACCTTTTGCCAGCTGACGTGTGGCGCTGAATACGCACTCGTGCATGCACTGCCGGGCGTACGGAAGATCATAGCGCCCCTTCAGCTTTGCCAGTATGTAGTTGGCATTCAGCACGGCGTTCTCACTCACCTCACGCATTCCATTGCCGCCGAGGAGCAGCATATATGCGTATGCGCGAAGAATTACGGCGAAATTCCCATAGAATGGCGCGATATAGCCGATGCTCTTTGCGCGGTCGTATTCAAGCGCAAACGTGCCGTCAGCTCTCTTTACCACTATGCTGGTCGGCAGAAATGGAACAAGGTGCTTCTTGACACCAACAGGTCCGGACCCGGGCCCGCCACCGCCATGCGGTGTCGCAAATGTCTTATGAAGGTTGATGTGGACCACATCGAATCCAAGATCGCCAGGCCTGCACCTGCCGAGCAAGGCATTCAGGTTTGCGCCGTCGTAGTAGAGGAGCGCATCATGCTTGTGCGCCATGGCGGCAATCCGCGATATGTCACGCTCAAACAGCCCAAGCGTATTCGGGCAGGTGAGCATGACCGCTGCAACGTCACTTCCAAGGGCGGCCTCGTACTTGCCAAGATCAATGTCGCCGTCGGGCCCGGTTGGCACCGTTGTGACGGAATACCCGGCGATTGCCGCGCTGGACGGGTTTGTGCCGTGCGCCGAGTCCGGAATAATGACCCTCGTTTTCCGGTTTCCCTTGTCCCGGTGGTAGGCCGCAACGAGCATCATGCCAGTCAGTTCACCGTGCGCTCCTGCTGACGGCTGGAGGGAAAAGGCATCCATTCCGGCGATCTCGCAAAGCATCTGCTCCGTCTCGTAGAGGACCTCAAGAGCCCCCTGGGTCAGCATGCCACCGCCGCGCAGCTGTGGCAGCAATGGGTGCAACGACGAGAAGCCGTCAAGGGCGGCCACGCGCTCGCATATTTTCGGATTGTACTTCATCGTGCATGAGCCAAGCGGGTACATCTGGCCGTCGACACTGAAGTTTCTTCGCGACAGGCCGACGAAGTGCCGAACCACTTCCATTTCCGAGAGCTCGGGCAGTTCTGCGGGCTGCTCCCTGAAGTACTTGCCGGGAATGTGCAGCCTGCAGCTCTTCTCCGCCTCGCTCAGGCCCGGCAGATTGAAGGCACGACGCCCCGGTGAACTTCTTTCAAAGATGAGTTTGCTCACAGGACAGCCTCCATAGCTTCCGCCAGCATACCCATTTCCTCGCGCGTCCGCTTCTCCGTCACAGCGACAAGCAGGTAGTTGCCCATACCCTTGTAGTAGCGGCCCAGGGGGTAGCCGGCGGCAAAGCCCTTGTCCACAAGACGGCTCACCACAACAGAAGCATCGCAGGGCAGGGCCAGGGTGAATTCGTTGAAAGTCGGGGTGGTCTTCTTGACTTCCACGCCTGGAATGGCTGAGAACCGCGTCTTCGCATACTCTGCCTTCTGCGCGCAGAGCATCGCCAGCTCGCGTAGTCCCTGCTTTCCAAGCCAGGACAGGTAAATGGACGCACGTAGTGCACAGAGCGCTTCGTTGGAACAGATGTTCGACATCGCCTTTTCGCGCCGGATATGCTGCTCGCGAGCCTGGAGGGTGAGGACAAATCCGCGCCTGCCGGACGCATCGGTCGTTTCACCGACAAGCCGTCCCGGCATTTTTCGTACATACTCCATCCTGGTTGCCATGAAACCAAGGTAAGGCCCGCCGAACGACAGAGGCAGTCCCAGGCTCTGGCCCTCGCCGGTCACAATATCGGCCCCCATCGAGCCAGGCGCCTTGAGCAGGCCAAGCGAAATCGGATACGCCGAAACCACCGCAAGGGCACCCTTGGCATGGGCGAGCGCCGCAATGTCTGTGAAATCATCAACACCGCCGAAGAAGTTTGGATTCTGCAGGATGATTGCCGCAACACTCTCGTCCAGCGAGTCGGCGATCCGCTGCCGGTCGCTCTGGCCGTGGGAAACCTCGACCTCACAGAACTCGATAGAGAGATTGCTGGTATAGCAATAGAGGATGTTCCGGTAGATGGGGTTGACGCCGCTGTCCAGCAGGATCTTCCTGCGGCCGGTAATCCTTACCGCCATCATTGCTGCTTCATACAGTGCCGTACCGCCGTCATAGAGCGAGGCATTGGCTACTTCCATCTGCGTAAGCCTGCAAATGGCGCTTTGGTACTCGAATATTGCCTGCAGCGTACCTTGTGAGGCCTCCGGCTGGTACGGGGTATAGGCGGTGTAGAACTCAGCGCGTGAGGCAAGTTCGTCCACACACGCCGGAATGTAGTGGTCGTAAAACCCGCCGCCGAGGAAACAGACGAGGTTGTGGGCATTTCGGTGCGACAGGTTGTGCAGGCGGTCGTAGACTTCCGACTCGCTGCGTCCGTCAGGAAGGTTCAGGCGGGCTATCTGGAGGTCGGCAGGGATATCGGAGAACAGCCCGTCGACACCGGCAAACCCGGCAACCTTGAGCATTTCGGCCCTGTCACGATCGGTATTTGCAACAAAGGACATTCTTCCTTCCGCTCTGAAACGGTCCTCAGACCGATTTCAGGAACTCCGCGTATTGCTTCGCCGTCATCAGTCCATCCAGTGCAGACCTTTCGCATCCAGAGAAGCGGCAGATCCAACCTTTCCCGTAAGGATCACGGTTGATCGTCTCGGGCGAGGCGGCCAGCTCTGTGTTGACATGGGCGACTGTCCCTTCGACCGGCATGAAGATATCGCTGGCAGCCTTGACTGATTCCACAACGGCAAACGACGTGCCCGCGGCGATCTTGCGTCCAACCGCCGGCAGCTCCACAAAAGTTATGTCTCCCAGAGCCTCCTGCGCATGATCGGTAATGCCGACCACCGTGATACCATCATCCTCAAGGCGGAGCCATTCGTGATCCTTGGTGTAGAAAAGTCCTTCAGGTGTCATATGCATCCTTTCGCTTCAGACGGACGATAGAATGGCGTGCCGACCACTTCCGCGTCCAGAACATTCCTGCCGGTATCAATGAGTAATGGCCTTCCGACAATCGCAGAGGGAGTCTCGACATATGCGAACCCGATAGCGTACTGGAGGGAGGGTGAAAACGAGCCGCTGGTGACTTCACCGACCACAGCTCCTCCATCCCTGACAACATTTCCGGCACGAGCGGACTGGCGACTTCTTGTTCTGAACCCACACAGCCGCCTGGCCGGGCCAGCTGCGAGGTGTCGGGACATCGCTTCCTTGCCTATGAAAGGAGCCTGCTTCATCGCGTAGCGTTCCATGCCAGCCTCCACGGGAGTAATGCTCCGGTTGAGTTCATGGCCATACAGGGGGAGTCCCGCCTCGAGCCTGAGTGTATCACGAGCACCAAGTCCGGCCGGGCGAACACCCGCCGCAAGGAAAGCCTCCCACAGCGCGCATATTGCCGGGACAGGGCCGTACACCTCAATCCCTTTCTCACCGGTATACCCCGTGCGGCTTACTATAAGCCTGTCCCCGGCCCTTGTGAATTCAAGGAACTTGAAGTACCCGAGTGAAGACACGTCGACAGACAACACACGGGAGGCTACCTCCAGCGATCCGGGTCCCTGAACGTCAAGTTTTCCGGTACGGTCTGACTCGTCGGCGAATGTAACTGTAGAGGGGAGCTGTTCGCGGAACCATGAGACATCGCCAGCACGGGTCCCTGCATTGACAACAAGCATCCAATGGTCTGCGTTGAATCTGTATGCGATGAGGTCATCAAGCACGCCGCCGTCATCATCCAGCAGAAACCCATAGCGGCATTGGCCGTTCCGCATCCTCATGACGTCGGCAGTCAGGACGCGTGAGAGTGCTTCGTCTGCGCCGACCCCGGCGACATCGAACCGTCCCATGTGGCAGGTGTCGAACATCGAGGCGTCAGACCTGGTCCTTGTGTGCTCGGCTACTATGCCATCGTACTGGACCGGCATCAGCCACCCGCTGAAATCGATCATGCGGGCGCCGGCCTTTATGTGCGCTTCATAAAGAGGTGTGTGCTTCGGTGCAGTCATCATGAGTGCTGATCCACTTCAATGCCGCGTGCTGCCACTAACTGTAGCACAAAGACACAACCGTGTCCGTGGGCTGACACGAACTAATTGATACACATTCGGAAAATAGACTGCAAGGACAATTCTATCCTTGCCGCAAGACGGATCAACTCCTGACGCAAAGAGCAAAGCCAGCCGGCACCCATCACACCAATCGCCCTTCAAAATTCCCGGTCGTACCGGCAATGGTACAGCTTCCTGACCGCAGTGATCGCACAATTCCGGCAACCTGGGCCGGACCATACGGCTTCCACGAGAAATCTGCGCGAACGCGGCATGCGCCTGCCATCCGGATTGCCTCCAGATGCCGCGAGAGGTTGAATGGCTGCTTCCCGACAACCACGGTGCGGCACTCATGGTTCAGGATCATCACCTCTTCGCGCGCAGAGGAGCGGTACTCCACCGCTGAATCAGGGCAAGCCCGGCGCCCACCTGTGCAACCGCCGGAATTGGCCTTGGGACACGTCTCTGAAACCAGTAGCGGCGTATCCTGGTAGACAATCACTGTCGCGAGCGAGCCAAACTCAGCAAGCAGCTCGCCAATGTTGCTGAAGTCGTCCTCCGGGGACAGCAGGAAACCTGATGCTCCGAGTTCAAGGACCTGCATGGCTGCCGCGCGGTTGAGCACGTAGACCGACCAGTCCGATGACATGTCTGCGGCGCCCCCTTGAAGTCCCGAGAGGTGGGTCAAGCCGGACAGGTTCGAGAATTCCCATCGACTCCAGCCTGCACCAGCAAGCTCGGCAACCTTTGTCTTGAGCTGTTCAAGCTCCCACTCGCGGGTTATCGCTGGCAGTGCCAGCCGAATCCGATCCCGTCCCGCAGTCGCAGCGAGTCGGTCGAGGGCAGCCGACAACGATGGCAACGGAGAGCGACTGATATCAACGACAGCTTCGGCAATATCTTTCCAGTCAGCATCTTCAAGCCCGCTAAGAGCATGGGCGTGCGCGACCTTGATTGACCACTGCAGCCCTGCAGGTTCCGCGCCGCGGCTGCATGGTGCCGGCGTCTGCACCTGCGCCTTGATGGATGCCACAACCTGCCCGCGCTCACTGGCGCACGCTGCTTCCAGACAAGCCACGAGATCCCGGCGGAGCTTGTTGAGGATCGAGACAGGCACAAAGCGTCCATCGCGGTTCTCAACAACCAGTCTTTCAAGCACAAAACCGGTATCACCCAGCTTTGAGAAGGCATCACGAAATGCGACCTCCAGGCCATCTGTCTTGCGCGCCGGGTCGAACGTCCCATCGGCAACAGTCCTGGCGCTGACCGTGTCGCGGAGAACCGGGTCTGTCTTCAGCGTTGCTGCGGCGCTGACTACTGTCGCATCAACGGTAATCGTGATGGCGACCGGCCGCCTGAACCGGTACAGGCCTGGCCGTGGGCGATCGTACTTGTAGCTCTGTTTGACTGACTGTGATGACGAGCAATAGATGGTCATTCCCGGTTTCAGGTCGGGATACTCCCTCGGTAGCGGCACTGCGATGTTCGAGCCTGCCGGTACTTCGAACACGTTCTGAAACCGTTCTGTTCGAGCATCCTTCAGGCCAAGTGCGTCGACGGAGAACCCAAACGGTTTGCCGCCTGAAATGTCGAGCTGGAGGCCATCATGCCTTTCAAGGCGGCGCTGGGTCGTGAATCGCAGGAGCGCGGGACCGGCGTGTGGCGTCATGATTGAGGCAATCTTGCCAATAGCAGCGCCACGGTGGCCTACAACGTCTGTGTCCACAACCTCGGGATTTCGCCGTGACCGGAGGTAGAGCTTGGTCCACGGGCGACTGAAAATGGTCTTGATGTCAGCCTCAGTTCGAAGACGGCTTTCAGCGTTCGACTTGCCGTCCAACAACGCCCGGTAGTATGAAGTGGTAGCCCCCACATAGAGAGCGCTCTTCTTCCGCCCCTCGATCTTCAGGCAGGCAACACCGGCGCCCGCCAGCTCGGGAGCGCAGTCGGCGACCGCAAGGTCCTTCATCGAGAACAGAAACCGGCCTGGGTCCGTCTGTGACACGGGCTCGAACACATCACGGCAAGGATATGCGCAACGGCCGCGGTTCCCGCTGCCGGTGCGCAGCATGGTCGAGTAGAGACAGAGACCGCTGTACGAATAGCACAGTGCGCCGTGTATGAAGACTTCGACCTCAATGCCGGAATTCCCGGCGATGTCGCGGATCTCCTCCAGCGTCAATTCACGAGCAAGCGTGACCCGGCGGAACCCCAGGCGGCCCAGTGCCATTGCGCCGGCCAGATTGTGGATTGCCATCTGTGTGCTCGCATGAAGGCGAAGTGCCGGGAAGTGATGTCGTGCCGTGTGAGCAACGCCGAGGTCCTGCACTATCAAGGCATCGGCACCGCATTCGGCAACTATGGCCAGCGTGTCGACCAGCTCTGAAAGTTCCCTGTTCTGCACGAGGGTATTGACAGCCACGAAGACACGTCTCCGCGGTGAAGCTGAGTGAGCATAGGCGATGATCTCGCCCAGCTCATCAGGACTGAAGTTGCCGGCATCCGCGCGGGCCGAGAAACGGCGGAGGCCCGCATATATGGCATCCGCGCCGTACTGAAACGCAGCATAGGCCGCTTCTATATCGCCGGCCGGCGCGAGCAGCTCCGGCTTTCCAGCCTTGTGTGGCGATGGCGTTGTGGAATGGTCCTGTGTCATGTCTTGCTCTTCATCACACAGGAATCAGCGTACCGTGTCAACCCAGATTCAGCGCACAAGCGACAGAAAGAATGCGGCGAGCGTGCGAAAAACGTCTTGCATGACGACATCCGCTGATTTTCGTCCTTGCCGTTCAAAGCTGGATGGATTACAAGTAGCTCGGTTCTTTCTAAGGGATCGATGTCTTCAGGGTAGGGTGGGTCGCTGAAATGTTCTTAGGCGATGAATCCCAACCGGCGGTGATAGTCCGCGAGTCTGATGCCGAAAAGCGGCTGACGACACGACCCGGCGAAACTCCGGGACCGACAGTGATGGGGCGGATGGCTCCTGAGTC
>SESH01013606.1_pt1 | contig 11406 bp, 12 predicted proteins | sample 3171561 | NCBI WGS metagenome assembly SESH01 (sample SAMN10866947, study PRJNA518727) | freshwater metagenome | biome: subpolar coniferous forest; feature: holomictic lake; material: water; isolation source: holomictic Lake 442 2011 16.5 m and 2014 13 m | place: Canada: near Kenora, Ontario
GGACATTCAGGAAAAGTTCGCCTCCATCGGCTTTGCCGTTGAACCCGGCACACCCGAAGCGCTGGCGCAGCGCAGTCGCCTGGAGACCGCCAAGTGGGCCAAGGCGATTCGGGATGCGAAGATTGAGCCGCAATAGACCAATGGGTTCGTGAGGAGGCGCCACGCCAGCGTGTCGGAGTCGATTTCAACTCTTGCAGCGGGATCTGCCGGGCGCGGGGAAAATCTGGCGGGCAGGTTTCGATCAGGCCCGGTCATAGAACTGGGTTCCAGACAGCAGTCAAAGAGTTGGTGGAAAAATCAGCAGCGGTCATTCAAACGTAGAAATCGGCTGCTATGCTCTGCTGCACTTCAAATATTCAGGGATGCAGATGTCTAATAATTTCTTTGGCAAACTGGCTTGGGGCCTGTTGTTTTCCGCCGCTTGCGCGGTGGCGCAGGCGGCGCTCAATCTCAGTGACCCGGTGCCGGTCGGACCGCAGGTGCAGGTGGGCCAACTGGCCAACGGCCTGACCTACTACATTCAGAAAAACGCGCGCCCCGAAAAGCGCCTGGAGTTGCGCTTGGTGGTCAAGGCCGGCTCGGTGCTGGAAGACGACGACCAGCGCGGCCTGGCGCACTTTGTCGAGCACATGGCCTTCAACGGCTCGACGCACTTCAAGAAGCATGAGCTGACCTCTTACCTGCAATCGATTGGCCTGAAGTTCGGTGCCGATCTGAACGCCTACACCGGTTTCAACGAGACCGTCTACATGCTGCCGCTGCCGACCGACAAGCGCGAGGCCGTCGAGAAGGGCTTTTTGGTGCTGGCCGACTGGGCTGGTGGCATCAGCTTGTTGGAGCCCGATGTAGACGCGGAGCGCGCCATCGTGCTGGAGGAACTGCGCCTGGGCAAAGGCGCGCAGGACCGCATGAACAAGATTCTGTTCCCCAAGATCTTTAGTGGCTCCAAATACGCCGAGCGCCTGCCGATTGGCACCGAAGACACGCTCAAGAGTTTCAAGTATGAAACCTTGAAGCGCTTTTACAAAGACTGGTACCGCCCGAACCTGATGGCGGTGGTGGTGGTGGGGGACATTGAGCCCGCTGATGCGAAGGCGCTGATCGAGGCCAATTTTTCGCAGCTGCAAAACCCACAGTCCGAGCGACCCCGAACCTACCCCGCGCTGCCGGTGCGTACCGTTTCCGAAGCGGTTGTGGTCACCGACAAGGAAGCCACCAACAATGTGATTCAGATGCTGTCCCCGGCGATGCTGGACAAGCCCGACCTCACGCTGGGCGACGTGCGGCAAAAGACGATCGAGCGCCTGTTTGGCATGACGCTGGGTCAGCGCATGCAGGAGCTGACGCAGCAAGCCAACCCGCCCTTTGTCGGTGGCGGTAGCGGCTTGTCGGTGGCGATGCCAGGCTACCGTTGGTTCGGATCCATGGCTATGCTCGGCCGCCAAGGTGCCGATCCGGCCATCGCTGCGTTGCTACAGGAAAACCAGCGGGCACGCCAGTTTGGTTTTAGCGCGGCGGAGCTGGAGCGCAGCAAGATGAACATGCTGCGCATGTACGAGCAGGGCGTGGCAGAACTGGGCAAGACCGGCTCAGACCGCTACGCCGCCGAGTACATTCGCAATTTTTTGCAAAAAGAGTCCATTCCCGGTATTGCCAATGAGTTGGCCTACGCCCGTGAGATGCTGCCGGCCATCAGTCTGCCCGAGGTCAATGCCTTTGCCGGTAGCGTGATCCCGGACAAGGCCGCCACGCTGGTGGTTTATGCGGGCACGGACAACGCAAGCTCCAATACGCCCAAGGGCGAGCAACTGCTGGCTGCGGTGCAGCAGGCCGAGCAGGCCACAGTGGTTGCCAAGGTCGAAAAGGAGCTGGCCACCAGCCTGATGAGCCAGTTGCCCACGCCGGGCCGCATCGTGGCGGAGCGCCGCAATGAGGCTCTGGACTTCACCGAGCTGGAGCTGTCGAACGGCATCAAGGTAATCCTGAAGACGACCGACTTCAAGAACGACGAGATCCTGGTTGGCGCTGGGCGCTTTGGCGGACAGTCGCTCTACCCACAGGCGGACAAGTACAACGCCGCTTACGCCAGCTCGGTGGTGAGCGCGATGGGCACGGCCAAGTTTGCGCCGCTGGAGCTGCAAAAAATGCTGGCCGGCAAGGTGCTGAGCCTGAATGTCAACCAGGAGGCCGAAAAGGAGTGGGTTGGCGGCAATAGCAGCAACGCTGATCTGGAGTCGTTGCTACAGTTGATGCACCTGAAATTTGGCGGAATGCGCCGTGATACGGACCTGTTCCAGTCGTTTGTGAGCCGCTACCGCGATGCCACGAAGAGTGCCTTGATGAACCCGCAAGCCATCTTCTACAACGCACTGCAAACCACGCTTTTCAACGACCACCCGCGCGTCTTTCTAACGCCCCAGCCAGAGAACTTTGAGGGCTTGCAACTCGACCGCATCCAGGCCATCAATCAGGAACGCTTTGCCAGTGCCAAGGGATTCACCTTCATCCTGGTGGGCAGCTTCAAGCCCGAGGTCGTGAAGCCCTTGCTCGCCACCTATCTGGCCAGCCTGCCGGTGGGTGACTTGCCGACCCAGTATGTCGACCTGGGTATCCGCCCGGTGACCGGCGTGGTGAAGAAGGAGGTGCGCGCTGGCACCGAGCCCAAGGCTACCGTGTCGATCACTTTCGCCGGCCCTGCCACCGACTCGCCCGAAGAACGCCTGCGCGTGAGTGCCCTGATCGATGTGCTGAACATCAAGATCATCGATGTGCTGCGGGAAAAACTGACCCTGATCTATGGTGGCGGCATCGGCGGGGGCCTCAACGATGTGCCGTATCAGAAGTACCACTTATCGATGACATTACCCTGCGGACCCGAGAATGTGGACAAGGTGATTGCGGCGGCGATGGGTGAAATCCAGAAGCTGCAGGACGCCGGCCCCGAGGCCACCGACCTCGACAAGGTCAAGAGCAACTGGCTGATTGCGCATCGGAAGGCGCTGCGCGAAAACGGTTACTGGCTGGACAAGTTGCACCAGTCTGTGCTCTACGGCAGAGACCTCGCCAAGGTATTGAGTTACGAGAAGGACGTGGCGGCCCTGACTGGGGCCGAGGTGCAGGCAGTGGCCAAGCGCTACCTGCGCCAGGACAACTATGTGCAGGTCGTTCTGCTACCCAAGCAGTAACTGATTCAACTCATCGCGCCCATGCCCTCGCCTCGGGGACTCGCTGCTACGCGTAAATCCTGCCCCACCAGATTGGTTTCCCTTCAACGCCCCGGATTCTTCATGAAAAATGCCGTCCCCTTCGCTGGCCTGTTGTTTTTGCTCCTCACGCCCCCAACGATGGCGCAGGAAATCGACTTTGTAGACCAACTGACAGGCGGCGGTATCGGCATCGTAGTGATTGCTGCGCTGTCGCTGTTGATGGGGGCGGTCGCCCTGGAACGCTTGACACACTTCCGCAAGAGCCGCATCGCGCCAGAGGGCCTGGTCCAGTCGATTTTGCCGCTGTGGCAGGGCAAACATTACGCCCTCATGCAACCGGTCAATGCCACCACCAGTGCTTTGCCGGTCATATAGACCAGAATGACCGAGCCGACAGTCCACAGTGTTGCTCGTGTGTCGTGAGTTTGCGCCGTCATGTAAGCGCCGAAATGAAGTAGGCGTGATGCCACGTACCCGTACAGCAACAATTGTGCGAGTACAAGCGAAGGCTCAGTCAGAATGAAAAGGAAACCAGCGACAAGAAAGAACGGCAAATTCTCTAGGTCATTGAGATGAATCCTGCGTATTCGGTCTACCCGTTCATTGGGCTCGAGTTGATTAGGATTTGGCGCGCGATTCAGCAACGTTTTTTGCAAATCCTCGGGAGATCTATAGCCACCTTTCTCAGACATCATGCGGACCACCGTCAATCAGGACATGCTCACGGCTTTGAGGATCATTAGAGTTGCTGCTATAACGTACGTTGCAAAAAGCGGGTTTTGGAAACTTATTTTTTCCATCTTGAATCTCCTGAACAGGGTGCACAAATCGCAAGGGTTTTCAGGCGCCCTTGACGCCACAAACGTACTTGTAGGTGCCGAACATAGGGGTGCCGGAAACCAGCACCCAGCCGCACTTAATGCCAGCTTTGGCGTGGACCTGCAGTGGCGCTAGCAGCATCGACGAACTCAAGGCCACTAAAGCCAGTCCGGCAACCAGTTTGGAAGTGAAAGATTTAGACATGAAGTAGATCCAGTAAAGTTTGATTTCTGAAATGTCTCGACTACGATTCGGCGAGGACGACCGATATGACGCACGGTTCATGCCAACATTTCGAACCAAATGGAATCAACGACTTAAGAAAATTTCGATGCATTTGCCCCTGTCTTAGTGGGGAATTTTCCCCAATTTATTCGGGGAATTTCACCCAATCGGTCAGCCCGACTTCTATCGTCGACATCTGCGGTATGCGGTAATCCACCTTGAGAGCGACGTAGCCGGCGTCAAAAGACACGAAGCCGAAATTCGATTTCCTGATTTGCCTGCCAGCTTGCCGACATTGGAGGCTACGGTGTCCCGGCCAGGCACGTCGGGGTAACATATTCAGTGGCGGCTTTATGGCCACCCGACCACAATATTCCCCGCGTCCATTCGTCTACAAATCATGGACGCACTACCCGGCCTGCCACCGTCAGCCCACTTCACCATGCCAACCAACTCCCAGCGCTTCACGGATATCGTTGCGCGCGAGCGTTCGCGACTGGGCAACTTCATCCGCGGCAAAGTGCGCGATGCGGCTGAGGCCGAAGACATCTTGCAAGATGTCTTGCTCGAGTTCTACGCCGCCACCGATGCCATTGAGCAAGCCGGCGCGTGGTTGTTTCGAGTAGCCAGGAACCGCATCATCGACCACGCGCGCAAGAAGAGGGAAGAAGCGCTGCCGGTTGATGACGAAGATGGCCGTAGCTGGCTCGAAGAGAACCTGCCCGACCCCGTAGCAGGCCCTGATGCTGCCTACGCCCGCTCCGTTCTGCTTGGCTCCATACAGGCCGCGCTACAAACATTGCCACCAGAGCAGCGCGACGTGTTTGTGGCGCACGAGATCGAAGGCATTTCGTTCGCCGCACTGTCCGCGCAATGGCGCGTACCGAAGAACACCTTGCTCGCGCGCAAGCGCTACGCCGTGCTCGCCCTGCGCTTGCGGCTGCAGACCGAATACGGCGACCTCATTGTGTAGCGACCCCGTACCCGATCCCTTTTTGGAGAAAACCATGCGCATCTTCCCACTCGCCCTCATCGCCCTTGGTGTATTTGGGGTGCTCAAACACTATGGCCTCATCGACCCCGCGTTTGTGCACCTGTTCTGGCCCTTGCTTCTCATCGGTATCGGCGTGGCCATGCTTGCGCGCGGCCCGCGTTGGCGCGCGGACATGCATGAACATATGCAGGAGCGCTGGGAGCGCCGCATGCACCGCCGCTTCGGCCCCGGCTGGGCCAGTCTGAGTGAAGAAGAGCGCGAACGATTTCGCGCGGGCATGCGGCAGTGGCACTGTCATGGGGGCGCTGGTGGCAATTCGCCAGCATCAACGCCTGTAAGTAATGACTCATCCCCGGCAGCGGCCGGTAAGCAACGATGACTCTTTCCTACTTCAATCCTCTCAACTCAACTCGGAGCGCATCATGAGAATTTTCCCCATCGCACTGATTGTGATTGGCTCGCTCGGCGTCGCAAAGCACCTTGGCCTCATCCCCATCGGCATGTTCCACCTCATCGGCCCGCTGTTGCTGATAGCGATCGGTTTGGCCCTTCTCTTGCGCCAGCCACACCGTTGCCGCAACGACTGGCGTGCCCGCAGTGGAGGTGACAGCACAAACACACAGCATCCACCGTCCCCAGGGCTGGTTTGATGCGTTGCAGGTCTACGTTTTTCTCCATTGCTGACATTCAACCTTGACGGTCAGCGTCGGAGAAAAGTGGCTGGCTTCAAGAGAGACCAAGCGACTGGAGTGCTGGCTTGGCCGCGGGCCGTCAACGAACGGGCGAAGCACTCGGTACAGCCACAATCTCATCGTCCACTGCCTTCTGTACGGCCCTGTAAAACGCCTCACGTGATGCGATGGCGACAGAGTCTGTGGCACCACCCGCCCAGTTGGCGTTGGAGGCGATGACGAGTTTGCGCTTCGGGTCGATGAAGATGCCTTGGCCGAAGATGCCGCGCGCGGTGAAGGTACCGTCAGCATAGGTCCACCACAGGTAGCCGTAGCCACGGTCTGGCTGACCGATGCTGGTGCGTGCGGTGGTGGCTTCGCTCAGCCAGCCTTCGGGAAGAATGGTTTGCCCGTTCACTGTGGCACCATTAAGGATGAATTGCCCGAAACGTGCGAAGTCCCGAGACGCAGCCTGAATGCAGCAGCCGCTGATCTCTTGCGCGGTCTTGCTGAGAATCCAGGTGGCCTGCTGTTCCATGCCGACCGGAATCCAGATCTTTTCTGACAGATAGGTCGACAGGGGCTTCTTCGTCGCCTGGTTAAGGAGGACGCCCACCAGGTTGGTCTCACCTGTGCTGTAGAGCCAGCGCGTGCCGGCGGGCACCTCGCGCGGAAGTTTGCGCATGTAGCTCACCAGTGCGTCTACGCCCTCTTCAGGTTTGTGGTTGTTGAACTTCGCCACATCGGAGTTCGGGTCCGCGTAGTCCTCGTTCCACTTCACGCCCGATGTCATGGTCAGCAGCTGGCGGATGCTGACGTCGTCATAGGCCGAGCCCTTCATCTGCGGGATGTAGTCGCTGACTTTTTCGTCCATGCTTTTGATGTAGCCGTCGCGGATGGCCGCACCCACCAGGGTGGAGGTGATGGACTTGGCCACGGAGAAACTCGTCCAGCGCCCGCTGCTGTCAAAGTCCAGACCGTAGCGCTCCAGGCGCAACTTGCCGTCATGCAGCACCAGCAGCGCTGCGCTGCGCTGGCCCGCCATGTAAGCATTGACATCCATAGGCAGCTTCAGCGGTGGACCAGGCGGCATGGGTGATGGCGCGCTGCCGGCCGCAACGACCCGCCACTCAGCGAGGACAGAAAGCCGGTCCAAAGCGCGAAATGCCGCATCGCGCTGCGATTGACTCCAGAACAGCAGGTCGCGGTTGGTGGGCAGCGCTGCCAGTAGCCCGCGTGTTTCCTTGTCAAGGCTGAACCAGCCGGTAGTACCAGCAGCGGCAAGGGCGATCAGCGCCCCCAGTGCAATCTTCTTGAATTTCAATTTGGCGCTCCTCAGGATTGGTGGCTATGGGATCGATTCGACGCGATGTGGCTACTGTGGGTCCGCGGCAACGACGCCAGCGACGAATGCGTACTTCAACAAAATATTGTTAAGTATCGCCGAGTAGTACGGCCGTCAGCCCACATGAAGCCCGTGCCTCTTCCAAAGCGATGCGCTGGTCGATCAATCTCCGGCTCGACTCGTAACCCAACGCCGGTAAGTTGACTTCCACTAAGCGGGCATTCGCCACTGGCCCGTTACGCTGCAGGGCAGGTCCACGATTTTCGCCATTGCAGCCGTTCAACTTTGATAGTCAGCGTCGGAGAAAGGTGGCTGGCTCCGGCAGGTAGCCCGCATGTAGCACCTTGACTAGTTGAAACGCCGCACTGTCGGCCTAGAATTTTCTCCAGGCATGACATTCAATTGATGGGTGACTTAGCTCGGATTCGATTGTTCTTGGCGTTGTGCTCCAGTTCGCACAGGCCTAGCTCTTCCATGAGCGGAGGAATATAGGCGCCAAACCGACCGCGCAAGCCCTTCTTCAATCCGTACCAACCACCAATCGGGTTCGCTGCTGAGCGTCCCCAGGCTTCAACTGTTCCCTCTTTGGCGGGCTTTTGCTCGTCAGCCCCACCAAGCTCAACCCAGTCACCAGCAGTCTTCAGCATCTGCAGGAGATCATCGATGCATCGTGCGTCATAGTGCAGCACCGTCTTGCCAACCGTGCAGACCAGCACGATCTTCCCGTCCTTCTCGTCCATGTGCATCGTGTACTCGGAAGATCCTGGTGGCGTTTTTAGTACCCAGGGGTTGTCTTTGGTTCGAGATAGCTGTGTTTTCATGGAATCCTTTAGGCTGACTCGTTGGCGCTGCTTCCTGACATAAGGTTTGTCGGACCCTGGCCCCTCCAGAGTAGATCGGGCGCATCTGCACTCCGCACATTGGGCACAGAAACGGAACCACCTCTGTTGCGCATGTCCACCACGCGACAATGCAAATCCGGTTCGCCGAATCAGAAGACCTTCTGCAACACAACCACCGCATAGGTGAGAAACGCGATCCAGCCGATAGTAAACAGGATAGTACGAGCCATGAGAAACCCGGTTCCACTGATGTGAACCACCGCGTGGGCGGTTCGAGCAAAGAAATATGTGGCGGCGCAGTATTCAGTGACGTGTGTCGAAACACCAACGAATTGAGCTACCAGAACGACAGCGGCGAACTGGGCAAAGTTTTCGACCGCGTTTACATGTGCACGATTCGCTCGATTTACCCACGCCGGCAATGGCGATGTCGGTGCTACTTTGTATGTCTCTGGCGTCAGTGGCCCACGTGAAACAACGTAGCCGATCACCACGGGAATCCAAAGCAAGCCTGTAACAATTGCAGTCAGCAGTAAATAGAGAAGTTCTGTCTTCATGGAGCCTCCAAAAGCCGGAAATCAGGTGCATAAACTGGGGGTGCTAGCCATACCCAGTTCCCTTCTAGCACAAAACAATAGTCTTCACGACAATGGTGTCTATAGGCACGAAGCAGGTCGCCACAAACGGCGGTTGATCCGCTCCAGAAATCGCACAATTGGCGTGCCCGGAAGCCGACCCTGGCGGATGTCTATTTACGCTGCACTGCCGAATTGCGTTAAGAGTCCGTCACCACTGGCAGCTTGACGGCAGTCTGCTGGAACATCCATTTCTCGAACGGGAAGAAGTCGGTGGTGAATGATGATTTCATACAGAATTTACGCAGCATTAACTAAGTTGTTGGTCTTCTTCGTTGTTGCGCTTGTCAAATAGCATTAGTCTCAAAGCTGGTTTGAAGACGCGTGATGTGGATGTTAAGCAAATTGGAGTCCTACTGATGACACGATCTTTACAAAAAGGCTTTACGCTGATTGAGTTGATGATCGTGGTCGCGATCATCGGTATATTGGCTGCTGTGGCCTTGCCAGCGTATCAGGATTACACAGTGCGAGCGAAAGTCTCGGAAGTGATTCTTGCGGCATCTTCCGGCAAGACAACCGTCTCCGAAGCTGCCGCCGTCAATGGAGCGTTGCCCGGTAGTGCATCGGTTACGCTTTCCTCACAATCTTCAAAGTATGTCAGCGGTGTCGCTTGGGATGGAACCACTATCACTGCCACGGCTCAAGGCGATTCCGCCATCAGTGGCAGCACGGCGACTTTGACTGCGTCCTATAACAATGGGCAGGTGACCTGGGCTTGTAGCGGAACTATCGAGGCAAAGTATCGGCCAGCCAGCTGCCAGTAAGCCGGAATTACAGCCAGCTTTACACCGTAGGTCAGCGGCTGGTTTGGGGAAGGCATTTCGGTAAGTTGGTCGACTGCAACGTGTGTGCGCCGTCTTCAGTGCCACCAATGGTTAACATGCATGTCATGACTGCACCCGTTAATCCGCCACCTGACAAACCGCGCTCCGACGAACGGCTGGCCAAGCGCGTGGCTGCCATGATGGCGTGTTCGCGTCGTGAGGCCGAGCAGTACATCGCGGGTGGCTGGGTGCGGGTGGACGGCCAGCTGGTGGAAGAGCCGCAATTCAGGGTCCTCGAGCAAAAGATTGAGGTCGACCGCAACGCCAGCTTGATCGGCGATGGGGCAGTGACGCTGCTGCTGCACAAGCCGGCGGACTGCCCCGACGGCGCCGCCGCTCTGGCGCTGCTCAGAGCGAACAGACAACTGGCCAATGATCCATCGGCCGTTCGACCGCTCAAGCGGCACTTTGCCGGCTTGAATTCGCTGGTAGCGCTGGAAACCGGGGCCAGCGGCTTGCTGGTGTTCAGCCAGGACTGGCGGGTGGTGCGCAAGCTGACGGAAGATGCCGATCTCATCGAACATGAAATCATTGTCGAGATCGAAGGCCAGGTCAGCAGCGACGCGCTGGAGCGACTGAACTGCGGCTTGAGCGCCGACGCCAAACCATTGCCACGCGTCAGGGTCAGCGTCAACAGTGGCAATGAGACCTCAAGCAAGCTGCGCTTTGCCGTCAAAGGCAGCCATCCCGGTTTGCTGGCGTACTTGTGCGAACGCCTTGGCCTGAAGATTCTCGGAATGAAGCGCCTGCGTGTGGGTCGCGTTGCCATGGGCCAGTTGCCGCTCGGCCAGTGGCGCTACCTGCAGAGCCACGAGCGCTTCTGAAGGCCGGTGCTGGCGCGGCGCGGGCGGCAAGCAAAAATATTCGATAATCGAAACCAGCTTTGATTTGGATCCATTTATGTTTTTGCGCTCTTTCAAATTGTTCGTCGCCGCCCTGACTGCCGCGCTCCTGTCTGTGGCCTGTGGTAACGGCGAACCGGGGCCTGCTCCCACCGGACTGGTCGTCAGCGCGGGAGAATCCAGCGCGACCGTGTCATGGAACATGACGGACGGCGTTGAATACTGGCTGTTTTTCGGACCTAGCAGCGTAACGCCGACGACGACTTCATCGATGCAGGGCTGGTTTGGCCTGCCCGGCGGCAACGTGCTGCTCAAGGCAACATCGCCCTACACAGTGACGGGTCTGGCCAATGGCTTGAACTATTCGTTTTCCGTCAACGCCCGGACCAACGGCGGCCCGGGTGGACCGGGGTCCACAGCCGTCACGACAACACCCAGAATTGCCGGCGCCAATTGGCAGGCAGCGAGCACTGTCTCGGCCGCAACCGACTTGCGCAGCGTCAATTACGGCGCAACGACCGCCACCACAACAACGGGATCGGTCAACACCTATGTTGCAGCGGGTACGGGTGGCGCCATTTATTCCAGCCCTGACGGCGCCACCTGGAGCGCGGCCAATTACGGCGGTAGCGGCAACATCAATGCTGGCGCTTACTTTGGCACTTTCAAACTGGTTGGCGATGGCGGCCTGGTTCTGCTCAGTTCCGACGCGACCACCTGGACCGCAGAAGTCAGCGGCACGACCCAGAACCTTTACGCGATTGCCAGCAATTCCCTGAATTTGAATGTCGCCGTGGGTGCCAACGGCACCATCATCAGCAGCGTAGACGGTGTCACATGGACACCCGCCACCAATTCGGGGACCACGCGGGACCTGTACGCCGTGACCTACGCTGCGTACGGCAGCGGCCTGTGGCTGGCTGTTGGAGCCGGCGGTGCCATGGTGCAAAGCACCGACGGCCTGACGTGGACCAGCGTTGCCAGCAACACCCTGGCGGAT